>Ga0136619_10000010_pt1 | contig 66317 bp, 58 predicted proteins | sample AntDrymUQ3532106_2_FD_104807 | JGI IMG/M metagenome (GOLD analysis project Ga0136619, IMG submission 104807) | Polar desert sand microbial communities from Dry Valleys, Antarctica - metaG UQ353 (21.06) | ecosystem: Environmental > Terrestrial > Soil > Desert | place: Antarctica: Dry Valley...
ACTGGTCCATCCGGCGGGGGCGTTCGCGCTCTAGGCGGCGGACGGTGCTTGGCAGAACCTGGACGGCGTCCATGTGGAACTTGTCGCGCAGTTCCGCCTGCCACTGGGCCGCGAGTTGGGGCGGGCAGAGGACGGCGAGGCGATCCGCCTCCTGGCGGTCGAGGAGCTCGCGGGCTATGAGGCCGGCCTCGATGGTCTTGCCGATGCCCACGTCGTCGGAGATCAGGACTCGCACCGGGTCCAGGCGCAGCGCCAGGATGAGCGGGACGAGCTGATACGGACGCGGCTCGACGGCGATCCTGGCGAAAGAGCGGAAAGGTCCGGCGCTGGAGCGAAACCCGAGCCTGACGGCATCGCGCAGCAGGCGTGAGGTCCGGTGGTCGCCGCTGCGCGTCGGGTCCGGCAGGTCGAAGGTCGCGGACTCAACGGTCTCCAGCGGCAGGTAGACACCAGTGACCTCGTCCTCCGTGCCGCCGAGGGGCCGAAGGACGAGCATGTCCTCCTTGGACTCGGGGAGGACCACCCACTCCCGGCCGCGGGCCTTGACGAGAGAGCCGACGGCGTAGGTCATGTTTCGCTCCCGAAGACGTAAGGATATTCGGCGACAGTGGCGGGCCAGTCGTCCCCGTGGCCGAACCGGATCACCATGTAGCCGAGGTCTTCCATGGCTTCAGCCTGCGCCGCGTCTCGGCCCTGACGCTCCGGATAGTCGTGGTGCGGCCCGTCCACGTAGATGGCCGCGCCGTAGTCGCCATCGTAGAAGAAGTCTGGCCGGGTACCAGCCTCCGCGAAGAGGCGCTGGGCGTGCGAGGGGAGCCGATAGCCGTGATCTTCGATGAAGGCGAGCCACTGCTTCTCAAGGTTGGAACCGGCCTGCCGTTCGAGGCGCTCCAGGTGCTCGGCGCGGGTGCCGACGGTTGGAGCGGCCTCGACCGTGGTTTCGGTGAGCCCCATGAGCAGCTCTTTGATGCTCTGGCGGTCGAGCATAGAGTGGTCCATCTGGTTCCTATAATTCATCAAGCAGTCGTAGCAGGCGGCCTCGCAGTCCTCCCTGGCGCGCGGGGCGTGGCGGAGATCCTCGCCGGTCTCGGGGTCGAAGTGGCAGATGCGAAGGGCTTCGGCGGCTACGCGGGCGAAGGAGCCGGGATCGTCGAGTAGGCGACGCAGAACGCCGGCGCCGCCCTCGGCGGACTCGTAGAGGAGGATGAGGCGCCGGTCGTAACGCGAGGGCAGTGGCTCGGCTGCGAGCTCGTTGTCCTCCAGCTGGTAGACGACCTGTATGGCGTTCTTGAGGGCGGACTGGAGGGAGGCGAGGACCCCGGATGGATGGTTCTCTTCCAGGCGCAGCATCAGGCAGTTGCGGGTATCCTCGACGTAAGGGATGACCCGACTCGTGCTGGCGGAGAGCGGGTCCTCCGGGTCGCCGGTCGTCTCCTGGTCGGTCCTGGCCCAGAAGCCGCGCTCGGTGTCGAGGACGAAACCGAGCTGGTCTTTGTTCTTGCGACGGGTCCAGCCGAGGTTGATGCGCCAGAGGTTCGCGGCGTTGCCGTAGGTGAGGGTGGCTATAGTGTTGCCGCCGCTCTGTATTGTGGTGGTTCGGGCGGAGAGATCGCCGTCCCTGCCGGCGAAGCGGACGCCGGTGCGGAGTTCGTAGCCGAGGCGCTGGCGCTCCTCCTCGTCGGAGTTGATGCGGTCGCGGCGGACGGTGGAGACGTTTTGTAGGCGGAAGAGCTGCCTTAGCTGGGCCCCGAGGGCGGCGCCGCAGTTCTCGCAGAGGTCGGGGCCGTCGTCCTGGCCGGGGATCGGGTGGAAGTAGCCGCAGTGCTCGCACTGCTTGGCGCGGGTGGTCAGGATCTCCTGCTCGTCGCGTTCGAGGATGACACGGTTTATGAGGTAGCGGGCGCCCTCGTGGTAGACGGACGCTCGTGGACCGAACTCGGAGACGGCCAGGAAGCGGGGACGGGAGAGGAACTCCTCCCGGTTGTGGCGGCGGCCCGAGCCTGGGATGAAGGCGGAGATCGGGAGGCGAGGGAAACTGTAGCCGGGCAGGAAGCCCTCGCTGGCGAAGTAGCGGTAGCTGTAGAAGTCCGAGAAGGAGACGCCGTCGGCCTCTGAGATCAGGAGGTTCAGTTGGGCCTCGGCCTCCCGGCGCAGGCGCGCGGCCTGTTCCTTGTCCCACTGGCTGCGGGAGGCGTCGCGCACGATCTTGTTCTGCGTCTCGGCCTGGGCGAGCGCCGCCCGGTAGAGGGTGCGCCAGCGGTCGCAGGACCTATCAAAGGCACGCCCAACGCCGTCAAGTACCTCATCGAGCCAGCCCTCCGTGTACCAGGGGGCTCCGCGCAGCTCTTCCTCGACGCTCGCGAGGACACGCCCGGCCCTCTCGCGGGCGCGCCGCCTGGCGCTCTCGTCGGCCAGACTCTCGCGTACCCAGTCGCGTAGTTCGAGACTCGGTGCCTCGCCGTCCACATCGAGGACATCCTTTAGGGAGCGGCCAAGGCTCTGGCCGGTCTCGGTGAGCCACACTGCTTGGACGTGCGCCCGGACGAGGTCCTCGTTGGCGAGATCCAGGCGCGGAGGGCTGACGGCACCGGCTACCATGCGTTCGGGGCGCTTGAAGAAGTACTGGTCGTGCGAGCTGCCGATGGAGCAGTAGACGAAGACCAGGGCGGGTTGTCCGCTCCTGCCGGCCCTGCCGCTGCGCTGGGCGTAGTTGGCGGGGGTCGGAGGGACGTTGCGAAGGTTCACGGCGTTCAGTTCGGAGATGTCCACGCCGAGCTCCATCGTCGGGGAGCAGTAGAGGATGGGGAGACGCCCCGCGCGGAAGCTCTCCTCGCGCTCCTCGCGGACCTCGTAGGGGACCTGGGCCGTGTGCTCGCGGGCTTCGAGGTTCTGCATCCCGGCGGCGGTCTCGCCGTAGAACCCAACGAAGAACGGGTTGGTACCGCCGACGGAGGTGGAGCGGTCGGGGGTTCGGATGGGGTCGTGGAAGGGCTCGGTGCCGTCGCCGGCGAGCCAGCGCATCGCGGATGCCTGCACCTGGTAGCCGGGCACCTCGTCTTCTCCGTTCGGCTCGGCGACGACCTCGACGATACCGGCCTCGGTTAGCCCTTCGAGGAGGCCGCGTATGATCTCCTCTGACTCTTCGAGGTTTAACCTGTCACCGAACGCCTCAAAGGTGGAGGAGCGACGGAGATACTGGCCGAAGCCGCCCCGCGCGGAGAGGTAGGCGTTATCGCGGGGGTCGCCACGCCGCTGCGGCCGGGGGAAGAGGGTGGCGGCGTACTTCATCTCCTCGTTCTCATCAACGGCCCAGGGCGGGATCAGGTTCTGGTTGCTGCGGCGCCGGATGCGCTCCTGGTAGTCGTAGTCTAGGTAGTCCACCTTGATGGCGAGACGACGGCGCATGTCGTCGAGTAAGACCGTGGCGATCCTGACGCGGGTCTCCGGCGAAGCTCCCACGAGCGCCGCATGCTTCTCCCGCCATACGTCTTCCGCCTCGCAGACCTCATCGAGGGAGTCGTAGGAGATCTTCAGGAGGCCGCACTGCTCCAGGTTCGGGGAAGTTACCCGCCAGCCCCGCTCCAGGTCCCTGTAGAGGCGGTGGCCGAGAACGTCCCGGAGGGCGGTCTGGGTGTCGGAGAGCTGCTTGAAGCGGGCGGAAGGGTTGCTGGCGTAACGCTCCAGCGGGAGGTCCAGAGCATCGAAGACCTGCGCCGTCAATTCGTCGTGCGCCAGTCCCACTTCCTCGCCTGCGAGGGCGGCGCGGTAGAGGCCGGAGCGGAGCAGTCCGATCTCGACGAAGTCGTTGAAGTGGCCGGCCTGGAGGGAGGCGTCCTGGCGGTTATCGGTGAAGGAGAGGATCTTGCGGGCTTCGGGCTTGAGATCCTCCGCCTCCTTCAAGCCGCTGATGGCGGAGAGGCTCAGGACGGTCGTCGCCGTGCTGCGCCCCTCCGAACCCAGGGAGGCCAGCTTCGTGAAGTCCGAGCGGAGGTTCGCGGAGTAGGAGATGCCGCACGATAGGCAGAACCTGAACGGCGCAGGGAAGTAGTGGCCTTCGAGACCTTCATCGTCTTCGCTGCCGCCGGCGCCCACCGGGACGGGACGGGGAAGATTCTTGCGCCGGTCCTTGCGGACGCGGGGGTAGTCGCGGTGCTCCTCCTGCCAGTCGTTGGGCAACCTGTTCCAAAAATCTTCCTCGGATTCGGAGGGCCAGGGTTCCGTGGTGCTGAAGAACAGGAAGCCGGCCTCGCTCTCGCCGTCGTCGTGGACGTCGGAGAGTGCGCGGGGACGGAACTCCAGGCTGCTCTCAGTGGCGTCGGGGAAAGCCCGGACGGGATGGTACTCCTGCCCGCACTCGCGGCAGAACGCGAGCGGCATAAGGACGCGGCTCCGGTCTCCGGGGACGTACTGCTGGCCCGTCACGGTGATGTAGCGGTCGTCCTCCGCTTCGAGGGAGGCGTAGACGGTGTCGCCCCGGCTGATGAACTGATGGAGGCGGAAGGCGAAGGGCGGTCGGCCCGTTCGCGGGTCGGGCTGGCAGGAGTAGCCGGCGAGGAGCCCGTCCTGTATGGCCTTCGCGCAACGCTCCTCGGGCAGGCCGGTCAGCGTGACGAGTCTCTTGGCGGCTCCTTCGCGGCCTGAGATGCTGCGCGGCGTGGTGCGGACCAGGCGGCCGATGTCCTCTTCCGTGGTCACGCCGAACGTACTCTCGATCCAGACGGAGAGGGGATCGGCCACGAAATCCTCATAGTCCGTGGGAGGTCGGCGTTCCTCGTCTCGAATGCGCGCGGTCAGGTCGGAGACGAAGGAAGGGTCCTCCAGGTTCTCGTCCGGCGTAGCGCGGCGGAGGGTCTCGCCGATGACGTTCTCGGGCCTGACCTCGGCGCCGAAGAGGCGGGTTGCGACGCGGGAGATCTCTGCCCGCTGCTCGTCGTAGGTGCCGCTGCCTGCGAGGGTTGCGGAGGTCCCGACGCACCGGACGTTATCCGCCGCGAGAAGCTCCCTGGTACGCCTGATGAGGAAGGCGACATCGGCGCCCTGACGTCCGCGGTAGGTGTGCAGCTCGTCAAAGACCAGAAAGCCCAGGTCCTGGGCCTGTTGCACGAGGCCGCGCTCCTGGGAGCGGGTAAGGATCAGCTCCAGCATCACGTAGTTAGTGAGCAGGATGTCCGGCGGGTTCGCGATTATCCGCTGGCGCTCTTCGTCGGACTCCTGGCCCGTGTATCGGGCGAAGGTGACGGGGCCTTTGCCATCCGGGTATCCGTCGTTGAGGAACTTGGTGAGCTCGCCGTACTGGCTGTTGGCGAGGGCGTTCATCGGGTAGACAACGATGGCCTGGATCCCTTGGCCGGGACCGCGCCTGAGCACATGGTCCACTATGGGGATGATGTAGGTGAGGCTCTTGCCTGAGCCCGTGCCGGTGGTGAGTACGTAGTTGTGTTCGGCGCTGGCGGTTCGGACAGCCTGTTCCTGATGACGGTGGAGCCGGAGTGCCACGCCGTTGTCGCCACGGTCCTTACCCGCCCGGAATATCTTGTCGCACTCTGGGTGAAGAACACCCTCCTCGACGAGTCCGTCCGTGGTGGCGCCGGCCTCAAACGAAGGGTTGAGCTGGATGAGGGGATCGGGCCAGAGCAGGCCGTCGTCGAGGCTACGCTTCACCTGCTTTTCGATGCGAGCGTCTTTGATGCGGATGAAGCTGCCTATATAGGAGCCGTAATCGTCTACCAGGCGATTGCGTAGCTCGAATACGTCCATTCCCCTCTTTCCCCTCGCTCCCAAGACCTTCCGGTAGGCTAACAATTGTACGGGTCCAGGGCCTCCGCCGCTAACGGAGATGCTGCGCGGCGGGTGACGCGGGCCGATTGGGTTATCGGCACACGGTGCGCAAGCCTTTAGGTCAGTTGCGTGTTCCCTCTTACGAGAGAAGTATGATCGTGTTCCGGTGCGTCGGCGCAGGATACGCTTCGATGCTCCCGGTGCCGAGGTGGTGTGCCAGAGACGTCATGGGGAGAGGCGCAGGGCGGTGCTGTAGAGGTAGTCGGCGGCGCCTGCAACGTCGCGGCCGACGACCTCAATGCCGTACTGCTCGCCGGCGCGACGGGCCGTGTCTATCAGGGATGAGTCGTCGCAGTCGAAGGCGAAGAGGATCTCAGCCGACTTGCGCAGTCTCAGCTCGACGTAGCGCTTGTGGTTCTCCACCTTCTCGTAGATTTTCGTAGGTCCGATCTTCGACTCGGCGGTCTGGCGCTCGATGATGAAGACGTGCCCACAGAAGAGAACGTGGGCGTCCGGTTTGTGCTGGTATGGCACGTTCTCGTACTCGCCAGCGTAGAGGACGCGCTTCTCGTGACGCCACTCCCAGGCCGGGTAGGTGCCGAGCTCCCCGTCCAGGCGGGGCTTGACGGCGGCGTAGACCTCGGCGGCCCTGACGTAGTGGCGGGCTTGCTTGGGCAGGAGCGGCTTGGGGACGAAGGCCTCGTCGATCTCGAGTGTCTCCGTGACGGAGTCGAAGCCGGACTTGGTCAGGTGCCACACGCCCTGCGCGGCGACCCGCACCTCCCACTTCGTCGGCTCGACCATGTACATGGTCCGGTTCGTAACGTAGCCCTTCTTGCGGAGCTGCGCCAGGCGGGAGCGGGCCTTGCTGGCGCTCGGGAAGAAAAGGCGGGTGAGTTGCAGGGTGGACATGTAGCGGCAGAAGAAGAGCGCAAGGAAGACCTCCTTGTCCCGCTCCGTTATGGTCCCGCTGCGTCCGGCCGTCAGCGCCATCGGTCTACCTCCCCTTTTAGTGTCGTATCTTCCCAGCGAGCATCCTGGCCTCGGCGAACCGTATCGAGCGGCGGCGCCATAGCACGAACACCGCGCAGACGGTGGCCGCGTAGACAGAGGCGAGCAACGGGTCGGCCACGATGGGTCCCGTCTGCGGGAGCATGCCGAGGGTGGCGGCTACAGAGAGCAGGGCATCCGCCGTGGAGAGGAGCCAGCCACAGAGCACGTACGCCGCGGGCCACGCAACAACGCCCCAGGCGGCCTCCCCGGCCGTGAGGATGCCGCCTGAAGGCCGCGCCGCCTCCGGCGCCAGGTGTAGCCGCCAACGCTCCTGCAAGCGCAGCCTGTCGGCCCGCCACCGGGCCACGTGCGCCGCCCTGAACCTCGCTACGAAAACCAGCGCCAGGGCGACGGCCGCCGCGAGGGCTACCACGTAGACGTAATCGTAGAGCACCTGGAAGGGTGGGGAGTCGGCCAGGCGTCTCAGCGGCCCGAACGGCCCGGCGTAGAGGATCGGCTCTCCCTCGGGCGTGCTGGAGACGTAGCCGGCGAAATCCCGCAAGCGCATGAGCACCAGCGCCAGGACGGCGCCGATGCCAGCGGCCAGGGCGACAAAGCCGCCGACTACCTTCGCCGACAGCGGTGGGGCCGCGGTCGCGAGGCCGGGCGGCGATTCGGTCTCCCTGTGGTCGACCGCTCCTTCGGCGTCTTCGTCTTCCGGGATCTGGCCCTTCCGGTCCGGGCTCTCAGGGAAGATCCCCCGCAGGCTCTCGTAGGTCCCGTCCTCTCCACGTGCGAGCAGCCACTCCCCTAACGAAGTGGGTCTGGAGGAGACAGCGGTCGAGGAAGCTGCGCCGCCGTCTTGGGAGAGATCTTCCGCGCCGGCGAGACCGACCACCGCCGGGGCGCCGCCGTAACGCTCCACGAGCCAGCGGGCGGCCTTGGGCGCCTCGTGGAAGCGGGCGTTTGCCTCTCCGAGCTGGGCGCCGGCGCGCGGCGCGTAGGGTATCTGCCTGCCGGCGAAGTCCACCCCCTCGAGCTCCGGCAGCGCGGCGTCCATGGGCTGGCGTCCTTCGCCGGGTCCGGAGGCGGCCCGGTAGCGGCGGAAGCTGCCGACCGCGCCGATCACGACGTCGTCCTGGGCCGCTAGCAGGGCTCCAAGCGGCCCCTCGCAGAAGCCTTCGATCTTGTGTGTCGCGTAGTGGGCGAAGACGTAGAGGTGGCTTCCGGCGCCCTTCAGCGGCACGGTCTCCTCGGCCTCCACCTCTCCGCTCCTGTGGTCGACCGGCAACCCTTCGACGCCCGTGAGGAAGCCGTAGGCATCGAAGCACGGGATCAGTACATACTCGTCCGAGCGTCCGAGCGCCGGGCACAGTGTCACTTTGCCGCCGTCGTCGGCCTCGAAGCCCGGGACGGTGAGGAGCCTCTTCGCACCGAAACGCTCCGCGAGGCCGGAGACGACCTTCCCGGCGGTCCCCAGGTCCAGGGACGCGAAGCGGCCGACCCTTGCGGTGGCGCGCATCACGCCACGCTTCTCCAGGGCCGACAGGTGCTCTTCCTTGGGCGGCAGCTTCTCGATGAGGGCGCGGTAGACTTCGTCCCGCAGCCTGCGTGCCCCGCGCGAGACGTTGCGACCGGCAGTCTGGGGAGAAGGTTCGTCGGCGTCGTCCCACAGGCCGGGTTGGGATTCGTTCCCGTCCGGTTCCTTTGTGGCGCGCTTCCGGGAGGAGGCTTTTTTCGACTTCGACGGCTGCTCCGTGCCGTGGATTTGGGGGAGATCCTCATCGGTGAGGGTCTGTCCGCGACCGGCGGAGGAACTATCGGGGTTGTCCTCGGCGATGTCGGTTTCAAGCGCCTCGGGAGCCGGATCGTGACCGTTGCCAACCTTGGCGCTGGGGATCGCGGCGGCTGCGGATCCATCGTTCTCGCTGGTCCCGGCGGGAGGAGCTGGCGGCGGGACGTGGGGTTGGCCGTCTTCGGGAGGGTTCGCCCGGGCCAGGAGCTCGGCGAAGCGGTCCGCACGCGCCTCCGGATCGAGCAAGAGTAGCCACTCGTCCAGATCCGCCCCTTTCGGGAGCAGGCAGATGGCGGCACGGGCGTTCTGCGGCTCCGCGATCCAGCGGGCCGCCTTCGGCGCGGCCCGCAAGACTTTCGGGTTGGGTGGATCGTCGGCGTCCGGGATATAAGGGATCGTGCGGCCGGCGAAGTCCGTGCCCTTGAGCTCCAGCAGTGGGTCGCCGGGGGCGCCGTCGAGCATCTCCGGGGAGGGGCTCGCGCGGAAGCGCTCGCAGCCCATGATGGCGCCGACGGTTATCCCGAACTCGGCGGCGACGATCGCCCCCATCGCTCCTTCGCAGACGGCGACGAGTTCCTCGGGCCGGTGGCCGGGGAAGAGGTATAGGTGGTTTCCGGCGCGCCTGAGGGTGACGTACTTACGCCCGTCCCTCTGCTTACCCACCACCCTGCCCTCTATCGTGGTGATCCGGCCTTCGGCGTCGTGGTAAGGGATGAGGATGTAGGCGCCGGTAAAGGTGAATTTGATGCGGCCGTTCTGCTCGTCCTCGGAGAAACCGGGCACGGAGAGGAGCGCCTCGCGGCCGAGCTCGCGCTGGAGCTGCGCCTTCACCTGGCTGGCGCGCGGGGCTGTCATGGTGCCGAAGCGACCGCGCCTTATGGTCACGTTGGAGAGCCCGCGCGTTCTGAGGTAGCGCCGGTCCCTTGTCTCTAGAGGGCAGAACTCGAGGATACGCTCGTACGCGCGGGAGGCGAGGTCCAGGTCCTTAGTCCCGATCCCTCCGCCGGTAGATGGTTGGGGACTCTCGTAGGAGGAGTCTGGCGGCTGCATGGTTCGCCGCCCGACCGGCACCGCCTTCGGGGCTGCGCGCTGCGAACCTCCGGAAGGGCCTCGTCGCGTGTCGGCCGGCTCCAGTCCGAGGAGCTCGTAGGCTCTGGTGAGCACCGCCAGAAAGTCTGCCTTATAGTCCAGGTTCTCGAGTGCTGCGAGCATGACGAAGATGTCACCGCTGCCGGCGAGGCGGCAGTCGGCGACCAGGCAGCCGCCCTTGCCGCTGGCCTTCACCACCGAGTATTTCTCCCGCTTCCCGCACGCCGGGCAGTCCCACACCGCCCGCGCGCCCTGCTCCCTCGGGGGACCTAGGCAGACCGAGAGGAGCTCAAGCGTCCGGTCACGCACCAGATCCTTGTCGTAGCGCCGGGGTCGTTGGGACCGGGGAGAGCTGGAGTCCTTCCCGGAAGCCTTCGCGTCCATTAAGGTCCTCCTTCCTCCGGGACGATGAACGGCGGACGTCCGTAGGCCTCGCGGATGAGATCGGCGAGTTCGGCCACGTCGGCAGGCATATGCTCCTTCTCGGCCTCCTCGAATGCCAGCGGGAGGTCCCAAGTCGGACAGACGCCTCGCAGGATATCTCGCTCGTCCCCAACGTAGAAGAGCTCCGCGCGCGTAAAACAGACGACGTGGAAGGCTTCAGCGTCGCTGCCCGCAAGCCTAGCGTTGACATCCTCAGTCAGTTCGGCGGCCTGTCCCTTCGGATCGTCGGCGAAAGGCCGTGCGTCGAGATAGAGCGTGCCATCCACATCGCCTGTGACTTCTCCAGGCTCATCGCGCACGACAACGACCACCGCGCCCACTGGCCCAACTGCTAGAAAGTCGATCATGCCGGCCCCTTCGGTTATGAGTTCGTCAAAGACGTAGTAGCCGTGGGCAGCCGCCGAGCGCAGGGCTAGGCGCACGTGCTCCCAACGCTCCGCGCGTGCAATCCTCTCCTCTCTCGCCGAGGAGCTCGGGCTGCCCCAATCACGCGCGGTCGGGAGCGCCAGTAGCAGCGGCAGCAGACTGATCGTCAAGAGGATGCGGATGTGTACGCCTTTCGTTGGCCAGATCGTGCGTGGGTTACGCTACTGTCCTTTGTCCGATCGCTGCGGAGAGCGGTTCTTGCCTAACCCGCCGCCACCGACCTCGCGACGCGAGCGCCCCTGCATAAATTTCTCTTTGCCTTCCTGTTCGCGGTCGCGCTGCCGCGCGTACTTGAAGTGCGCCTTCGAGATGTTGGCAGCCGCGCGGCTCCGCTGCGCCTGGATGCGAGTTTGCTTCGTCCTGCTCGCGCTGCCAGCCTTTCCAGCGCCCTCCTTGCCCGGGAGACCGTTGGTAGCAGGCCTTCCGGAACCGTCCCTGGAAGATCCCTGCCCGGCTGGCGTGGGTATAGCGCCCCCGCCTGCGGAGCGGTTCATAAGGTTTTTCGTGGCGGTGGCGATCGCGGTCTTGGCGGGTACGGCAATGGCGAGCGCCGCCCCGGTCCTCGCGAGGCCCACGAGGCCCCTGCGACCGGGGAGTTGCACGTTGAAGGCCCACTCTATGCACTTGAACGGGGTCTTGTACATGATCCACATTGTAATAATGGCGCCGAGCGAAGTCACCGCGCTCTCCGAGACGAACCCCAGGGCGTCCGTCATGCCGCCAAAGAGGGAGTTCGGAGACGTGACCGCGAGGGAGCCGATCCCGAGCTCCACCGACCAAAGCGCGGGGATGGCTGCGCTGGCGAGAACTCCTCTGAACCACGAGCCCGCCAGCGACTGCATGCTCGGGACTATCGAGGCGGTCAGCGCGAAGGCGCCGGAGACGAAGAGGACCGCGTAGAGGATCTTGTTGAGCAGCGAGACGATCACCAGCAGCCCTCCGACCCAGACCGCTCCTACGAGCAGGATCAGGTTGAGGAAGTTCGTCGCCGCCATGTTCCCTGCCGCTGCCTTGAACAGCTCCTGCCCAGCGGCGTTGATGCTGCTGCCGCCCGGAAAGAAGGCGTCCGTGATGCCGGCCGTTATGCGTGAGAGCTCGCCCATGAACTGCGGTAGGAAGGCCAGGGCGATGGCGATGCCCATGAGACGCGGAAGGCCCTCGAAACCAGCGTAGGCCAGGTCGTAGTTGTCCGAGCGCACCATCATCAGGATGCCGAGGACCAGGATGCCGACGAGGATGGCGGGCCTCAGCGTCTCCACGGCGCCCCTGTAGTAGCCGAGCAGATCGCCCCTGCCGTCGAGCGTTGGCAGGGAGAGCAAGTCCGTCTCGAAGGCCTCCCCCATCGACTCCAGCGCCCAGCCGAAGGTCCAGTCCCAAATGAAGCCCATGATGCCCTTGAAGCCGTCCAGCAGCAGACCCGAGATCCCACCTACCTCGCCGCGCGAGAGCTCGGCCTGGGACGCAGCCGGCGGCGAGGCTGGCGCCGTGCTCTCGCCGAGGTTCTGGGTCTCCCCAGGTGGGTTCTGGGCGATTGCAGGCGTCACCGGCAAGAGCACGAAGGCGAACGCTAGCAGGGCCAGTATTGACCGGCGACTCGCGGACTGGGCCGGCATGGCCAAAGATTTCCGGGCAGGGCTTCGGCCCCCGGCGTGGCTTACAGGGGCGTCCACTCGACCAGCCTATCGTAGATGAACCAGCCGAGCAGGACGAGGAAGAGGCCAGCGAAGGCATTCTGGGCCACCCTGGCGGCGAGGGCGTGTCGGTCGCCGTTGGTTGCGGCGACACCCTTTATGAGGATCGCGATCGTTAGCCCTACGCCTGAGGCGGCCAAACCTATGCCCCGGAGCGCGCTTATGATCGGGCCGAAGAAGCCGTAGTCGCCCTGCTGGGCAACGAAGGCGAGGGCCTGCGCCGGCAACGCGTGCTCCAGCAGCGCGGCGACAAGAAGGACGGCGGACGGTGCATTCTCGATCATGGCTTCACGTCTCCTCTATCATGCGGGTGGACTTCACGACCCAGGCGCCTCCAGAGCGCACGAGAGCCATCTTCTGGCGGTAGGGGTGCTTCCGGCCGGTGAGACCGCCGCTTTGCCCGTAACCCTCTCCGGTCTCGAAGTAGGCGTAGCCCGAGGCCGTCGTACCGCCGCTCCTAGTCAGCTCGAAACGGGAGAGGAGGGCCGCGCTCCTTGTACCGCTCTCCCCCACCTGGGCGGCGTAGCGCTCTATTTCGGTCGACCCCGGGGACTCGTAGAAGACGGGCCAGGCGACCGTGGCACCCACCCCCTGGTTGTAGGCGTACCTATCGTGGCCCGAGTAGCCGTAGGCGGCCGTGACGAACCTGGCCGCGGCGAAGCGTACCCTCTGCTGGTCGACCGGCGCCAGGTCACCCGCCGAAGCCCCGGTCCCCAGGGGATCTGGCTGGTAGCCCGCGAGTTCGAGCGACTCCCTTTGGGTGTTCTCTTCGGGCCGGACGGTCCCGGCCTCTCCGGTGGCCGGGGCCGGAGCAGCGGCACCGTCGGCGACACCGTCCGCGACACCGTCCGCGACACCGTCCGCGCCGCCCCCGGCGTCGTCTTCGACGTGGGCGGCACCACCGGGGACGGCCTTGCGGCCGGGTCCCGCTGTGTTCCCTGCGGACCCGCCTTCTGAGGTGGCGACACGGACCTCGGAAGGGGCGGACCGGCCGGATGCGTCGTCGCCGGCGTTGAAGGAGAGGACGACGTAACTCCAAACGATCAGCAGGGTGAACAGGACGCTCCCTATGATGAGGACCCTGCGCCGTCCGGATTGCCTGCGCTGCTGGAAGCCGCCCTGTGGCAGACCGCTCATATCGAAACCCCTTCCGCGGTAGGACGGATGTGGACGGCCCGGATCAATTGACGAGGTTCCTCGCGCCCATGTACTGCGGCGAGTCCCACATCGGGGTGATCTGGGTGTCCATCGTCCCCATGTTGGCGTGGATGATTTGCCCGTTGCCCATCGCGATCGCGGCGTGCCCTCCGGTGCCATCTCCCGGGTCGTCCCAGACGAGGAGATCACCCCCCTGGGGCTCACCTTGGACCTCCTCGCCGTACTTCCACAGGCAGGTCGGGCAGTCTGGCAAGTCGAACCCGAATTCCGCGTAAACGGTGCGAGTTAGGCAAGTGCAATCCATGCGTACGCCGGGTTCGCACACCTCGAGCCCGCCGAGCAAGTAGGGCACGCCGATGTACTTTTTCGCCTCCTCCACCACCTGCTGGCCGGTGGCGCTCCCGGATCCGGCGCCGCCTCCCCCCATGGGGCTCGCGCCGACAGGCTCCGTGCCCATCGGGGAGGGTCCGCCCGAGCCGTCTGCAACCTCGGGAACCAGGCCGAGCAGTTGCAGGGGGAGGCAGTAGTCCGGAAGGGCGGCGGTGCTCGCTCCGGGGGCTAGGTTGCCTCCTCCGCCCGCCGCGCCTCCGTTCCCCCGCAGCCACTCCAGCAGGGGGTAGGGGTTCATCGCGCCGGAGGCGGCCTCGGCGCGCGGGCTGTTCTCGCCGGCGTACCAGCCGAGGTGTAGGTGCTCGCTGCGGCCGTCGGGGAGGATCGAGCCCTGCGGCCCTTCTCCGGTCGAGCCCACCCTGCCGATCTGCTGGCCCGCCTCCACGCGGTCGCCCGGCTCCAGGTTCGCCGGCTCGATCATGTGGGCGTAGTAGAGCGTGTCGCCGGCCTCGACCGGTCCTACGCCCTCCGTAGCCTCGACCATCACCGTCCAGCCGCCCGTAGTGTCCCAGCCCCGCGCATCGGAACCAGAGACCGGGACGACCTCTCCGCCCGTGACGGAGTAGATCGGGGTGCCCTCCGGCGCGAAAACGTCCGTGCCCTCGTGCGTCCGCCCGTTGCCCCGGGACGTCCCCCAGGTGTCCTGGTAGTCGTCCATGTTCTCAGCGGGGAGCGGGAAGACCGCCCGGAAGTTGCCATCGCCCCCGGAGCCGGCGGACTCGGCCGCGTGGGCCGGCTTCACGGCCAGGGGCGAGAGGAGGGTGGCGAGCGTCGAGGGACCGTCGGGGGTAACGCCGGAGGCCATCACTCTCCCCTCTCCCCCGCCGCCGGACGCCCGGTACCTCTCGGCCTGGGCAACGACGTCCTGGTAGTACCATTCGGCGTGGTTGTAGGCGAGGACCGCCGAGTGGTAGTCCTGCGGCGCCCCGCTGAGGTTGAGGTAGTTCGCCGCGGACGGTATGGCGTCTTGGGGATCGCAGACGTCCTTCGTCCCGTCGCCATCGCCGTCCACGCCGACGTTCGCCCACGTCGAGGGGATGAACTGCATAGGGCCCTGGGCTCCGGTGGAAGAGGCGACGCAGGGGCCGCCGTACCGTCCGTGATCCGTCTCGATCTTACCTATGGCCGCGAGTATGGCCGCATCCAGGTCGTACCTCCTGGCGGCCGATTCGTAGAGTGGTAGGTAGTCCTCCGGGATGTCGGCGAGGGCTTCCTCGCTCCACCTCTGGGAGACGTAGGATGGGCTCGCGGCGCTCGAACCTTCGCCGCCGGGCGCCGCGGTAGCGTTCTCGGCAGCCTGGGCGTCCGCCCGGCACGAGGCGATGACGGCGTTGACCGAACTCAGCAGCACGACCGCCACCAGGCCGACCGAGACCACCAGGCCAGCCAGGAGGGCGAGCAGCATGCGCCTGCCGCGACGGCTCTGGAGGACCGCGATGGCCGCCTTGGCGGCTACCGTTGCTGCTGCGGGGGCCGGCAAGGGGGTTAACTCTCGTTCGCTTCGGTCGGCTCAAACATGCTTCGCACCGGCGGCTCTCGGAGGAAGGGAAGGTATTCTCCCCACCCCTCCTTGACGATCCTCACGATCAACGGCTACCTGCCGACGGTCCGCTTGACGGACTCCCTTACCCGGCCGCTGGCGAACCCGCCATCTCCGCGGGCCTGGTCCGCAGCTCCCGCGGACCAGACCTGCGACCGCGCCTGGGGCCGAACTTGGGGCTGGACTTGCGGCGCGGGAGCGAGGCGCTGCGTCGGCACCTGCCGTGCCGGGGGCAACTCCACCGCAGCGGGTTGCCGAACCGGCTCCTGGCGGGCGGGCCGGGCCCAACCGCGGGCTGCCGGGACGGGATCGGCGTGTGCCTGGGCCCGTGAGGCGCGCCCGGCGGGCGGGCCGTCTGGCCGCCGCTCCTCCCGTGACGTGGCGCGCTCGAGGGCAGCCTGCTCCGTGGCCGCCTGCTCCGTGGCCGCCTGCCTGGCAGAGATACGGATCGCGCGCCGTCCAGCTTTCCTCTCAGGTGCCCGCGCCGCGGCCCGCTCAGCCTGGCGCGCGTCTCGGCGTTCCGCGCGGCGGGCGGCGTCCTGCTCCGTCGCGATCTGCTCGTGGTAGGCCAGCCTGTGCTGCCCCGCTTCCTCCCGCGCGGCCTGCTGCGCCGCGGCCCGGCGGTCCGCCTGGCGAAGCTCGCGAAGTTGGGCGCGCTCGGTCGCCTGCTGCGCCAGGCGAGCTGCCCTGGCCCCGGCACGCCGGTCTTGGCGTACCCACTCGGGTGCCCGTTCGGAAGCGGCCTGAGGATCGGGGGCGGAATCCGCGGTGGAGTCCGGACGGCTTCCGGGACCTCGATCACGGGGAGCGCTGCGCTGCGCGCCGTGGAGGCCACCCTCATGCGCGGGCAGGGATGACGGAGCGGCGGAAGCCTCCTCCGTGGCAGGCTCCCGCGAGACCAGTGGACCGGTGTCTGGCCGGGATCGACCAGGCTCGCGGCCCGACCGCGAGGTGGATGCGGGGAGAGCCTCGTCGCCGGCCGATGCGACCTGCTCCGAGCCAGAACCGCCCTCGGCTCCGTCCCCGTCGGCCTCGACCGCCCATACCAGGTAAATCGTTGCCCCGGAGCCTTCGGAGACCTCCGCCGCGTCTTCGGTATTACCGCCGCCCGCACCGCTCTCGCGCTGCTCGCGGGAGGCCGCAGGCTCTTCGGCGGCGTGCCGTACTGCGCCGGGGACCTGCGGAGCGCCGTTGGTTTTTTCCTGCGTTTGACTCGAAACCGCGCTTCGCGGGGCACCTTGCGCGGGCGTCCGGCGCTCGCCCTCGTCGGTGATTCGGGGGCTGATCGAGCTCGGGAGGTCGGGCCCCTCCGCGGGACCGGACGATCCCTCGGTTTGGGCGTCGCTTACGGACTCCTGCTGCGCCTCGGCGCCCACGTCGTTCTCCTCTGTGCGCTCCAGACGATCCGCCGGGCTCGCGGCGCCGGAAGTTCGATGATCGATCTGATCGCGGCGGTCGCGGTCGTGACGGGGACGGTCGGGACCCTCATCCGATTCGCCGGCAGGGCGGTCCGGCCGCGGCTGCCCGGGACCCGTAGCGGCCTCGCCCGCGGGCTCCTCCGGGGCCTGGTCGCTCGGAGCGGGTTCTCGAGCATCATCGCGCGGTGTCGAGTCCTGTCCGGCGGCCTCGCCGCCCCCCGGTGAAGGTTGCTCGTCGGCCGGAGCGGTGGCGTCGCCGTCCCCACCGGTCTCGCCCTCGTCGGTCTGCGAGGTCCGAACGATCACCACTTCGGTGGTCTGCTCCTCGTCGGCCTGTTCCCCGAAGGCTTCGTGCCCGTCGGACGACCCGGGCGCGAATGATGCCTTGGGGGCGGGGCTCGCGTCCGCGAGCTCGTCCGTATCGTCGGCGCCCGAGGGCGCGACCGTTTTCTCCCCGCCTCGCCTTCCGGTCGGGCCGGTATCGGCGCCCTCGGCAGGCTCGTATGCGAGATCATGCTCATCTGTTGGCTCCGGGTCCACCTCCGACGCGGAGCCCGCCCGAGTCGACTCCCATATGGCGAGATCCCCGTTTCCGGCCCCGGAAGCCTCCGACGGCCCGGTAGCCGGTTCGATGGACGGCCTGTCATGGCTCTCTGGCTCGGGCGCCTGGTCTCTCTCGTCGGAAGCGCCGCTCGAGAGCCCGGAGATCGGGCCTGTAGACCCGTGGCCGTCCCCGGTTTCGCGGGAGGCCTCCGACGCGGGCGATGCCCCCGCGGTCGGCACGGAGGCCAGTTCCACCGTCTGCGGGGCCTCCAGCATGATGCCCTCGTCGCCGCTCGGTTCCGCCGCCGAGCCCGTCGTCACCGCGACGGGCTCGGGCGAGGAGGCTAGGTCGGGGGTTTCGAACTGCTTGGCAGGCGCGGCGTCGTAGGTGGGCTCGTCCTCCTCGGGGGCCCGCGTGCCGTCGCCGAGCTCCGGCCTGACAGTGCCCGCGGCGGAGCCTGCGGCGAGCTCGGAATCGCCCGGCACGCCGTCCCTGGAAGGTGCCCCGTCCTCGATCTGGGCGAGCATGACCCGTCCGGCCTCCGCCGCGGCCTCGACGGTGACGGAAGGGGTCTCCGCTCCGTCCGGGGCGATCACGGAGGCGAAGGCGGCTTCGGCGTTCTCGGGGGGTGCTGGGGGCTCGTTCTCCCGGGATTCCGCCACCCCGAGCCAGGCCAGGACATCAGGGGACGCCGCCGAACGGGGATCGGAGTAGGCGGCAGCGGTCTCCCCCGCCCTGGTGGCGCGGTCCGCGGAGACAGCCGGCGCGTCCAGGTATAGGACGGTGCGCCGGGCGTCGGCGAACGCCCCGTTGGCGGTCTGGACCACCAGGCCGGCCACGACGGCCACGACGGCCGCGGCCAGCCTGCACCTGCGGGTTCCGGCCCGGAGCAACGCCAGCACCGTCCGGTCGGGGCTCGCCCCCGAATGCTGGGCTTCCACCCCTCCTTGGTCGCTGGCGTCGTGTCTGTTCTCTGCGAGGGTCATGGCCACCTTTCTCCTAGAAGAACGAGTTGTTACCTGGCTTCTTGTAAGGGGAGCGACGGGTGAAGGGATCCCCGTCCTTCTCCACGTTGGGAGTGCGGCCGAAGACGCCGTGGCCCTTCGGCATCATCGAGGGGTCCCTACCGAGGCCCTTCCCCTCCAGGCCCGGTCCCTTGCCGCCCGGACCACCGAGCTTGCGCCCCATCTTTCCGGGGCCGGTGCTGCTCGCGCCGATGCCTCTCCCCGGTCCCATGCTCGACGGGGGTATGTGGTCGCCCACGGCTACTCTCCTTCCTTTCTCGTGATCCGGGCGTCCTCGAAGCCGCGCCAGCCGACGAGCAGCGGCACGAAGGCGCCGTTTCTGTCGCCCCCGGGCGAGGTTGCCGTGGCCGGGGCTTCGTAGGAGACGCGGTAGCTCTCCCGGCCGGGGCGGACGTAGGTGCGGGTTACCCGATCCGATTCCTCCTCGCGCCGGTCGAGGTAGTAGGCGTAGCCGGAGAACTCCCCGCCCTCGAAGGCGTAGATGGTGCCGAGCGTTATCTCGTGTGCGGCGGCGTCCTGCTCCTGGGGCACGAGCGTCTGCGTGGTGACGTGCAGGACCTCGCCCGTGTCCTCCTGGGCGACGGCGTAGACGCCCGGCTCCACGTCCCAGTTGGCGAGGTCGAAGCCGCGCTCCAGTTGGGCGGCGGTCGGTCCCTCCAGGGTCACGGTCTGGCCCCCGCCGTCCTCCTTTTCGGAGACGGACCCCGACCATTCGAGGCCCGCGCCTGAGAGCGCCGCCTGCTCGCCGGACTGCTGCATGCGCTCGAAGGCGACGCCCGTGTCGCTCACCGGGCCGCCGGCGAAGGGATCAACCGGGTTGCGCCGGATACCGCCCGGATCGCCAACGGGGTCGCCGCCACGGCCGAAGAGAAGGAGGAAGAGAACGACGAGGACGACGGGGGCCAGCAGCGCGATCACGAGGGGAGCGGGGTTCTCGCGCAGGCGATCGAGAAGCCCCCGCGGAGAGTTGCCGCCCGCGCGGGCCTCCGGCATCGCGACGCGGGGCACGGTCCGGGTGGGGGCCTCGGTCTCCTCAGCGGCGCTCTGGACGCGGTCGGCGGTGAGGAGCTGGCTGGTGTCATCCTCCGCGAGCGGCCCCGTGCGGGCGGTCGGGGCCTGCCGCGAGGGAGATTCCTCGGACGGCTCCCCGGTTAGCCAGGCCGGTTTCTTCCTCTGTTCGGTCATTGGCTTCCTCCTTTCGAACTCTGTCCGGCCGCGTGTTCGGCGGTCGGGGTCTGCCGCCGTCCGTCGTCGAGGTTGGGTTCGTCCTTCGGGGCCACGAGGGCGCGAGCGAGCGACCTGAGCCCCCTACCAGCCTGGGTGCCGCTGCCGGCGCCGGGGCCGAGGGAGTAGAGCGGCCTGGACGCGCCGCCGTCGCCTTCGGGGAAGGTCGTCACGGGCGGTCCGCCGGCGCCGGTTACGGCGAGGATCGTACCGTTGGAGGCCCGGGTCTCCTCCGCGGCCAGCGCGGCCTCAAAGGCCACCTGGGCTCCCTCCGAGGAGCAGGCGACCACCTTGTCGGCGACCAGCAGCCAGTCTTCAGCGTATGGGCTCGTGGACTCTCCGCAAGCGACGATGCAGAGGTCGAAGACCCCGCCGGCGGCCTCGTGCAGCGGGGAGGCCGGTAGCGCCGGGTTGCGGGGCGGTCCGACGGCCTTGAGGGCCGAGAGCCCGGTCCTGGCGACGTGATCGCCGAGCGTCTCGGGATCGGGGAAGCCCAGCCTCAGGAAGGAGTCGGGCGGGGCGGGGGTGTTCTGGCCGCGCGCAGAGGAGAGCTCCTCGAACAACGCCCCCCCGCACGCATCCACCGCCAGGACGTAGAGGCGCTCCTTGCGGGCGGCCCGGCCGTAGAGCTTCGCCACGCCGGCCGCGGCGACGGCGCCGCCGTCGCCGGCGAAGGCGTAGACCCGCATCGACTCCCCGCCGCGCGGCATGCCCGGCATGGCGGACCTCTCCCCGCGGCTAGCTTCGGCCGCGCCCTCCCGCTCGGCGTCCTCGACCCGCCTCCGGGCTTCCGCCAGCCTCCTGCGCTTCTCCTTATTGGCCGCCTCGATGCGCGGGGAGGTGTTGTAGAGCTCCTTCTCCCGGTCCGAGGCCAGGACCTCCATTGGGACCCTGGCCTGGTCCACGATGAGGTAGCCCTCCCCCGGCTGGAAGTTCAGGAGCTCCTCGGTCTCCTCCTCCGAGAGGTCGTGGATGGAGGCCGTGGCACTCGCGCTCTTGGTGTGCTCGTGCCTGAAAATCATGTGGGTGGCCGCGAGGTCCAGGATCACGTTGCCCTGCCGGCTCTCCACGAACTCGTTGACCGCCTGGGAGGCCAGCCACATCCCGTTGTCGCGGGCGCGCCCCGAGCGGTACATGGTCTCGGTGAACTCAGCGCTCATCGGGAAGGCGAGGAGCGCCCAACCCTCGTCTATCCAGCAGTCCGAAGGCTCGTTGCGGTTACTAAGTACGCCGTTCAGAAACTCCAGGATCGCGTGCATGACCGGCGCCTTCTGGCGGTCCTTGACCTTGGAGATCTGGAAGACCAGGTACTTGTTCGAGAGGTCGACGTTCGTCGGGGCGTCGAAGATCTTGGAGAGGGAGCCCGAGTGCCAGCTCCAGAGCTTCTCCAGGAGGCCGGAGACGATGGGAGTGGCCTCGGCGTAGCCATGCATGATCCGCCAGAACTCCGGGAAGGTAGGCGCTGGCCGATTGTGGGTCTCGGGGTCGTCGCTCCTGATGCCCGCGTCCTCGTAAGCCTGGTAGACGGCCCGCTCCACGAAGCTGGCCTCCGCGCCCGAGAGGCCGCCCACGGCACCGGTGTTCGTCTCGTCGGTGACGGCCATGAGGGAGACCATCCGCGTGATCTCCTGCGCCTTGCCGTCGAGGGCGGCGGCCCTGGCGGCCTCCACGGCCTCCTCCACGTCCTCCTCCTCATCCTCCTCGTCCTCGTCCTCGTCGCCGAAGATGTCCTCGAGGAGGTCGAGGTTCATGTAGTCCTCGTGCAGGTCGAACGGGTTGATCTTGTGCTTGGATCCCGGCGCTATGACCGCGTAGGCGCCGCCTACGGCCTTCGCCACCCTTACGTAGCGGCTGTTGCCCTCCGGGTCGATGATTACCTGGCGGTTGCCGAGCAGGAGCTGGCGGGTGGAGACGCACTTTATGACGAAGCTCTTGCCGCCGCCCGTCTGGCCCAGGATTACGCCGTGGGGGTTCACGAGCCGTCGGGTGTCGAGCGTCATGACGGAGTTGCTCCTCCTGTCAACGCCAAGGAAGACGCCGTTCTCGTGGTCTATCTGCTGGCTCCCGTAGGAGAAGAGGCAGGCCGCCGGGCGGCTGAGCATCCCGAACTCGCAGTAGCGGTCCGAGAGGTAGTTCTTGCCGAAGGGACCGGATGAGAGGAGCCCCTCCCACGCCTGCTCGCGGGCGAGCTGGCAGGAGACGTTCCAGCCCGCCAGGGTGTCCTGGACCTCCTGGGCCATCCCGTAGAGGCGCTCCTCGGAGCCGGCCTCTATGTGGATCAGGACGGAGATGGTGAGGTAGCGCTGGCGTCCCGAGTTGATCTCGTACAGCGCCTGCTCGTTGGTGTACTCGGCGATCTCGCGCTGCTGCTCGGCGTTGACGTTCCCGTCGTCGGCCGTCCTCTTCGACGCCCGAAGCGCCGCCACCCTGCCGCCGAGGATCTGCTGGGCTTCCTTCTTGGGCCTGGGGTCCACGAACTTGACGACCTTGACGCGCCCCTCGATCCTGTTGAGGTCGGCGAGCATCCCGAAGAACACTTCGTCGGGCCAGCCTGAGGCGAACAGGGTCGTGTGGTAGCGGCCCTCGACCTTCAGGAAATCTGGGAAGATCCTGGCGGAGTCCGGGGCGATCTTGTCCGCCACCAGGTCCCCGATCCCCAGCGCGGGCGGCGCCTCCTCGCGCGCCTTCTCCGCCTCCCGAATCATCAGCTCGCGCTTCTCCGGCGACAGGGCGTCGTAGCCGCCAGGATCCAGAGAGACGTGCTCGTAGAGGGTAGGGGGCTCCTCGGAATCCTCGTCCCGATCCGTGGTCTGCCCCAGCATGAACGCGAGAAACTCCATGTCCGTGAGAGCGCTGATGCGGCACCCGAGGCGGAGGAAGCCGTTGTAGAAGGAGTTGGCGCGCGTGCCGAGCACACGGTATGCGGCCTCCGCCTCCTCCTGGCGGCGCCTCGCGTCCTTCCTGGAGGCCCTCCCCCCGGCGTCTTGCCGCCCTCGCCGAAACCCAGCAGCTTCGTCACCGCGTCCACCGGCCCGAAGCCCGAGGCGCCGCCGGCGTTCCTCGCCTTCTCCTGGGAGGGGTTGTAGTGGAGGACGGCGTAGCCGCGCCGCTCGAAGATCGAGAGTCCCGGCAGCTCCTCATCCAGGTACGCGGCGTGCTCGGCGGCAAAGCGCCGGAGCTTGCGCTGCTCCGGCGGGATGGTGGACGAGATGTTGTTCCTGAAACGCCGTGTGTAGCGTCCGGTGGAGCCCTCCTTGCTCCTGGTTATCTCCATCCACGGAAAGTCCAGGGAGTTGTAGAGCTCGGTGGCGCTGCGGAAGACCCGCATGCGCTCGGTGTCGCCGATCAGGGAGAGGTTCTTCGGGACCACGCGGAAAGCGACGACGTAGGTGCCGTCGTCGCAGCGGAGCATCTCCCAGTGGAACTCCTCGGCCGGGATGAGCCGCTGGACGGCGTCGCGCATCGAGCGCCAGCCGCCGTTCGTGTCGTCGCGGGGGCGCTTGAAGAAGACGTCGGGGCGCGTGAAGGCGACGATCTTCCTCCAGATCACGAAGTCCAGGTGGTAGCCGTCGCGCGAGCGGTAGAAGGCGAAGAGCAGCGCCACGGGAATGATCGGCGAGAGCCAGACGGCCGCCCGGGTCGTGGAGAGGCCGAAGAAGCCGGCGAGGTAGTAGCAGAACGTGGCGAAGAACACGAGGGTGCCGGCCAGGATGGTCGCCTGGTGGGTCTCGACGGCGAAGCCCATGATCTTAGTGGTCTTGCGGGCGCCCGCAAGATCCTTGACTACTGGCTCGCGCATGTCAGGGTCGCCGTCCGTGCCGGGTGGGTGGCCGTGCCGGGAGGCTCAACCGCCCCCACCACCGGCCGCGAGGCCCGCCGCTATGGACAGGATGGGGGTGACGATGACGCCGGCGACGATGCACCAGAGCGAGCCCTTCATTCCCATGGCGGCATAGGCATGGGCGTTCTCGTTGATGCTCGCGTAGCCCTTGACGAGCAGCGAGGCGACGAAGCCTATCCCACCCACCCCGAAGGCGAGCCCCGCCAGGTAGTTGCGGACGTTCTCGAGGGTCTGGCTTATGGCGTCACCGCCGCCACCGCCCTGCTGCTGGGCCAGGGCCTCCTGGGCGCCGATGCCGAGCGCAACGGTCGCACCCAGAAGCGCGAGGAGGGTCCAGAACAGGTAGCGGGGAAGTTCCTCCTCGACGGTCGCGACGGGACCGGCGCAGGCCGCCAGGGCCCGCCGGCCGGCCGCGCGCCAGAACGGCGCACGCTCGGAGGCGTTCTGACGGACGGTCTCCGGTATCTCTATGTGGCTCTCTTGCATGGTATTAACGTCTCCTCCTGTTCTTGGGTCCGCGGACGGACTGCGGGGCACGGTGTTGCGGATCGAGCCGTCCTATACCGACCACCTCCGGTGGCGGATACCTCTGGCGGGCATCATGCGGTGGCCCTTGCGCTGTGGTCTCCGGTTCCCTCGGCGTCGCGGGCGTCGAGCAGCGTCTGGAACGCCTCGCGGTAGGCTGCGGGCGGCGTTGGCGTCCTGCCGGTCTTTACCGGTATGGGCCGTTGTTGCCTGCCACGCCTCACGCGAGAGAGATGCCACCAGCCGCGGGGCAGGTAGACTAGCTCCTCCTCGGTGACGCGCGGGACGTTCTGGCGTCGGCGGCCCACCGAGAACGTGTTGATGCCGGTGAAGAGGCCCCTGTAGGTCCTGCGGTAGTCGCGGACCTCCTCCTCGGTCTGGCCGAGCAGGCGGATGGCCTCCTCGGCGTCCTCGCCCTGCAGCCCGCCGGAGATCATCTTGTTGCGGGCGTTGGTCGCCAGCGACTCCCGCAGCGGGCTCGGCAGCAACGAAAACGACTGGTAGGCGAAGTTGAAGGCGACCTGCCGCCTCCTGGACTGCGTGACGAGCGACGAGAACGCCAGGGACGCCTCGGAGTTGGCGTGCCCGAGCATGGAGTGGACCTCGTCGAGGAAGGCGGAGACCGGATAGGCGTGCTCGCCGCGGGCCAGGACGGCCTGGCGGAAGTACTCCATCGCCCAGGTCGAGAGCAGGCGTGCGGTGGCTGGCGCGGCGCCCTGCGGGATGCTGACCAGCGTGAGGCCCGGACGGCGCATGGCGTCCGCCATGTCCAGGACCGGCTCGCCGTCCCGGGGCGCGAGGGCGTTCTCGACCATCTCCTGGGCCAGGAGCCCGTCGATAACGTTGTGGAGGCCCAAGACGAACTGGGTGCGCTCCCGCCGGCCGAACTCCCCGTAGTACTTGTGCTGCCAGTAGTCCCGGCTCCGTCTGGGCAGGTTCTTCGCGTTTACCGTGAAGCCCTTGTCTGCCGCGTCGCGCTCCACCCCGAGGACCTTCCGGCGGAAGCGTTCGACGGAGACGAAGCGGTCTAGGTCGCTCATGTTCGCCGTCCTGCCCTCGCGCTCGGCGTGGGCGCAAACCGCTATCACCGAGTGACGCAGGAAGACGGAGTTGAAATCCTTGAAGAACGGGTCGTCGCCGCTGGCCGCGGCGGAGACGAACGCCGTGACGGCCCTCTCGGCCGCCTCGACCATGTCGCCGGCGAGCGGGTTCCACTTCATCGCCGCGCCGAAGGAGCCGGTCTTCGCGTAGGTGAAGTAGCGGATCGGGACCCCGAGCCAGAACGCCAGCGGCAGGAGCTTCCTGCCGAGGTCCCCCTCCGTCTCTATGACGACGACGGAGAGGCGGCTCCGGAGGTCCTGATAGGCCAGCCACTCCAGGGTGGAAGTCTTGGCCTGTCCCATCGGGGCGACCATCTGCACGCCCGTGAAGCGGTCCCTCAGCGGGAGGTAGACGGGACGGCGGCCGATCGGCTTTCGCGGGCGGTGGCCAACGAGGATCTCGCCGGGATCGCGGAACAGGGCGCGGTGGCCGAGGTCGAGCAGCGGACCGCTCCCGGCGTGCGCGCCGGCAAGCAAGCCGCCCGCGCCGATGAGCGCGGCGGTGCCGAGGACCCAGGTTGCGGGGTCCTGTACCGCCGCCGCTATCTCGGGGCCGGACTCCCGGAGCTTGACACCCAGATCGTAGAAGCGGTCGCCTGAGCCCTGGGCGAGACTCACGTGCCAGCTCCCGCTTCGGCCCCCACCGCAGCCTCCGCGGAGGCGTGTCCTGGGGCGAGCTCGCGCGAAGATGCCTCCGCAGCGTATCTCAAGCCGTGCTCGGTGATGGAAATCCAGAGGACTGGAGCGGAATATCCCCGGGCATCCTGCTCCCGGATCGTGATGAAGTTCTGGAGCCCGAGGAGGGGCACGGCCCGGTCGAGGACAGCATCCTCGAATCCGGACAGCCATCCGAGGCAAGCGAGCTCGCAACCGCAGTCGCGGGTCGCGCTAAGACGGCAGAGTATGACCCGCGCCTGGTGGACGGTGAGGTCGTGACCGGCGAGGGCTCTGTGGAGGGCGTTACGCTTGGCGCGCCATAGAACGTCGCGCCCCGGCACATCCTGCGGTAGGCGCCGACGGTCGGGCTCTCTAGGGTCGCACGCGGCGGGGGCGGATGCCAGGGTTGAGTTCAGGACGCGCCGGATCGCGCAGGCACAGCGTCCGGCGGTTGGTCGGCAGATTGGCGGTTGGTAGAATGGGTTCGCCACAAGGGGTCTTCGGGTCTCCTTGCTGGTTTGCTGGAGGTAGAGGGTCCGTCCTGGTTAGCGCCGTAACGGGCCTCCAATCACTCTCGGTCTTCCTTTCTGCTCACATCGTGCGGGCCGTCCTTCCGATCACCTCCTCCCTCCGTAGACGTCACATCTTGGCCGTCACTATGGGCCGTCGCCGAGCGTCCAACATCAACGAAAAGATGTACTCAATGGTGAAATAATGGTTACGCGCTATGGTGGAACCATCGCAGGCAACGGGGGCCAGCAGGTGCGTCTTGCAGGGCCGCAGACTGGCCACAAGTACGGTGTGGTTATCGTCGAGGTCGCAAAAGAGACACAGGAGGTGTAAGAGTTGCGAGAGAATTCAAGGGTTCGCGGGACGGAGGACGATCCAGGACTGTTCTGACTCGTGCCGGCAGAGAATATTCCGGTTGTTCGGGCTGCGTAGAGTTTTACGTCTCGAGCCAGCCGCGGCCGCGGGCCTCGGCGACGAGCGCGACAGTGGGAGATTTGGTGCTGATCCCCAGGCGCTGACACAGGTGGCGTTTGTGGGTGCGGACGGTCTGGTAGTCGATGTGGAGGTGACTCCCTATGTCCGTCAGGCGGTTGCCGGCGGCGATGAGCTCCAGCACTTCGCGCTCCCTGACCGTGGGAGCGGTGGACACGTAGTCCACCCGGTGGGTGTACTCGCGGATCGCATCGCGCGCCTCCTCCGTGTCCGATCGGGGAAGGCCCGCGTCGATGGCCGCGCCTACCAGCGCCGCAAACTCGGCGCAGGCGGCGAGGTCGCCGTGGTCGTACGGTACCGGGGTGCCCGTTTCCACGCGCAAGAAGCCTAGGGCGCCGTGGAAGCGCTCGCGACCGAGCACCGGGACGCAGACGTACGAGTACGGTCTCACCTCCTCCACAGCCCTGCGGTGCTCTGGGTCACTTGCAACCCCGGAGATGAACGCGGCGCCCGTGCGCTCCACGAGCTCGGGCTGGCGGGTGACGTAGACCCTGGGAGCGCCGTAGGAGGCACCAGGGGCTAGCGGGGCGGAGAAGGCTTCCTCCAGGCGTTCGGGGGTCCCATCAGCGTGGTCCACGGCTACCCTCCTGAGCTTGGGCAGGAATCCGTCTGCCTCCAGGGCGTCGGCGAAGCACCAGTCGGCGATCGGGCGCGATCCACGTACTCCGCTGCTCACTGCCGACAGCGCTGCGGCCGAGAGAACCGCGTCGCGCTGCGCGGGAACCTTCAGAAGCGCGGTGCCCGCGCTCAGTAGCTTAGCCCGCGAGCGCCACGCCACGGCGCTCGCCTCGCGGGCGAGTCGCTCGAGCCCAGCGCCCAGCAAGGTCGCGGCGCAAGACAGGAATCGCCTGTCCATGTCGGTGAACCGGCGCGGAGACCGGTAGAAGATGGCCAGGGCCCCGAAATCTTCCACCTCGTTCCTAATCTTGATGGCCAGACCGCTCTTGGCGCCGTACCCGGTAGCGAGGTCGTCGTCCACCCAGTCATGCGGGCGCGAGAAATCTTCTAGCGCCACGGGACGTCCCGTCGGATCCAGCAGCGCCCTGCCGGCTTGCGAGAGGAGGCCGGCTGGTACGCGCGCCTGGCCGTCGTACAGGTTTTCGGGGAAGCCCTGCCCGGCGCGCAGCACGAACGCGGCTTCGTGCTGCATATACTCCAGGAGTTGGAGTAAGTCCGCGCTAAACGCTGCTCCAATGACAGTAGAAAAAGTGCCAAAGAGTTCTCCTGGAGAGACTCCATGATGAGATGCCTCTACCAGGTCGTCGAGATGGTGGTCGAAGCTTCTGCGATCCACGATTACGCTTTTGTTCTGGTGCAAGGCGACCTTCTCCCGTGCGACCGCGAGCGACTTACGATGTCGTGGGAGGCGCGCCCCGGCTGGTGCCCTGGCTCCCACTTGCCTACTGGGTGGTAGGCCTGTGATTCCTCGACCAATTTGCCTGTGTGCCGAGCGGTCTCTACGAGACCACTCCGAAAATCGCAAAGCAACGCCGCACCCAACATTCCGCGATCAACGACGGCCAAAGGATACCCGGACGGATCGACATATGCAACATAAATTGAGAAAAATTCCGAATCTTAGAAGATTTCTCGTTATTTACTGAGAAAAACTCTGCTACTGGGGTGCTGATTAGGTGATCTGCAGCGGGGGTATGGTGGTATTGATTGAAAGAATTTGTGAAGCGCGGGTTGGATCATTCGATTTACTGGAAGCGACGCGGAGAATGGTGTTCTTGCGATGTCAGGGTTGGAGGGTAGCGGGAAAGAACCGGGCGCGGGCAGTGTGTTCGCTCGAAAGTTCCGGATCATGCTTGAGGTTATCCCCCATCCGCAGAGCGGGAAGTGGAGTGGAACGAAGCTGGAGCGGGCAACGGGCGGGAAGGTAAAAACTTCCTACTTCTCTTCGCTGAGAGACGGCCACATACATATACCGAGAGTGGACAAGATCGAAGCCATCGCGGAGGCAATGGGTTTCTCACCCGAACTTTGGTTCAGGGATCTCTCATGGTGGCAAGCTCTGCATGAAAGGCTAAACGAGGGTGAAGACGTGGAGACCTCGCTGCGAGGGTACCAGAAGAGATCAAACGGAAAGCGTTTCAGCGAGCTCTTGGAGCGGCTGTTCAAAGTGAAAATCAACGAGGAAACGGGGAGGCCGTTCACTAACAGGGATGTTGCGGCTAAGAGCCGTGGCGTCCTGACCGAAGAGGATGTGGTGGCGCTACGGGAAGGTCGAACGGCCAATCCTACGTGGGCACAAGTACTAGTATTGTGCGATGTGTTTGGCGTCGACCCCTCGTATTGGACCGAGCGGAAGAACCCTTGGGCTATGTCCGAGACCGTACTCGAAGCTATGGAGGAGCAAGACTCCTACATGATCTTCCAGAACAGCCTCCAGCTCTCAGAGGAGAACCGGACGATGCTGAGACTCCTTTCCGAGCATCTCAGAAGAGGGCAACTAACCGAAAGTGATACCGGGGAACCGGCACGAGGAGAGGATGACGAGTGAAAATCGTAAGCGCAAGCATACGAGCCGTCGCGGCACATCTCAAGGACATTTCGGGACTTGATGATCCTCCGACTGTTAGCCGCGAGGAGTTTCGTGGCGAGTTGCACAGCCTAGGTCTCTTGGGTAGGCGTTTCGGGGTGCCGGAGTATCGTGCGGCCGTCGAATCCGCACTCGGAGTCGGGATCATGGTTGAGGAAGTACGAGACCGTGGCCAGACTTGGGGTGAGGATCTGGCCGCAGCGGGACACCTCGCGGCACTCGTTTACGATGGGGTCCGCCGGACGGCGACGATCCTGGTTCGAGAGAGCCTTCGCCATCTCCCGTGGCCAGCTTACGAGATGGCGCTTTACCACGAGCTCTCCCACCTTATGGCGAGACACTTCTTGGGGACGGACGAGTCAAGGCCTGCGTTCGAATTTGGGCACGGCCCGAAGGACGGCCCGGAGGAGTCAAAGGTGGAAGTGTATGAGCCCGAAGCGAGGACCCGAGCCCGGTGGCTGTTGCTTGCCGGCCGGTTTCCCGAGGCTTTCCTCGCGACAGGGACGGATCGGTTTCCCTAGAGGCTCCGCATGGATCATAAAGTGAGAAACCCTAGGCTATGAGCTACTACCAACTCACTCAATTGCAGCTGGCGGCATTGTGCGTTGGGTTGGTCGTCGTGCTGTTAGGCTACTCGCTGCTCAAGCGGCGCGAGAACGTCCCCTATGCGGTCTTGGTGGGCACTTTGGTCGGAATACTCGGCGCCTGCTTTTTCACGGTAAGTTATCTGACCGCCGACAGTGGTCTCCCGCGCGTGACCCAAGTAGCGGTCAAATTCTTGAGGGACCTGCCGATCATACTCACAGTATGCTACGCCTGTATGGTGCAGGCCAAATGGTACTCTATTGTGAGAGACGAGAGTTCCACGCTGTGTACCTGGTTCGAGCGGTCGTGGTGGGTGATAGGCGCGGCGTTCCTGAGCAGCGCTACTCTAGAGCTCGTGCTTCGTCCCCCTGTACTTGAAAGTGACGAGAGTCTGCCACCGGCAACGTTGTTCGCCGATGCAGCGGTACTCGTGCCACTAGCGACATACGCCGCCCTTTGTTGTTCGGTGTTCGTGCGTACTCTATGGAGAAATCGAGAGATGTCCGACTGGGCTCGTAGGCTGCAGAACCTCTGTGGTGGTTTGGCATTGGGAGGATTGACGGCGCTGGCCATACACACGCTCGTCTGGCACGCGGTGCGCGTGCTCGTGCCCGAGGATCAGTTGGACCCTATCGTCGAGCAGCTGAGTACCAACCAAGTAGCAATCATTTCTATAGTAGCCATTAGCATTTTAGTTGGTCTTGCGAGTTATTCGAGCGAGGGTAGAACCGAGACGCTGACGGACGGTATGGAGGATGTCTTGAGAGCGTTCGAGTCAATTACAGAGAATGTAGCGAGTGTCTCGGTTTCGGCGGAAGGACTGAACGTGACCTACGCCGCATTGAAAAGGGCGACCAACGAGGACATGCTCGGACTAACCTCCCACGAGAAGTGCTTGGTGGACAGTGCGTTCCGGGCGGTTCTCGTCACCGAGGGCGTAAGGGGCCATCCGCCGCAGCACCAAAATCCCATAACGCGGGAGCAGCTCTTGTCTGTAAGCGAATTTTATGAGAAGGAGATCGCAAACTCTGGAATAGCTGAAAAGATCGGCCAAACTTCGGACGAACGATTGCCCGACTCGCTTCGGAGTTTGTTCTTGCACCCTCAGTCCGCTAATGGTACTAGGAACAGGGACGATTTCTATGCGGTCGTGAAGCTGCTGCTCGAGATCGTAGGCGAAAAGGACCCGTCGAGGCCGTGGGCCATGAGTACGTGGGCGCAACTTGTGTGCGTGGCCCTGGACGATGCGGGCGTTCTCACGCATCGTCCGGACAGGATCACTGCACCCGGCAGCCGCTCGATCCAGGGTACGGTTGTCGACGCATACAACCTGGCCAAGTACGAGATCGAGAACTGCAGGTTGGTACTGCAATGAACACACGCAACGAGGCCAGCACTTCATCAGCGGGGACGACCGTCCGCTACCTCCATTCCTACGACAGCTCCAGTCGTTGGAAAGACTTCAACGCATGCGGCCAAGCAGCGGTGGCAACACTCCTCGACTACCACGACCGCAACCCTTTCGGACTCGAGAAGTCCATATACGACCCCAGGGATGGCAGGCACCATTGGGAGAATGACGCGATTATCGACCGGATCAAGGCGGAGTTTCCTCCCGACTACTTCGGCGGATTGTTCGGTACCACCCCTGGGCGCATCGCGGAAGCGCTGACAGCCGCTGGGCTGCGGGCAACAGCGTCCTGGTCCAGGGACCCTGCGGAAGGGCTTCGAATGTGGCGTGAGGCAAAAGAGTGGCTCAGCGCAGGTTTTCCGGTTATAGCTGTCGTGGATCAGGGGAAGCTCGGGGGCCGACCCTTCGCCGCCCACTGGGCCGTTGTCTACCAAGTCGCCGACTCCGTCGCACGTTTGGCCTGCACCAAGAACGTAGCGGCCGTCTCGGAGGATCAGTTCCTCACGGCCTTCGCCTGCCGTTTCATGCCTCCACCGTTCAACCATGCCACCGTTCTCTGCCATCCTGCTGACGGCGTAGGTACGACACCATCGTCGTCGATGGGATCGGTCAACCGGCACCGTGGCGCCTGAAATACCTGCTGGGGTTAGAGCACTCTGGCTGGAAGTAGACGGCATTAGAATCCGTTGCCTCACAGCCGGAAGGAGTGGATCGCCGCTCCTTCTACTGCACGGCGGCGGATTCGACGCCGCCGACTTATCCTATCGTCACGTTATTGTTCCGCTCTCGCGTGCTCATCGCGTGTTTGCACCTGACTGGCCAGGCTACGGTGAGAGCGCAAAGCCGAAGCTCGAGTACAACCTCGACTACTACATCGACTTTCTAGAAGGTCTACTGGAGACTCTGGGCCTCCAGCGCGCCAATCTCGTAGGGCTCTCGATGGGCGGGGGAGCGGCTCTTGGCTTGGCGCTCCGATCACCTGGATTGGTTGATAGGCTCGTTCTGGTGGCAAGTTACGGTCTCGGCAACAACATTCCTTTCGGCCACCTCGGGTACCTGGCCACACGCAGAAGGGGTGCGGGTGACTTCGCCTACTGGTTGATGTCCAGGAACACTCGCATTCTGCGGTGGGGTCTGCGCCGCATCGTCCACGATCCTGAGGTAGTGAGCGAAGAATTGATTCAGGAAGCGCGTCGGTGCCTGAGGCGCGATGCCGCCAGCCGAGCGTTCAGCACTTTCCGGAGGAACGAGGTAATGTGGGGAAGGTTGCGCAGCGACTTTTCCGCCCTGCTGCATGAGGTGCAATGCCCTACGCTGCTCATTCACGGCTTACATGATCGCGTGTTCCCCGTTTCCTGGACGCTCACCGCGCAGGCGTGTATACGAGGCTCCGAGATCCACGTCTTCCGTGATTGTGGACATTGGCCGCCCCGGGAGTGCCCTCGCGTGTTCAGTCAGGTAGTTACAGCCTTTCTAAACCCGTGTCCTCGGCTTGCGATCCACGACTCCAGGTGACGAGACATGCACGTTCTCTCAGTGCCACAACCTCCTGTGCATGACGTCCCCTTCTACCGCGATGCCATTTGGATGGTAGTGAGCCTCAAATTGGTGTGACTGGACGCAGCCACCTTCCCCGCAAGCCCGGTAGTTTTCCGTCTCTTGCAACCAAGGGCACCCGCTACGAGCGCAAGGGGGCCAGAGGTACTCATTCGAGGCCTTAGGTAGACCAAAACAGCGTGAAAACGCCGAAAAACAACCGAAACACCAGGCTCTGGGGGAAGTTTCTACCTGTTTACCGGGCTCTGGGGGAAGGGATACCGGGCTTCGGGGGAAGCCTGCGTCACCTTTCTGCTCCGAATACCGGGCTTCGGGGGAAGGATGCCGGGCTCCGGGGGAAGAGTGGTACCCGGCCTGTACTTCGGCCACCTTCCCTCGTCCCGCGTACCGAATCGCGCCCTGAGCCTTCGCCCGCTTTCCACGAACGGCATGCAAGGTCAACTTGAGGTTCAATGTGCTCGTTTGTCCCGGTTCAGCAAGTTTGGGCTCTAAAGCGGGCACCAATTGCTGTTGTGGCCCGGGGAGACCCCACATCTGGGGCTTCATGTGCTGGGCTTTTCATCCGCACGCTCGGTGGGGAGGACTTGGGCATCTCTACACAGTAAAGCTGAGCTTCAGGTATCCAGATGTCCGACGGAGAGGCCTCGGATACCGGGCTTCGGGGGAAGGATGTTTACAGAGCCGCCCGCTTCCTTGGCGGCCCGGTATCAAGCAGCTCTGCGTACCGGGCTCGGGGGGAAAGCTTACCGGGCCATGAGGGAAGGATAGCGGGCTTGGGGGGAAGTGATACCGGGCTTGGGGGGAAATAATACCGGGCTTGGGGGGAAATTTCCTCGAAGTTTTACCTGCAAAACAGGGGTTCTGCAAAAAAGCGGTCGTCCCCCTGTTTGTATGTTGTTAAAAGATATGTTGTTGTTTTGTTAAACAAACAGGAGGATGGGATGGCTTTGAAGCAGCAGGAGGAGAGAAGCCACCTAGTAAAAGCCGAAGGCAATTTCGAGGATCACCCGTATTTCACGATCGGCAACCAGCGGTCTGGAGACGGGCTCATCCACTACTCGAATACTATCCGAACGCGAGACGGCCAGGAATTGCAGCAGACCTGGACCATCAGGGCCGTGCAAGGCCTGGGGTTGCCCGGGAGTCTGGATCAAGACGTGTACGTCGCCCTGCTGCAGCTAATTGAGCAGCGGGGTGAGGTTCCGGAGGACGGTTGGATCTCCTTCTCGCTCTACGAGCTCGTGCAGTTGCTTCGGCGCGCACATGGGGGCAGGGACTACCTGCAGATCAAGCAGTCCCTGGCTCGCCTGGCCGGCACGATCATCCAGAGCGAGAACGCCTTCTACCGCAAGAGCACCAAATCCTACCTCACGGACACCTTCCACCTCCTCGACAGGATCAAGCACTCCGAGAGCAGCGACGGGACGGGAAGGGCGGAGAAGACCTCCGTGAAACTCTCCGACTACTTCGTCGAGTCCTACAAGTCTGACTACCTCAAGGGGCTCGACGTGGACTTCTACTGGTCGTTGAACTCGCCCGTGGCCAAGCGCCTCTACCGGTTCATCGACAAGAAGCGCAACTACCAGAGGCGGTGGGAGGTGGAGCTCTTCTCCCTCCGGGACCGAATCCCGCTCAGCGCGTACAAGTATCCCTCCAAGATCAAGGAGAAGCTCGCGCCGGCCCATGAGGAGCTCGAACAGAAGGGCTTCCTGGAGAAGGTGACGTATCGCAAGACCCCAGCGGGTTCCAACCTCGTCTGCTACGAGATCCACGAGGGCTTCGCCAGCCGCCGCCCGGCCGCCCGCGTCGAGGCCACTCCAGAGGTCATCATAGCGATCGAGAGGTTGAAGGCCGAGGGTGTCCGAGGAGATGTGGCGGAGGTTCTGGTCGCCAACCACGGCCCGGAGCGCTGCCTCCGGTTTGCCGAGGCTGTCCCCTACCAGAAGAACCTGCGCAACGCACCTGGCTGGCTTCGCAAGGCTATCGAGAACGGCTACGAGTTGGACGTTCCCTCCGCCGACCCTGGTTCCGGCGGCAGCGGAGCTTCGGCTATCGTGGCCCGCGAAGCGGACGAGGCCGAGGAGACAGAGTCCGAGAAGATCCCCTCTCCCCCACCGGACATAGCGCCACCCGAACCCGACCCGGCCGCCCAGGACGTCTGGACTCGGATGCTCGATGCCGTCTCTGACAGGATCAACGCCCCTACCCTACGCGTCTGGTTCGAAGGCACCGTCCCCACCGGCTTCGACGGGGAACGCCTCACCATCTCCGTACCCAACGCCTTCGCCAAAGAGTACATCGAGACCCGCTTCCTCGATTTGCTCGAAGCGGCCCTACGCGAGCAGACCGGCGTTCTCCACTCTGCCCTGGAGGTCGTAGTCCAGGCGGGTAGGAACGGTTTGAATGCATAATACTTTTGGGGTTCTTTGTTTTGGGCTGTTCGGTACTCTCCTCTGTAGTCTGTTCCTCCTTTGGTTTTTTGCCGTTTTGGGTTTTCGTTGGGTTTTGCTTTCTGTTTTCTCCGTTAACCTTCTTCTCTCTCCTTATCCCCAGTTTGTATTATAAGAAAATGCCTGGATATAGTAGGGTACAAACACTTCCTCCCCACTCCACCATTTACTGGGCCGGTCTGGCTACCTGTTAAGGGGGGCATTGAAGGCTTGCGGGTTCCCGCGCTCTCCCCCACTCTCCCTCGCAAGCGTCCCGAGCGTGCGGTAAAATGGCGACACTAACGCAGGCTAACGCTGGGCTTGGCAGCCGGCAAGACGAGGGCAGTGGTATGGAGTTGACGGAGAAGGAACTGCGGGACCGGGGCATCAGGCGGGAGCCGGCGGAGATCGAGGAGGACGCCAGGCGCTTCGCCTCCCAGGTCCTTCTGTTCTTGCCCACGGGCCGGTGGGTGTCAGAGCCTGAGGGTAGGTTCTCGGCCTCGGAGGCCGCTGCGCTGCGCGAAGGCGGGCTGGACCTCTCCCCCTTCAGCCCAGACGAACCCGACCCGCTCGCCACCACGGCGGCCAGGTACGCGGCCATGCTGGCGACCGCCCTGACCACCAAGGAGGCCGCCAATCTCCTCGGGGTGACGGAAGGCCGTGTGCGACAAAGGCTCAAGGAGAAGACGCTCTACGGTTTAAAAGCGGGCCGGGAGAACAGACTGCCAGCCTTCCAGTTCGAGGGCGGCAGGGAGGTGCGAGGCATCGGCGAGATCCTGACGCGCGTGGATCGCTCAGTACACCCGGTCGCGCTGCTGAACTGGTTCACTATGGGGGACCCGGATCTCTACCTGGACGAAGTAGAGGAGAGTGCAGTCTCCCCACGGGACTGGCTGCTCTCCGGCGGCTTCCCGGGGACACTCGCGCCCCTGGCGGAGGAGCTCTAGGAATCCGCCCGTCGCTGGTGGGCGGAGCCCATGACTAGAACCCGGCGCCGCTGAGGCCCGTGGCCAAGCTGCCCGAACCCCTGACCGTGGCCCAGATGCGGGAGATACCGCCGGACATCCTCGCCCTGCCGGCGGGGACGAGGCTCTGGAGGATCTACTTCCGCGGCGGTGCTCACCCGGGCGCGTGGGACCAGATGAGGGCCTTCAGGCCACTTTCGGATGCCCGCTTTGACCACCACGCCAAACTCCAGGGAGTCCAGGAAAGGGAGATATTCTACGCGGCTATCGGAAACCAAGCCATAGCCACCTGCATCGCGGAGGTCTTCCAGGAAGGGCGGCTTGTGGACACCGGACGCCGCGACCCATTCCTTGCCTGCTTCGAGCTGACCGATGAGGTGCCGCTCTTGAGCCTGCAGGGCAGGTGGCCCACGCGGGCGGGCGCTTCTGCCAATATCAACTCGGGGCCGCGCCCGCGGTGCCGTCGCTGGTCGAGGGTGATTTACGACGCCTACCCCGACATTGCAGGTCTCCTCTACGCCTCGTCCATGAACGGTAACGAACCTGCAATCGCCCTCTACGAGCGGGCGGACCCGTCGCTGCCCGCTGCCCCGGTCTTCGACCGACCGCTCTCAGAAGCGGCCCTGCTCTTGCCGCTCGAAAGGATCGCCTCGAGCCTGGGCTACGGCTTGCGCTGATCCTCCCCTATTCAAGCCTATTCATGGAAGCTGAGCTTCGGCACAATTGCTTATGCGCTTATTCGATTATTCATATAAGCGAATAACTGATTATGCACACAGGCGTGCCCTCGGAGACAAACGCGCCCTGCACCAGGCGGTCCAGACGTGAGGCACGAGATGCCCGCCATAGATGGAGGATCGAGCAAGGGCACACTCGGCACGGCGGTCTGGAGTCCTGGCTTCGCTGCCACTTCGCGCCAGAGAGGCTCAGGAAGCTCCACAACGTTCTGCAACCCCCATCGTAAGGGTTGGGTTTGTCCACGACGCTGGGCGCAAGCATCCGAGCCGTTCTGGAAGCGCCGATCTCGACCGCCAAGACATGGCTGACGAGGTAGTCTCGGCAAGCGGCACTGGCCGCTTCTCGGAGGGTGTCCATATGGTCATCCGCTGCTCGACCGGTTCGCGTAAACACATAAGCAAATAAGCACTTGTTTGCTTATGCGGCATTCTTCGTGTACGATGCTGCAATGATCATTACGGTGACGTCTCACAAGGGCGGAGTGGGCAAGACGGTGACGGCTGTGCATCTTGCGGCCTTCTTCACGCAGGAATTTGGGGCGGGGACGACGGTGCTGGTTGACACGGACCCGAACGGAAGCGCGCTGGAGTGGGCGCAAAGGGGCGGGCTGCCATTTCCGGTAGTCGAGCCGCAAGCCGAACCCGGCGAAGAGGAGCACAGCGTACTTGACTCCCAGGGGCGGCTGCATGGAGAGGACCTGGACGCAGCGGTCGCGGCGAGCGATCTCCTGGTGGTGCCCACCACGCCAGAGGCATTGGCGCTCAACGCGCTCATGCTGCTGGTGCAGGATCTCGAGCGGCTCGGCGGCAGGGCGGAGTACCGAGTATTGCTGACGATGGTGCCGTGGTGGAACCTTTCAGGGTCCAGGGCGCGTAAGGCGCTCGAAGGGGAGGGAGTCCCGCTCTTTCACGGCGAGATCCGCCGGAGGGAAGCGTTTCAGGCAGCGGCGCTGGAGGGGGTTCCTGTCTACCAGGTCAACGAGCGGCGAGCGCGGCAGGGATGGGAGGATTACGAAAGGATCGGTCGGGAGGTGACCGGGCGCGCATGAGTGAAGATCGCACCGCCAGCGGTAGGGGAGCGGGGAACATGGCGAACGCCCTCAGGACCCGCCAACGAGGCAATTCCGAGGCGGTCGAACCGGCGGACGTCCGACCGGAGACCACCGCCGCTCCGCGACGCGCCCGCAGCCGAAAGAAGACGGGCAAAAGAAGCAACCCCGACTACACGTTGGCGAGTGCCTTTGTGCATCGGGAAGTCTACGAGCGGGCCAGGCAGGCGCTTTTGAGCGGCGACGTGAAGCGGGAGGTCTTGCTGGATCTCTCGGATCGGGGAGTACTCCATCAGGCCGGGAAGCCATTCTACAGCGATGTCGTCGAGATGCTGCTGCGGGAGTGGCTGGAGCGGGTCGGCTGGGAAGTGGAAGAGTAGATCCGAGAAACGAGCATTGCTGGCCGGGATCAGGGAGTGGGGGAGAGGTAAATCAAGCAGAGCCGCGTAGCCGCCAACACTTCCAGCTTAAAATCGATCTCACGTACTTTCCACAGGATCAACAAACTGCCGGTAGGACAGGTTCAGGCCGTACTGGACGACGCCGTGGATGAACTCGTGAGCGATCACGCCCACCGCAACGCTGAAGCCATTGAAGAGTCCGCCATCTTCGTCTCCGAAGGAGAGATGTCCCCCGTCCCAGAACGCGTTGACGTACTCTCGCCCGTAGTGGACGCTTGCGCATATCGGAGAGTTCGCCTCGTCGTAGCAGCCTTTGGAGTAGGCGCGATAGAACAGGCCATAGGCGGCCCCGGACCACCGGTAGACCTCGTCGGTGGGGCGTCGCCCGTGTCGGGGTCTTCCTCGGAGCAGACGATCTCGCCGGGGAACTCCTCGCAATTCTCGACGGCGCGGGTCGATTCCGGCGGCAGCTCGGGCGTGATCCGCGTGGAATGCGGTGCCCTCCGAGGCGACACGCTCGGCCCTCGCACCTTGAGCTGGGGTACCCGACGACATTTTGGAGCGCGAAGGGTGGCAAGAAACCTGGGCGGACAGTCAGGTGGCCGGTTCGCAAGGGAGCTAAACTTCCTCGTTGAGTCCCGGTGTCACCCAAGGACAGATGTTAGCTTGATTTGCACACGCCCTCAGTACGGTCCCTGCCCGCGCCACGGGCGACACTGCGCAGCGCGGCGCGGGGGAGAGCGACCTCGCGAGCCTTTCCGATAGTCAGCGCGAGGTAGGCGTCTCCGTGGTGGGTCTTTTCCAGGTAGCGCTCCGAGATGCCATTCGCCGGGTCGGCCAGGACGGTCCAAATCTCGCGCTCGTCGTAGCCGTCGCCGAACATGGCGATCGCCACAGCGAAGTCCGCCTCCGACCGGCTACCGTAGGGGCTCCCGGCATCAGCGTTGCCCAGGTGGATTATCGTACGCATCCTCCCAGAGAGGCGGGAGAGATCGACTCCGCAGCAGGCGCGTGGCAGCCGCGGTGGCCTGGGTAGCGACCGGGCGCACCTCCCGGCAGACGGTCCTTCGGCTGCGGGGAGCGCCAATTCCAACTCGCGGGGATGGTACCTCACGCCCTGGTCGAGTTCGACAAGCCGCACAGCCGGAGCAGCTGCGTACTTCTGGTTTCGGGTACCAGGGGGTCTCAAGAGCTGGGAAAGGTCCCAGCCGGAACGGTCGGCGCGGACGACCACGAGCAGCCTGCGGTTGAGGTCCTCGGCCCTCGCGGGCGAGATCGGCCTCGTAAGACGCCAGAAGAGGTGGGCGCGCCCCGGAGAAGTCTCGACTACGGCCGTCGGCTCGGGGGCATCGGAGGGCAGGGGGGACCCGTCCGCGTCGGCCCAGAGCGCCAGCACGGGGGCTGCGTTGGCCTTCACCCTCCGCCTGTCGGTTAATAGATGCGCGCAGAAGTATGTCTCCAGTCTCTCCTCCGAGTTGCCCAGGCACCAGGCCGTGGCGGCACGCGCGTCTCGCGGGTAGTCGAAGAACTGGGGGCGGTGGCGCGAGAGGTGCCTGGAGCTAGGCGAGGGCCGCAGGGCGGAATGCACCCCGATCAGACCTCGCTGAGAACCGTAGAGGACCCGCCACAGTACGGTCGCGTCGTGGTCGTGCATGGCCTGGAGAAACCCTCCTCCTGGTCTAGCTGGCAGTGCGTTCCTCTGATGTCGTTGGTCCGCGGAGTCCACTGGCTCCTGCGCCGGCCCATGCCTGAGTTCGTCAGGAGCTTATCCAAGTTGTACTTCGCGCCTGGGGCCGTGAGGGCGGCTGCTCATCTCCCTTGTTGTTGGCGTTCGTCCGTGGGTTGTTGACTGCTCCCCGGAGGCGGCTGCCTGCAGGGTAGGCGTGCCTTGTCGGGCATCTAGGTCCACGAACGCCTCCTTTGCTCCATCTCCTCCTCGACCATCGCTTCGTAGCAGGTGGCATGGACCGAGCCGAACTCGCCATCACCGTAGTAGCGGCGGTCGTAGCCGATCCGCACCTCGCAGATGCCGCACTTCTCCTCGGCCTGACGTCTCACGAGTCGGCAGTATCGGTGGCCGCATCCTTCGTCGAGGCATGGGCCGGGTTCGGTTCCAGGCGCGGCCAGCGTAATAGCGGCCATGAGGGGCAGGCGCCTCCTTCCTGGGAAGTGTTGTTCATGCGATCCCCTCGACGTCCTCTCCGTCCAGATAGCGAAGAATGTAGGGACCGTAAGTAAGGGCCTCCTGGGCCGCGGCGTAGCTCCCGAACTCCTCGGAGGCGAAGTCGCGCCTCCCGCGGCGGCCTTCGGCTTCGAGCCGTTCGATCGTCGCGGGAGCTTCCGACATGAGCCGTTCGGTCTCCTCGCGCAGACGGATGGATGCTTGCCGGAGGGCAGCCTCGTAGCCGATGACGCGTTCGAGGACCCCGGCGCGGCGGGCAAGATCGTAGAGGGCGTCCACGCCGCCCTCCATGCGCTCCTTCTCGTCCCAGCACTCGCCCTTCTGCTCCTGAGCGGCGATGACGTAGGAGCGCATCGTCTCCTTGATCCTCTGAACGATCTCCTCGTCGAGGTCGGTCAGAGAAATAATGGGACTCTCTCGTCCCGTGTTCACGACTCGCTTCTCTCTCCGGCGCTCGTGGCCGCGGAAGACGACTTCAACTTCCCAGTCTTCGCTGTCCATGTAAGCAACCTGATAGTCCGGGAAGCCCTCTGGCAGCCAGGTGGCGTAGCGTCCCTCCGGCTGGCCGTCGGCCTGGCCGTCCAGCGCCTCGATCTCCACGAGCGCCAGCGGGTAGTGGCAGACGCCCCGCATGGCTTCACGCGCCGCGCCGAGGTCCGCGGGCAACCCGTCGTCGGGGCGCGTTATCTGGATGACGTCGGGCGGGTCGGCCTCCGGTAGCCACCTCACCTCCGCATCCCACGCCGCCTCTCCGAGGGCGGCGACGAACGCGCCGAGCGAATGGTCGTCGGGGAAGGAGACCACGAGCTCCGAGTAGTCGCCCCTGAAACTCGCGTCGCGCTCGTATGCAGTGGCTGGCTGGGCCGATTCCGGCTCGCCACCTCTAGCCATAGCGAGGGCAACGTCCTTCGCGGCAAGCTCAGCGGATAGCTGCGTGGCCGCTGCGACGAGATCCTCTGCCGGACGGGTCGTCAGATAGCGGCGGAAGGTCAGGGCCAGTGGTCGTTGGGGGTATGCGTTGTTCGGCATGGTGCTACAGCTCCTCTTGGCGGGTGTCTACTGTGGGTGGATTATCTTTGCGGGTGAATCATTGTCGAAGGCGTTCCTCCTCGAAGGACCCGATGCCCGGGCGTCAGGTACGCCTCCCGGCCCGCTCGCCAGGTGATCCGGGCGGGCCGGGAGGTCGGCTGCGGGTCCGGCTCACGCGGCGTCCGTGTCCTCGTCCGCGGCTTCACCGAAGGCGAAAAGCGCGAGTTGCTCCGCCGCGCCGAAGTGCTCCAGGGCGTGGTTCCTAGCGGAATCGTCCCCGGCGAGAAGATCGAAGAGGCTCGGCGGCTGCTCGGCGGGTGGCTGAGTCGAAGGTCGGGCAAGCAGCGATGGAAAGGGGGGAGAAGCGGGCTTCAGGAGCGCGGGCTTCCTATTCCAGGCCTCCTCCACGTCGGACTCGAGTACCTCGTTGCCGTCAGCCTTGATACCGCGCGCCTTCATGTCGGCCAGCACGTTCGACCAGTTCACCGCCTCCTCTGGCTCTACGGAGAGTTCCCCGTCGAATGCGAGGTCCGAGGTGCCGCCCTTATCCTTGAGGAGCTGCCATTTCTCAGCGGCGAGCGACCCGCGGGGTATGACCGCATACACGGAGACATCCCGCTTGGACGTGAGCCGATGCACGCGAGCAATGAACTGATCCATCTGCATGTATCCGTAGGGGAGGCCATGGACGATCACCGTCGAGGCCACGTCCAGGTCGTGTCCGAGCTTGAGAGCGTTGACCCCAGCGCACAGGACCTGCGCGTCGCCTTCCACGAACTCGCGTACCTCCCGCGCCCGCTTGCGGGGATTCTTGGTCCCGACTTTCCCGGACCTCTCCTCGGTGATGTGGACGGACCTGACCCCTTTCTCCTCGAGGCGATCCGAGAGCCACTTGCCGGTGAGTATCAGGTCGCTTCCTATGAGGACTTTCTCGCCCTTCGCGGCGTGCTCCATCGCAAGCTCCAGCACCTTGAGCGCCGCGGGCGTCCAGTTGGAGAGCTCGCCCAGGGCCGCTACCGCCTCGGGCCACTGCCGCGAGGGCTCGTCGGAGGCGGGAAGCGTGGAGGCCGTCTCCAGGCGCCACAGTTGCCCGAGCGCGGCGGCGAACTTGTTCACGAGCCCCTGCTTTACCAGGGCGTGACGCGGGTGCTTGTAGACGAAGTAGTCAGCGAAGTTCTGGAGCCAGAACTGGTGCGCTTGCTTCTGCTGCATGCCCATGGGCACGCTCACGGGGTGGTAGACGCGCTTCACCAGCGGCTCGCCGGTCTGCTCCTTGCGGCAGCGGCTGATGGACGGTTGCGCCAGGCGCCAGAACTGTGACACGTTTGTTATCCGAGGCAATACCTTGCGCCGTTTGCGGAGGTGACCTTCGCCGTCTTCCTCGCGGCCGTGGAGGTACTCCACGACGCAGAAGTCGTTCTCGAACTTGGCCTTTCCGCCGTGGTAGGAGTACGGGAAGGCGGCGTTGGCGTCGCCGAGGGTCCACCAGAGTGACCAGTACACGTCGTTGATGAAGTTGCTCAGTGGCGTTCCGGTGGCACCGTAGTTGTGTGGGCCGCTCGCCATGCCGCGGATCGCCTTGCTTCTGAGGGAGTCGTCGCCCCTGATCTCAGAGACCTCGTCCACGCACTTCACGCCCCTGGCGAAGGCCGTGGTGAGGTGGCTGTAGGCGCTCTTCTTGTAGACGGAGCGGTGAGCGTAGTTGCATCCGGGGCAGCTCTCGCCGTCCCAACCGTCATCGGTTGTCTGGCCGCACCGTGGGCAGGCGTGACGGGTGGTGGCGCCTTCTGGTGGGAGTGGGACCGCGTCGGGGTCCTCTCCGGCGCGGCGCCCCTTCTCGCGCTTGTAGCCGGCCAGCCTCTGGTGGAGGGCGACGCGGTGATCCAGTGGACGGTGGGGCAGCAGCTCGCGCTTTCTACCTACGATGGACAACGCCTCGAAGTACGTGATCCACCAGCCCTCTTCGCCGGCCTTTACTCTGCGCGCCACGTCGCGTGCCTGCTCCGGCGAGCGGATCTCCTCCATCGAGCGGCCGAAGAATTTGCGGCACTGGGCCTGCCACTGTGGGATAAGGTCCTGTGGGACGACGAAAAGGGCCTGCGCCTTCGCGCCCAGTCGCTTCTGAGCCTCCACGAGACACATTTGCATCAAGGTCTTGCCGAGACCCTGCTCATGGGCCAGCATGCCCCGGCCCTTGACCAGGAGCCGCGAGAGGTGGTCGAGTTGGAACGGCTTGAAGGAGAAGGGCTCGAAGTCTTCCGTGCCCTGCTCGCGCATGAATGCGGCGTAGTTGGCGCGTATCTCGATCTCCATCTGCTCCAGCAGCCTGCGGTTGCGGGCCACCTCCTCTGGGAAGCGGGTGGCGACGCAGCCGGGGTCGGGTAGCTCGAAGTGCTTCACTATGTAGGAGATGGCGTCCGCGCCCTCGTCGAAGGAGTGGCTGCCTATCCGGATCTCCAGCAGGCGGCGCTCGGTAGTGAAGCGCCTTAGCTCCGGCTCGCCGTGGCGGTTCTCCACGGCGCGCTGCTCGGTCTCTGAGGAGACCTTCGAGCGGGTGGAGAGTGAATACTCTTCCCCAGCGACGTAGCCAAGCCCGGCCTCGCTCTTCGCGCAGCGGATCTTGTCGATGTCGGCCAGCCAGCCGAGGCGCATCTGTGGCTTGACCGGAAACAGGGGCGTGCTCTGGCGCTCGGACTCGGAGAGGGCTTTCTCCGCCTCATCAGCGAGGGTGGGGGAGAGGGTGATCAGGCCGTTCTCCCGCGCCTCGTCAAGCTCGCGCCAGGTCTTCGGGTTCTGGGCGAAGTAGGAGGCGTGCTGGTTGTGAAGGAGCTGCGTTTCCCGGAGGCGTCCGGCCTCGTTCAGGGCGAGAGTGGCGAATGCAGAGAGGTGGACTGCGACCTTGCGTCCCTTTAGCGAAAGGTCGAAACGATGGGACTGTTTTTTCGCGCTGGTCCTCCGGGCATGTTCCTTCTCGATGGCCGCGAAGCCGGTCGTTATCTCCTTCAGGCCGCAGTAGCCGGAGACGTGCCGGGCGCGCCGGTCTCGAGTACCCCTCACGGCCTCGGCCATATCGGGCAGCATGGCCCTGGTAGCGCGAAATCGCGCCGGCGCGAGGTTGGGATCTTCCTGGAAGTGGCGCTCGAGGTTCTCCGGGCGAACGAAGAAGGCGATGGAAGTGGGCAACTGCACGCCATCGAAGAGTTGTCCTTCCACATCCACGACGGCGTAGACGCCTCTGGCCTCGGGCCGGTCCAGGACGGTGGTGGCGAGTCTGTCGCGCCCGCAGATCATGGCTCCCTGCCCGAAGCGGTCCATGAGGTCAAGCGCCCACAAGAAGGCGAGCGCGGTGGAGTTCATCTCGCCCTTCGCGTGAGACCCGTCTCTCCAGGAGAGTCCGAAGGGCGGGTTGAGGGCGAGCGCCGGGTAGCGCAGCCCGGCTGCGCGCATGAGGGGCACCACGCACTGGGCATCGCCGGCGATGGCGCGGTAGTCGGCGTTCCTGGCGTGATCTCGGTCTATCTCGATGCCGAAGCGCCGCTCGGCGGAGAAGGAGGCGAGGAGGGCTCCGGAGCCGGCGGTGGGGTCGAGCACGGCCGAGGGGTCGCCGAAGACGGCGGTGATCAGATCGGCTGCCTCGGGCGGCGAGAACCATTGCTGGAGACCGATGGAGGCTCCCTGACCGCGAGACCGCGACAGGACACGGCGGCTGGAGGCGAGCGCCTCATCGGTGGCCGCGCCGCCGAAGAGGTTGCCGCGCTTCTGGCCGTTTTCAGCGGCCTCTTCGGGGTTCACGGTTGCATGCTTGGCGGGCTCCTGGATCGTCTCGAAGGCTTCGACTTCGCCTGACAAGGTGCTCTCCTCTCCTTTGATTGCTAACGGCCTGGTCACGTCGAAAGGCGAGGGCCGGCCTCCCTGGTGAAAGGGTGAAGGTCGTCCGGTCCCAGTGACTGCCGCCGGAGACTGTGTCTAGTCCTCGTGCGTGCCGCGGCGACGGTCGTGGACCTTATCCACGTTCTCGGCGGTGGAGTGTTGCTCGAAGATCAGGAGCCCGACTCAGTGGATGCGGTACATAGGATCCGCGCGGCCTTCAGGAGGCAAGCTCCCCGCCCGCTCCCACGGGACGGCTCCTGAGGCGGTTGAACCGGGCGAAGCGGCCCCTGAGGCGGCAGATCTCCCACCCGGCGCAACCAGCCCGCGCGGGCGCGGAGACAGCGTGGACCCGTCCGCCACGAGCGTAGTAGTCGGTTCCGGAGCCATCGGACCCGAGGTACTCCCCGGCTTCGGTCGTTGACAGGCACGCTGGCGTGCTCACGGCCCGGAGCCTTCCGCGTACTCTTCGGGGCTCTCCACCCGGCCGAGAAGCCCCCTAGCCTGCTTCATGGCCGTCTCCAGGTGGGTCCTTGCCACCGTGGCGCGCATCTCCAGAAGTTCCTCGTACTGGCTGACGCCCTCCCTGAGAGACTTCACCCGCTCCGCGAACCCACGGCTCCGGCGCTCGGTGACCGCAGTGTCGCTCTTCAAGAGGCGGCTCATCTCGGAGACCAGCTCCCTCGCCTCCTTCTCGACGTGCGCCTGGAGGCTATCCGCGACTATCTCGCGGTACTCCTCCCGGTCGACCAGCGGCACGCTCATGGCGCGCGAGGGCCTCGGCGTCTTGTTCGGCGCGCTCCCGGCGCGGGCTCTGACCTGCTCGACGAAGGCGAAGATCTTCGAGACGGTCGCATCGTGGGTGGGAAGCTCTCCGTTCTCCTTCGAGGCGCCGTCCGCCCCCGCGGGTGCCTTCGGCACGAAGTACATGCCGCCGGAGTTGCGCAACGGGATGGCGTTGGCCGACGAGAGGACGCGCCCTATGACGCGCCTGACGCCCTCGCCGTCGTGATGCGCTTTCTCGAACTCGAAGTAGCGGCGGAGGTTCCCCAGGGCTTCGGACTCCACGGTGAGGATGCCGCCGTTGTCCAAGGAGTCCACCTTCAAGCAGCCCTCTTCGAGGGAGAGGGTGGCGAAGGGTTGGTAGAGCAGGCGGTTCTCGGAGCAGTCGAGGACCTCGGTGACCATCTGCTTGACGCCGCGATCCGCTGGCCGAACGAGGATGTTGGTGTAGCGCTCCTCCTCTATCGCCTCGCCGTTGCGTTCCTCGGTCAGACGCCTCATCCTGACCCGCGCGGCTTCGGAGGCTCGGGTGAGGGCAGCCTGCGGAGTGGGCTCGCGCGGGGCGAGCGTGGCGGGATCCAGGGACGCCTCAGCCATCGCCTCGCGCAGGACCTCGGGGGTGACCCTCACGGCGTCGGAGACGGAGTACCAGACAAGCGCGCCGATCACCGCCTCGCGGCTTGCCGTGCCCGAATTCACGGAAGAGCAGTTGCGGGTAAGGGGAGTTTTGGCGGCATTGGGACCGAGGGCTACGACGCCCGAGCCGTTGTTCTTACCGTCATCAGCGGGGTAGTCGCTGGAATCGAAGAGGAAGAGGGCGTGGCTTTCGCGGGCCATGAGGCGCGCTCCTTTCAAGTGAAGACGCAGATTTCCAGTAGAGGGTCCGGCGGCTTTCGCCCTGGTGAAGCCGCCGGGCCGGGAATGTGGGGCGGGAGGTGCCTAGAGGTCTTCGAAGATGTCGGCGGCCTGTGCGGCCCCGGCTGCCCCTCCAGCGATGTGGGCGAGGGGAATCACGGCATCGGAGAAGGTCTCAAGGCTTCCCGCTCCGCCCGAGATGGCGTCGCCGCCGATGAGCACTGATACGAGCTTGAAGCCCCTGCGCTCTCTTGCGCGGTCGAGCTCGGCTACAACCTCCTCCGATAGCTCGCAGACGCCATCGGTGACCATGAGGATGTCGGCCCTGGCCGTGGCGGACAGTCCCGGCTCGTCCATGACCTCGATGGCGCGTCGGACGGGTGGCTCGTAGGCCGTCCCGCCGGACGCGCCCACGGTAGCCGCCTCCAGGACTTTGCGCGGGTCCAGCGCGGTACGTCTCGAAAGAGAAGAGCCATCCAGGCGCACCTCGCGCACTATCCGCGTATTGAAGTACATGAGGTGCGCGAAGCGTCCCTCGTTGGCGGCGACCGATGCCAGGGTGAGCGCCACCGCCGACGCCCATTCGAGAGGCGCGCCCTCCATCGAGAGGGATGTGTCTATGGCCGCTATGACGGGGCCGCGACCGAGGTGGTCCGTTCCCGCGAGCTCGTAGGAGAGCAGGCTGTCCTCCAGTAGCCTCCGGGTGAAGTCCAGCCGCCTCAGTGGATGGCGAGAGGCCAGACCGGAGGCGAGTTCGGCTGGCAGCACGCGCTCGATCTCTCCGCCGAGGGTGACGGAGTGGACCTCGTCCTGACGGGAGCGCACCTTCTCGCACTCCGTGGCGCCCGCGAGTTTCTTCATCCTGCCAACGAGGTCGGCGAGGGAATGCATCCTGGGCGTCCTGAGCTTGCGGGCCAGCTCCAGCCTCTCTGCGAGCGGGACGGTCTTCAGGTCGCCTGGCTCGATGCCCCACCCAGAGAGCGAGGCCCGCACGTCCTCGGCCTCATTCCGAGCGGCGGAGACAGCTTCGCGCACGAGGCGGCGCATGGAGCGTGCCGGAGGCGAAGCCGGGGGAGCCTGGGCATCAGGAGCCTGGGGTTGCGGAGAGGACGATCCCTCTTCCTCCCCGTCTTTCTGCTCTTGCCCTGGAGATTCTTCACCGGAAGGATCGTCCGGGGTGGGTTGCGATGCAGCCTGCTCCATCCACTCCCGTAGATCGGGGCGGTCCTTCAGCTCATCGAGGGCCTTCTTTCCAGCTTCGAGGGCGGCGAGGCCGCTCGAAAGTTCGTCGAGACAGGTGGAGATGCGGGCGATGGCGGTCTGCTCGTCTTCGAGCAGCCGCTCCACGAAGGGCCGGTTTACCAATCGCGCTTGCCCCTGCACTGCTTCCTCGCCGGCGAAGGTGGGGGAGACCTTGTAGAAGGCCCGGAAGAAGTCCTCCATCAGCGGGCCGAAGGTAGGCGAAGCATTCCCATCTTCAGGACCGAGCAGCGCGGAGAGTTCGCCGGATGCCTCGACCAGTTCCGAGAACAGCCTCACATCGTAAGAGTCTCCCGTCAGGTTGTTCTCGGAGAGCTGCAGGGGAGTCTCGGAGCCGGTGACGCGCAGAAGGGCTTCGAGGTCTGCTTCGGGCAGCCCTCCTTCGGAGAGGAAGTTCCTAACACTCTCGATGTCCTCCGGCGGGGTGGTGTCTCCATCGCGGTTGTATGGACCTTTCATGTGCTCATCCCGAGGCATTTATCGAGCACCTCCTCGTTCATCCGGCCCACTTCGGTGGCGATGGCTTCTATCCTCTTCTGCACGGTTGTCCTGGCTCCGCCGGAGGCGGCTTTGTCCTTCATGCCTGCGAGGGCTGAGAGTTTGTTGTGGATGTGCTTGAGCTTGCCGTTGGCCTCGAAGCCGGCCTCGCTCTTCTTCTCTCCGTCGGGAGCGGAGAGGGCGTTATGGTGGATCTCGCGCGCCTGGTCGAGGTAGTCCTGGGCGTCGCCGAGCTGGGGGGCGGCCACCTCCATGACCTTCCTGCGCACCTCCTGACGCGCCGAAGGATCCGGCCACAGACTATGCTGAAGGATGGCGAGGTCTTCTTCCGCCGCCTCTGTCCTGCCGTCTAGGAAGGCGTTGGCGCGGACGAGGGAGAGGCCGCGGGCGTAGCGGCGGTCGGAGGCCGTGATCGAACCCTCCCTGAGTGAGCGGCGGATGGTTCCGAGCGAGCCGACGAGGTGGCTGGTCTTCACCTCCGAGGCGGCGGCGCAGGCCGTCTCTAGTTCATCGGCGAAAAGCGAGGTGGGGGAGTCCGCGCTCGCGGTTCCGGCCTCGGCCCTGGCCTCGGCCCCGAGCAGCATCGCCTCGAAGGAGGCGTCGGACAGGTAGGAGGTCTGGAAGCGGAGCATGAAGCGGTCCCATAGGGCGTCGAGCTCCTCCCGGTCTGCGGGGAGTTCGTTGGAGGCGCCGATGCACAGCTTGAGGGGGACGGGGATTCTGCATCCGTCGTTGACGTAGATTCGTTCGTTGAGGATCGAGAGCATGCCGTTTAGCACGGCGGAGTTGCCCTTGAAGATCTCGTCTATGAAGGCCATCCGCGCTTCCGGGAGGTATCCGGCGGTCTTGCGAGCGTAGGAGTCGTTCTCCAGAGCCTTGATCGAGACGGGGCCGAAGAGTTGCTCGGGAGTGGATGTTCGAGAGAGGAGCGTGTAGAAGTAACCGTCGGCGGCGTCCCCTGTGCCGCCGTCCGTCTGGAGCCTGGCGCAGAGAGCTTGCGCGAGCGCGCTCTTGGCGGTGCCTGGAGGGCCGAGCAGCAGCACGTTCTCTCGCGCTACTAAGGCGCACAGGAGGCCACGGCTCTCCTCGTGGCGCTCGAGGAATCTCTTGTTCAGCTCCTCTTCGATGGCGAGCAGCTTCATGCGGGTAGTTCCGGGGTCGGGTCTATCCGATCCGTTTCCGGGCGCCGGGTTGGTCTGCGCGGGCTCCATAAAGCTCCTCCTTGTCGTGGGGTGTAGACAACTACCGAAGCCCGCTCGGAAGATCACCAGGCATTGATGGGGGAAGGGGAGTCTCCAGAAGGAAATCCGGCGCTCCGAGCGGGCGCCCCAAAGGGCGCTCGGAGCGCCGGAGCTAACGGGAACATGCCGAGGATAGCGCGGCGGTGGAATCTACGCGGTGGAGCGCTTCGCAGAGGGTGTGGGGGCAGCAAACTAAGACACAAACCTCATGACACGGAGGTGCCGCGAGGTTGGCGGGAGGCTGCGGATGCGTCCGCACGCGGCCGGCGCTCGGCCCGAACCGGTCCCAAATGGGGCGATGCGATCTTCTTGCGCCCCCACGAGTGCGCCGCGAGGGGAAAGATTGGCCGGCGCGCGAAAAGCGCCGGCTCTCAGGCGTCGCCTTCCTCGGTAAGGCGGGAGATCAAACCCGGCAGGAGCCCCTGCAGCTCAAGGACCTTGAGCGGATCCCAGTAGTCGCGCCAGGACGCGATCTCGCCATCGGAGATCCTCAGTACCCAGAGGTAGCGCACCGTAAAAGGGCGACCGGTGGTCGTGACCTCGCCGTGGGCGTCGTACTCGGCGACGATCACCTCGGGGTCGGCCGCGTCGTGGATCGCCACCGGCCGAAACTCCCGGAAGTCCAAGGGCACGCCCGAGAGCGCAGAGGCGAAGTAGGCCCGGATCCGCTCGCGCCCCTCGATCCGGCGGGGCGCGCCCGGCGGGGCGAAAGGCAACTCGTGAACGCCGTCCTCGGAGTACAGGTCGGCGAGGCCGTCGAGGTCCCCGTTCAGCAGCAACGGCAGCATTCGGTCCAACGTCGCGCGCGGTCCCCCGCCCGCCGCCCTGCCCGAACCGTTCACGAAGACCACCCCCAGCTCGCCGTCATACGTCGCGGGAAGTGTAACAGTGCAACTGATCGTCAGCAATACTTTTAGTTTTTCCTGCTGCTAAACTCCGGGCATGGCCCGTCGTTTCCCGTCGTCGCTGCTCGGCCGCCCGAGCTTCCTGCTCGGCAAGCTCCACGCGCGCTCCCTCGAGCTGGAGGCTCGCGGGCTCGGGCAGCTGGGCATCGACGTCAAGCAGCACGCCGTGCTGTGCGTGCTGGCCGGCGAAGGGCCGATGACGCAGCGGGAACTGGGCCAGCGGCTCGGCATAGACCGCACCACCATCGTCGCCGTCGTCGACGGCCTCGACGAGAAAGACCTCGTCGAACGGCGCCGCAGCCCCACGGACCGGCGCGCCTACCAGCTCATCCTGACCCCCTCCGGAGAGCGCGCCCAGCAGCGCGGACGACTCCTCGTCGACGCGGCCGAGCGCGAGCTGCTCGGCGCGCTGGACGAATCGGAACGACGCATACTCACCGAGCTGCTCGCCCGGGCGTTGGAAGGCCCCTGATACCGCCGCCGTCCGGCCCTTATGAGACGCCGGGCTCCGCCGCCTGACCTGCCGTCGCGGCGGAAGGACGCACGGGGGGTTACGATGCCGTTGGAGTTCTTGCCAGCCTCGCGGCACCTCCGTGTCACGGGGTTCATGTTGTGAGAATAAGACTATGGTGTCCGCAGCGGGTTCCGCTAGTCCGATCTGACCCGGGTTTGTGATGGCTTCGTGCCTTAACTAGGATCAGTCGATCGGCTCGGCGGCCCGCGCGGCGCCACGGTCGGGGCCGCGCGTGACCTCATAGGAGCACGCCTCCTCCTGGAGGGCTCATCACAGCATCGTCCGCCGTCCTGCCGACCGCCCAAGGCGCACGGCCGTGTAACGTGCTGAGGAAGGAGGAGTATGGAGTCGGATGTGCTGGTCACGATCGGGGTGGACACCCACGCGGATTTCCACGTCGGCGTAGCGCTCGATCAGAGGGGCGGGCTTCTGGGGGAGCTGACCCTGGCGAACGACGAAGGAGGCTACCGACGCCTGCTGAGATGGGCTCGCGGCTTCGGCGAGTTGGCCGGCGTGGGAGCCGAGAGCACGGGGAGCTACGGCGCGGGGCTCTCGCAGTTCCTGCGCTCGGAGGGCGTCCGGGTACTGGAGGTCAATCGTGTCAGCCGCCAGCACCGCCGCAGGCACGGCAAGCACGACGCGGGCGACGCCGAGGCCGCCGCCCGAGCGGTCCTCTCCGGGGAGGCGACCGGCGAACCGAAGGCCGCCGACGGGCACGTGGAGATGCTTCGTGCCCTGAAGATCGCTCGCCGCTCGGCGGTGAAGGCAAAGACCCAGGCCGCTAACCAGCTCTACGCCTTGGTGAGTACGGCCCCCGAGAGGCTGAAGGCGGACCTCCGCAAGCTCGCCGCACCGAGACTGGCCCAGAAGGCTTTGGGGTGGGACCCGACACCAGCGGCGACGCTATCGGTCGTCGCCGGGGACAACCCCGAGAGCCTCAAGAGCGAGGCCGCTTTCGCCAACTTGTGCGGCGCGGCACCCATCCCGGCCTCCTCGGGCAAGGTGGTAAGGCACCGTCTCAACCCCCATGGCAACCGAGAGGCCAACCGGGCCCTCCACGTGGTCGCGCTGAACCGTCTGAGACGCGACCCCCGCACCCCAGGCATACGTCGCCAGGCGCACCGCAGAGGGCAAGAGCAAGCGAGAGATCATCCGCTGTTTGAAGCGTTTCATAGCCCGGGAGGTCTACCAAGCGCTGCTCGTTTGCCCGGAAGTCGCGTCGAAGCGACGGAGCCCAATCTGTTCTGCTTGACCCTTCTCCGAATCGGCGACTCTACGCTCTTGACACAGATAGGAGCATCCTAGTCTGTGGGGGCAGGTACTCGCTCCCGGGGCGGCATGCTGAGACGGGCGAACGGGAAAACGGGAAAACTCACCCGGGAGCTCGCCTGGATTCGGAAAATTCGAACCGCTGGCGTAGCGCTAGCGCCTCCGGTAGACCTCCCGGCGGTGCGCGACGCGAAGCACCTCCACCAGTCGCTCCCGGTCGTTCACGGCGTAGACCACACGGTAGTCTCCGGCGCGGACGCGGTACTCGTCGGTTCCCCCCGATAGTTTCTCGACTCCGCGAGGGCGGGGATCTTCCTCCAGCGCGAGGATCGCAGCGTCTATCCGGTTACGGTCGCGGGGCTGAAGACCGCCGATCTGCTTGCCCACGCGCCGGGGAACCGAAAGACGGTAGCTCACTCTTCACTGGCTTCGCCAGCGCGGGCAGCCCGCCACTCCTCGCGGGCCTCGCGGTAGGGGACCATCTCCTCTTCTCCGCGGGCGACGACATCTCTGACCTCGTCTATGGCGCGACGATCGTCGGCGTCCTCGGCGGCCCGCAGCAGGGCCTCGTACTCCTCGATGGCTAGCACGACGGCGGTGCGCTCTCCGCTCTCATCGATTATGTACCTCTCCACGGTCACTCCTCCTGGTAGCTTCGTGAATTCTACCCGCCGGGACGAAGCCAGCGCCGCCAACGAGGGAAAGCGAAGGGCCGGGCGGGGGTGGGAGAGAGAATCCCGACCCTTCCAAACCCAGTGTACTGACTCCGAAGGCGCTTCGACACCCCGCAGTCTAAAGGACTTCATCTTGACCGGAGGACCATGCCCACAGGCGGCCGCGGGGGAGTCCTTCGCGGAAGAGTAGTGAGTTGGCGCGCCGCCGGGGCAGGCGCGCCATGCTCCCGGAAGGCACTGGGGAGCAGACTGGCCGGTCAGGGCGACCTCGTCTAGCTCGTCCACTGCCGGGCAGCTCTTGACGCAGCCGTCGCGCGCACGGAACGGACTCATTCCCATTGCGCGGGGGTTGCCAACGCCCCGACCAGGCCAGGGCATTCAGGCCAGCGCCACCTCGTCGAGCGCGTCTAGCGCAGGGTGGCTCCTCACGTATCCGGTCCTCGCGCAGAATAGGCTCATCCTGTTAACGAGAGATCCTTCGGTGAGTAGCGGCGTGAGGAACGTGAGCAGGGTGGTCGCCGCCACGATGTTCGTGAGGTGACGCTGTGGGTTAGAGACTACCACCTGCCCGCATGGCACCTCGCTCGGCAATAACTCGCTATCGTCCTCCATAAGGTCTGGCATCTGCTCGGCCGGAAACGGAAGGATGGTCTCTCCGTCTCTCCTGACGCCGCACAGGACCTGCCCCTCCCATCCAGAGTCGCGCGCCTGTATGCGCTCCTCGCGGGTCGGCTCCCGATCCGGTGGGTCAAGCGGCACTCCGGCGTTGCCGGAATCCAGGTAGACCACGTCCCGGTAAGCGGATAGCTTCTCCCCGAGCAGCTCCCGGCTCCTGGCGTTGTCCACCGCCCCGACCACCACCGAGCCCTCGGGGACGATCCGCGTGAGATCTGTGTCCGGGGTGAGGTAGCGAGGGTAGGCTCCGATCTCGAGGCCGTATGCTGCTCCGTATCTTTGGGCGAGGACTTGCGCCTTGTTCTTTCCTACGTCAGCCGGGAGGAAATACTGGCGCCGCAGATTCTTCCCGGACACCGAGTCGCCGTCTATGAGCAGGACCTCCGGCATGAGTGGTGGAGGGGGCTCGCGCCGCCCGTGGTTTGGGAAGTGGACGTGACCGTGGACACCTCCATTGGCCCGCGTCGCGGCGGTGTCCTTATCGCGCCGCTCACGCCGCTCCTCGCGCAGCCCGTATAGCAGGCGACACGCTGACTGGAGCAGGTATCCACCCGTACCACCCACCCCGCAGATGACGAGGTGCGTCCTGCCCGGGTCGGCGAGTACCCTTACTGGTTTCGGTTTCATGGCTTGTGGATCTCCTCGTTGTCTGCCTTCATTTTCTGGTGGAAGTGTCGGATCCCGAGGGCGATCGTGTGCGGAGCCGGCTCCTCCTCGCTTGTGGCGGCGAAGAGATCGTCGGCGCCGAGTGGGCGGAAGGAGCCACCGCACGAGAAGCGGAAGAGTAATGTCGGCAATTCTCTGTCCACGTAGCCTACGACGCCGTAGCAGCCGGTACGGACCTCGTGCGCGTCATCCGTCTGGCTGAAGAAAGCCGGCATGGTGTTGTGGCTGTGGATCTCCACGTAGGGAACGAACCTGTCGGTTTCGGGTACGGGGTCGTAGGTGATGCCGCCCGAGGTGGCGTCCCTCTGGTCGGCCCAGATGAGGTGGAACGTCTCATCGTCGCGGTCGTAGACGACGTTCACCACAGCTTCACGTTCCGGCATCTGCTTGAAGATCTCGACGGTGCGAGCGAGTAGCGAGTACGGGGCTTTCGGCAGGACCGGGTAGTAGCCTTCGTCAACGCACCGGCTAGAGTTGGTCCTGGCGATGAAAGTGCCAGCGCCCGTGGTCCTGACGTCGTAGACGCCGTCGTGGGCGAGCAGCCGGTAGAGCGGGGGAGTGACGCTCTCCGGCGGCGGCTTCGTGAGCACGGAGAGCGCCTTGCCGCCTGGAGGGTCCCCTGCGGCGGCCTCGTCAGAGTCACGCGAGCAGTCGCCAGTGCAACCTATCGCCCCCTTCTTGAAGCTCTTCAGGGAGATCACCAGACGACCCTTGGCCGAGTCCTCGCGCACCTCGGCGCGGTCGGTCGTCAGCTCCGGGAAGTCGTCTTCGAGCCACGAGAAGATCTCGGCTTCGGTCATCTCGGAGGGAAGTGTGAGCTTGTGGCCGGAGTAGTGCAGCTCCTTGCCGGACTCGAACTTCTTCCGCTGTTCCGGAGCCTGCTTCTGGCCCGCGCCATTGCCTTTCTGAGCCTGGGCGTTCGCCTGGGCCCTTTTCTGTTGGGTCTTCTTCTTCATGGCGCTGGGCTCGTCGAAGAGGTCGAAGGTCTCCTGGGCGCTCTTCGTCCCTTCCGGGGCCTCGCTCCCGGCCGCGGTCTCATGCGATGCGTCCTGGTCCTCCGTGGACGTTATGTTCTGGTTCTCTTCGGTCATTTGCTACTCAGTCCTTCCTTTTTTTTGATGCAACTCCTGTATGGTCAGTCCGGCGGGCACCAGCCAGTCGTGTGGGATGCCACCTCCCTTCTCTATGGCTTCCAGGAACGGCGCGTAGCCCTTTAGCTCCAGCGCGGCCGGCGCGTTGTGGGTGAGGTCGCGCGTGTAGTGGGTGGGATCGTTCGGTATGGAGACGAATCGTTTGACTAGGTCCGGTAGTTGGTGCATGGAGAGCGTGATGTCCTGCTTCTGGTACCAGCAGACGCCCTCGACCACGTTCTGGAAGTTCGAGTAGACGTTACTGAACGGGTAGCGGAACACCTGAGTGTGGGGTGCGGGATCCCCTTCGAGCTCAGGCGAGAGCAGCGCCACCGACAGCTCGGTGACGTTGCGCAGCGCCTCGTTGTAGAGGGCGCGGTAGACGATGGGAGGCAACACTATCTCGTAGGTACTCGTCTCCTTATCCGTCTGTTCCTCACCGAAGGCGGGACCGCTCTGGAGGGTGAACAGGTGGGTTCGGGCGGGAAGAACGCCCGTTACCACGTAGCTGTTTGATCCGGTGGTACCAGTCGAGTTGGGGACGCTAGTGGCCGCCCGCTCCACGAGGTCCACGAGGACCGTGCCGGGCGGGAGCTGGGGGAGGGGCAGGCGCCGCTCGGGCTCGTGTTCGAGCTGGTCTATGATGGTGGACTGGTCCAGGGTACCCAGGAGGTCGGCGTAGGTGATCACGCGTGGGTGGGTAACGCCGTAGACGTCGGTCACCAGAGCCCTGGGCAGCCTGTCGGGACACTGGAGGAGCACCACGCTTTGGGGAACCTCGCCGGCCAGGGCCGCCTCGACCTCGACCCGCAGGTTCTCGTTGAGGTCTCGCCTGTCAGGTGGTTGCATCGCGCATCGCCTCCCAGGCATGGATCAGGGTGTCGAAGAGCTGGTGGTGGATCACCTCTCGCTCGGGGTATGGCTCGCAGTCGTAGGCGAGCAGGAAGTGCGAGCTATTGTCGCCGGGCCTTCGCTCGGTGCGGGCGTCGTGGTTGAGCATCGGGCCTTTCATGCCCACGGCGCGTAGCGCGCCCTTCAGGCACCAGATCAGCTCCGGCTCTCCCGTGAACTCCGCGATCATCGTCGCCGCGTCTTCGTAGGCGGCCCCTGCTCCCGCGAACTCGAGCAATTCCTCGCAGGGCGGCGAGATAGCGAAACCCTCCTCGTCGCGCATCTCGGCCAGGACGCGGTAGAGGTCCTCCTCGTCGGAGAAGAAGAACAGCAGGTCCAGCGCGATGTCGTTCCCGAACAGGGTGTAGGCGAGAACGCCAGCCTGGTGGCGGAACACCTCCACGGGGTCGGTGCCGTAGATATAGGAAGGGTCCCCGTAGGCCCAGCCCATCTCCGAGAAGCGTTCCGCCGCCGGGCTTTCCGGACCCACGCGGCGCAGAAGCTCTCTGGCGTAGAAGTGGTCCTGAAGGCCGTACCACACGTTGATGCCCGACTCCTCCCATATCCCGGCCATGTGGCCCTTCAGCTTCACGCGGTACTCCTCAAACGAACTCGCTTGCTATCGTCGGGTCGGTTGCGGGCGGGCACGAGAGCAGCGCCGCGGCCACTGCACCGTGGATCTCGGGGTCGAAGGCGTATTCGGAGACGGCGTGCCGGAGCGCCTCTTCCGCGGTGAGGTCCCTCTTCCGGGCGTCCCCGGCGGACCACTCCTCGTCCTGGACCAGACGGGCGGCGGCCTCGAACGCCTCGTCGGTGAGGGCGGCCACCCGCTCGGCGAAGCTGGCGGCGGGGTCAACGTCTGGTGCCGCCGCTCCGAAGTCGTCGGTCTCGGTCTCCAGACACATGGCCAGGTCTGCCCCGGCCACGAGCGCGGCGAGGTCTTCATGGGAAGGGTTTCCCAGCGCGATGAGACGCTCCACGAACCGGTCGAAGCGAACCCGCATCACGCGGCTGGTGTCTCTTGTGGAGGCCTCCTGAACTACATGGCGCACTCTGTTGGGCGACGCCTTCTCGGGAGGCTCGTGGGACGCAGGGCAAAGTCCTTCGGCTGGTCTCGCTGGTGACTCCGCAGACGTGGCATGCAAGTTCGCTTTCAACAGATCGCACCCCATTTCCGTCTATCGTTCAGCTCGGCGAGGAGGCGCGCGAGCTTGCGTCGAGGCCTGGGAAACGGTCGCGTGCCTCCCTGGCGCAGCCGCGGCCCGTGACGCACCGCCCGGCCCGGATTGTGTGCCCGTTCGTGGTTATGAGACGCGAGGTCTCGCCTTCCGCCGGGACGGTCCATAGATTCGCCTCTATTCCCTTCATGGGGTCGCCTCCTCTATCCGGGGTCTTCTCGTGCTGGCAGAGCCTGTGGAGACCCCGGATAGAGGGGCTGGACTCGGCGGAGTCCGCTTTGACGCGCTCGGCTCAGAACAGGGCGGCCTGCGTCGCCGCGATGAGACGGACGTTGACCTGGTGGGGCTCGACATGCGTCTGGCGCCCACGCGACATCGGCCGGTCGAGGAATACGGTGAGGTTCCCCGAGCGGAAGACGCGCTTGATTATGCCGTGGCGGGGGATGCCGCCTGAGAACCGCACCTCGATGCGGTCTCCCACCTGGAGTCCGCGTCCTGGGACTGGGTCCTACATCTCCCCTCACCCCGAGAGCTTCACGGCCAGGGTCTGCTTCTCATCGACCTCGCAGCCGGGCCTGATCTCCGCGCCGCCCTCGTACGAGCTCTGTACGAGCGCCTTCGCCCGCGACGGGTTGAGTCTTAGCTCGTAGACGCTGGCGCGCTCGGCGTCGTCGAGAGAGGCGGTGAACGCCTCCTCGTCCTCTATCCTTACCGAGATGCGGTGTTGGACAAAGGCCGTCCCGAGTCCCGGCACGCGGAACTTCCTCCCGCCGTTTTGGGTAATGAAGGTGAGCATCGAGAGCCGGGCACGTTCGATCTCCTCTTCCAGGGATCGCATGTCCGCCTCGATCTCTGCCTTGACCTGATCCAGGTACTGCCTGGCCCGCTCCTTCTGCTGCTCGCGCGCCTGCTTCAACACCCGGTAGCGCCGCATCTGGGCGACCATCTCGGGCTCCGTGGCTGGAGGCCGGGGCTCATCTGGCCGCGTCGGCTTCGGGGCGTCTTCGTGCTGTTCGGCCTGCATTCGGCTCTCCTATTCGTCGCTGGCTTCGCTGGCCACGCCGGCGCCAGCCTTCTCGGCCTCCGGCTCGGGCGTAGCGGAAGGCTTGTCGTTGCCGGCGGGCTTCGGCTTGCCCTGGGTATTGGTCTGGACCTTCTTCTCGGCGTTCGGGTTCCTCATCGGCATGATCATGACGGTGATCGGGGAGTCGCCCTCGGGCCGGACCACGGCGGGCTTCAGAGGGTCATTGAGGCAGAAGAGAACCTTGCCCGATCCTCCGTCCTCGTTGGCGCCCGCTTCGCGGCACGTCTTGGCTGCCTGGATGAGGTACTCGGGGTTGAAGGAGATCTCCATCCCATCACCCTTTGTTTCCTTCGCGGGCTCCCTGGAGTTCTCCACCGGGACGCTCTCCGCGCCGGAGCCGATCTCATCGCTCACCGCGGAGATCCGCACGGATGCCGTACCTTCGAGCGTCGCCTCCTCCGGGTTCTCGGAGAACGAGAGCGTGATCGGGACCGGTGGCCCGGAAGACCGACGCGCGAACAGGCTCACCCTCCCCAGAGCCTCGGCAAGGGAGCCCGCGTCGGCTGCGTACTCCTTCGCGAAGGTGGCGCCAGCTCCGCTTGGCATCAGCTTCGCGTGGTCTGGGAACTGGCCCGCTATAAGGCGCGTGGCGAGCATCACGCCCCCAACCCTGAACATCGCGGCATTCGGCGTTATCGCCACCTCGATCTTTTCCGGCCCCATGCCGCACAGCCGGGCGACCTCCCTGAGCGCCTTGGCGGGGATGATCGCCTGTCCCTCTGCGGGCGCGCCCTCCAGCTTGCCCGAGTAGACGGCCATCCTGTAGCTGTCAGTCGCCACCAGCGCCGCTTCGTCGGATCCGAACGCCAGCAGCACGCCGGTCAGCACGCGGCGGGTGTTGTCGGTGGAGGCGGTGGGCGCGACGCTTGCGATGGCCTCGGCGAGCTTCGCGGCCTCCAGAGTAAATGATCCTTCGGCCTCGTTCGGAAACTCCAGCAACTCGGGGAAGTTCTCCGCGGCCATCAGACGCAGTGAGTATGTGTTCTTGCCGTCTTGCGTGGCGAGCGCGGCCTCCTTGTCGTTCGCCTCAAGGTGTACAGTGGCTTCTCCGTCCAGAGCCTTGACGATGTCGTGGAGCATGCGGCACGGCAGCGCGGCCCTGCCGCCTTCCCGTATGTCGGGAGCGCCGGAGGAGAGCCGGGCGGTCAGCTCGGTATCGGTGGCTCCTATGGCGAGGGCTCCCGAGTCCTTGTCCGCCTCGAAGAGGGCGGAGGCGAGGATCGGCTGGGTTGTGGCTGGACGGGCCGCCGCGCGGCTGACGAAAGAGAGCGCGCGGGCGAGGGCTCCGGCTGGCGCGGTGATCTTCATGGCGAAGGGTCTCCTTATCGGTGGATTGCTTGCTGGTCGGCTAATCTTCGGTCGGCAGCAGCAGGGTCAGGACGGGCTGCTCGTCGTCGCCGGGTCCTATCATCGCCTTCACGCTGTGCCTCCGTCTCTCGCCGACAGGCATGTGCAAGTCGAAAACGAACTCTGAGCTGTCTGCGTTCTCGGGCTTGCCGGGGTTCAGGCGGGCGATCATGAGCAGATTCCACAGCCTGCCTCGCGTCCTGCCCGGCGGTTACGTATTTGCCTGAGAGGTCGTTCACGTCTGCGTGCAAAGCTGCGGTGAGTGCTACCGGGATCATGAAGCCCGCTTCGTGGGCGGTGGCGCTTACGTCAACGAGGTGCCGTCGGCTATTGCCTGTGCTCTGGTGTAGACGTGGATCAGGTCGTCGCCAAAGAAAGAATCTCTGTCCATGCTTCGGGTTGCCTCCTTCGCGCGGTTCGCGGTTCATGGGTTGTCTGGAGAAGGGCAGCCGCCGGAGAGTGATGTGGGAGAGGTGGAAAGGAGAAAAGCTACTCTTGTTACCTCCGGCGGCTCCTTGCCCTCGGCGGGGCCGCCGGAGGTAACTCCTCATCAGGCCGTCCTTGTCGAGGCGGAGCTTCGTCTGGGGACCTCGTCGACTATTTTTGCGCGGATCTAGCGAAGTTGGCCTGCTGGCGCGGTGGAGTACGTCGGAGGAGAGGCGGTGCGCATGCGGACCCGCTCAATCTTCTCGGTTCGCTCGAACCGTCCGGCGTTCATTGCGTCTTCGTAGACCTCGCGGCTTCGAACGCCCTAAGGGTCTCCTCGATCTCGGCCTCGCGCTCGATTGCCCGCTCGCGCAGGGCGTAAGTGTCGAGGAAGATCCCGAGGTCTCGCTATCTTGGCAATCTCGGCGCAGGCCGAGACGTTCTGCTGCTCCGTGACCTTCTGCTCCCGCGCGGCGTCTTGGTCGCCCCGGCGGGAGGCTCCCCGCGAGCGGGCATTCCTGGCCGAGAGGGTCCGGCTCACATACCGCCTCTGGAGTACGTCCCGCACGCTCTCCATCTCGTTTCCTCCTCCTATCTTTGTGCCCTCTTGACCCTGCGGGCTAGAGCATCCCGCGCTCCTTCATGCTCAGGTAGCCCTCACCGAAAATGACGTGATCGAGCACCTCCATGCCGATGTGCTTGCCAGCCTGCACGAGCCTGTTCGTGACCTGCCGATCCTCGGCGCTTGGCTCGAGACTGCGACTCGGGTGGTTATGAGCCAGGATGACACTCGCCGCGCTCAGCTTGATGGCGGGCTTGAATACCTCGCGGGGGTGGACCAGCGACGAGGACAGCGTGCCGACCGAGATGGTGGGGGAACCGAGCACCTGGTTCTTGGTGTCGAGCAAGAGGACGACGAAGTGCTCCCGGTCGAGGTCGCGCATCCTAACACCGAGCAGCGCGGCAACGTCGCGCGGGGAGGAGATGATTGGCCGCTCCGGGCCGCGGGCGCTCATCATGCGCTTTCCCAGCTCGGTCGCGGCTATCACGGTGGCGGCTCTGGCCTCACTGAGATCGCGAGCCTCGCGCAGATCGTCGCATGAGGCGGCGCGAAGCCCTGCGAGGCCGCCGGCCCCTGAGATCACGTCGGCGGCGAGTTTCAGGGTTCGTCCGGGCTCCCCGCCCAGGAGCAGCGCGAGCAACTCGGCCCCTGACAATGCCTCTGGACCGGCGTCTAGCAGGCGCTCACGGGGGTGGAGCTCTAGCGCGAGTCCCTTGTCGGCGCAGCGACGCCGCATCGCGGAGTCGGCGGGCGCCTGTGTCGCGTGCATGATCTCGAATGGCAAGAGGGGTTCTTGCGTCTGGCCTCCCGTCTCGGCGTAAGCGTTCGCTCTCTCCATGCTGATGGCTCCTTTCGGCGGCTGGGGCCTGGCGGCCCTCACTTGGAGGGGCCGCCGGAGCCCTTCCGCCTGCCGCTACGGGCATGTCTCGCGACGTGGCCGTGCAGGAGTCTCGCATTCACGCCCGTCCAGGCGAGTCGGACGTTGCCGCGGACGCGGCGAGGAGTTGGCGAACTTGGTGCTAGAGCCGGGGTGGCCAGCCTCTCGCCTATGATCCTTACAGGGGAGGCGCCTCGACGTCCGGATAACGCTTCCGGTACTCTTCCCAGTGCTCCCGATAGAAGCGCCGGCCGTCTGCGGTGACGAAGATCCGGTGGACGAACGACCGGTTGGCATACCCGACCTTCCGCTCCTCGACCAGGCCCCCGAGACCGTGAGCCTTGCTGTGATAGTCCCTTAGCCTGAGCCAGGTGCGCCAGCCGATCCGCCCGTAGCTGACGCCGCCCTCGTCGGCGAGCGAGGCCTCGCTCGCCGACGGCGTGGGCCTTCGCCAACGCCCGCCAGTGCCACTCCCGCAAGCCCCGGCCGGGAGCTTCTCTGGCGCTTTCTCCCCGAGGCCGGCGCCGGCCACCTTGCGGCCGGGCTGGACGTCTCAGACCCCGGGGTTCGTATCGGTTTTGGCCCCAAGCGAGGCGATCGCCGCCGCCACGAGCGAGAGACCGAGCCACGCCCAGCCGACCCCGAACAAGATCCAGAGCGCCGCCCCGAGGTTGTCAAGGTCCACGGCGAAGGAGATCAAACCTGCTAGGGCCCCGACGGCGAACGGCAGCGCGCCCCAGGGCGGCAGCGTCCGGTCTTGGCCGGCGCCGACGGCAAGGAGGATGGAGCCCGCAGCCGCGAGGAGCAGCCCGAGCCGGAAGGCACGGTAGGCGGGCGCGCTCATGATGTAGGTGTCGTCTATTCCGAGCCAGTACAGGCCCACGCTGCCCGCCACCACCAGGATGAGCCCCAGGAACGCCGCCCAGAAGCCGATCTTCTGTGTCACTCCCGAGCGGGACGGGACGAGGAGACGCAGCCCCACCAGGCCGACCAACAGGAGCAGCGGGGCGGAGGGGAAGAGCTTCCAGAAGAGGTTTGGGGTTTGGAACTTGATCTCCGAGAGATGTACCCCGATAGGTGAGAGGGCCCATAGTACGCCCCCGGCTACGCAAGCCAAAGCCCCCGCCCAGCTTGTGAGTCTCCTTAACAACTCAGGCATCCTCCTATTCTGCCAAACGTCGAGTACGTGACTGCCATAACCACCCGATCTAGTAGTTCGGGAGCGGCCCTCCTGCGTCCCCGATCACGTAGTCGGCGAACATGCGCTTGACCGTCTCGGGACGCTCGGCAGCCAGGTTCTTGTGCATCCCCGGATCCTCATCTACATCGAAGAGCTTCGCCTCTGCCCCGGTGTTGGTGCAGACCATGCCGTACTTCTCGTCCCGCGCCCAGACGTAGTTGTTGTAGCCCAAGGTGAAGTGCTCGCGCCTCTGATCTGGTTCTTTGCCCTCGAAGATGGGCGAGAGGTCCGCCCCCTCCATCTGCTGCGGACTCTCTATGCCGAGCATAGAGAGGATGGTGGGGGCCACGTCGTGGGTGGAGGCGTAGTAGTCGCTCTTGTTGCCAGCGCCCTTGCCCTCGGGGTGGCGCATCATGAACACGGTGTCGGTGAGCTCCGGATAGAGCGCCCAGTAGGGCTTGCCCGTGTCATCGTGCTCGCCGAGGCAGGCCCCGTGGTCGGAGAGCAAGACGAGCAAGGTATTCTCCATAAGCCTCAGGTCTTCCATCCGGTTCAGGAAGCGCCCCAGCCACGCGTCCGTCATCGTGATCTCTCCGGCGTAGAGGGCGCGCATCCGCTCGAGCTCCCCCTCGGTGATCCAGGAGGCGTCAGAGTAGTTTGGCACTGTAGGCTCGCGGCCCGCGTAGTCGGGGTCGCCGTAGAGGTCGACGTACTTCCTGGGCGGGTCCCACGGCTCGTGGGGGTCGAAGGAGTCCACGACTAAGAAGAACGGTTGGGCCTCCTTTATCTGCTCCAGGTACTCGCCCGCGCTCGTGAACACTCGCGGGGCGAACCAGTCATCCTCCGCCTTGCGGTAGGCGGTATTGGCGAGGTACTGTCTCATCTTCTCCCGCATATCCGGGACGTTGCCCGACACCGTGACCTTATCTATCCTGGCGTCTGAGACGGGCATCATGGGGCGGTACTGGTCCCGTTCCTGGCCCCGGATGTAGTCGAAGGTGTCAAATCCCCGCTGGAAGTCGTATGAGGCCCTGTACATGTGGAGGTTGTCGGTGACGATGTTGGTGTTGATGCCCTCCGCGGAGAGGACCTCTGCGAGGACGGCCTGATCCTCGGGGACCGGCGCCCACCCGTAGGGCTTGAAGCCGTCGTCGGGGGCAGGGTGCCAGTCCCTGAACGGCCAGGTCCTCACCCCCGTGTGGATTGCCCTCCTCGCCGGGATGGTGGGGATCGACTCGGGGTAGGGGCGGGTGAAGAGGAGGCTCTGCCTTGCCAGGGCGTCGAGGTTGGGGGTCTTGATCCAAGTATTGCCGTAAGCACCGACGTGGTCCCTCCTCAAACTATCCAAGATCACCACGATCACGTTCACCTTGGAGCCTCCTTTGGGAAGGTACTCTTCGTAGCGCGAACCCACAGCGGCCGAGGCCCCGAGCGCGACCACACCCGCAGTCCCCGCCGCGGCCGCCTTCAGAAACTGCCTCCTGGTTACACCGTCACTCACGTGCTGCGCCCCGCCTTCTCCTCATCCCTGTTCGGTACCCAGCGCGTGACCGCGTATACTACCGGCATATCCCCGCTCTGGCGGGGCGTTGTCCCACAAGGGCAGCGGCGGTACTCTGGGTGGATCTGTCCCATCAGTTTAACCGCCGCCTTCAGCGGTGCGGCATTGGTCGGCGGTGCACTTCCTGAGAGAGTCGAGCTGCATCTCCAGCCGCCGCTTGAGATCCGGCGGTGCTGTCTCGTACCTGTTGTGCAGTTCGTAGGGATCTTTCCTGAGGTCGTAGAGCTCGTGTTCGCCGGTCTTGTATTCGACGTAAAGGTAGTCCCCCGTCCTGAGGGCTTTCATCCAGGGCCTTCCCCACTCCTCGCTCAGTTGGGCACTCGCGACCGAGGTCCTGCGCCAGTTGTTGGGCAGCGGGTCGCCCGTGAGCAGGGGCGCCACCGTGCTCTCGGTGATGAAGGGGGGCTGGGCCACCCCGCTCCGCTCCGCGACGCCCTCGAGGACGAAGCGCTGGCGCCAGTCTTCTATGGGCGTCGGATCGTCCTCGAGTAGCGGCACGAGCGAGCGTCCGTCCACGAAGTCCGGCGTTTTGGCTTCGGCGAGGTCGGCGAAGGTCGGCGCGAGGTCGTTGTTCAGGACCATGTGGTGCAGGGTTTCGCCTTCTGGCACGCCTGGACCGCGCACTATCAGCGGCACCCTGATGTCCTCCTCGTAGGGCGTCCACTTTCCGGCGCCCAGGCGGTGCTGGCCCAGGTGGAAGCCGTTGTCCGAGGTGAAGAATATGTAGGTGTTGTCGAGCTCACAGGAGTCGCGCAAAGACTTGACGAGTTTCCCTATCATGTCGTCCACGGCCAGCATGGACTGCAACCTCTTGCGGTGGAGCTCGTCCATGTACCCTTTCTGCTCCGCGCTGAGTGGCGGGTTGTCGGCCACCCAGCCCGGCTTCTCGGAGACGTCTCCTTCGTCGAAGTTGGGTGGATGCGGTAGCGAGAGGTCCGGGTAGGCTTTCTCGTCGCGAGCGGCCGGGGAGGCCGGCTGGTGGGGGGCCTTCGTACCGAGCCACATGAGAAAGGGCCGGGAGGTTGTGAAGAAGGGCGGCTCGGGCCTGGCGGCGTGCTCCGCGTAGTCGGAGGCCTTGTCCGAGAGCACGTCGTCTAGGTGGTAGCGCTCGGGGTCGTACGTGACGGTGTGGCCGTTCTCGTTCAGGTCGTTGCTCAAAAAGCTGCCCGACACAGAGTACCAGTCGTCCCAGCCGGGAGGCACGTAGTCGCCATGGTAGCCATCAGACCTGCTCACAAACCCTGCGAAGCATGACTGTCGCCACGATGAGAGGAAAAGCGCGACTCCGGCGGGCATGGCGCGGCGGGGTCCTGGGACGTTTGCTGGCCCCTAGGATGGTCCTCG
>Ga0136619_10000011_pt1 | contig 64376 bp, 54 predicted proteins | sample AntDrymUQ3532106_2_FD_104807 | JGI IMG/M metagenome (GOLD analysis project Ga0136619, IMG submission 104807) | Polar desert sand microbial communities from Dry Valleys, Antarctica - metaG UQ353 (21.06) | ecosystem: Environmental > Terrestrial > Soil > Desert | place: Antarctica: Dry Valley...
GCGAGGAGCCGGTCGACGCCGCGCGAGGCGCCGTCGGTCACCGCGGTCAGGCTGCCGCGGACGCGAACTGCGGGTCGACCCACGTCGGGACCGGCCGGCGGATCTCGTCGCTGATCCAGCGCTCGAAGCCGGAGGCCTGGATCTCCTCGAGGCGATCCGGCTCGACCTCGCGGCTCTCGCTCGACTCGAGCAGCTGGTAGATGGCTATACCGTCGGTGCCGCGGTCGACCGGATCGCTGATCTCGCCCACCTCGGTGAGCGCGAAGGTCGCCGCCTCGGACGCGTCGTCAAGCTCGTAGCGCGCCACCCAGCCCAGCTCGCCCGCCTCGCGCGCGGTCACGTGGTCCTCGCTCACGCGGGCAGCGGTCTCGGCGAAGGAGTCCGGCGTCGTGCGCAGCTCCTCCACCAGCGCCTGGGCCTGGGCCTGGGGGCTCTCGCGCTCCGCGGTCTTCTGGATGACGTGATAGCCGAAGTCGGTCCGCACCGGTCCGCTGAGCTCCCCGACCTCGAGAGCGGCAAGCGCCTCGGCGAACTCCGGCACGTACGGGGCGGCCGCCGGGTCGTACCAGCCGAGGTCCCCGCCCCGCGCGCCGGAGCCCGGGTCGTCGCTGCGCTCCTCGGCGAGGGCGAACCAGTCCGCGCCGGGCTCGCTCAGCAGAGCCTGGACCTCCTCCGCCTCCGTGAGCGCCGCCGCCCATTGCTCATCGGTGGCCACGCTCTGGTCCGCTTCGTCGGGAATCGGCGAGATGAGGATGTGACGCGCCCGCTCCTGCGGCACGGCCTCTCCGGCGAGCGGGGCGATGAGGATCTGCGCCACCCGCTGCTGCGGCGCCGGCGACGTCGCCACCTCCTCGCTGAAGTGCTCCCGGAACGCATCCACCAGCAGCTCACCGCGCACGTAGTCGCGGAACGCCGCCGCGTCGATTCCCTGCTCCGCGAGAGCCTCGCCGAGCCCGCCCTCGGTGGTCGCCTCGCGTCGCTCGACCAGCTCGAGCACCGCGAAGCCACCCTCCGTCTCCAGCGGGCCGACGACGTCGCCCGCCTCCGCGCCGGCCAGTGCCTCGAAGTACTCGCCGTAGACCGGATTGTCGGCACCGAACCAACCGAGCTCGCCGCCGATCTGGGAGGTGAAATCGTCGCTCAGCTCGGCAGCCACGGCCGCGAAGTCCTCTCCGTCCTCCACGCGCTGCCGTGCCGCCTCCGCCTCCGCCCGCGCGGCCTCGGTCTGCTCGTCGGTGGGCTCGGCGTCCGGCTCGGCGTCCGCGGGCAGCGGGTCGAACAGGATGAGGCGGCCAAAGACGCGTTCGGCCAATGTCAGCCGCGCGGTGACTCCGGCATCGACCTGCTCCTCGCTGACGGTGACATCGAAGTCACCGGCGCGTGACGCGAGGACGGCGGAGTCGACAAGCGAGTCGGCGGCGGTCGTCGAGAGGCTCGAGAGCCGCAGGCTCAGGCTGTCCATCTGCTGCTGGATGACCTGGTCGCGCGCGCCGCCCAGCTGATCCTGGAGCTCGACCAGCGCGGCGGTCGTCTCCGCCGCGATGATGCGCTCTCTCGCGTTCAGGTCGGAGCGGTCGTAGGTGGTGCCGTCAACGGCCGCGACCGGACGGAAGTGCGCCTCCCAGTAGCCGTTCCACGCCGCCGCGCCGAAGATCCCGAGGGCAAGGGCGATGGCGAGCGCAAAGCCCGCGACGGTGAGCTGCTGGGTGCGCAGCTCGTCCTGCCAGCGCGGGCGATGCTTGCGGTCGAGTACGGGGCGCGTTCGGAAGGTCATCGGCTCCGGATCACGAGGCTCACGCGGCGGCTCGGTCTGCGACCTTCAGGGCCCCGGGCGCTCAGCGGATGGCCATCCTAGCCCATCTAACCGTGCGGGGCGCCGCAGCACCCAGTGCACCACCGCCTGCGCCCGCAGCCGGAAGACGAGCAGCACGGCCTCGCGGACGATCCCGCGGCTCATCTTCGACGTCCCCACCGTGCGCTGTTGTATGTGGGCAGGACCACCCAGACGCCGCGGCCGGCCGCCGGACCGACGCTGGGAGCCCCGGCCGCCGCGTCAGTGCCCAATGCCGACATAGGCGATGCCGGCACGGTCGAACGGCTCGCGGTCGAGGGCGTTGCGACCATCGACGAACAGCTCGAGGCCCGGCAGGGCAGCCGGATCCAGCTCGCGGTAGGCGGCGTGCGCCGCCTGGAGCACGGCCACGCGCACGGGCTCCGGTGCCTCGAGGTCGTACGGCTCGAACCCGGTGGCACGCAGGTGGTCGGCATCGAAGTACGGGTCGTGGCCGTAGACGCGGGCCCCCGCCGCCAGCAGCTCGTCCCGGAGCCGAAAGGCGCTGCTGAAGGCATCCTCGCGCACGTCCGCGCGGTACGCGGTGCCCAGCACAACGACCGATTGGCCGTCCAGGGAGCCGAGGCGGTCCTCGATGCTGTCCACGGTGAATGCGCCCATGCCCTCGTTGATCTCGCGCGCCAGCGGCGGGATCCGAAGGTCGGGATCGTCGTTGAACAGGAAGTGCGGGTACACCGGAATGCAGTGACCCCCGACCCCCACGCCCGGCTGGTGGATGTGGCTGTAGGGCTGCGTGTTGGCGGCGGCGATCACCTCGCCGATGTCGATCCCGCGCCGGGCGGCGTAGCGTGCGAGCTCGTTGGCGTAGGCGATGTTCACGTCGCGGTAGGTCGTCTCGGCGAGCTTGGTCAGCTCGGCGGCCTCGGCGCTCGCGACCGCCATCACCTCGGTGCGCTCGGGCAGCACAGCCTCGTAGAAGGCCACCGCGCGCCGCGTGCTCTCGTCGCTCGTGCCGCCCACGATCTTCGGATAGCGCCCGAGATCCTCGAAGACCCTCCCCACGAGCACGCGCTCGGGGCTGAAGGCGAGGAAGATGTCGCGGTCGAGCTCCAGCCCGCTTCCCTGCGCCAGTGCCGGCCCGAAGCGCGTCCGCGTCGTCCCCACCGGCAGCGTGGTCTCGTAGATGACGAGCGCACCGGGACCGAGGACGCCGGCGAGGTCGCGGGTGGCCGCGTCGATCGGCCCGAAGTCGATGGTGCGGTGCTCGTCCACGACGACCGGGACGATGACCACCACCGCCTCGGCCTCTCGGACGCCATCCGCACGCTCCCAGGTGGTCGCCCGCAGGTGCCCCGCCGCCGTCAGCTCCGGCACCTGGTCGATGAGCCGCCGCTCGTCGAGGTGCGGGGAGCTGCCGCCGTTGATCGCATCGACGACCCGGGGATCCACGTCCACGCCCAGTACGTCGTGGCCGCGGGCCGCGTACTGCACCGCCAGCGGCAGCCCGATGTGGCCGAGCCCGATGACGGCAATCCTCACGAGAGGGCGGCCTCCAGCGCCGGCCCCGCGACCACCTGGCCCGTGCTGGCCGACTCGACCATCATCCGAGCCAGTAGCAGCGCCACCATCGCGTCGCGAGGCTCGACCGGCGGAGGTCCACCCGAGCGGACCGCCCGCGCGAACTCATCGAGTTCCACCGCGAGCGGCTCGCGGCGCTGGATGACCCGCCTCGTCATCTCGCCCTCCGACACCGATGCGACCGCCCCTCCTCGCCGCGCCGCGTCGGGGTCGACCCACGTCCCGGACGCATCGGGGTTCGCGTAGAAGACGAGGTCCTGGGTGATGTAGTCGACGAGGTACATGCCGCGCTCGCCGGTGACGGTGAGCGTGCGCTTCTTCATCGGGGTGAGCCAGTTGATGTCGAGGACGCCCACCACCCCGTTGGCGAACTTCATGATCCCGTTGAAGAGGTCCTCGTGCTCGGTATGGATCCTTCGCTCCGTCTCGCCATACAGCCGGATCGGCTCCGAGCCGATGAGGAAGCGCATCACGTCGAGGTCGTGCGGCGCGAGATCGACGACCACGCCCACGTCGCGAATCCGCGCCGGGAATGGCCCGAGCCGCGTGGCGGTGATCTGGAAGATGCGGCCCAGCTCGCCCTCCGCCAGCCGCCTGCGCAGCTCTCGGATGGCCGGGTTGAAGCGCTCGATGTGACCAACGGTGAGCATCAGCCCGGCCTCTTCCGCGGCGGCGATCATGGCGACCGCCTCCTCGCGCGTGGCCGCGATCGGCTTCTCGACCAGCACGTTCGCACCGGCGCGCAGCGCGGCCAGCGTCACCGGCAGGTGCAGGCTGGTGGGCGCCACCACGCTCACGAGGTCGAGCTTCTCCTCGGCGAACATCCGCTCTGGGTCCTCGTAGGTGCGCAGCTGGCGACCGGCGGTGACGCGCGCCAGCGCGGCCGGTTCCGGGTCCGCGACGGCCACCACCTCGACGTCCTCCGCCGCCTCCCAGACGCGGAGGTGGTTTCGGCCCATCATCCCGAGGCCGACGACGGCCACACGGAGCGGCCGCCCATCCATGTCGCTCACCCGTGGCTCGCCCCGAGGTCCAGGCTTCCGAGCTCGGCGGCGGTCTCGTTGACGGCCTCGATAACGGTCGAGGCCTCGTCGTCGCTGAGCGAGGGGTGGACCGGGATCGAGAGCACCTGCTCGGTGAGCCGATCGGTGACCGGATGGGACTCGGTGCCATAGCCGAGCGCGACGAAGGGCGTCTGGCGGTGAACCGGGATCGGGTAGTAGATGGCGCTGCCCACGCCGCGCTCCTTCAGCTTCTCGGCGAAGGCATCGCGACCCTTCACCCGGATCGTGTACTGGTGATACACGTGCGTGACGTCCGGACGCACGTGCGGGGTCAGCACGCCACGAAGCTCAGTGTCGTAGCGCGCGGCGATCGCGCGACGTCGCTCGTTGTAGCCGGCCAGCTTGCCGATCTGCCCGAGGCCGATGGCGGCGGCGATATCGGTCATCCGGAAGTTGTAGCCCACGATGTCGTGGTGGTAGCGCACCTTCATGCCGTGCTCGCGGAGCAGGCGCACCCGCTCAGCCAGATCGCCGTCGTCGGTGGTAAGCATGCCGCCCTCGCCGGTGGTCATGTTCTTGGTCGGGTAGAAGCTGAAGGTGCCGGCGCCCCACGTGCCGCTGCGCCTGGTGCCGACGGCCGCTCCGTGGCTCTGGCAGGCGTCCTCGACCACGACGAGCCCATGGCGCTCGGCTATCTCGCCGATCGCCGGCATGTCGGCCGGCTGCCCATAGAGGCTGACGGGCATGATCGCCTTCGTGCGCGGCGTGATGGCCGCCTCGATGAGCGCGGGATCCATGGTGAAGTCCCGCTCGTCGATGTCGACGAAGACGGGCCGGGCACCCGTGTACAGGATGCTGTTGGCGCTGGCGATGAACGTGAACGGCACGGTCACCACCTCGTCGCCGGGACCGATGTCGAGGCCCAGCAGCACAAGGTGCAGGGCGGTCGTGCCGGAGCTCGTGGCGACGGCGTGCGCCGTGCCGATGAGGGCGGCGAACTGCTCCTCGAACTCGCGGACGCGCGGTCCCTGCGCCAGCGAGCCGGAGGCCATCGCCTCCCAGACGCGATCCTTCTCCTCCTGCCCCAGCTGTGGGCGGGCGATGGGGATCACGAGGCGCGGACTCGGGCATCGAGCCTCTCCAGGGACGCCACGATCCGCTCGGCCGCGCGCCCGTCGCCGAAGAGCTGGGGACGTGGGCGATCGCGGTTCATGAAAGTCACGTCGGCCAGCGCCGCAGCGAGCCCGCCGGGCTCGAGGCCGCTGACCCGGTTCCAGCCGGCCGAGACAGTCTCGACCCACTCCGTCTCGGTCCGCAGCGTGATGCACGGCACGCCCGCAAGGTACGCCTCCTTCTGCACGCCGCCCGAGTCGGTCGCGATCGCGAACGCGGACGTCTCGAGCGCGACCATCTCCAGGTAGCCGACCGGGTCGGTGGTGACCACGTTGTCGGGGAGCGTCACCGTACCGGATGCGAGCAGAGCACGCGTCCGCGGGTGGACGGGGAAGATGACCGGCAGGCCGATGCGCAGCTCGGCCGCCAGCCGAGCGAAGGTCGAGTGATCGTCGACGTTCTCCGCGCGGTGCAGCGTGAGCAGGACGTAGCGCGCGAGGCCGCGCGCCACCTCCGGGAGGTGCTCGGCGGAGCGCGAGGCCGCCCACCGGTACGCGTCGGCCATCACGTCGCCGGCGAGTTCCGCTCGATCACCGAGACCCTCGTGGCCGAGGTTGCGCATGGCCGCGTCGGTCGGTGCCAGGCAGAGGTCCGCCAGGTGGTCGGCAACGATCCGGTTGCGTTCCTCCGGCATGCGGCGGTTGAACGAGCGCAGGCCCGCCTCCACGTGCGCCAGCCACGGACGCGAGCCGTCGGGATGGGAGGCCTTGGCAGTGACGAGCGCGGCGGCGAGGGTCGAGTTCGTGTCGCCGTACACGAGAACGCCGTCCGGCCGGTGCTCCTCGATGACCGGCTCGAGACCGCGGAGCATCTCCGCGGTCATGGCCCCGTGCGATCCGCTGCCGACCGCCAGGTTCACGTCGGGCGCCGGCATCTCGATCTCGCGGAAGATGGTGGCGCTCATCGCCTCGTCGTAGTGCTGCCCGGTGTGCACGAGGATCTCGGTGTGGGCGCCGCGCAGGATGCGACTGACCGGTGCTGCCTTGATGAACTGTGGACGCGCGCCGACGACGGTGAGGACCCTCACCGGCCGTCCTCCGGTGGAAACGCGGCGCCGCAGCGGGGGCAGGCGCCGGTGAAGGGCGCGCCATCGTCTCCATCTCGGAGAGGCTGGCCACAGGCGCACGCGCTGCCGACCCGGCGCGCCGGGTTGCCGAGGACGAGCTCGTGATCGGCCACGTCGCGCGTGACGACGCTCCCCGAGCCGACCATCGCCCATCGGCCGATCGTGATCCCGGGCAGGATCGTCGAGTTCGCGCCGAGCGCCGCGCCGCTCCGCACGCGGGTGGGGCTCACCTGCCAGTCCGCATCGGTCTTGGCCGAGCCGTCCGCGTTGATCGCACGCGGGATGAGGTCGTTGGTGAAGCACACGTGCGGGCCGATGAAGACGCCGTCGTCGACGGTCACGCCGTGGTAGATGCTCACGTTGTTCTGGACCTTCACGTTGTCGCCCAGCACGACCCCGACGTCGACGTACGCGTTCTTGCCGATGCTGCAGCCGACGCCGATGCGCGCGCGCTCGCGGACCTGGGCCTGGTTCCAGATGCTGGACCCGGGACCGATGACCGCGTCGGGCGAGACCTCCGCGGTCGGATGGATGCGCACGTTCGCACGCGAGGCCATGTGATCTCCTAGGGGCGGCGCCATTCTAGCGGACGGCCGCCCCGTCACCGGCGATCAGGCCCGGGTCAGTTGCCCCCGAAGGCGCGGTACAGGAAGGCCGCCATCTGCTCGCGCGTGACCGTCTGGAGCGGGCAGAAGCTCCCCGGCGCGCAGCCGTTCGACACGCCCGCGGCGGCCAGGCGGTTGATGTCGGACTGGTGCCCGCTCGAGGCGTCGTCGCTGAAGAAGTCGGCGCCGGTGGCCGGCAGGTTGAGCGCCCGTGCGAGGAAGCTCGCCATCTGCTCGCGAAGCACGTAGCCCCCGGGGCAGAACAGGCTGCCGCCGCAGCCGTTGGTGACGCCGGCCTCGGCCAGCCGGTTGATGCTGTCTTGGTGCGGGCTGCCGGCGTCGTCACTGAAGTGGTCGGTGCTGGCCGCGGGAAGCTGCATGGCGCGGGTCAGGAAGCTCGCCATCTGCTCTCGGGTGACCGGCGCGGACGGGCAGAAGCGGTCGCCGCCACAGCCGAGGGTGATCCCTCGCGCCGCAAGCCACTCGATCTCGGTCACGAACGCGCTGCCGGTCACGTCGCTGAACGTGCTCGCGCCGGTAGTAAAGGTCCAGGTCCCCGGGATCGCCCCGTTGCCGGCGGCGTCGCGGACCGCATTGCCGACGGTGACCGCGTACTGGCGGCCGGCCTCGAGGCGTGAGAGCGGCGCCAGCGTCGCCCGTACCTGGACGGCGTCGTAGGTGACCGTCGCCGGGACGAGAGCGCCCGTCGCCATGTCGGTCAGAGTGACCGTCGCCGCGTTCACGTCGCGCACCGGCTCGCTGAAGGCGACGACCGGGTTGACCCAGCGCCCGACGGTGCTCATGTTCGGTGTCGGGTGGGTGAGCAGCGCGCTCGGCGCGATCGTGTCCACGTAGGTGGGCGTAACGGCGTAGGCGCTCGGATTGCCGTTCGCGTAGAAGTTGCGGATCCGGACCAGGACTCGAGTCGGCCCGGCGACCTCGTAGGACGCGAGCTCCACGCCCGACTCCCACTGGTTGTCGACTCGGACGAGGAGCGCCCCGGCCGTCGAGTACAGCTCGACGATCGGGTCAACCGGCAGCGAGCTCTTGACAACCCGCGCCGTGTCGGTCACGCCGGTGACGCGCACGTCGAGGCGGCCGGCCCGCGGCACGTCCACCGCGAAAACATCGACGTCGCCCGCGGGATGGATGGATGGCCTGATCGTCGTGCCGATGCCGATGAGCGTCGCCGACCCGAGTACGTTGTTCGGCTCGACCGCGTCCCCGGTCGAGGTTCTTGGGGTCGGCGTGCCGCCGCCCAGCGCGCGGGCCGCGTTCACGCGACCCAGCCCGTAGCGGTTGTCCCAGCCGGGATAGCCCATGTCGTCGACGCTGGCGAGCAGCCGGTTGACGATCTGGGCCGGCCCCTCGGCGGGGAAGCGGCCGCGGATGAGCGCCACGACGCCGGCGACGTTGGGCGTGGCGAAGCTCGTCCCGCTGATCTTCGTGTGCTGGCCCCAGGTGTTGTGGCCGCCGTAGGTGCACGCGTAGCAGTTCGTGGTGAGGATCGAGGCGCCGGGGGCGCTGACGTCGACCTTCGAGCCGTAGCTGGACCAGTTGGCGAACTCGTCATCGGCCTGGGTGGCACTCACGCTGACCACGTTCGTGAAGCTGGCGGGGTAGAAGTTCTCCTCGCGGCGGTTGTTGCCGGCCGCGCCGATGAGGACCGCACCCTTGCTCCAGGCGTAGTTGATGGCGTCCTGGACGTACTGCGAGTACGGGAATCCGCCAACGCTCATGTTGATGACCGTGGCGCCGTTGTCGGCCGCCCAGATGATGCCCGCGGTGAGGTTCGAGGCGCTGCCGGTCCCCTCGCGGCCCATGATCTTCACCGGCAGGATCCAGTCGTTCCAGCTGATGCCGGCCATGCCGTACCCGTCGTTCGGGTTGGCGGCGATGATCCCCGACGCCCAGGTGCCGTGGCCGTTGTCATCGCTCGCAACGGCGTCGTTGTTCACGAAGTCGTGGCCCGCGAGCAGGCGGCCGGCGAGGTCGGGGTGGTCGTATTGGACGCCGGTGTCGAGCACCGCGACGATCGCGCCGCCCCCGGTCGAGAGGCCCCAGGCACTGCGGACCTGCATGCGGTCTAGCGAGTACTGGTCGCCGCTGCGCGGGTCGTTCACGGAGACGGCGGTGGCGCCGCTGTCCGGAGGCAAGACGGCAAGCGCGCCCTCCTCGGGCTCCTCGGTCAATCCCACCACGTAGTTCGGCTCGGCGTACTCGACGGCGGGGTCCGCGTTGAGGTCGGCGAGTACCGCGGTGACCGACTGGCCCTCGGTCGACACCAGCAGTGGCATCTCTTCGGCGTCGGTCCCCAGCTCGGCCACCACCTGGAGGCCGTCGGCTTCCGCGGCGGCGACTCCGCTCGCAGCGTCGTGGTACTTCACCACGACCTCGCCGGGCACGACCTCGCCAACGACGGCCGTGGTGACGACGTCGGGCTCGTCGGCGGCGACTGGCGCGACGGCGGTGACCATTACAAGAAGCGCGAGGAGGCTGGCTGCGGCTCGGGACACGATGCGTGTGGACTCCGGTGCGGTGGGGTGGAGGGCACACGTGCGCCCCCACGGCTACAGGCACCGTACGGTTCGAGAACACCGAGCACGACCGGACGAAGGTCGCCAACTGCGACGGGACCGATGGGCTATACGGCGGAGAGCAGCTCCAGCAGGCGCGGCGTGGCCGCGGCGACCGCTCGTCCGCGGTGGCTGACCAGGTCCTTATCGGCCTCCGGCAGCTCGGCCGTGGTCCGACCTTCCGCCAGCTCGAAGACCGGGTCGTAGCCGAAGCCGCCACTTCCCCGTCGCGCGGCCGCGATGGACCCGCTGACGACGCCCTCGAACAGCTCCACGCTCGGTGCGGCATCGCCGCCCGACGGCACGCCGATGGCCAGCACGCAGACCATCCGTGCTCCTCGGTCGTCGGCGCCCGCCACCACCTCGATCATGCGGTCTGGATCGCGTCCGTCGCGCTGGCCCCAGCGGCCGGTGCGCACGCCGGGCCCGCCGCCGAGGGCGGCCACCTCGAGCCCGGAGTCATCGGCGAGGGTGAGGAGCCCGGAGGCGCGCGCGTAGGCATCGGCCTTGACGGTGGCGTTCTCGGCGTAGGTGTCGTACGGCTCCTCGACGTCGAGGCCGAGGCCGAGCTCGTCAGGCGTGACGACGTCGGCAGGGAGATGGGCCAGCAACCGGCGGAACTCGCACTGCTTCCCGGGGTTCGTGGTGGCGACGAGGAGGCGCCTCACTCGACCGGTGGCGCCTCGATGGCGGTGCGCTGGATGGTGAAGAGCTGCCGGATGCCCGCCGAGGCGAGGTCGATCATGGCGTCCATCTGCTGACGCGTGAATGCGCCGTGCTCGGCCGTGCCCTGTACCTCGATGAGACGGTCGTCGTCCGTCATCACCACGTTGAAGTCGACCTCGGCGGTGGAGTCCTCCGAATAGTCGAGGTCGAGGTACGGCCTGCCCTTCACCATGCCCACGCTCACGGCGGCGACCTGACCGATGAGCAGCTGCCCCATCCCGTACCTGTTGAGGGCCCGCGCCAGCGCCACGTAGGCGCCGGTGATGCTCGCCGTGCGGGTGCCGCCGTCGGCCTGGATGACGTCGCAGTCGAGCGTGATGGTGCGCTCGCCGAGCTTGCTCATGTCGATGACGCCGCGCAGCGATCGGCCGATGAGCCGCTGGATCTCGTGCGTCCGGCCGCCGATGGAGCCGCGCGCCGCCTCGCGCTGGCTGCGCTCGGTGCCCGCCCGCGGCAGCATGCTGTACTCGGCGGTGACCCAGCCACGGCCCTTGCCGCGCATCCAGCCGGGCACGCGGTCCTCGATGGTCGCGGCGCAGATGACGCGCGTGTCACCGACGCGGATCAGCACCGAGCCCTCCGCGAACTTCAGGTAGTCCGGGACGACCTTGACCGGGCGCAGCTGGTTGGGCACGCGGCCATCGGCCCGTCGGCCGGTGGCGGTGGCTGGCGTGACGGTGGTCATCAGGCGCCGATTCTACCGGCACCTCGGCGGCGGAGCCGCCAGGCACCGGGTCAGTCGAAGGCGCGGTGGAGGAATGCCGCCATCTGCTCGCGCGTCACGCTCGCCGACGGGCAGTACTGGCCTCCGGCACATCCGGTTGTGATGCCGGCCGCCGCGAGTCGGTTGATGGCGTCCTCGTGCATGCTCCCGTTGTCGTCCCAGAAGTAGTCGACGCCGGCGGGCGGCAGGCCGAGGGCGCGGGCGAGGAAGCTCGCCATCTGCTCCCGGGTGACGAGGTTGGCCGGACAGAATGCCCCACCACCGCAGCCGTTGGCGATACCCGCCTGCGCCACGCGGTTGATGTCGTCCTGGTGAGCGCTCCCGGCGTCGTCCCAGAAGTAGTCGGTGCTTGCCGCTGGCAGGCCGAGCGCTCGCCGCAGGAAGCTCGCCATCTGCTCCCGCGAGACGGGTGCGGTGGGGCAGAACGCGCCGCCGCCGCAGCCATTGGTGATGCCGGCCGCAACCAGCCACTCGATGTCGGCGATGAACGGGGAGCCGGCGGTATCGGTGAAGGTGCTGCTCGGCTGCCAGGGGACCGGAGCCACGCCGCACAGCTTCACGAAGATCATCACCGCGTAGTAGCGGCCGTCGGTCCCCTGCGTCCAGCTGCCACCCGCATGGGTGTAGGCGGATCCGAGCATCTGCGCGTTATGCGCCGGCGAGTTGTACCACTGGAGGACGAACGTCTCGTAGTCGAGCCGCGAATTCATCAGCACGATCTCGCCGAACGCCTCCCGAGGATCAGGGCGGCGAGGATCGGGATGAAGATACGGGTGCGCGCGACTGGCAACAGGGATCCCCCAGGCGGTTGGTGTTCGCCCTCACGGTAGGTTCGCGCCGTCCGCCGGACGATGGGCCGATGGTTGGAGGTGGGGGGTCCGATTGGTGCCCGGTACGGCGTTAGCGCGTGAGCCCACGGTGGAGGAATGCCGCCATCTGCTCGCGCGTCACCGGGTTCGCGGGGCAGTAGCTCCGCGAGCCGCAGCCGAGCGTGATCGCAGCGTCGGCCACGCGATTGATGTCCGCCTCGTGGACGCTGCCCGCATCGTCCGCGAAGTGATCGGCGGTCGGAGCGGGCAGGTTCAGCGCTCGCGCCAGGAAGCTCGCCATCTGGTCGCGGGCGACCGGGCTCAGCGGGCAGTACCGATCCGTATCGCAGCCGAGCGTGATTCCGGCCTCGGCGACCCGGTTGATATCGGCTTCGTGGACGCTTCCGGCGTCATCGGTGAAGTAGTCACGGCTCGCCGCCGGCAGGCCGAGCGCGCGAGCGAGGAAGCTCGCCATCTGGTCGCGCGACACCGCGGAGACCGGGCAGAACTGCCCCGAGCCACAGCCATTGCTGATGCCGACCTCGTGGAGCCAGATGATGGCGTGCACGAACGGTGAGGTGCTCACGTCGCTGAACGGCAGGTCCACGAAGCGGCGCGAGATCGCCGTCCACAGGTCGGTCCGAGAGCCGTCCATGAGGAGGTGCCAGACGCCGATCCCGCCGAGCTGGCTGGCGTTGACCATCTGGTACTTGGCGTCCAGCGACTGCGCGTCGTCGTAGTAGCCCTGCACCTGTGCCGAGTAGGTGTCGCTCCAGTACGTGTACCACGGCACTTGGCCCGTGGCGTCCCAGCGGCGGCCATGCGTGCCGATCGCCTCCACCGCGTCGACATAACGCGGCGCCCAGGTCGCGGCGCGGCACTGGCCGCTCGACGCACAGGTCGGGCTGTTCTGGGCATCGGTGGTCGTGGTCCACGCGCGGCCGTAGTACGGCACGCCCCAGATCAGCTTGGCGGCTGGCACGGCGCGCGCGTAGTCGCGCATCGCCTCGCGCACGTCGAGCGTGTACGGGCTGTCGATGGGCGCCACGCCGCCGGCGCGCGCCGACCCCGACCAGTTGAAGTCATAGCCCATCACCATCAGCGCGTCCGCGGCGCCAGATGCGGTCAGGCCCGCGAGGTCGTACCCCTCGTCCCAGGAGGCGGCGCCACCTGTGGTCGCAACGGTGAGGTACGACCCGGTGCCCCATGTCAGCAGCGTCGCCTTGACCTCGCGCACGAAGGCGGTGTACTGCGACTCGAGAGAGTTCGGCATCGGCTCGAAGTCGAGGTTCACGCCGTCCGCGTTGCGGAAGGCGACGGCGTCCGCGATCTGGGCCGCCAGCGCGGCGCGGCGTGCCGGGTCGTTCAGCAGTGCGGACATGGCGCTGTAGTCGCGATTCCAGGCCATCATGGTCACGGTCAGCACGACCCTCACGCCGGACTGGTGCGCGCGGCTGATGACGCCCGACATGTGCGACGAGGTCCAACCGCCCCACCCCGCGGCGGACGAGTCCATGAGCAGCGTGCCGTCGGCCTGCACGGGCACGCCGAAGTAGGCGATGGTCGAGACGCGGTCGTACCGCAGGGTCGAGAGGTGCGGGCTGGTCAGCGCCCAGTAGGGAAGGTAGCCGAGGACCTCGCGGCGAAGCCCGTTGGGGAGCGCGGTGACGCCGCCGGCGTCGGTTATCCCGTTCGCATCGGCGGTGGATGCCATCGGCTCCGGCTTCTCGCCCGCAGGCAGGTCGAGGATCATGCCCTCGTTCTGCGCGAGCATCTCCGCGTGCACCGTCGGCGGGCTGCCGACCTCCGGCTCGGCGGGCATCACCGGCTCGGTTGCTGTCGCTGGCGTGGTGTTGAGGGCGGAGAGCAGCGCGAGCAGCAGCGCTGCCGCGACGCGGGCTGAGGAGGATCGCATGCCAGCGAGACTAGGGCCGAGTGGTGCGGTCCGGAATAGTACGGACGGTCTGGCCCGGTCCTGGGGTGCTCGAGGGAGGCTCAGCCCCCGAGTGACCGATGGAGGAAGGCCGCCATCTGCTCCCGGGTGACGGGACTCCCCGGGCAGTACAGCCCCGCCATGCAGCCGTTGGTCACGCCGGCAGCCGCGAGGCGGTTGATATCGGCCTCGTGGATGCTTCCGGCATCGTCGCTGAAGTAGTCCGTTCCGGCGGGCGCGAGACCCAGCGCCCTCGCCAGGAAGCTCGCCATCTGCTCGCGCGTGACCGGCGCGGTCGGACAGTAAAGCCCCCCGCCGCAGCCATTGGAGATCCCGGCCGCCGCCAGGCGGTTGATGTCGGCCTCGTGTACCGAGCCGGCGTCGTCGGGGAAGTAGTCGGTGCCCGCCGCGGGCAGGTTCCGGGCGCGGGCGATGAAGCTCGCCATCTGGCCGCGCGTGACGGTGTCGGTCGGGCAGTAACGCCCGCCGCCGCAGCCGAGCGTGATGCCCTGCGCCGCAACCCACGTGATATCGGCGATGAACGCCGAGCCGGCGATGTCGCTGAACGGCAGTGCGGGTCCGGCGCTCGCCGGGGTGGCCGCGGGGTTGCCGGCGAAGGCGTACCAGTAGTCGGCCTGGCCGAAGTGCATGGAGCCGGCGACCGTCTCCTGCACCCACACCTCGGCGCCGCCGATGTCGGGGTGGGCCATGCCGATGAGCGCCGAGGGGCTGTATCCGCGTCCAGCGACGAAGATGTCGGAGAAGGAGCTCGTCGGCTGGGTCAGGACGCGGGTGAGGATCTCGTCCGCGTCACCGAAGGCCGTGGCGATGTAGCCGCGGGCGCCGAGGGCGAGCATCGGGTAGCTGTAGTTCCGGACGCGCTGCTGCGCCTGGTCGAGCGTGGTGAGCGGATCACTCGGCGAGTAGCGCTCACCCCATCCGCCGGTGTAGTGGGCCTGCGCGTAGATCATGGTGAAGCCGGGCGCCGGCGAGATGCCGTCGGTGTCCGTGCTGCCGCCGCAGAAGTTCAGCTGGTGGATGCCGTCGGAGCCGGTCAGTGTGCCGAGGAGCGCCTTCTCGCCGCAGTAGACCATCGTCGTCGACCAGTTGTCGGAGTCGCCGTTGGTGGTCGTGCGGTTGAGGCCCCAGCCGTTGACGCGGTCCGGGTTCTCGGTGCCGCTGTACGGGTTGGGGAATCCATTCCCATGACCGTAGTAGATGATGACGTGCGCACCGTTCACCGCCTCGCGGACGTTGGCCCAGGTGGCGTTCGGGGAGTAGACCGTGACCGGCGTGGCGCCGGCGGCAACGGCGGCGGCGGCAGCCTCGTTGGCCTGGTTGCGATAGCCATCAGTCATGCCGCCGACCGGCCCAACGATGATCGCGACCTTCTCACCGGCGCCGGCGACCGGAGCGGGAGCGGTCCCGCTGCCGAGGACGGCGGTTGCGGCGAGGAGAGACGCGCTGAGCGCGGCGCGGAGGCGGAGGGGCAATGCAGTGATCTCCAGGAGGGTGCGTGCGGTTGCGACCGGGCGGTCTTCCGCCGGGACGTGCGTGCAACGCTAGGTTCGGCAGGCGCCTGCGGATATGGCGCTATGGTCCGTGCACGAACAGGACCGTTGGGGGTGCCTCCACGCACCAACCGCCCTCTCGGCCTCAGCCCTGATCGAAGTCGATCACGATGAGCAGGCGCTCGAGGTCCGACGGATCGAGCGCGGGGCGGACGAAGCCCGTCTGGGTCAGCGCATTCGCATCCGGCTCGACCGCCCGGATGCGGCCGATGAGCAGCCCGGCGGGATAGCGGCTCGCGTCGTCGGCGACCGTGATGCCCGCGGTGACCACCGTGTCCTCGATGGCCAGGGCCTCGGTGAGCGGCACGTTCACCAGGACGAGCCCTCCGCCGGCTTGGCCGCGGACCTCGCCGAGGGCACGCGTCTGCTGGTCCACGGCGATCACCACCGAACGCGCGTCGACGATGAAACGGACGCGGGCGCTCTCGGCGCTCGCCTCGACGACGGTGCCCACCAGCGCCCCGGCGCCATCCGCGTTGCCGAGGACCGGCATCCCGACCCGCACGCCGGCGTCGGTGCCCGCGTCGACGCTCGCCTCGGCGACGAGGTTGGACGGCTCCCGGCTCGTGATCCGCACCGGCAGCAACTCCATGTCGAGCGCGCCCGTGATGTCCAGCAGCTCGCGCAGCTCCTCGTTCTCACGAGCGGCCTCGGTCAGCTCGGCGAGCCGCTGCTCCACCCCTGCCAGCTCGCTGCGGAGCGACTCGTTCTCCTCGCGCAGCCGGCCGATTTCGGCGATGGCCTCGATCCCGTCGGACACGGTCTGCCCCACCGCCGAGATCGCCTGGCGCGCGGGATCGAGCAGCTGCCCCGCCGCGCGCTGCACGGTCCGCACCGGCTCGGTGGAGCTCGCCAGCAGCAGGAGCAGGCTGACGATGGTGAAGGCCGCGAACCACAGGGCCGCCGGTCCGGGGCGTGCTCGGCCGCGCGAGGGCCGGCCGGGCAGCATCTCGCGACGTCAGCGCGGCGGACGGGTGAGCTGCTCGCTCACCAGCACGCGGCCCAGGGCGTCGAGCTCCTCGAGGACGTGGGTCGCGCCGCGCACCACGCAGGTGAGCGGGTCGTCGGCAACGTGGACCGGCATCTGCGTGACCTCGGCGATGCGGCGGTCGAGGCCGGGCAGCAGCGCGCCACCGCCCGCCAGCACCAGCCCCTGGTCCATGAGATCGGCGACGAGCTCAGGTGGCGTCTCCTCGATCGTCTCGGTGACGGCGTCCATGATCTGGGCGAGCGACGGCTCCAGGGCCTCGCGGAGCTGGTCCCCACCGACCTCGACGCTGCGCGGCAGGCCGGTGAGAAGGTCCCGACCGCGAAACGTGACCGTGCGGTCGCCACGCTCCCCCGGGTACGCCGAGCCGGTCGAGATCTTGATCTCCTCCGCCGTTCGCTCCCCCATGAGCAGGTTGTACTGGCGGCGCGCGAAGGCCACGACGTCGCTGTCCATCTCGTCACCGCCGATGCGGATGCTGCGCGACACGACGATGCCGCCCAGGCTGATGACCGCCACCTCGGTGGTGCCGCCGCCGATGTCGACGACCAGGCTGCCCGACGGCTCCATCACCGGCAGCCCGGCGCCGATGGCGGCCGCCATCGGCTCCTCGATGAGCCTCGCCCAGCGCGCCCCGGCGTTGATGGTCGCATCGCGCACGGCCCGCTTCTCCACCTCGGTGACCCCCGATGGGATGCCGACGATGACGCGCGGACGCGACACCTGGGCGTAGCGGTCATGGACCTGCCTGATGAAGTAGCGGAGCATCTGCTCGGTGACGTCGAAGTCGCTGATGACCCCGTCGCGCAGAGGCCGAATGACCGTGATGTCGGCCGGCGTGCGGCCCTCCATGCGCTTGGCCTCCGCGCCGATGGCCAGCACTCGTTTCGTGCGCGAGTCCAGGGCCACCACCGAGGGCTCGCTGATGACGATGCCGCGGTTGCGGACCGCCACGAGCGTGTTCGCCGTCCCGAGGTCGATGCCGACGTCATGGCTGAGGAGGCCGAGCAGGCCATCGAGAAGTCCCACACGCGTAGGTTGCCCTCCCGGAGCGATGCCCGTGCTGCCGATCCGCACGCCAGGAGGGCGCGCGATGCCCACACGGTCAAGCGCGACATGAGGCGCCGCACCGCACTCCTCGTTGACATCTGATGCTCTTCATCATAGCATCATGCATCATGCCTCGCACCACCATCGACATCGACCCCGTCGTACTCGACCGCCTGAAGCGGCGCGCGCGCCGCGATGGACGATCGCTGGGCCAGGTCGCCTCAGAGCTCCTCGCCGGCGTCCTTCGGGCCGATCGGGCTCCTGCGCGCGGGCGGATCGACTGGATCACTCGGCCGATGGGCGCCCTGGTCGATCTCGAAGACCCCGAGGCGGTGCGCCGAGCGCTCGAATCGCGGTGAGCGCCACCATCGACGCGAACGTGCTGCTGTACGCGTCGGACGGCCAGAGCCCGTTTCGGGACCGGGCCGTCGAGCTCATCGACGAGATCGCGCTCGGCCCGCAGATCGTCTACCTGTTCTGGCCGACGGTGATGGCCTACCTGCGGCTTGCGACCCACCCGTCCGTCTTTGCGAGACCGATGTCCATGGAGGAGGCGCGACAGAACGTCTCCCATCTGCTGGACTTGCCGAACGTGCAGACCGTGGGCGAGCAGGATCGGTTCTGGCGCCGGTTCGGCGAGGTCACCGATGACTCGACGCCCACCGGCAATCTCGTGCCGGACGCGCACATCGTGGCGCTCATGCTCGAGAACGGGGTCCGGACGATCTGGACCCACGATCGCGACTACCGTCGTTTCCGAGGCATCGAGGTCAGCGACCCCTTCGAGGGCTGACCCTCGCACGCATCTTGCGGCGACCGAGAGCCTATGGTTACCACCGTGACGACGCGCTCACTCGCCCCGCCCGCCGATGACGTCGCGCGCCTTGCCCGCGGCGAGCATCACGATCCGCACGCGATCCTGGGTGCCCATCGGGTGGACGGCGGCCTGGTGGTACGTGCCTTCCATCCCGATGCGAACGGCGCCACCGTTCTCGTCGACGGCGGCGGCGAGTTGCCGATGGAGCCGATCGGCAACGGCGTATGGGCCGCGTACGCGGCCGGTCTCGAGCCGGAGAGGCTGCGCTACCGCCAGCGGCTGTCATTCCCGGACGGGAAGACGTGGGAGCGCGCGGATCCCTACCGGTTCGGCCCGACGCTCGGCGAGGTCGACCTGCACCTCATCCGCGAGGGGACGCACGAGCGCCTCTACGACGTCCTGGGCGCGCATCCGCGAACCCACGAGGGCGAGGCGGGCGTGAGTTTCGCGGTCTGGGCACCGAACGCGCGCAGCGTGCGCATCGTGGGCGATTTCGACCGCTGGGATGGGCGGCTGCTGCCCATGCGCTCCATGGGCGCGTCGGGGGTGTGGGAGCTCTTCATCCCCGGCATCGGTCCGGGCGAGCTCTACAAGTTCGAGATCCTGGGCAAGGATGGCACCCTGCGCCTCAAGGCCGACCCCTTCGCCTTCGCCATGCAGGTGCGGCCGGAGACGGCGTCGCGCGTCTGGGATACATCGGCCTTCGAGTGGACCGATGCGGACTGGATGGGGCAGCGGGCATCGCGCAATCCGTATCGGTCTCCGATGAGCGCCTACGAGGTCCACCTCGGCTCGTGGATGCGCAACGACGATGGCTCGTGGCTCGGGTACCGCCAGGCGGCAACCGAGCTCGTCGTGCATTGCCGTGCCTTCAACTTCACCCACGTTGAGCTGCTGCCCGTGGCGGAGCACCCGTTCGACGGCTCGTGGGGCTACCAGGTGACCGGCTACTACGCGCCCACCGCCCGCTTCGGCAGTCCCGACGACTTCGCGGCAATGGTGGACACGCTGCACAACGCGGGGATCGGGGTGATCGTGGACTGGGTGCCCGCCCACTTCCCGACCGATGAATTCGCGCTGCGCCAGTTCGACGGCACGCCGCTCTACGAGCACGCCGATCCGCAGCGCGGCGAGCATCCCGACTGGGGGACGCTCATATTCGACTTCGGCCGTCCCGAGGTCCGCAACTTCCTCGTGGCCAACGCGCTGTTCTGGCTGGACCGATACCACGTCGATGGGCTGCGGGTGGACGCGGTGGCGTCGATGCTCTACCTCGACTACTCCCGCAAGGCGGGCGAGTGGACGCCAAACATCCATGGCGGCCGCGAGAACCTCGAGGCGGTCGCCTTCCTGCGCGAGACGAACGAGCGGGTCTACGGGCGCTTTCCCGGCGTCCTGACCATCGCCGAGGAGTCGACCTCGTTCCCCGGCGTCACTCGCCCCACCTACCTCGGCGGCCTGGGCTTCGGCTTCAAGTGGGACCTGGGCTGGATGCACGACACGCTCGACTACTTCAGCCACGCGCCCATCCATCGGCGCTTCCACCATGACCGATTGACCTTCCGCGGCCTCTACGCGGACACCGAGCAGTTCGTCCTGCCCCTGAGCCACGACGAGGTGGTGCACGGCAAGGGCTCGCTGCTGCGCAAGATGCCCGGCGACGACTGGCAGCGATTCGCCAACCTGCGAGCGCTGCTGGTCAACATGTGGGGCCAGCCGGGCAAGAAGCTGCTGTTCATGGGCGCCGAGATCGGCATGTGGGACGAGTGGTCGCACGATCGCGCCCTCCCCTGGGAGCTCCTGAAGGAGCCGATGCACGGCGGGATCGCGCACTTCGTGGAGGACCTGGGCCGCGTCTACCTCGCGTCACCGGCACTGTGGGCGGCAGACCACGACCCGGAGGGCTTCGCGTGGATCGATGCCTCGGACGTCGAGTCCTCGGTGTACGCCTGGATTCGGCGCGGCGGATCAGAGACGTGCGTGGTGGTGCTGAACCTGACGCCGATCCCGCGCCACGACTACCGGCTGGGCCTGCCGTCGGCCGGCCGTTGGGTGGAGGCGATCAACTCCGACTCCGAGCACTACGGCGGATCCAACCTCGGGAACTTTGGCGGCGTCCAGGGGTCCGGCGACTCGTGGCACGGGCAGCCCGCCTCCGCGACGCTGACGCTGCCTCCGCTCAGCGGCCTCATCCTCGTCCCCGGCTGAGTCAGCGCCGCAACGCGGCGACGGCCGATCCGACGCCGGGATGCGTCCGCAGCTCCTCGAGGGGCACCGGAAGCGCCAGCGACCAGTTGTCGCGCTGCGGCGGGACGGTGCCGGGCAGGTTCGGTCGCTCCCGCACCGCCAGGGCGTCCTCGAGCGTGGCGGCGACGAACCGAGCGGGTGACGCGGCCAGGCGCCGGTGGACGGCCTCGGTCAGCTGCTCCAACGTCGTACCCGCGTCCACACCGGCCGCCCGAACGAGGCGCGATCGCAGCAGCGCCGCGCCGCGCGTGTCGGGCTCGATGCCCGCCGCGGCCTGATCGTCGAGGTCCGCGCCGCCCCACAGGCCCGCGATCGTCGGCAAGTCGTGGGTGGTCACTCCCGCGAACGCCTGCCGCGGATAGCGCGACGGGGCGACGCGCTCGAAGAGGACCAGCCGGGTCGAGAGCAGCCGGCGCCGGCGCAGCTCGCTGCGGACCCCGGCCGGCACGGTGCCGAGGTCCTCGCCGATGACCACGGCCTCCGACCGCTCGCTCTCGAGAGCCACGATCTCGAGCATATCGCGGCTCGCGGAGCGGACGTAGGCGCCGCGCGACGGATCGGCCCCGGCGGGGATCCACCACAGCCGGAAGAGACCGAGCACGTGGTCGATGCGGAGGCCACCGGCATGCCGCAGCTGCGCCCGGATGGTGTCGATGAAGGGCCGGTAGCCGGCCTGCCGCAGCCGAAGCGGGATGAACGGTGGCAGGCCCCAGTCCTGGCCGCGGGTGTTGAAGCGGTCCGGCGGGGCGCCGACCGATGCGCCCAGCGCCAGCTGGTCCTGCCAATCCCAGGCGTCGAACCCGCCGGGATCGACGCCGACCGGCATGTCGGCGACTCGCCGCAGCGGCGCCGATGCCTCCGCCAGCTGGCGGTCGAGGCACCACTGCAGCCAGGCGTGGAAGGCGACCCGGTCCGCGTGCTGCGCGGCCACGCTCGTCACCGCCGAGGCGCTCGGATCGCGATGCTCGGCGGGCCACGCCTGCCAACCCGGCCCGAACCGCTCGCTGAGCACGGTGAAGGTGGCCCAGCGTTCCAGGGCGGCATCCTGCTCCCGACGCCAGGCCTCGAACGCGTCGCGATCACCGCCGCGCTGCCAGATCCGCTCGAGCGCCGTCAGCTTGTGGCGCAGGACCGCCGCACGGTCGATGCGGCGCGTCTCGTTGAGCATCCGGGCCTCCGCCCCGAGCGCGTCAAGCTCCGCCCCGAGCGCGGCGGCGCCGGGAACCTCCTCAACCCGCAGGTGGAGCGGGTTGGCGAAGCGACGCGTGCTCGGGTAGTAGGGGCTCGGCTCCGGGCCGGGCCCGGGGTTCGGCGCCCCGAGCGGCGCCACCGCCACGAAGCCGGCGCCGGCCGCGGCGCACCATTCGCCGAGCTCCCGCAAGTCGGCGAGATCACCGATGCCCCAGCTCCCGCGGGACCGGGTCGCAGACAGCTGGATCGCCCAGCCCCACTCGGCTACGCCAGCGGGCAGGTGGCAGCGTCCCGGCCCGGTGATGAGCACCTGCTCGCTGCCGTCGTCGCGGCGGAGCCGGTGGTAGCCATGCGGCACGTCGCGCGGCAGGACATCGGTGCGCCCGAGATCGGTGCCATCCTCGAGGATCAGCTCGCCCGGTTGGGGCAGGGCGTGGCCGGGTGGCGCGACGATGACGCGGTCCTGCGCCTCCGGGACATCCGCATCGCCCATGGCATCGGTCACGGCGCGCCGGACCTCGGGATCCACGGTCCGCCGCACGCCGAAGGCATCGGTGTAGACCTCGGGGACGAGCTCGCCGGTCATGCGCCCCGCTCGAGGATCGCGACCCCGTCTGGCGGAAGCTCCACCCGTCCATCTTCAGTTTCAAGCTCCGGCGGCCACACCGACGGCCGAGTGCTCATGACACGGGCTCCAGGATGGCGACCGGAAACGCGTCGAGCAGCGCACCGACGGGCGCCGCGCCCGCGTGCCCGCGGCCGTCCAGCCCCCGCCAGTGGCCGGGGGGCAGCTCGACGACGGTATTGCCCCAGCCGGATCGCGCCACGCGGCGGGGCAGGCGAGGTGCCACGGTGACGATCTGGCCGCCGCGCGCGAAGCCGACCACCGCGTCGGCCCGCGCACCGCTCGAGCGCAGCGCCTCGTACGTCCCACGCGGACCGAACGCCTCCGCACGGCGCTGCCTGATCTCCAGCACGCGGCAGATCAGCCACAACTTCGGAAGCCCCTCCTCGCGCCGCTCCCAGGCCTGGCCGGCGGTCATCGGCTCGACCTCGCTCAGCAGCCGGCTGCGCAGCTCGAAGTCCACCGGGCGCCGGTTGTCCGGGTCGACCAGCGCGAGGTCCCACAGCTCGCTTCCCTGGTAGAGGTCGGGGATGCCGGGCGCCGTCAGCTGGAGCGCCACCTGCGCCAAGGCGGCCCGCCTTCCAGCATCGAGCAGCGGCTCGACGGTCGCCTCCACCGCGGCGACGAACGACGGATCGGTCAGGCAGCCCCGCACGAAGGCGGCGAGGGCATCGTCGTACTCGGCCTGCGGAGCGGTCCACGAGGTGTGCAGCTTCGCCTCTCGGCTCGCCTTCTCCATGTAAACCGTGGCGCGCTCGGCGTCGATCGGCCAGGCGCCTACCACGGCCTGGAAGAAAAGGTACTCATCGGCGGCGGTCGGGCGCTCGGGTCCTGCGCGGTGTGGAGCGGATGCGGCCGTCAGCCGAGCGACCGCCGCCCTCCAGCCGTCGGGATCCTCGGCGATGAGCGCCAGGCGCGCGCGCAGGTCGGCGCTGCGCTTCGTGTCGTGCGTCGACAGCGCCAGCATGGCGAGCGGCCACGCCTCCTGCGCCCCCTGCATGGCGGCGTGGAGCTGCTCCACGCTCGTCCCGAACTGGCCCGGATCGCCACCCACCTCGTTGAGGGCGACGAGCCGATGGTGGCGGTAAAAGGCGGTGTCCTCCACGCCCTTGGCCATCGCCGCCGGGGTGAGCTGCTGGAAGCGCATCGCCAGCTCGGTGGTGAGCGGCCCGTCCACCTCGAGGCGCAGGATGGAGCCGAGGAAGGCAAAGGGCTCCGGGTCGAGGTCGGGGCGCCGCTCGGCGGCCCGAGAGACCGCGGCGCCGATGAGGCGGACGTCGTCATCGCCGATCGGATCTTCGGGCCGCACGTAGGTGCGGTAGACCGGCAGGGAGGTCGCCACCTCGCGCAGGACGTGGTGCAGCTCGTGGCGCGTGAAGTCGCGGTGGCGACGGTTCGCCTCGCACACCCGGAGGAAGAGAGCCGTCAGCCGGTTGAGGTCACTGCCGAGCAGCGATGCGAGCACCTCCCGCCGGGCTTCGCCGGCGATCGGCTCCCACTGCGGTCCGACATCGGCCACCGCTGCCCATGCCTCGTCGAGTCCCGGCTCCCCGGCCGCATCCACCTGGACCCCCGTGGCGAGGTTGGCGAAGCGGTAGCCGGTGGTGCCATCGATCAGCCAGGCTGGCCGAAGCGCCTCGTCGGCCTCCAGGATCTTCTCGGCCACGATCCACGCGTCCGGCGCCGCGGCACGCAGCCGCGCGAAGTACGCGGCCGGGTCGCCCAGGCCGTCGGGGTGGTCGATCCGCAGCCCGTCGACGCGCCCGTCAGCGACCCATTCCAGGATGAGGGCATGCGTGTCGTCGAAGACCTCGGGCTCCTCCATGCGCAGGCCGATCAGCCCGTCCACGTCGAAGAAGCGCCGATAGCCGAGATCGCGGGACGCCGCCCGCCAGGAGGCGAGCCGCCAGTGCTGGGCTGACAGGAGCTCGTCGAGCCGGTCCGCCTCGGCGTTCAGTTCGGCGATGCGCGCATCGTCCGCGCTCGCCAGCTCGCCGAGCGTCCTCGGGTCGAGTGGGAACCGGAGGTCGCCGTACGCGACCACCAGCTCGTCGCCGTCCCGAACGAGGCGGATCTCCCCCGCCTCCAGGACGCGTCCGTAGTGGTCGGCCAGCACCGGCAGCAGGATGACGTCGCGCAGGCGGGCCTCGGGCGGATCCCAGTCGATGTCGAACCTGAACGCGTGGCGGCTCTCCCGGCCGTGCTGGAGCACGTCCCACCACCATCGGTTCCGCTCGCCGATGGCCATGTGGTTGGGCACGATGTCGAGGACGAGCCCCATGCCGTGCTCGCGCAGCGCATCGGTCAGGCGCGCGAAGCCGCCCTCGCCCCCGAGCTCGGAGCTGACGCGGCCGTGGTCCACCACGTCGTACCCGTGGGTCGAGCCAGGCATCGCCTCCAGCACCGGCGAGCAGTACAGGTGGCTGATCCCGAGCTGCGCCAGGTACGGCACGATCGCGCGAGCGTCGTCGAAGGTGAATCCCGCGTGCAGCTGCACCCGGTACGTGGCACGCAGCGGCGGACGGTCAGGCGGAATCATGGCGTCCACCGCATTCGCACGCGTCGTGCCGAGACACGGCCTCAGCCCGCGCTCTGGCACCTCAACCGCGGCAGGCGGCGAAGGAGGACGACCGAGCGCTCGCCGACGCGGTACGGCGCGCCGCCGTCGAACTCGCCGTGGCCGCCGTCGCCGCGGTCGAGCGTGGGCTGCACGGTGTCGAAGACGAGCTCCCAGCGCTTCGCGGTTCCGTGGTTCGGCAGGGTGAACGCGACCGGGCGCTCGTCGGCGTTGAGGATGATGAGCAGCGTGTCGTCGATGATCTGCTCGCCGCGCGGCCCACGCTCGTCCATCGCGTCGCCCGCGAACTGCACGCCGAGCGTCTTCACGCCGGGCGCCTGCCACGTGTCGTCGGTCATCTCCCCGCCGTCCGGGTCGTACCAGGTGAGATCCTTGACCCGCGACCCGCGGATCTGGCGGCCCTGGAAGAACCGCCGCCGGCGGAGGACCGGGTGCATCCGGAAGATCCGGATGAGCCCACGGGTGAACTCGAGGAGCTGGCGGTCGCGCCGCTTGAGATCCCAGTCGTACCAGCCGATCTCGTTGTCCTGGGCATAGCCGTTGTTGTTCCCCCGCTGGGTGCGCCCGATCTCATCGCCACCCAGCAGCATCGGCACGCCCTGGCTCAGGAGCAGGGTGGCGAGGAGGTTGCGCTTCTGACGCTCGCGGCCCTCGATGACCGCCTCGTCATCGGTCTCGCCCTCGACGCCGAAGTTCAGGCCCTCGTTGTTGCTCTCGCCGTCGTTGTTGTCCTCGCCGTTGGCCTCGTTGCGCTTCTGCTCGTAGCTGACGAGGTCGTTGAGGGTAAAGCCGTCGTGAGCCGTGATGAAGTTGATGCTGGCGTGCGGCTGCCTGCCAGAGCCCGCGTACAGGTCGGATGAGCCGCTGAGCCGATACGCAAGCTCGGCCGCCTGCCCACCGATGCCCTTCCAGAAGCGGCGCACGCTGTCGCGGTACTTGCCGTTCCACTCGGCCCAGCCAACCGGGAAGTTGCCGACCTGGTAGCCGCCGGGACCCACGTCCCACGGCTCGGCGATGAGCTTGACGCGGCTGATGATCGGGTCCTGGCCGATGATGTCGAAGAAACTGCCGAGCTTGTCCACGTCGTACATCTCGCGCGCTAGCGCCGAGGCGAGATCGAAGCGGAAGCCGTCCACGTGCATCTCGGTGACCCAGTAGCGCAGCGAGTCCATGATCAGCCCCAGGACCCGCGGCGACGTCGCATCGAGGGTGTTGCCCGTGCCGGTGTAATCGACGTAGAGGCGCGGATCCTCGGGGCTGAGGCGGTAGTAAGCGTCGTTGTCGATGCCGCGGAAGCTAAGCGTGGGGCCGAGATGGTTGCCCTCTCCGGTGTGGTTATAGACCACATCGAGGATGACCTCGATGCCGGCATCGTGGAGCCGCTTGACCATGGTCTTGAACTCGCTGACCGGCTCGCCGGTCGCGGAGTAGCGGATGTCCGGCGCGAAGAAGCCGATGGTGTTGTAGCCCCAGTAGTTGGAGAGGCCCCGCTCGACGAGGTGCCGATCGTTGACGTGCTGATGCACCGGCAGGAGCTCCACGGCGGTGATGCCAAGGTCCGTGAGGTAGCCGATGGCGGCCGCGGATCCCAGACCCGCGTAGGTGCCCCGCAGATCCTCGGGCACTTCGGGGTGACGCTGCGTGAAGCCCTTGACATGGACCTCGTAGATGAGCGTCTGGTCGAACGGCGTGTTGAGCTGCGTATCGCCACCCCACACGAACGCGTGGTTGACGACGACCCCCTTCGGCACGTAGGGCGCGGAATCTCGGTCATCAGCCTCGAGGTTCTCCTCCTCGGAGCCGATCCGGTAGCCGAACAGTGAGTCGTCCCACTCGACCGCGCCGTCGATGCGCTTGGCGTAGGGGTCGATGAGCAGCTTGGCGGCGTTGAAGCGGTGCCCGGCGGCCGGGTCGTAGGGGCCATGGACCCGATAGCCGTATCGCTGCCCGAGGCGAACGTCAGGCAGGTAGCAGTGCCAGATGAGGTCCGTCTGCTCGGTCAGGCGCAGGCGCTGCTCAGCACCGGCGGCGTCGAACAGGCACAGGTCAACCGCCTCGGCGTGCTCGCTGTAGAGCGCGAAGTTGACGCCCGAGCCATCCCATGTCGCGCCAAGCGGGTACGAGGTGCCGCGCCAGACCCTCAACGCCGGGGCACGTGGGAGCGGCGGTCGTCGGTCAGCATGGAGGGGCCAGTCTAGGACACGGCCGGGCGCCGCGGTCGCCTCATCCGGCGGCGGCGAGCCGCTCGACGGCCGCCAGCGGCAGCCACAGCCAGGCGGGCCGGTTGTTCGCCTCGTAGCGGACCTCGTAACACGCCTTCTCGAGCTCGAATGCAGCCAGCAGACGTCCTTCGTGGGAGCCGATGCCTCCATAGGCCGCGAGAAGAGCCTCGCGTGCGCGCGCCAGCCAGGCCTCGGCTTCGAATCCCGGCGCATGCGCTCCCGTCTCGGCGCTGCGCGCCGCGTAATCCAGGCTGCGGAGCATGCCGGCGACGTCCCGCAGCGGCGAGCCCGGCGCGCGACGTTCGGCCAGCGGCCGTGCGGGCTCCCCCTCGAAGTCGATGACAGTGAAGCCGCCATCGGTGGTCCGCAGCAGCTGGCCGAGGTGGTAGTCGCCATGGATGCGGCTGACGCTCGCCTCTCCCGCGGACGCGCCGAAGGTGTCCGCGAATCGGGCGGTGATGATCGGTGCGAGGGAAACGAACCGCTCGTGCGCCGGGCCGCTCACCGCGGTCAGCGCCTGGGCAAGCTGCTGCTCCGCGCCGGCGCGCCACCGAGCTGTCTGCTCCGGCGTGGCGATGCCCGAGGGAAAGTCCGGATCCTCGGGGCGGGATGCGAGCGCGGCATGCAGCCTCGCCGTCAGGTCACCGATGCGCGCCGCCATCTCGATGCCAGATTCTGGGGAGTCGACGAGGGCCTCCAGCATGGACGCCCAGGCATCGCCGCTCGACGACACGACCGCCTGGAGCATCGCCGCCGCCGCCGATTGGCCGTGCTCGGGCTCGTACGTCAGGTAACCGGCGAGCGCGGGCGTATCGGCGAAGCCGACATCGGCCAGGAAGGCGCTCACCTCGAGGTCCGGGTTGAGCCCCGGCTCGAGCCGGCGGTAGAGCTTGAGGATCAGCCGCTCGCCCAGGACGACCGAGGAGTTCGATTGCTCGACGCCCAGGCGGCGCTCGTCGAGCGCGGCGGCGCCCGGGGTGGACGGCAGGAGCACGTCCATCGCGGAGGCGCGGGTCCCGCGAAAATGGCCCCGTCGCCCGGAGAGCTCAGCCTCGTCGGCGATGACGGCGACGAGCGCACGCCACACTCCGTCGCCGTCACGCGGCTCACGGCCCTCGATCACCGGGGCGAGGTAATAGTGCGGATCCCCGCCATCGGCGAACGCGACCTCGAGCACGGTCAGCGATCCATCCCGCAGCGGCGCGCTGTCGGCCTCGGAGACGCTCGTCACGGGCCGCTGCTTCGAACGGAACCAGCGCTGCGAGACGATCCACTCGGGCGTCAGGGTGTCCGAAGTCTCAGCCACCGGATTCGGTGAGCTCGAACCAGAAGAAGTCGTGCGAGCCCAGCGTGAGCAGGTACGGCAGCTCGCCGATCGGCGGGAAGTGCACGCGCCCGATGAGCTCCACCGGGACGCGCCCGCGGAAGCGGCTCAGATCCATCTCGACGTACTGCGCGAAGCGCGACAGGTTCGCCACGCACAGGACGGACACGCCCTCGTGTTCGCGGAGGTACGCCAGCACGCGACGATTCTCCGGGTGGAGGAACTCCAGCGTCCCTCGGCCGAACACCGGGTGCGCGCGCCGGACGCGGATGAGCCGCTTCATCCAGTTGAGCAGCGAGCCGGGCACCCGCTGCTGGGCCTCCACGTTGACGGCCTGGTAGCCGTAAACCGGATCGGCCACGACCGGCGCGTACAGCGCGTGCACATCGGCCTTGGAGAAGCCGGCGTTGCGGTCGCCGGTCCACTGCATCGGCGTGCGAACGCCATTGCGGTCGCCCAGGTACACGTTGTCGCCCATCCCGATCTCGTCGCCGTAGTAGATGACCGGCGTGCCCTTCATGCTGAACAACAGCGAGTTGAGGAGCTCGAGACGCCGGCGGCTGTTATCGACCAGCGGGGCGAGCCGGCGGCGGATGCCGAGGTTGATTCGCATCCGCGAGTCCTTCGCGTACTCGGCGTACATGAAGTCGCGCTCCTCATCGGTCACCATCTCGAGCGTGAGCTCGTCGTGGTTGCGCAGGAAGAGGGCCCACTGGCAGGCGTCGGGAATGTCCGGCGTCTGGTCCATGATCTCGACGATCGGGTAGCGGTCCTCGCGCCGCAGCGAGATCCAGATGCGCGGCATGAGCGGGAAGTGGAACGCCATGTGGCACTCGTCGTCGCCGTTGCCGAAGTAGGGCAGCACGTCGGGGGGCCACTGGTTTGCCTCGGCGAGGAGCATCCGGCCGGCGTACCGCTCGTCCATCCCGGCGCGCAGCTGACGGAGCACCGCGTGCGCCTCGGGCAGGTTCTCGCAGGTGGTGCCCTCGCGCTCGACGAGGTACGGCACGGCATCGAGGCGCAGGCCGTCCACGCCGAGATCTAGCCAAAAGCGCATCACCCGCATCACGGCGCGGACGACCCGCGGGTTGTCGTAGTTAAGGTCGGGCTGGTGGCTGAAGAAGCGATGCCAGTAGTACTGCTGCGTGCCCTGATCCCACGCCCAATTCGACTGCTCGGTGTCGGTGAAGATGATCCGGGCGTCGGTGTAGCGCTGGTCGGTGTCGCTCCACACGTACCAGTCGCGCTTGGGGCTGTCGAGGGCGGCGCGTGACTCGATGAACCACGGATGCTGGTCGCTGGTGTGGTTGACGACCAGCTCGGTGATCACGCGCAGGCCACGCCGATGAGCCTCGCGCACGAACGCGCGGAACTCGCGGAGCGAGCCGTAGTCGGGATGTACGCGGGTGAAGTCGGCGATGTCGTAGCCGTCATCGCGCAGCGGCGATGGATAGAACGGCAGCAGCCAGACCGCGGTCACGCCCAGCTCGGCGATGTAGTCGAGCTTCTCCGTCAGGCCCTCGAAGTCACCCATCCCGTCGTTCGTCGAGTCGAAGAACGCCTTGACGTGGAGCTGGTAGACGATCGCATCCTTGTACCAGTGCGGGTCGTCGCGTAGGAGCTGCGGCGCACCGACGTCCGGGCGCGGCGGCGCGGGTATGGCGGTCATCGGCCGGCCGAGATGCTGAAGATGCGGAACGGCTCCCCGGCCGGGTCGAGGTCGACCGGCATGTCGGCACCGCGGTGGCGAGTCACCCGACCGGTGAGGAGGTCGGTGACCCGATAGGGCTCGTCCCAGCCGATGCCGATGGCCGGCAGGTCGGGGTGGAGGATCGCTCGCTCAGACGTCGTCGGGTCGCAGTTCACCGCCACGTACACCGCGTCGCGCCAGGCGCGCGGGTGCCCGGTCAGCGGATCGGGCGCGCCGTCGGGCAGGGCCTTGCGGTAGAAGAGCGTCCGGCTGCCCGAGACGGGCTCGAAGCGCAGGTTGTCGTAGTACCGGAGCGCAGCCGAATCGTGACGCAGCCGGTTCAGCTCACCGATGAGCAGCTTGATGTTGCCGGGCGCGTCCCAGTCGCGGGCGCGGATCTCGTACTTCTCGCTGTCGAGGTACTCCTCCCGCTCGTCGAGGCGGGCGTTCTCGCACAGCTCCCAGCCCGAGTAGATGCCGTAGGAGCTCGACAGGGTCGCCGCCAGCACGCTTCGGATCACGAACGCGGCACGCCCGTGGTCGAGGTGATGCGGGTTGATGTCCGGGGTGTTCACGAAGAAGTTGCCGCGGAAGTACTCGCGCATCTCCGATTGCGTCAGCTCGGTCACGTACCCGCGCAGCTCATCGGCCGTCTCGCGCCAGGTGAAGTACGTGTAGCTCTGCGTGAACCCGACCTTCGCGAGCTTCTGCATCATCTTGGGCCGCGTGAACGCCTCCGACAGGAAGAGGACGTCGGGGTGCTCTCGGTGCAAGTCCTCGATCAGCCATGCCCAGAACGGGATCGGCTTGGTGTGCGGGTTGTCCACCCGGAAGATCCTGACCCCGAGATCGATCCAGACCTCGAACACGCGCTTCCACTCGCGCCACAGCGACTCGCGCGCCGCCTCGTCGCCGTAGAAGTGGATCGGGTAGATGTCCTGGTACTTCTTCGGCGGGTTCTCCGCGTACTTGATGGAGCCGTCGGGCGCGTGGCGGAACCACTCCGGGTGGCTGCGCACGTAGGGGTGGTCCGGCGCCGCCTGGAGGGCGATGTCCATCGCCAGCTCCATGCCGTGGCGTTCCACGGCCTGGCGGAAATGAGCGAACCCGTCAAGCCCGCCGAGCTCGGGCGCGACCGCGTCGTGGCCCCCTTCCGCGGAGCCGATGGCGTACGGCGACCCGACGTCGCCGGGAGCCGCCTCCACCGAGTTGTTGCGCCCCTTGCGGTTGACGCGCCCGATGGGATGGATGGGCGGCAGGTACACGACGTCGAATCCCATGGCGGCGATCTCCGGCAGGCGCCACACCGCTTCTCTGAACGTGGTGGGCACCGGCTTCCGCGGGTCGCGGCCCTGCGAGCGCGGGAAGAGCTCGTACCAGGCGCCGAAGCGGGCGCGCTCGCGATCGACCATGAGCGGAAGCTCGGCGGAGCGCGTGGCCGCCGTGCGGTCGGGATTGCGGCGCATGGCGGCCAGCAGTGCCTCTCCCGACAGGGCCCTGACCGCGGTGCGCTCGCCGCGCGCGCCGGCCGCCGCGTTCAGCGCCGTCCGAATGAGGCGCGCGTCAGGTCCCGCCTCGGACGCCTCCGCACGCAGGAGCGCGGCCTCGAGAAGCTGCACCCCCTCCTCGAGCTCGACGGGGACGCGGAGGCCCGCGGCGACCTTCCGGTCGAGCGCGTCGCGCCAGCTGCCGAACTCGTCGCGCCATGCCTCGATCGCATAGACGTGACGCCGGTTGCGGGTGAGCTCGACCTGGCCCGACCAGCGGTCGTTGTCGACGTAGCGCATGCGCGCCTCGCGCCAGGCAGTCTCGTCGTCGGCGCGCACCAGCAGTGCCGCATCCAGCAGGTCGTGCCCGTCGGCAAAGATGTCGGCGGTCACGAACAGGCTGTCGCCCACGACGCGCTTCACGGCATGCCGCCCGCCGTCGAGCACCGGAGAGATGCGCTCGATCACGATCGTGCGGCGGGTGCCGACGGCCTCGGGCCCGGGCTCGTCGGCGGGCTGGAGCGCGCGGGCCACGCGACGCAGGCTCTGCTTGGTCGTCGTCATCGCTGCGAGGAACCCTACCCGATCCACCGGGCCGGGGCGCGCCGCGTCGGTCTCGGCCACAATTGACCGATGCGTCGCCCTCTCCTGCTCCTCGCCGCCACCTCGCTAACGCTCGCAGCGTGCAGCGCTCCGACCGCTCCGCCGTCGTCGTCTCCCGTCGCCTCCGAGGCCGCCCCAACCGTCGGCGAGATGAGGACGTCGCCGAGCGGCGACCCTTCGCCGGCGCCGACGACCACGGGGCCCGAGCCAACCGGCCCCGCACCGCCGTTGGCGCTCGAGATAGTGGCCAGCGACCTCGCGGACCCGATCAACGTGACGGGCTCGCCGGAGGGCTGGCTGCTGGTGAACGAGCGGGCCGGACGCGTGGTGGCGGTCGATCCCGCCGATGGCCAGACCACCGTCGTCCTCGACATCACCGATCGCGTGCAGGGTGGAGGCGAGCAGGGCCTGCTGGGCCTCGTGCTGCACCCCGACTGGCCGGACGTACCGCGCGCCTACGTCCACTACAGCGGACGATCCACCGGAGGCGACACCGTTCTCTCCGAGCTGTCGGGGACGCCCGGGACGGCCGACGCGCCGCCGACCTTCGACGCCGCCAGCGAGCAAGTGCTGCTCGAGGTGGAGCAGCCGGCGGCCAACCACAACGGTGGGCAGCTGGCCTTCGGGCCGGATGGCTTCCTCTACATCGGCCTGGGGGATGGCGGCGGTGCGAACGACCAGTACGGCAACGGCCAGGACCCCTCCACGCTCCTCGGCTCCATCCTGCGCATCGACGTGGCGACCCCCGGCGCGCGGACGGTACCGGCGGACAACCCGTTCATCGACGGCGGCGGCGCGCCGGAGGTGTACCTCTACGGCCTGCGCAACCCGTGGCGCTTCAGCTTCGACCGCGCGACCGGGCTCCTGTGGATCGCCGATGTCGGCCAGGGCGCCTTCGAGGAGGTCAACCGCGTCGACCCCGCCACACAGGGCGGAGCGAACCTCGGCTGGAACGTCATGGAGGGCGCGCACTGCTTCGCCGATGCCGGCTGCTCGGCGGACGGCCTGACGCTGCCGCTGGCGGAATACGGCCGCGACCTCGGACAGTCGGTGACCGGCGGATTCGTCTACCGCGGCGCGGAGATCCCGGGCCTCCACGGCTGGTACCTGTTCAGCGACTACCTCACCGGTCCCCTCTTCGGGGTCCCCTCCGACGCGGCGCCACCCGCGGACGGTGCCCTGGCGCCCGTCACGCTCCTCGAGACGGGCCTCCAGGTCAGCACCTTCGGCGAGGGCGCGGACGGCGAGCTGTACGTCGCGGACCTGGCCGGCGGGGCGCTCTACCGAATCGTTCCAGGCCCCTGACCGAGCGCGCCCACTGCGCGCAGGCTGGTCCAGCGGCCGCGTCCGATGATGAGGTGGTCGAGCAGCTCGATGTCGAGCAGCCGCCCGGCCTCCGCGAGCTCCGAGGTGATCCTGAGGTCCTCGCCGGACGGCGTCGGATCGCCCGACGGATGGTTGTGGACGACCACCACCGCCGCCGAGCAGGTGCGCACCGCGTCACGGAAGACCTCACCGACGCGTACCGAGGAGCCCGCCAGGTTCCCGCGGTACACCGTGCGCCGCGCGGTCACCACGTTCTTCGTGTCGAGCATCAGGACGCGCAGCTCCTCGCGCTCGAGCGTCGCCATGTCGTCGATGAGCGGCTCGGCAGCGTCCAGCGGGGTGCGTATCAGCCACGGGCTCGGTGGCCACACGCGGGCGGCGCGACGCCCCAGCTCCGTCACCGCGGTCAGGCGCAGGGAGGCGCGAGGGCTCAGGCCCGCGACCCGCAGCTCCGCCGGCAGCGCGCCGAGCACCTGGGTGAGCGAGCCGAAGCGATCGATTAGGCGGCGCGCGAGCCGGCGCGCGTGCGGGCCGTCGCCGACGGCCAGGGCCAGCAGCTCCTCATCGGCGCAGCTCTCCGGACCCTCGGCCTCGAGGCGGGCGCCCGCCGGCGGACTCCTGCGCCGGTCGAGCAGGGCGATGGGAGTGGGGCCTGGCGCCATCGGCTGCGTCGTCACGGCCGAAACGGTACGCGGCCGGCGTTCATCGCCGGCTTATCGCCCGATTACCGGCCCTCAGGCCGGCAGTCGGATGACCTCGTAGCGCTCGAGGAGCGCGATCGTGACGCTGATGCCGTTGACGGTGGCGTGCATGGCGATCGGCGCCACGAGGCTTGCGGTGCGGCGGTAGACCCAGGCGAGGGCCAGCCCGAGCAGGAAGATCGGCAGGACCGAGACGAGCGAAACGTGGATGACGGCGAACAGGGCCGCCGAGCCGATGTAGGCGAAGCGACGGCCGCGTTCGGCCAGCCACGCGTTGAAGGCGACGCCACGGAAGAAGATCTCCTCCGCGACCGGCGCGAGCACCACCACCGCGAGCACGATGAGCACCGGGTTGAGTGCCGCGATCGCCTGCTCCGCGACCTGGAGCTCCGGCTCCACCCCCAGCCGCTCGAGAAGGACGACCATCGCGAATGTCAGCGCCGAGGCGGCGATCCACGCCAGCGCTCCCCAGCCGATGCCGGCCCCCAACGCCCGCAGCCGGTTGCTGCCGAAGAGGGGCATGGCGAAGGCGACGGCGTCTCTGCGGAACACGAGGGCCCAGCTGATGAGGAGGAGGGAGATCTGCGTGGAGGTGATGAGCACGATGGCCCCCGCCAGCGTGAGCTCACCCTCGCCGAGCACGAGCGCCGCCGCGTCCGACATGAACGGGAGGGTCACCGCGGTCGTCAGGACCAGGGAAAGGACGAGCATCAGCACGATCGAGGGGCCGCGGTAGCGCTCCGCGGGCAGGAAGCGACGGCGGCGGACCTGGCGAAGCAGGGCATACACCAGGCCTGTCAGCAGGAGGGCCGACCCGACGATGCCGAGCCCAATGAGGATCGGCAGGGCCTCCGGCCGCATGAGGCCGGTCCCGGCAAGGGCGCCGGTGGCCAGCGCGCTGACCGCCAGCGCGAAGCCGGCGATCGTGAGGACCGGGCCCGGCCAGGCGGGCAGGCGCGTCTCGGCGAGGGCCCCGGTCGGCCGCTGCGCCGCGTCGGAGAGTGGGGCTGCCGGGATCAGGTGTTGGTGGCGCGCCGCAATCGGCCGTGCTCAGCGGTGGCGTCGGCGGCTGCCGCCGGTGCCTCGACGTCGGGATTGGCGCGCCGCGCTCGCCGCGCCGCACTGCGGTTGGCGGCCCGATCGAACTCGTGGCCGCAGAACGCGCACAGCGGCCACGTGGGCTCCGCGAGGCGGTTGCACGACGGGCAAACGCGGTGGAGGCGCGTGCGGCAGTTTGGGCACACGAGCCACTCGGCGTTGACGCGGTCGCGGCACACCGGGCAGAGCTCGTTCTTCTCGACCTCGGCGATGAGCGACTCCTCCGCGAGGCTGCGCTCGTACACCTCGGCGAGGGTCTCGCGGGGCCGAACGATCAGGTACAGCACCACGGCGAACAGGAACAGGAGTGGCGTGAAGAAGATGATGAGGGCCGCGGCGAAGTACGGCAGGATGGGGTTCTCAGTGCGGGCCTGCATGTCGCGAAACGCCCAGTAGGCGGTCCCGAGCCACAGCAGCACGACATAGATCACGATGAGCTGGGTCGCCAGCTGCACGACCGGGTTGTTCAGGAAACCTTCCCAGAACTCGCCGATGGGCTCGAAGATCGCGTCCATGTATGGGGGCCTCGCTGAGGTGAAATCAGGCGCCGGAGGCGCCGCGGGTCATGCTAGCACGCAGGCTGCCGGGAGCCGTGCGGCACCCATGGCCCGCCGCCGCTCGGGCAGTGCGGCTCGCGCGGTCGGGCCGGGCGCGATTGCCGTGGGGCGGGCGTATCGGCGGCTGAGCGGCCGAATTCCCGTGGGGCGGGAGGTTCGGCATGGCTGGAGGGCGGGATTGGCCATCCGGCGGCCATAGCTCCCATGAGACGGGAGGAATGGCCGATGAGCGGCCATTACGCCCGTGGGGCGAGAACTACGGTCGTGCGCCGCCTGGCAGACCCGCTGAGGCGAGACGCTCCAGGGTGGCCAGCAGCAGGCGGTGCTCCTCCGCGAGGACGCGCCCCGCAAGCGAGGCTGCATCGTCGTCCGCGCGGACCGGCAGCCGGACCTGCGCCAGGATGGGGCCGGCGTCGAGGTCCGCGGTCACCTCGTGGATGGTGACGCCCGTCTCGGCGTCCTCCGCGGCCAGCACGGCCTGGTGCACGGCGAGCCCCAGCATCCCGGCTCCGCCGTGCGCCGGCAGCAGGCTGGGGTGGATGTTGATCGTCCGCCCGGCGAAGGCCTCGAAGAAGCTCGGGGCGAGCATCCGGTCATAGCCCGCCAGGAGTGCCAGGGCCACGCCGGCATCGGTCAGTGCGCGTCCGATCGCCGCGTCTCGCGCGGAACCGTCGCCGCCGAAATCGGCCCGCCGCAGGACCAGGGCAGGCACCCCGTGGGCTGCCGCCACCTCCAGTGCCCGAACACCGGGACGGTTGCTGACGACGAGCGCGGGCTCGATACCGCGCGGGCGGCCGCGCAGGACCGCCTCCAGGTTCGATCCCCGTCCGGAAACGAGGATCCCGAGCCTCACGTGAACCGGACGCGCGGCTCGCCCTCACCGACTGCGATGACGCGGCCGATGCGGCACGCGTCCTCGATGGCGGCGGCGGCGGTATCGGCCTGGTCTGGAGCCACCACCACCGTCAGGCCGATGCCGACGTTGAACGTGGCGAACATCTCCTCGTCGGCAATGTCACCGCGCTGCTGGAGGAGCGTGAAGATGGCGGGCACCGGCCACGAGCCGGTCTCCACCTCGACGCCCAGGCCCGCCGGCAGGGTGCGCGGGACATTGCCCTCCCAGCCTCCGCCGGTGATGTGCGACATGGCGCCGATGTCGCCTCCACCGTCCCGCAGCGCCCGCCGCAGGATGCGCACCTCGTCGAGATACGAGCGATGTGGCTCGAGGAGGGCCTCACCGATCGTCCGGCCGCCGTCGGGCATCGGTCCATCCCAGGTGTCCGATGGCAGCACCCGCCTGGCGAGGGTGTAGCCGTTGGTGTGCAGCCCGCTGGACGGCAGGCCCAGAACGATGTCGCCCGCGCGCACGCGCGAGCCATCGATGAGGTCGGACCGCGAGGCGACGCCGACGATGAAGCCGGCGAGCTCGTAGTCCCCGTCGCGGTGCATCTCGGGAAGCTCGGCTGTCTCGCCGCCGATGAGCGGGATCCCCGCGGCCGCGCATCCGGCGGCCACACCGCCGACGATCTCCTCCACGACCTCCGCGCGCAGGTGCCCCACGGCGAGATAGTCGAGGAAGAACAGGGGGTCGGCACCGGTCACCACGATGTCGTTCAGGCACGCGTTGACGAGGTCCACGCCGATGGTGTCGTGGCGGCCGAGGCCGAGGGCGACCTTGAGCTTGGTGCCGACCCCATCGGTGCTGCTGACCAGGACGGGATCGGGGTAGACCGCGGGGTCGAAACGGAAGAGGCCCGCGAAGCCGCCCACGCCACCCAGGACCGACGGCGTGGTGGTGGCGGACGCCGCCCGCCGGATGCGCTCGACCGCCCGCTCGGCCTCCTCGACGTCCACTCCGGCCTCGCGGTACGTGCGCGCCACCGTGGTCAGCGGACCTCCATCGCCAGCTTGTCGGCCTCGACCGGCACCGGGGTGGGGTACTTCCCGTCGAAGCATGCGGTGCAGCGCGCGTCGGTCCGACCGCCGATCGCCTCGAGCATCGCCCGCTGCGAGAGGTAGCCCAGCGAGTCGGCGCCGATGGCCCGCCGAATGGCGTCGGTGTCGTTGTGGGCGGCGATGAGCTCCTCGCGGCGGCCGGTGTCAACGCCCATGTAGCACGGGTGCCGCATCTGCGGCGAGTGAATGCGGACGTGGACCTCGGCGGCGCCGGCGCGACGCACCATGGCCACGATCGGCGCGGTCGTCGTGCCGCGCACGATCGAGTCGTCCACCACGACCACGCGCTTGCGGGCGAGGAGCTCGGGGAGCGGGTTGAACTTGAGGCGCACGGCCTCGTCGCGGCTGCGCTGCGCCGGCTGGATGAACGTGCGGCCCACGTAGCGCGACTTGATGAGGCCCTCGCGGTACGGGAGCCCGATCGCCTCCGCATAGCCGATGGCGGCGGGGATCGCCGAGTCGGGCACGGCGATGACGAGGTCCGCTTCGGCCGGATGCTCGGCGGCGAGCCGGCGTCCCATCTCGAGCCGCGCCTCGTACAGGAGTCGGCCGTCGATCACCGAGTCCGGGCGCGCCAGGTACACGAACTCGAAGGAGCAGAGCCGCTCGCGGCTCGGCGGCACGGACGGCGAGCGGTGGGAATGGACGCCTGCCGCGTCGATGGTCAGCACCTCGCCAGCCTCCACGTCACGGACGAAGGAGGCACCGATCGCGTCCAGCCCGGTGCTCTCCGACGCCACCGCCCAGCCGCCGTCCGGAAGCCGTCCGAGCGCCAGCGGCCGAAAGCCGATCGGGTCGCGCGCGGCCACCAGCGCGTCCCGGGTGAGCATGGTGAAGGTGAATGCGCCGCTCGCCCGTCGGAAGGCGTGCTCGACGCGCGCCGCCCAGGTGCGCCCCGGTGCGTGGGCGATGAGCTTGGCGAGCACCTCGGTGTCCGAGCCGGTCGCGAACTCCACGCCCTGCTCGGAGAGCTCGTCCCGCAGCCAGCCCGCGTTGGTCAGGTTGCCGTTGTGCCCGAGCATGAGCTCGCCGATGTCGCTCTGCGCGAAGACCGGCTGAACGTTCGGCAGCGTGTTCGAGCCGGTCGTGCTGTAGCGGGTATGGCCGATGCTCGCGAGCCCCGGAAGCCGCTCCTCGCCGTCGCCCTCGAGCCGGGCCAGGGTTTCCTCGTCGAAGACGCTGCCGACGAGGCCGAGGCGCTTGTGAAGAGAGAGCCGCTCGCCATCGGCCACGGCGATGCCGGCGGATTCCTGGCCGCGATGCTGAAGGGCGTGGAGCCCCACGTACGCCAGGCGGGCAACCGGCGCTCCGGGGGCCCAGATGCCGACGACGCCGCACTCCTCCCGCGGTCCGCGGGGCTCGTAGAGGGGGAGGTCCGGCACGCTCATCATCATACCCATCGGCAGGCCGCTGGCCACGGTGCGAGCGCCGAACGCGAGTACCTCGCGAGTACTGCACCGCTCCCCACATGGGCCGCAATCGTCGCCGGAGGCAGGTGCGCCCACGCAACCGGTGACGAACGGCCCATGGCCCCGGCGCGAGCGCGAGGGCATCCTGAGGACCGAATGCTCAGCCTGATGCGTGCCCTGGGGTTTCTGGCGCCGGCCGCAATGGCCGCTCTCATCGCCATCTCGCCGCATCGAGCCGCGTGCTGCCCGAGGAGAGGGCCGCGGTGGCGGTCATGCTGGCGGTCGCGGGGGCCGCCGGCCTGACGGCCATGGCATTGCTGGGCGCCGCCTTCATGGGCCATCAACTCAATCGCATCGCGGCGGCGCTCGAGCGGACGCTCGAGACAGAAGAGCCCCCATGCGCCGCGCCGAAGCCGCACGACCGGGGCCACCCCCGAGGCCTAGAAGGGCGTCGCCCAAGCAGCCGCGAGGATCGCGACCGGCACCGTGAGCCGTGCCTCGCCCACCGCAACCGAGAGCTCCTCCCCGCCGGCCACGCCCAGGCGCCGCCCGGGGACGCCCGCCACGTCGCAGGCGGCCCGCAGCGACGTGGCCTCGGTGGTCGAGGTGGTGACCAGCACGCGCCCAGCTCGCTCACCGAAGAGCGTGGCGCCGGGATGCGGCGAGGAGAGGGTGACCGTGGCGCCGACACCGGAGGCGATGGCCATGCGGGCCAGGGCTACGCCCAGGCCCCCCACCGACACGTCGTGCGCGGCCGATACGGTCCCCGCCCGCGCCAGCTCCGGCAGCAGCCCGACGACGCGCGCCGCCGCCGCCAGGTCCAGTGACGCGCGGCCACCGCGACGCCCGCGCCGCCACGCGAGCTCGGAGGCCACCAGCGCGTCGGGGTCATCCGCGGGAGGCCCAAGCAGCCAGATCTCGTCCCCCGCCCGCCAGGACATCCGCGGGGCCACCGACCGGTCCTCGATGAGGCCTACCGTGCCGATGACCGGCGTCGGCAGGATCGGCCCGTCGGGCGTCTCGTTGTAGAGGCTGACGTTGCCGGACACGACCGGGACGTCGAGCGCGCGGCACGCATCGGCGATGCCATCGATGGCGCGCTCGAGCTGCCAGGCTCCGAGGTCGGTCTCCGGGGAGCCAAAATTCAGGCAGTCGGTGATGCCGATCGGGACGGCGCCCATGCACGCCACGTTCATCGCTCCCTCGAGGACGGCCGAGGCTGCGGCGAGGTACGGGTCCACGGCGCCCAGCCGCGCGGGTCCCGGTCCGTCGATCGCCAGCGCGAGCCCGCGTCGGGTGCCCTTCACGCGCAGGACCGCCGCGTCGCCGGCGCCGGGACCGACCACGGTGTTCGTCCCGTTCATGTGGTCGTAGCGCCGCCAGACGGGGCGCCGGTCGCGGACGTTCGGTGCGGCGAGCAGCTCGAGCAGCGTGGCCGCGCTCGGCGGCTCGGCGGCGAGCGAGCGCATGTCCATGTCGCTCGCCGCGGGTGCCGCCCCCGAGACCGCGTACGTCGGCGCGTCGTCCGCCAGCGCGCGTCCGGGCAGCTCGCAGACGAGGTCGCCGGCGGAGCGGCAGCGCACCAGCGGCTCGCCAATGACCGTCCCGATCGTGGCCGCCGCGAGCTCATAGCGATCGAAGATGGCCCGCACGTCGGCCACGCGATCGGGCTTCACCACGATGAGCATCCGCTCCTGCGACTCGGACAGGAGCACCTCGTATGTAGTCATGCCGGCCTCTCGACGCGGCACGGCGTCGAGGTCCACCTCAGCGCCGACACCACCGCGCGACGTCAGCTCGGCGATGGCACAGGTCAGGCCGGCGGCGCCGAGGTCCTGCATCGCCACCACCGCGTCGAGAGCCGAGAGCTCGAGGCACGCCTCCATGAGCAGCTTCTCGAGGAACGGGTTTCCGACCTGCACCGCCGGACGCCGCTCCTCGCGGTCGTCGCCGAGCGTCGCGGAGGCGAAGCTCGCGCCCTGGATTCCATCACGCCCGGTGGCCGCCCCGACCAGCAGCAGCACGTTGCCCGGACCCGCGGCCCGGGCCAGGGTGATCTCGTCGTGACGGGCGATACCCACGCACATGGCGTTGACCAGCGGGTTGCCCGAGTAGCTGGCGTCGAAGGTGATCTCGCCGCCCACGTCGGGAATGCCGATGCAGTTGCCGTAGCCCGCGATCCCACCCACCACGCCGCCGAACAGGTAGCGATTCCGTGCCGCCACGGGCGCATCGGTCTCGTCGTCGGCGGTGAGGGAGCCGAACCGCAGGCTGTTGAGCAGCGCGATCGGCCGTGCTCCCATGGTGAAGATGTCGCGAATGATGCCGCCCACGCCGGTCGCCGCCCCCTGGTAGGGCTCCACGGCCGACGGATGGTTGTGCGACTCGACCTTGAAGACAACGGCCAGGCCGTCACCGATATCGATCGCGCCCGCGTTCTCGCCGGGACCGACGAGCACCCGTGGGCCGCTGCTCGGAAGTCGCCCCAGGAGCGGGCGAGAGTGCTTGTAGGCGCAGTGCTCCGACCACATCGCTCCGAACATCCCGAGCTCGACCTGGTTGGGAGGTCGGCCCAGCGCATCCACGATGAGGTCGTACTCGGCCTCGGTGAGGCCGTGGCGCTGCGCGAGCGGGGGTGGCGCCAGGGTCACATTCAGGTGCCGGGTCCACCGAGCGGCTGATCGCGACCCAGCTCCACGAGGATGGCGCCGATGCCGGCTGCCGCGGTGCCGAGGAACACGAGCAGCGTGCCGATTCCCGCCCGGCCGAAACCGATGCGGTCGAGCGCGATCCCGAAGCCGATGAGGACCACCACGAGCGTCACCAGGCGCAGGTGCGGGATGGCGGGGATGCTCGCGGAGAAGAACACCGTCGCCGCGATGCCGAGCAGTGCCAGCAGCAGGATGAGGTCGATGACGTTGAGGAAGCCGCCGAACAGACCGATGAGAGCGCCGAGGGCCGCGATCGCCGCTCCTCCACCGATGAGCCATCCGGACATCATCACGGACCAGGTGACCGGCACGTTGATCTGGCTCGCCGGCGAGGGCTCCGCCTGTGGTGCCGGGGCCGGCGGAGGTGTGGGTGGAGTCTCCTCGGAGGCCGGCTCGTGCGGGTGCGCCTCCGTCCGCGCGTCACCCGGGTCGATCGTCGGTGGGGTCGCCTCGGCGGGCTGCTCGTCGACGGCCGGCTCGATGGGCTGCCCGCAGCTCGGGCAGAAGAGCGCGCTCCCGTCCACCTCCGTGCCGCACCTGGGGCAGAACCGTGTCATGACGTCAGCTGCGACCGAAGCGGGTGAGCGTGCCGATCAGGATGATCAGAGACGCGAGGAAGAAGATGATCCCCGCCGGCGACAGCGCGCTCAGCAGCGCGACGAGGTCGCCGCCCCAGCTGCCGACCAGCTCGGCGATCACAAACAGGATCGCAAGGCCCACGCTCCACAGCATGGCGATCGCCAGCCCCACGGTCTGGATCGGACCGGGTGCGGCGCGCACGAAGCCGCCGATCGCCAGCGCGACCAGCAACAGACCGAGCAGCGGCGTGGGCGCAGCGAGGCCGAAGTACGCCTGGTCCGTCAGCGCGGCGCCGACATCGCCGTAGCCGGCCCAGAACCCGGCCCCGTAGCCATCCGACCCCGCCGCGCGCTCCCAGAGCGAGCCGGATGCGTACGGGAACGTCAGCAGGTAGGCGGTGACGACGCCGGCGAGGCCGATGAGGAGCACCACCGGGCCCAGGACGGCACCGCGACGGCGGCCCTCGGCGGTGGCCGCTACCGGCTCCTCGACGGCAGCCGCCGGAGGGACGTACCCCACCCCCACACCACGCAGGTTGGCACCACAGTTCTGGCAGAAGCCCACGCCGGCCCGGTTATGGGTCCCGCAACGGGGGCAGGCCATGGTTCCCTCCGGCGTCCCGGGCCGCTCCACGGTGGTCGAAACGCCGGCCGCCATGAGACGCTGGCCGCAGCTCCGGCAGAACGCCAGCCCGGGCCGATTCTCCGTGCCGCAGCGCGGGCACTGCGTGCTCTCCCCCGTCGCGCTCTCGGCGGGCGGGACGCTGTGAGCCCCCGCGGCCACGGGTGCGGCAGCGGCAGCGGACTCTTCGGTGGCCGCCGGATACGCCTCCACCTCGCTCGGCGGTGGCGCGTGGTGCTCGCTCGGAGGCCGCGACTCGGACGTTTCGGTAAGGTCGGCGGCAGGCTCGCTCGGCCATGCCTCGGCCGCGGCCGGCGCGCCGCCGGCATCCTCGGGAGTGGCGGGCGCTTCGGGAGCCGTCTCCGCGGGCTCATCGGCTCCGGTCGGATCCAGCGGCCCGGCGCCGGGCTCGCGCTCGTCGTGCATGGGGTTCTCGCCTCCTGCCGCCGTCAGTGGGCCCTTCCGGCCGTCAGCGGGCCTTCCGCCGCCCGATCATAGCCGACGCTCGGCGGCGGCCGGCTGCTCGTTCAGCCATTCTTGGAGCGAGCGAAACAGGCGAAGCCCATCCGTGCCGCCCACCTCCTCCTCGGCGGCGCGTTCCGGGTGCGGCATGAGGCCGAGGACGTTTCCCCGCTCATTGACGATGCCGGCGATGCCGCGCGCGGAGCCGTTCGGATTGGCCGCATCGGTCACTTCGCCCCCCTCGTCGGCATAGCGCAGCACCACCCGGCCGTCGGCCTCGAGCGCGTCCAGCGTGGCGGCGTCGGCCACGTAGCGCCCCTCGCCGTGGCTGATGGGCAGCCTGATCAGCTCGCCGTCGGCGAGATCGCCGAGCCAGGCGGGGCAGGCTGCCGGACGCTCGACGCGCAGCGACTGCCAGTCGCAGCGGAACTCGAGGTGATCGTTGCGCAGAAGGGCGCCGGGCAGGATGCCCGCCTCGGTGAGCACCTGGAACCCGTTACAGGAGCCGATGACCGGACCGCCCGCAGCGGCGAAGTCGGTGATCGCGCGCATCACGGGACTGAAGCGGGCAATGGCGCCGGTCCGCAGGTGGTCCCCGTGCGCGAAGCCGCCGGGGAGGACCACCGCGTCCGGGTGGCCGAGGTCGGTCTCGGTGTGCCAGACCAGATTCGCCTCCCAGCCGAGCACGGCGCCCGCCACGTGCGCGAAGTCACGCTCGCTCCACGTCCCGGGAAACACGACGACCGCGATGCGGGGCGGCGCGGCCACCAGCGTCGTCACGAGGCCTCCGCCGGCGCCGGCTGGGGTGTCAGCTCCCAGCTCGCCACCTCCATCACCGGGTTGGCGAGGAGGCGGCGGCACATGTCCGCGACGGCACGCTCGGCCGCATCGCGGTCATCGGCCTCGAAGCCGATGCGCAGCAGCTTCCCCGAACGGACCTCGGCGACGGTTGCGTAGCCCAGCGAGCGCAGGGCCGACGCGACCGTCTGGCCCTCGGGATCCGCGATCCCCGGGCGCAGCACGACGCGCACCTCCGCCAGCCAGGGCACGGTCAGGCCGATGCCTCCCAGGGCCGCCCGGTGAGACGCTCGTACGCGGCGGCGTAGCGATCCCGGGTGCCGCGGATGATCTCATCAGGCAGCATCGGCGCAGGCGGCTCCCTGTTCCACCCCGAGGCAGCCACGAAGTCCCGGACGAACTGCTTGTCGAAGCTGGGCGGCGAGGAGCCGGGGGCGTAGCGCGCGGCGTCCCAGAAACGGCTCGAGTCGGGCGTGAGCACCTCGTCGATGAGCGCCAGCTCCCCGTCGATCCAGCCGAACTCGAACTTCGTGTCGGCCAGGATCAGCCCCACCGACTCGGCACGCCGCGCACCCTCGAGGTAGAGCGCGATCGAGCGTTCCTCGAGCTGCCTGCCGAGGTCGGCGCCGACGAGGTCGGCGAGCTGGTCGCGGGTGATGTTCTCGTCGTGACCCACCTCCGCCTTGGTCGACGGCGTGAAGATCGGCTCGGGCAGCCGGTCCGCCTCGCGCAGGCCGGGGGGCAGGCGATGGCCGCAGACGGTCCCCTGTCGTCCGTACTCCGACCATCCGGAGCCTGCCAGGTAGCCGCGCACCACGCACTCGGCGTCGACGCGCACCGCCCTCCGCACGAGCATCGAGCGCATGGCCAGCTCCGCCCCGCGCGCGGGCTCGGGAAGATCGTCGCGTTCCGCGGTCACGAAATGCGTGCGCCCGAGATGCGCGAGCTGCCCGAACCACCACGTCGAGAGCCGCGTGAGGACGGCTCCCTTGTCCGGGATCGGCTGGTCGAAGACGACGTCGAACGCCGAAAGCCGATCGCTGGCGACGAGGAGCAGGTGCTCACCGTCGACCCGGTACGTCTCGCGCACCTTTCCGCGGTGCACGAGCGGCAGCCCCCCAAGCCCGGTGCTCGTAATGGTCATGGCAGGTCCTCGCTCTTTCCCTCGTTCAGGTCGGGCTGCATGTCCTCGCGCGGCTCGAACCGCATCCGGCGATGCGTGAGCGCCTCGACGCGGTCGAGGATCGACAGCACCACCAGGATCAGCAGCGTCCCCACCACCGCCACGATGAAGAGCCCCGCACCCGCGGCGGTCCCGATGGCGGCCACGGCCCACAGGCTGGCGGCCGTGGTGAGTCCGCGGATGTGACCCCGATGCTGGAGGATGGTGCCGGCGCCGATGAAGCCGATGCCGGACACGATCTGTGCGGCGATGCGCGTCGGATCCACGAGGTCGCCGGTGAAGCCGTACGCGCTCACCACGGTGAACAGGGCGGCGCCGAGTGACACGAGGCTATGCGTCCGGAAGCCGGCCGGCTGACGCTGGAGCTCGCGCTCGAAGCCGATGATCGCCCCCAGCACGAGGCCGACGGTCAGTCGCAGCGCGAGGTCGAGCTGGGTCGCCAGCGAGAGGTCGGGAGTCACGGAATCGACGGCGTCTCCTCTGCGTCGGCTGGACCAACATCGGCGTTCGGCGGCGGCACGGAGAGGATGCGCGTCCACGCGATCGATCCCCACGCGTGCAGGGCGCCGCCTCCCAGGACGAGGCAGAGCCAGACCGCCACGAAGCCTACCAGCAGCGCTCCCACCGGCGCGTCGAACTGTGCGGCAGCGGCGAGCTCGGCGCCGATGGGCGCCCACAGCACACTCAGCAGCAGGACGGCAACGACGAGATAGACCAGGCGGGCGACGGAGGAGGCGGCCGCCTGGACGACGCCCGCGACTCCCGCCCTCCGCAGCAGCGGGCCGGCAAGAACGAGCGCCCGAAAGACAGCCGCCCCGCGGTTCACCACGGCCACCCGCGCCGCGGTCGCGTATGCCCCGCCGGCAATCGCGGCGACCAGCAGCAGGGCCAGGAGCGGGGCGAGGGTCAGCAGCGTGCCGAGCAGGGGCCCGCCGCGCCCCGGCTGCGGCGCCACGAATTCGGCGGGCGCCACCACGGAGGCCGCCAGCGCGGCGGCGGCCGTGATGACGAGGGCCGGCAGCGCGGAGATGAGCGTGACGGCGAACGAGCGGCCGAGGTTCGCTGGAGCCAGCGCGGCGGGGTCGCGGCGGAGCCCCGCCTCGCTCAGCGTCACGAGCGCCAGCGCGAGGAGCACCAACAGGCCGCCGAGAACGCCGAGCGCCACCAGGTTCCAGGGCCATGCCGAGGAGGAGAAGGCGCGGGCGCCGATGAAGGTCAGGTCGGATAGCCGCGGGGCGGGAACAACCGCCACGAGGAGCGCGATCGGCGCGGCGGTGGCCGCCCAGCCCAGGCCGCCGGACATCCACAGCGCAGGACGGTCGGCGACGATGCGGGCAGCCAGGGACGCCTCGGCCTGCCACGACGGCCGCGGCGTCCTCCTAGGAGGGATCGAGGGCGAGCGCGCGGTACGTGACATCGATGCGTGCCAGGTGATGGTCGAGGTCCATCGCGCGGTCGATCTCATCGGCGTTCAGCCACTCGCCCACGCCCGAGTCCGACCCGAGCGCGTCGCGGAAGGTGACGTCCGAGGAGGCAGCGCGCATGGCGGCGCCCTGAATCAGCCGATACGCCGCCTGGCGATCCGCGCCCTTCGCGATCATCGCCAGCAGGAGCGCCTCCGAGTAGATGAGGCCGCCGCCGGACTCGAGGTTCGCGCGCATCCGGTCCCCGTCGACCTCGAGCCCGTCGAGGACGCCCGCCAGGGTGCGCACGGCGTAGGCGGCGACGCCGAGCGCGCGCTCGAACACGAAGCGCTCGGCCGAGCTGTGGCTTATGTCCCGTTCGTGCCAGAGCGCCATGTTCTCGAGGGCCACGAGCGCATCGGCGCGGAGCAGGCGGGCCATGCCCGTCACGCGCTCGGTGAGGATCGGGTTGCGCTTGTGCGGCATGGCGGATGATCCCTGCTGGCCCGACCCGAACGGCTCGAACGCCTCGCCAACCTCCGTGCGCTGGAGGTGGCGCACCTCGACCGAGATCCGCTCGAGCGTGCCGCCCAGGATCGCGATGGCCGTGAGCAGCTCGGCGTGGCGGTCGCGGCTGATGACCTGCGTCGGCGCCGGATCGACGCCGAGGCCGAGCCGATCGAGCACGTGGCGCTCGACCTCGCCGCTCACGTTGGCGTGCGTTCCGACCGCGCCGGAGATGGAGCCCACCGCGATCGTCTCCCGCCCGCGCTCGAGCCGCTCGGCGTCGCGCCGCAGCTCCGCCAGCCAGCCGGCGGCCTTGAACCCGAAGGTGATCGGCTCGGCGTGGACGCCGTGGCTGCGTCCCACCATGGGGGTCCGCCGATGCTCGATGGCGAGGCGGCGCACGACCTCGGTGAGTCCTGCCACCTCCGCGATGAGCTGCGTGGTGGCGTCGCGCAGGATCACGGCCGTGGCGGTGTCGAGGACGTCGGAGCTCGTCAGGCCGTAGTGCAGCCAGCGCCCCTCCGGTCCGAGGCGCTCGGTGACGCTTCGCAGAAAGGCGATCACGTCGTGCTGCGACTCGCGCTCGATCTCCGCGGCACGAACCGGGTCGACCTCCGTCGCGGCCGCGCGGATGCGCTCCCAGTCGGCGGCCGGGACCACGCCCGCCTCGTGCAGCGCCTCCACCGCCAGCAGCTCGATGCGCAGCCACACATCGAGCCTGTGGCGCTCACTGAAGATCTCGCGCAGCTCGGGCAGCGCGTAGCGGTCGATCACGACGCGGCTCGCGGGTCGATCCGCGGCTCCGCTCCGGACGCCTGGTCCGCTCGGAAGGTCTCCACGCGCGAGGCGAGCGCCGGATCGGCGAGGGCCAGGATGCGCGCGGCGAGGTGTCCAGCATTCTTCGCGCCTGCGGCGCCGATGGCCACCGTCGCCACCGGGACGCCGGGCGGCATCTGAACCACGGCGTAGAGCGCGTCGGCGCCCCCCAGTGACCCACCGTCCAGCGGGATGCCGATGACGGGCCTCGCGGTCAGCGATGCGAGCACGCCCGGCAGATGGGCGGCGAGGCCCGCGGCACCGATGAACAGCTGCACTCCGGCAGCGTCAGCCTCGGCAACGTACGCGCGCAGGGCCTCAGGCTGGCGATGGGCGCTGATGACGCTCGCCTCCCACTCGATGCCGTATCCGTCGAGCACCTCGAAACAGCCCTTCAGGGTCGCAAGGTCGGAGCGCGAGCCGCAGACGACGGCGACGGTCGGCATCACGGACAGGATACGGGAGCGGGCACTGCCGCTCCGCAGGCTCATGCGGCCGCGGGGCCTTCCAGGGTGACCTCGCGGGCGGCGATGTCGGTGCGGTAGTGACCGCCCTCGAGGGTGATCCCCGCCACTCCGCGATACGCCGCGCCCCGTGCGTCCTCCAGGGACGCCCCGCGGCCGACCACGGTCAGCACGCGGCCGCCGGCGGACTCGTATCCACCGCTCGACGTGCGCCGCGTGGCGGCGTGGAAGAAGAGTGCTGCCCCATCGTCTGCCGGCGAGGATGGCTCCGCGCCTTCGACGCGCCGGGCCGGAGCGGAGGCGTCGGGATAGCCCTCCGCGGCGACCACCACGCCGACCGCCGCGCCGCCGCGCATCGCGACCGCGCCCTCCATGCGCCCGCGGTCACCGCTGGCGCAGCCGAGCAGCGCCGTCGCCAGGTCGCCGTCAAGGAGCGGCACCAGCACCTGCGCCTCGGGGTCGCCGAACCGCGCGTTGAACTCGAGCACGGTCGGCCCGGCATCGGTGAGCATCAGCCCGGCGTAGAGGACGCCGCGGTACGGGGTGCCGTCGCGCGCCATCCGCCAGGCGATCGGCTCGAAGATCTCGGCCACCGCCCGCTCCAGCGCGCCGCTGCCGAACCACGGTACCGGCGCATACGCCCCCATGCCGCCCGTGTTCGGCCCCGCGTCGCCGTCGCGCAGCCGCTTGTAGTCGCACGCCGCCGCGAGCGGCACCACGGTGGCATCGCTGACGAGCGCGAAGGCGCTGACCTCGGGCCCGGCGACGCGCTCCTCCAGGAGGATCTGCGCACCAGCGGGTGCTCCGCCCAGCAGGGTCCGAATTGCCGACTCGGCCTCTTCGAGCGTGTCGGCCACCACCACGCCCTTGCCGGCCGCGAGCCAATCCGCCTTCACCACCGGCGGCAGCTCGGCAGAACGCAGATAAGCGATCGCGGCGTGGGGATCGGTGAAGGTTCGGGCATCCGGCGTGGGGACGCCCGCGCGTCGCAGCTGCTCCTTGGCGAACGACTTCGACGACTCGAGACGCGCCGCGGCATGCGTGGGGCCGAAGGCCGGGACGCCGGCCGCGCCCAGCGCATCGGCGACGCCGGCCGCCAGCGGGGCCTCGGGGCCGATGACCACCAGTCCGTACCTCTCACGCGACGCGTGCCGCGCAACCGCGGTCGGGTCGGTGATATCGAGGTCGGGCACGGACTCGGCGACGGCCGCGGTGCCGCCGTTTCCCGGCGCGATCCGCACGCGCCGCACGCCCTCGTCGCGCGCCAGTCGCCAGGCAAGCGCGTGCTCACGCCCACCCGATCCCAGGACGAGCACGTCCATCGGCGCTAGGGAGAGGGACTCGGCGCCGCCGTTCCCGTGAGCTCCGCGAGCGCGTCGAGCGCCTCCCCCAGCTCGTTGATGCGCTCCTGGTAGGTACCGAGGTCGCCACGGTCGAGCGCCGCCTGCGCCTCGTCGTACAGCCGCCCGATCTCGCTCACCAGCCCGGCAACGTCCGCCGGTAGCGGTCCCGGGGACTCGCCCGGCTCGGCGGGATCCGTCGGATCGGTCGGATCGACCGGCTCGGGCGGCGGCGGCTCGGCCTCGCCGAGCAGCTGGCGCAGCCCCTCCTCCACCGTCTCGGCGAAGGCGACGTTCTCCTGGTCGACCATGATGACCCGCACGAACTCCGGGAAGGGAGCGCCCTGCGCCTGAAGGAAGATCGGCTCGATGTAGATGAGCCCGTCGTCGCCGATGGGCAGCACAAGCAGGTTGCCGCGCACCACCGACGAGCCCGCGTTCGACCACAGCGTGAACTGCTCGCTGATGTTGTCGTCCTGGTTGATGCGCGCCTCGACCTGGGCGGGACCCAGCGTCGTGGTGTCCGATGGATAGCGGAACAGGATGCGCTCGCCGTAGAAGCCGGGGTCCATGCGCGCCGCGGACCACGCGATCATGTTCGGGCGGCTCTCCGCGACGAGCGGCTGGATGAGGACGAACTCCGCGGCCTCCTCGCCGGGGATGCGCATCGTGACGTAGTACGGCTCCATCGGCCGGGGCACATCGGTCGACACGTCGTCGGGGATCGCCCAGCGGTCCTCCTGGTTGTAGAAGGTGGCCGCCCCCGCATCGGTGGCTGGCAGGTGGTAGACGAGCGCCGTCAGGTTCTGCGCGGTGAACAGGTCCTCGGGGTAGCGCAGGTGCGCCACCAGCTCATCGGGCATGGCCGAGATCGGCTCGAAGAGCTCGGGGAAGATGCGGGCGTAGGCTGCGATGATCGGGTCGGCGTCATCGGCGATGTAGAAGTCCACGGTGCCGTCGTAGGCGTCGATGACGACCTTGACGCTGTTGCGGACGTAGTTCGCACCGGTGAAGCGACCATCCGGGAGCGGCTGCGCGTTCGGGTATCGGTCGCTGACGGTGTAGGCGTCCCAGATCCACACCAGGCTGTCGTCGGCACTGACGAGGTATGGATCCTCGTCGAAGAACAGGAACGGGGCGATCTTCGGCACGCGCTCGGTGATCGCCCGATCGAACAGGATCTGCGAGTCGCCGCTGAGCTGGCCGCTGATGAGCAGGTTGAGGTCGCCGAAGCGCATCGCGAACAGGGCACGGGCGAGCGGGTTGCCGAGGTCCACCCCGGTCGTGCCGCTCCACGTGGTGAAGGCGCTGCCGCCCTCCTCACGGTCGTCGAGCGGATAGTCGAACTCGTCGGTGGTGGTGCCGGTGACGACCCAGGTGTCGGTCTCCTCGCCGAAGTAGATACGGGGCTCGGTGACCGGCAGCTGCGGCTCGCGGTTGATGCCGCTGACGAGATAGTCCGGCTGCCCCTGCGGCGTGACCGCGTCCACGGGCACCGCGGTGATCCCGTAGCCGTGGGTGAAGACGAGCCGCTCGTTCGTCCAGGTGCGCGCCTGGTCGGCAAGGCGGTCGATGTCGAGCTCGCGGGCGCTGAGCATGATCTGGCGCTGCTCGCCGGCGATCTCGTAGCGGTCGATGTCGACATCGCGGAACGTGTAGTACTGCCGCAGGATCTGCTGCTGCCCGAACGTGGTGAGCAGTGGGCGGTAGTCCCAAAGCCGCAGGTTGTCGATCGTCGCGGAGTCCTGCGCGAAGATCTCGCGTGTCAGCTCCTGCTCGCCGGTGAAGCGGCGCTCGTCGGCGGCGTCGAGATCGAAGGCGGCGCGCGTTGCCTCGAGGTGGTTGCGGAGGTACGGGCGCTCCACCGCCAGCTCGTTGGGCTCCACCTGCACGCGCTGCACGAAGGCCGGATAGAGGCCGCCGACCAGGATCGACAGCAGGAACCAGCCGACGGCAGCCCCGCCGAGGAGCCAGAGGGTCCGGAACCAGGTGTTCAGGACGAGGAGAGCGGCCGCGGCAAGGGCCACGACGGTCAGGATCACGTAGGCCGGCAGCTGCGCGTTCATGTCGGTGTAGGTCGCCGCCTGGACCGAGCCACCGATGCCGCGGGTCGAGTACGCCAGATCGGCGATGTCGAGCTGGTAGCCTGCCGCGATGACCACCAGCGCCAGCGCCCCGATGACGGAGAGGTGGGCGCGAACCGGGGCCGTCAGGCGGAACTGCCAGCGCAGCGCACGGCCCGCGTAGGTGCCGACGGTCAGGATCGCGACGATAACGAGGGTGGTGAACGCCCAGCCCTGGAGGAAGTGGAGGAAGGGCAGGTCGAAGACGTAGAAGCCGATGTCGCGTCCGAGCGTCGGGTCCGTCACGCCCCACTCCGCGCCGTTGAGCGCGAGGAGGACCGTCTGCCAGTTCCCGGCCCACGTGGCGCCCGAGATCAGAGCAAGCACCACCGCCACCACGGTCACTGCGACGCCGATGACGCGGGAGGCATCGGGCATCTCGATGCTGCCGAGCTGGCGCACCGGGGCCTGCGGTGCGATGCGCCGAGCGAGCCACGTGCTCAGCACCACCGGGACGAGCATGGCGACGAAGCCGATGCCGAACAGCGCCACCTGTGACCAGAACCTGGTGGCAAACACGTCGCGGCGGCCCAGGGCGTCGTACCACATGAGGTCGGTGATGAAGCTCACCACCCCGCCGAGCAGGCCCAGGACGACGAGGACGGCGACCACGGCCACCGTGATGCCGACCCATCGCCGCCACGGCAGATCGGTCGCCACCGGGGGGAAGGTCGGGCCGCGGCCGCCGCCACCCGCGCCGGGACGCTCACCGCCGTTGTCGCCGCCATTGGTCCGGCTCGCGCGCCTGCGCACGTCGCCGATGGGCGTCACGTTGCGCTCGCGACTCTTCTCCGAGTCACGCGGCGGGAGCGGGCGCCCCTCGCGCTGCGCGTCCGCCTCTTCCTGGCGGCGCTGCAGCTCCTCGAGGAGCTTGTCTAACCAGCTGGACATGTGAGCCATGCTACCCGGGTTCGAAGGTCACCGAAGATCGAGCGTCTCGAGCACCTGGCCGTTGAGGGCGAGCGCCTGCATGTGGGTCAGCGTCTGGCTCGCCGGCACGACCCCGACGAAGGCCTGACCGTCCGGGCCGGCGCCCTCGAGCGCCATGAGCGTGGCGGGGATGCGCGCGGTGGGTCCGAAGACCAACCAGACGGTGGCCACGTCCTCGGTGACGACCCCATCGAAAACAGTGGCGCCGGTGATGTCCGATGTCTCGCGTCCGATGCTGCCGAAGGTCTCGTCGCCCGATGGGAGCAGGTCCTCGCAGCGGCTCGTGACGGCGCCCGTCACCTCAAGCTGCGTGCACCAGCCGGCTTCGCGCGGGTAGATCGCGTACCGCCAGCCGGTCTCGAACGACTCGCCGGCGCCGAGATCGACGAGCGGACCAGTGGCGTCCGTCTCCCGTGGCTCGAGGAACGGATCCGAGCTGGGTGAGGCACCGGGCGTACCGTCGGGCGCCACTCCGCTGCACCCAGCCAGGGCGGCCACCGCGGCCGCGGCGACGAGCCGCCTCACTCCCATTCGATGGTGGCGGGTGGCTTCGAGCTGATGTCGTAGACCACGCGGTTCACCCCGGGCACCTCGTTGACGATCCGGCTGCTGATCTTCGCCAGCACCTCGTACGGCAGACGCGCCCAATCCGCGGTCATCCCGTCGTCGGACGTCACCGCCCGAATCGCCACCACGTTCGCGTACGTCCGTCCGTCACCCATGACGCCAACGCTTCGCACCGGGGTGAGGATGGCGAACGACTGCCACAGGGACCGATACAGCCCCGCCGCCTTGATCTCGTCGATCACGATCCAGTCGGCCTCGCGCAGCGTGTCGAGCCGCTCCGCGGTGACCTCGCCGATGATGCGAATGGCGAGCCCCGGCCCCGGGAAGGGCTGGCGCTGCACCATCGCTTCCGGCAGGCCGAGCTCCAGCCCGACCTTGCGCACCTCGTCCTTGAACAGATAGCGAAGCGGCTCGATGAGCTTGAAGCGCAGGTCGGCGGGGAGCCCCCCGACGTTGTGATGGGTCTTGATCTTCTGCGACGTCTTGGTCTCGGACGTCTTCGACTCGATCACGTCGGGATACAGCGTGCCCTGCGTCAGGAAGTCGATCTGCCCGATCTTCGCGGCCTCCTCCTCGAAGACCCTGATGAACTCGTCGCCGATGATCCGTCGCTTCTCCTCCGGATCCTCGACGCCCGTCAATCGCTTCAGGAACCGATCGCGAGCATCGACCATCACCAGCCGCATGCCCAGGTCCCGCTCAAAGGTGACTCGCAGCAGCTCGGACTCGCGCTTGCGCATGAGCCCGTGATCGACGTAGATGCAGGTCAACTGATCGCCGATGGCCCGATGCACGAGCGTCGCGGCCACCGCCGAGTCCACGCCGCCGGACAGCGCGCAGATGACATGCCCGTCGCCCACCCGCTCGGCGATCTCGGCGACTGTGGTATCGACGAGGTTGCCCGCAGTCCAGGTCGGTTGCACCCCGGCGATCTCGACCACGAAGTTGCGGAGCACCTCGCGCCCGATGGGCGTGTGCACCACCTCGGGGTGGAACTGGATGCCGTACAGGTTGCGGGACGCATCGGCCAGTCCGGCGTACGGCGTGGAGTCTGTCTGGGCAGTGGCGCGGAAGCCCTCGGGCGGCCGGAGGATCGAGTCGCCATGGCTCATCCATACCGGCTGCTCACGGTCGATCCCGGCAAAGAGCCCGTCGGCATCGGTCAGGCTGACGGTGGCCGGTCCGTACTCGCGCTTCTCCGACGGCACCACCTCGCCGCCGAGCTCGTGTGCCATGAGCTGAAGTCCGTAGCAGATGCCGAGCACCGGGATGCGGCCGGACCACAGTGCCGGATCCGCCCGCGGTGCACCGTCGTCATAGACCGATGACGGACCGCCCGACAGGATCACCGCCTTCACCCCACGACGCTCGAGCTCGGCCATTGGCGTGTCGTGCGCGAGAAGCTCGGAGTACACGTTCAGCTCGCGCACTCGGCGCGCGATGAGCTGCGCGAACTGGCTGCCGAAGTCGAGCACCGCGACCGTGTCCGGCAGCTCGGGCGCCTCGGTCTCGACGCGCTGCGGTGGCGCGGCGTGGAGCGCCTGCTCGAGGTACGCCTCCACCTCCGCGTCGTCGGGTGCGAGGACGCGATGGCCGGCGTTCGCGGGCTCGCCGTGCACCGTCCGGCCGCGATCCGGGGATGGCGGTGCGGGCGTCTCCGTCTTCTCGCTCACGTGATGCCGAGTGTATCGGCCTGCCGCGGGCTCAGTCCGAGTGGAGCGCCGCGAGACGTTCGGCCTCCGCGTCCACCGCCGCGGAGACGTCGGGCGGGAGCGCCTCGAACGGAGTCGTGGTGACCCTGCCATCGACGTACTTCCAGGTGCCGGCCACCTGCCCATCGACCAGGAAGGTCGGGTACGACGGTGGCATCCTGGTGTAGCAGTTGTAGAAGGTGCGTTCCGGCTCCTCGATGGTGGCGAGGTAACGGCTCCAGCCGGTCGCGACCGCTCGATCGCCATCGACCGCGAACGGCTCGTAGCGCGCATCCCAGCCGTCGGGCACGTCCGGCTCCTCGAGCCACGCGGCGACGATGGCGTCCCGGCCTCGGATGGTCTGGTCCTCGTCGGCGTACGGCCGGTAGCGGTAGACCGCGTCTGGGGCGAACAGCTCGGCGATCGGCTCGGGCTCGTTTGCCCGCCATGCCTCGATGTAGGGGTCGAGCCAGCGCTGCACGTCGTCACGGTCCATCGTCACCCGCCTACTCCCGACCCGCCAGCTGCCAGGACTTGCCCTCGGTGGCGATCGCCGGTGCGATCACCATGGGGACGTCGTGCATCTCGCGGATGGTCCGCGCGCCGAGCGCCGCCATCGACTGGCGGAGCGCGCCGACCAGGTTCTGCGTGCCATGCGTCGTCTCCGCCGGACCGAACAGGATCTGCTCGAGCGGCAGCCGCTCGCCGATCCGGATACGGGTGCCGCGCGGCAGCGTCGGCGACGGAGCCGCCATGCCCCAGTTGTAGCCGCGACCCGGTGCCTCGAGCGCGCCCGCGAACGGCGAGCCGAGCATGACCGCATCGGCTCCCGAGGCGATGGCCTTCGCGATGTCGCCTCCGGTCTTCATGCCGCCATCGGTGACGATCGGGACGTATCGGCCGGTCTCTCGCTCGAAGCGATCGCGCGCCTCGGCGACGTCGAGCGTGGCGCTCACCTGCGGGACGCCGATCCCGAGCACCTCGCGGGTGGTGCAGGCGGCACCCGGGCCCACCCCAACGAGGATGGCGGCGGCTCCCTGGTGCATGAGCTGGTACGCGGCGTCGCCGCTGACGGTGTTGCCGACCAGCACGGGCATCTTCAGCGCCCCGGTCAGGTCGGACAGCGAGAGCACGCGGCCCGACGTCGAGATGTGGCGCGCGCTGCTGACCTGCGACTGAACGAGGAGGAGATCGGCTCCGGCCGCCGCGGCGACCTCCGCATGCCGCCAGGCCGATGCCGGCGTGGTGGCCACCGCGGCAATCCCGCCCTGGGCCTTGATGCGGGTGATGATCGATGCGATCAGGTCGTCCCGCACCGGCTCACGGTATGCCTCGGCCAGGACCGATGCGGCCGCCTGCCCAGTCCCCGCGGCCACCACGCGGTCGATGACGCCCGTCGGGTCTTCATAGCGGGTGTAGAGCCCCTCGAGATTCACGAACGCCAGCCCGCCGTGGCGGCTCATGCGAACCGCGAAGTCGGCGTCCGCGACGGCGTCCATGGCGGCGGCCAAGAATGGGACCTGGAGCGTGAAGCCCCCGATCTCGACGCCGAGGTCGACCTCGGATGGCTCTGCCGTCACCGCCCCCGGGACGAGCGCCACCTCCTCGAATCCGTAGGCGCGCCGGAGGCGGGACTCAACGCTCGCGCGAACCCCTGGCGCCTCGAGCGTCACGCGCCGCTCCATACAGGAAAGCCCGCGGGCGGCGTCGGCCGGCGCGGGCTCATGGGTGCGTCTGTGTTGGTGACCGCTCGGATCGGGTGCATGGGATCGGGGTCGTGCGGCTTTGGCTGGAGTATACGCACCCGGCTCAGCCGCACGTCAGGTCCGTGGCCGCTCGCTCGGCAGGGCGGCCGCGTCCGGAGCCTGCGTCACGTCGTCCTGCCCTGCGTTCACGGACGGTGGAGTCTAGGGCCGCGGGTCAACTGGCCCGAACGATCATCTGTGCTCGCTCCGGACCCACCGAGACGTGCGAGATGGGCACGCCGGCAAGCTCCTCCAGCCGTTCGACGTAGGTCCGCGCGCGCTCGGGCAGGTCGTCCCAAGAGCGGCAGGCGGTCGTATCGGCCTGCCAGCCGGGCAGCTCCTCGTAGACCGGCTCCAGCCGCTCATAGACCGATACCGACGCTGGCACGGTCGTCCACTCGCGCTCCTGCACAGGGTCCCGGTAGGCGGTGCCGACGCGGAGGCGGTCGAACCCGTCGAGCACGTCCAGCTTGGTCAGGGCGATGGACGAGTAGCCGGCCAGGCGCACGCTGAAGCGGACCGCCACGGCGTCGTACCAGCCGCAGCGGCGCGCGCGGCCGGTGGACGTCCCGTACTCGACGCCGCGCTCGCGGAGGGCCTCGCCGTCGGCATCGTCCAGCTCGGTGGGCAGCGGCCCGGCGCCGACCGCGGTGGTGTACGCCTTGGCGACGCCCAGCACCTGGTCGATGGCCACGGCGGGCAGCCCGGCGCCGATACTGGCGCCGCCGGGAATCGGCGAGGAGCTGGTCACGTAGGGGTAGATGCCCCAGTCGAGGTCACGCATGGTGCCGAGCTGGCCCTCGAGCAGGATCCGCTCGCCGCGCTCGAGCGCCTCGTCGACCATGGCCTGGCCATCCACGACGTGTCGCCGCAGCGTCTCGGCGGCGGCGAGGTAGGCCTCCGCGATCGTGCGCGGGTCCATGGCCTCGGCGACCGCGGCCTCGAGCTCGTCATCGGCGCCGATGGCCTCGACGCACGCATCGACCTGCCGGCGCACCTTGACGAGTGCCGCGTCGAGCCGCGCACGAAACGCATCGGCCTCCATGAGATCCACGATCCGAATCCCGCGCCGCGCGACCTTGTCGACGTACGCCGGACCGATCCCGCGCGCCGTGGTGCCGAGCTTGTCCGCACCACGCTCACGCTCCTCGAGCTGGTCCAGGAGGACGTGATAGGGCATCACGACGTGCGCCCGGTCGCTGATGAACAGGTTCGCCGCGTCGAAGCCCGCGCGCGCCAGGTTCTCGATCTCGGCCACGAGCGCCGGCGGGTTGATGACCACCCCGTTGCCGAGGAGGTTCCGCGCCCGCGGATGAAAGATGCCCGATGGGATGAGGTGCAGCTTGAAGTGGCCGTGCGGGTTGACCACGGTGTGGCCCGCGTTGTTGCCGCCGCCGTAGCGGATGACGAGGTCGGCGTCATCGGCGAGGTAGTCGACGACCCTGCCCTTCCCCTCGTCGCCCCATTGCGCGCCGACGACAGCGATGACGGACATGCGCGATACGGCCTATCGGTACGGGGAGTGGGCACCCATGCTAGCGCCCGGAGACGACGGCGCCGCCCGTCCGGGGCGGCGCTGGGCATCGGTCAGGAGGCTCGGGCGTCAGGCCCGCTCGCGCACCTTGTCGAAGCAGTTGCTGCAATAGACCGGCCGGTCGTTGCGTGGCAGGAAGGGCACGAGCGCCTGTCCGCCGCACTCGGCGCAGACCGCCGCGTGCATCTCCCGCTGGCCGCCATTCCCGCCGCCTCCCGAGCTGATGCCGAGCGCGCGGTTCTGCTTGGCGACGGCCCGGCAGCTCTGGCAGCGCTGTGGCTCGTTGACGAGGCCCTTGCTGGCGTAGAACTCCTGCTCGCCGGCGGAAAAGACGAAGTCCATCCCGCAGTCGCGGCAGCCGATGGTCTTGTCGGCGTACACCGGTTCCCGATGCCTCCTGCTGGTCCACGTGAGCGGCTTGGGCGCTGCTCGGCGGCGAATATACACCCGGCCTCAAGCGGCGCCACCGAGCGCTCGGTCGCTCAGTAGGTGGCGATCTCCTCGCGCGCCGCAACGGTGTAGAAGCGCGTGTTCGCCTTCCGGAACTGAAGGGGCACCTCGCCGATGGGCCCGTTGCGGTGCTTGGCGACCTTGGCCTTCACGAGATCGACCTCCGCCTCGGTGTTCTGCTCGCCCTCGCGGTACAGGAAGATCACCACGTCGGCATCCTGCTCGATGCTCCCCGATTCGCGCAGGTCACTGAGCCTCGGCTCGGCGCTGCCCCGCTGCTCCACGCCTCGTGACAGCTGCGAGAGCGCCAGCACCGGCACCTTGAGCTCACGCGCGAGCTGCTTGAGCCCACGGCTGATCTCGCTGACCTCCTGGACGCGGTTCGAGTCCTTGTTCGGCGTCGAGGCCTGCATGAGCTGGAGGTAGTCCACGATCACGAGGTCGAGGCCGTGCTGCTCCGCCTCGAGCCGCCGGGCCTTGGTGCGCAGCTCCATCACGGACAGGACCGGCGAGTCATCGATCCACATCGACGCGGTGGCCATGTCGTTCATGACCCGCGCGATCTTGCTCCAGTCGGTCTCGTCAACGAAGCCGGTCTGGAGGGGACGCGGGTTGATCCCGCTCTCCGCCGACAGCAGGCGCAGGGCAAGCTGCTCCTTGCTCATCTCGAGGCTGAAGACCCCGACCTTCTTCTTCTCGCGGATGGCGGCGTGCTGCGCCACGTTGAGCGCGAGGCTCGTCTTCCCCACCGAAGGACGTGCGGCGAGGATGATGAGGTCCGACGGCTGGAGCCCGCCGAGGAGCGCGTCGAGCTGTGTGAGGCCGGTCGGGACGCCGAGGATCTGGCCACGGTGATCGTGGAGGTACTCGAGCCGGTCGTAGGCCTGGCCGAGGAGGATGGAAAGCGACTCAAAGCCGCCGTCCGCCCGGCGCTGGCTGATCTCGAACAGGATCGACTCGGCGCGGTCGATGGCGACCTCGGCGTCATTCGCCTCCTCGTAGCCGACCGCCGCGATCTTGCCTGCGGCACCGATGAGGTTGCGCAGCACCGCCTTGCGCTCGACGATGCGGCCGTAGTGCTCGGCGTGGACCGCGGTGGGCACCGAGTTCATGAGCGTCGCGAGGTACGCGGGGCCGCCGACGCCGTCGAGATGCTCACGGCGCGCCAGCTCCTCGCCCAGCGTCACGAGGTCGATCGGCTCGCGCTGGGCGTGGAGCGCGAGCATCGCCTCGTAGATGCTCGCGTGCTGCGTGCGGTAGAAGTCGGCGGGCCGCAGGAAGTCCCCGACCCGCAGGATGGCGTCGCCGTCGATGAGCATCGAGCCGAGCACGCTCTGCTCGGCCTCGACGGATTGGGGAGCCAGCTTGTCGATGCTCATTCGACTGCCGAGGGTACGGAAGTCAGGTGCCGCAGGCGGGCGCGAAGGCACCCCACGCCGGGGAAAACCCTCCCGCTTTGTTGATAAGGAGGGAGGTTGTGGATAAGCACGGCGCCCTCTGCTGCGAGGCCTCGCGCCCATTCACCGGCTTCCTCGCGACAGCTAGCGTGTCGCGCGACGAGCGTCGGTCAGCGAGCGGCTCAGGCCTCGGCGGCGACCACGGACACGACCACCACGGCCTCGACGCCCGGCATCAGCTTGACGTCCACCCGATGGTCGCCGAGCGCCTTGATCGGCTCCCGCAGGTGCAGCGCGTGGCGGTCGAGCTCGATGCCCTGGGCGCGGATCGCGTCGGCGACCTGGTGGCCCGTGACGGCACCGAACAGGCGGCCCTTCTCGCCGGCCTTGACCGGCATTTCGAGCTTAAGCTCGCGGAGCCGCTCCGCGGTCGCCTCCGCGTCCGCTCGAACGGATCGGTCACGCTCCTCGCGCTGGTCCCGATGCCGCTCCCAGTTGGTGACGGCCCCCTTGTCGGCCACCACCGCTGCGCCGGTCGGAAGCAGGAAGTTGCGCGCGTACCCGTCCTTGACGTCCTTGAGGTCGCCCTCGCGGCCAAGGCCCTTCACATCGCGCTTGAGGATGAGCTTCATTCGGTTCCCTTCCTGGCGGCTGGCCTGCGGCGGGGGGCCTTCCGGTCGCGTCCCCATGCGGCGATCGTCTGCTTCACTGAATCCGGATCCCGCAGCGCACCGTATCGATCGAGCAGCTCGGGAAGGTTGTCGCGGATGCGGTCGTATCGGTCTCCCATGAGCTCCCTGAGCTTCGCGAGGTCGCGGTCGAGGTCGGCTGTCCCGTTGCGGGCCCGCGCGGCGTGCTCGGCACGGACCTCAGCGGGCGCGTTCTGCACGAACAGGTCGAGCACGAGCAGGACGACCGTCAGATCATCGGCCTGGCCGAGGATCGGGATGACGTCGGGAATGAGGTCGACCGGCAGGATCACGTACGCCATCGCCGCCGCCAGGATGCCCTTGAGGCCGAGCGGCGTCCTCGGGTCGCGAAGGATGCCCCAGACCATGCGGGCATAGGTGGGAAGCTTGATGACGAGACGCGCCAGGCGGAGGTAGCGCCAACGGGCGGACAGGTTCACGCGGTCTCTTAGGCTGCGGCTGGGGTGCGGATGATAGCGCAGGGCGGCACACCCCATCCGTTTGACATTAGAACATGCGTTCTGCTAGCGTGGTCCCCGATACCCAGCGCGAACCGCAGCTCGCGCGACCGCACGGAGGGACGAGATGACCAAGCATGACGCCGAACGGCGGCAGCGGATTCTCGAGTGCATCGCACGCACGGTTGAGGAGCGCGGCTATCCACCGTCAGTACGCGAGATCGCGGACGGGGTGGGACTGGCATCCACCAGCGCGGTCCATCACCATCTCCTCGCCCTCGAGCGCGACGGCCTGCTGGAGCGCGCAACCAACTCGTCGCGCGCGCTGCGGCTCATCGCGCCGCGCGCCGTCGCGGCTCCCGCCGGCATGGCCAAGGTGACGCCGTTCCGGATGCCGGTCGAGCGGGAAACGCTCACCCTTCCGGTGATGGGCGAGATCGCAGCCGGGCAGCCCATAGAAGCCTACGCCGACAGCGCCGAGACGCTCGAGGTCCCCGCGTCAATGCAGGCGCGTCCGGACTCCTACGTGCTGCGGGTGCGCGGCAAGAGCATGATCGACGCTCTCATCGACGACGGCGACTTCGTCATCGTTCAGCCCCAGGCCACGGCGCGCGACGGAGACATCGTCGTCGCCTTGCTGGATGACAACGGCGTGACCCTCAAGCGGTACTTCCGCGAGAAGGACCGCATCCGGCTCCAGCCGGCCAATGCCGAGATGGAGCCCATCTACGCCACCGACGTCCAGATCCAGGGCAAGGTCGTCGGCGTCATCCGCCGCCTCTCCTAGGAAGGCCCGATCGCGAGGGATACGGCCGCTCACTCTATGCGGTTGCGACCGACTGGCTGGGGCTCGCGAGCGTTCCGGAGTGGGATCTCGACGACGCGCGACGGCACGTCGCACGCCGCTATCTCGCCGCGTTCGGGGGGCCGCGAGCATCGTCCTCCACCCGCTGCGCCCGCTGGCAACGCCGGTCGCCGATGCACTCGTCGACGAGGCCGACCGCATGCTGCGGCTGATCGCCCCGGACGCGAGTGAGCGCTCGACCTCGTTCGCGGGCCGCCGAACATGACGCGCACCATCGTCCACGCCGATCTCGATGCGTTCTACGCGAGCGTCGAGGTCCTCGACGACCCATCGCTGCGGGGCAGGCCTGTCATCGTCGGTGGCAGGCCGGACGAGCGGGGCGTGGTCAGCGCCGCGTCATACGAGGCGCGGGAATTCGGTGTCCACTCCGCCATGCCACTGCGGACCGCGGGGCGTCGCTGCCCGAACGGCGTCTTCCTGCCCGGACGCCCGGATCGCTACCGCGAGCTGTCCGAGCAGGTGATGGCCATCTTCGCGAGCTTCACCCCGCTCGTTGAGCCGATCAGCCTCGACGAGGCCTTCCTCGACGTGTCCGGCAGCGTGGCCGCGTTCGGCGACGGGGAGACCATCGGCCGCCGCATCAAGGAGCGCGTCCTCGACGAGATCGGCCTGGTGGTGTCGGTCGGCGTCGCGGGCAACAAGCTGATCGCGAAGGTCGCCAGCGACCTTCGCAAGCCCGATGCGCTGGTGGTCGTCGCGTCGGGCGACGAGGCAGCGTTCCTGGCACCGCTTCCGATCAGACGCCTGTGGGGCGTCGGGCCGCAGGCGCAGGCGGCGCTCGGCGAGTACGGCGTGACCACCATCGGGCAGCTCGCCGCCCTGGCGCCCGCGACCATGCACCGGCGCTTCGGCCGGCACGGTGACGACCTCGCTGCTCGTGCGCGCGGCGAGGACCGATCCACCGTCGAGCCGTTCCACGCCCCGAAGAGCATCGGTCACGAGCACACCTTCGACGTGGACACCGCGGATCGGCGGCGGCTGGAGGCGACGTTGCTGGACGTCGCGGAGTCGGTCGCAAGCCGCCTGCGCCGCCATGACCTCGTCGCCGGCGCCGTGCAGCTCAAGCTGCGCTACGAGGGCTTCGAGACGCTCACCCGCCAGGCGCCGCTGCCGCGGCAGGCTCACGAGACGAAGCCGCTCTACGATGCCGGCGTCGCGCTCCTGCGCCGCACGCTGGTGGACGGCCGGGCCGTGCGGCTCATCGGCCTGACGGCCATCAGCCTGACCGATGTCCAGCAGCTCACGCTGTTCGACACGCCGGCACGCACCGATCGCCTGGCGCGCTCCATCGACGCCGTCAGAGAGCGATTCGGCGAGCGGGCGATCACCCGTGCCCGGCTTCTCGTGGAGCGTCCGTCGCGGCGATTCGACTTCGGCGAGCGGCCCGGCGCTCCCGATCCGGGCGATGAGAAAGGGGTTGACAGGTAGAACGGATGTTCGGTATGGTGGCCACTGGAACCGAACACCTGTTCGAGTGCCCGAGCAGGACTCACTAGAGGAGCGTTGATCCATGGCACTCGTTCACATTCAGCCGGTGGAGACCAAGGTGCGCTGGAGCCGGCACGCCCGGCGCCCGACCGAGCTTCGCGGCCGAGGGCATCGGCTCACCATCACCGA
>Ga0136619_10000012_pt1 | contig 63814 bp, 68 predicted proteins | sample AntDrymUQ3532106_2_FD_104807 | JGI IMG/M metagenome (GOLD analysis project Ga0136619, IMG submission 104807) | Polar desert sand microbial communities from Dry Valleys, Antarctica - metaG UQ353 (21.06) | ecosystem: Environmental > Terrestrial > Soil > Desert | place: Antarctica: Dry Valley...
GCCCTCGGTGTCGTCGTCGTCACCGGTGGCCTGGAGCTTGCTGCGGGCGCCGTGGCCCTCGGTGTCGTCGTCGTCACCGGTGGCCTGGAGCTTGCTGCGGGCGCCGTGGCCCTCGGTGTCGTCCTGGTTCTGGTCGTCGCGCGTGTCGTTCATGGCATGTCCCTCCACTGAGTCGTCCCAAGCTTCCCCGCCCTTCCCAGGGCGGGTGAATCCCTCCATCGGCGGTCGCCGCCGGGGTCTGTCCATTCGGTTACTCCTCTTCGCAATTCGCGGACGAGCACACTGTATTCCGAGGTGCCACTCCACCTATAGCGGTGACGCGACACGATCGCAGTCGCATATGCGACACGGGGCCGTCATGCTGCCGGCTTCACCGGTGGCCGCGCTCTTCGAGCCGCGTCACGTCCTGGATCACGACGGCGTCGCGTTCGATGCTGATCAGGCCGTCCTCGATGAGGGAGCTCATGAGCCGATTCACACTCTGGCGCGTGCCCCCGATCATGGCGGCGAGGTCCGACTGCGTAAAGGGCCAATCGAGGCGGACCTGGGTCGCGCGCTGCGGATCGGCATCTCGCGCCAGGTGGACGAGGCGCATGGCGAGCCTGCCGGCCAGGTCGAGGAAGTGCAGCTCCTCGACATGGCCCGTCAGGCGACGAAGCTCCTGCGCGAGGGCGGTGAGGAGCGCCTCGACCAGCTGGTGATCCTCGGCGAGGAGCTGGCGGAAGGCCTCCCTCGGAAGGGCCAGCGTCTCGGTGGCGTCGATGGCGGTCGCCGTCGTCGAGCGCGGGTGCCCGTCCAGGATGGCAAGCTCGCCGAAGAAGTCCCCAGGCTTCAGCGCGGTGATGATCGCCTCGTCGCCCTCGGCCGAGGTCAGGGTGATCTTCACACCCCCGGAAGCCACGACCTGAAGCGAGTCCCCGACGTCGCCCCCGTGAAAGATGACCTCGTGTCGGTGGAACCGGCGCAGTCGCATCCGGCTCACCAGACGGTTCAGCGCCTGCTCGTCGACGTGCGAGAACAGCCGGCAGCGGCGCAGGCTCTGGAGTGCGAGTTCCGGATAGGGCACGGCTTCCCCTCACCACCGGGAGGCCACCTGGGCGCTCCAAGGTGCGCAGTCTCGCCTCGACCGTCACTGCCGTCAACCCTTCGTCGCGATTGGTGCCGGGATTCCAGGGTCGGGCGCCTTCCGACGCCGAGCGCTCGCGTGACCACGTTGATGCGGCCGGTCCTGTCGCTCACCCATACACTATGGCCATGGCCGCGTGCCCAGCATGCGGAGTCGCGCTCCAGGGCGATCCGAAGTTCTGTCCCGAATGCGGGATGGCCGGCGAGGCGCCATCGGCCGCCTTGGCGGTCAGGATGTGCTCAGCGGCGGCACTGAGCGTCAGCGGACCCGCCGGGGAGTCAAGCGCCCATTCGTCCCGGGCGCGAGGATCAGGTGCCCATTTGTCAGAGGAGTCAGGTGCCAATTGCACGGTGGTGGCCCTCCCACCCGGGCCGCCACCGAAGTGTGGGCCACAACATCTGCGCCGAGCAAAGCAGCGACCACAACCTGTTGTGGTGCCGGCAGCAGATTGGCTGGGGAGGAAGGATTCGAACCTTCGGTCTCCTGATCCAGAGTTAAGGTTGTGGATCAGGCCTCGCAGCCCGGTATGTCACGCTCAGACGACTGTCCTGCGACCTATGTTTTCCGGGGTGTCAATCGACCACTCCGGGGCCTAGTCAAGCGACCATTCGCCAAACGCAATCGATCAATCGACCACTCGGCGAACGGCTCGCTGCCGAGGGAGATTGTACCGCCTACCGCGTCGGCTTTCTGGTGCACGATTCTGGGCGGAGGCGGACGATCCTCACTTCTTCGCGGAGCAAGCTGTGAGTACGCTGGTCCTTAGCGGCCGACCTCGAGCCGCTGATTCGAGCCCTACCGACGCCGGCATAGCATTCCTCGCCATGCTTTCCGTCGGAGCGGCCGTGCTCATGCCGCCCGCCGTCGCCGCGGGCGCCAGTGCGTGGGCCGCGCGGTCTGGCGTGGTCGCCGCAGTCGAGCGCATCAAGCCAATCCTTGATGCCGACCCGCTTAGGACGCTCAAACGTGTGTTCGTCCCTGGTCGGGCCCGCCACGTAAACAATACTTGTCTCTCCCCGCCATCTGATGTAGCGTGAGTCGCGACCCACAGGTCTAGCGAGAGCCACCGACCCAAGTGGCCTGGGGTGGGTATGTCGCACAACACCGGCACGGTCCAGGGCGTGAGTCCGGTCTTTCGGATCGGACCAGACACCGGCGCCCCTGCGAGCCAGCCCGGCGTGTGGGCCAATCCCTTCCCCCATGCGCCCGCGCCAACGGGAACGAAGTTCGTCATCCTCCATTTTCGGAACGTCAGCCTGCCAGCGGCGAACCGGATCGAAGTCGACCTCGGCTATGACACCGATACCTTCGGAGCGTCTGACGGCTCGCAGTTCTGGACCCGGCCCATCAATGTGCAGGCGGTCGGCGGCGGCACCACAGTCCCGGTGCGTTACATCACGAATGGATCAGCGGCAGGCGCCGCCGAGATCGACAAGTACGGCCGCGGCGAGCGCGCTGCTGGCGACCCAGGACATCCAAGTTACTCAAACAGCGATCCATTCCTGACCGACGCAAGCTACGACGAACCGACGTACGACCCGTTTTGGTTCTGTAGCGCGACACCGGTGTGGCAGAACACCTCATGCATTCCGACCACCGATGTCCGCGCTCGGATGGCGCAGAGCGTTGGCATGGTCGTCACTGTGCACGGGTCGGCGGTGTCAACCTGTTCGGTGACCTGCATTGGCCCCGACCTCGTAATCACAGCGGGCCATTGCCTCGAGGATCCCGACAACGAGGTCCCGTCGAGCTCGGTCATCTTCAACTACGCGCCCGACTGTGGTGGGAATGCGCCGGCGGGCTACGCCGGGAGGTTCTTCAAGGTCTTGGGGCTCACGAAGTATCGGTGGGATCCCGGCGTGTGGGACTACGCGATCCTGCAGCTCCGCGTGCCCCCGTCCGGTATTGGAATTGCTCCGATCCCATTGCGGACCGATCTGATTCCAGCCGGCGACCGGGTATTCGGCGTACATCATCCAAATGGGGCAATCAAGAAGCTCTCCCGCCCGCATCCCGGTTATGCGACGGTGACCAGCTCCGGCAGCTTCGTCGGCGTCGGGAACCTCGACGTGTCGGGTGGAAGCTCCGGGTCAGGACTGTTCGACGAGATGGGTCAGTACGTCGGGGTGCTCTCTGCAGGCGGCTCCTGCTCGTTGAATTACTTCTCGAGCGCGTCGATCCTTCAGGATATGGCCACCACACCCGCTCCAACCCCCGCTCGGCATGTGATGCTCGTCGTTGATCGTTCAGGAAGCATGTCGGCCAGCGCCGGCGCCGGCTTGGGCTCCAAGATGGATGAGGCACGCGAGGCAGGGTCGCTCTTCGTCGAGCTCATCCGATCCGGCTCCGGGAACCGCATCGGACTGGTCTCCTTCAGCACGAACGCCACGACACCCCCGGAATTCGCCCTGGCGGCGGTGACACCGTCAGCCAAGACGACGCTCATCGGTCCAGCACCGTTCTCCGGCGGGATCGTCGGCGGCCTTGCCCCCGGTGGCCTCACCAGCATCGGCGGCGGACTCGACGTCGCTCGCACTCAGCTCAGCGGAGGTGGCGGCCGAGATACGATCCTCCTCCTGACGGACGGGCTTCAAAACACGCCACCGATGATCGATACGGTGGCCCCCGGGCTGGCAGGGGTCGACGTCCACGCCATTGGCTTCGGAACCGAGGCCAGTCTGGACGGCACGCTCCTCAACCGACTCGCACAGGAGCACGGGGGCCACTACACGCGGGTGGGCAGTGGCCTGGCGCTCCGGAAGTTCTTCGCACTCGCGTTTGGCGACATCTTCGAGGCCGGTACGCTTGCCGATCCGGAGTTCGAGATCAAGGCCGGCGACGTGACCGGGCCTTCGCTCACCGTCCCGGTCTGTGGTGAGGAAGCGATCACGGCAGTCCTGGGATGGGAGCGCTTCGATACTCCGCTTGACCTCCGCCTCGAGTCCCCCACAGGCCAGCAGGTGACGACCTCGACCACGGGGGTGGAGTCTTCACGCGGCCGGACCTGGGTCTTCCTACGGTTGCAGCTTCCCCATGGGGGTGAGCGCGACGGGACGTGGAACGTCCACGTCGCACGGCGCCCCGTGGGTGGTGGTGAATTCCCGACCACCCCGACGGAGTCCGGAGTTCGGTATTTCGTGAACGTGATCGCTCGCGGCGGTCCGCGACTTCAGAATCGCACCGCTGCAGCCCGACACTACACAGGTGACGTCATTACGCCGAGGGTCTTCCTCGGCTACGAGGATGGACGGGTTCCACACAGCGCGTCCGCCACGTTGACGGTCGACGTTCCTAACCGCAGCGCAGGCACGGTGCTGACCAAGTCACCGCGGGTGCCGGCAGTGACCATCGCCGGCGACACGCTGCCGGCGCGCACCGCAAGCCTCATGGGGCTCGAGCAGGCGGCGGGTCAGCCGCTCATCGACTACGCGACCCAGACCCACGACCTGCGGTCTGATCCGGAGAACACGGATGGCCTCTTCGAGGCGCCAGGCGTCTTCGGGCGACGCCTTGACCAGCTGCTCCTGCGCGAGGGCAACTACCAATTCCACGCCAAGGCCACGTACGGCGATGACTGTCATGGGGCGAGGGAGCTCGTCTGGGCCATCCACGTGGAGGTCGGGGTCGATCCGGAGCACACCGGCGTCCAGACCGAAACGATCGAGACCCTGCCCGACGGCCGGCGCCGGGTGCGGATCGTTATCACCCCGAAGGATCGATTCGGGAATCATCTCGGGCCCGGCAAGGGCGAGCTACTTAGCCTCGGCCCCATGCCGGGCAGTGACCTGACGTTTGGGCTCACCGACAACGGCGACGGTACGTACGAAACGGTCGTGATCTGGACCCCGGGATCAGCGCTTCCGCCCAGCGTATCCGTCACTCAACCGGGTCGTCCGCCCGTCGTTCTCGAACCGCCGGGACAGGCGCCCAGCGCTGGCGGAACTTGGCCCAATTGGCTGTTCTGGCTCCTCTTGCTGATCATCCTGCTCCTTGTGCTCATTGCGGTACTCATCGTTCTCCTGCACTAACCGGACGGCCTGAGCCGCGGCCAGGCCGTGCTTGGCGGCGTTTTCGACGAGCGCCAAGGATCTCGAGGAGGTTAGTGCACAGCTGCTGGGGCAATCGTGACCGGAGTCGTGGCCAGAACTCTCGGGAGAGATCATCGATCGCGTCGGGATGCTCGAGTCGGTGCAGCTCGATCAGTGCTCGATTCGGCTCGCGGTTGACCACTGCCTCGGCAACCACGGGGATCGCATTCTGGTGGGGGCCGGCCAAGGCGCGCTCGTGTCTAGTCCGGCCGACCTCCACAATTGTGCGCCAACTATTAGTTGTATCGAGCCTGTTGACCTATAGTACGGGCAGCGTGCCGGAAACGCGCAGGGTGGGAGAACGAGGTGGGAGACTACGGATCCTTTCGCGCCGCTCGATGAGGCCAAGCGCCGCATGGGGCGCACTGTGTACGTCGACTATCTGCGCGCCGTTTACCGCGAGGAGATCGGCCGCTGGCTCAACGGACGATCTCCAGGCGACCGCAGGCTGTTGAGGGCTGTCGAGCAGCGACTGATCGCCGAGGGAGAGAAGCCGCCGCGTCGCCCCGTCGAACTCGCCGACGAATGAGCGTGTCGCGGACGCCCTAAGGCCACCCGCGTCCTGCCGGTACCGGCGGGCTTATCGGCTGCCGAATCGCCTGCGCGGCTCCGTTTCACATCCTTCGGTTCGTGGATCTCGTGTTTCGAAAACTTCTATCCAAAGCTGGCTGCAACACTCAGGCAGCTTCGCGCCAGTTCGCAGCTCCGACTTTGATAAGGCCTACGCCATTCCGACTTGGGCTGCGAGGCCCAGAATGCAGGCGTGCGCATAGCTCTTGACATTCAACTGCACGACGTCGAAGTGCCCACCTCGTTTCGAGGCCGACGCGTTCGCGTCGAGCCAGCCACCCACAGCGTCGAGGGACCTCGCGGCGTGTGGGTGGACCACACCGGGACCCATATCACGGCACATGCGATGACCAACTGGCTCCGCACAGAACGAGCATGCGACCTGGCGCGCCTTGTCACATCTGCTGCGATAGACCTCCGCACGCGGGTTCCTACCGTCGCGCATTACGAGGTGATCGTAGGCCGACTGACGTGCGATCCACCCGGCATCGAGGAGCCGGCCGCTTATGAATTGATAGCCTGGAGGACGGCCGGCGATTTGAAGCCCTATCTCGTCACGCTGACCGATGCTGGCGTCCGGCAAGTGGGCGAGTTCATCGAATGTGCCCTCTCCGTGGACGCCGCAGAGCTCTGGGGCTTGGGGGAATCACTCGCCTCGATCGAACAGGCAGCCGAGAGTGGGCGGTATTTGCGTTGCTGGTTCTCGTGCTAGCCCTTAGCGCGATTCGAGAGATGATCGCCGCCTGCTCGCACTTCTTCCGACGCGGAGCGCTGGTACGGGGCTGATGGCCCAGCTGCGCGCGGGACGCCACGGGGCTGGGAGACGGCGTCAGCGACGACGTCAGCTTGGACGCCTCACGCCAGCTCGCCTAACCGGGAGGAGAGAGTTCACCGTGGCCGATCTGCCACCTGAGGCCACGCTACCCGAGCACGATCGCGCCGCGCCCGCGCCGGGCGGCGGCCTCCTTTCCCGGAAAATTGCCGTCGCCAGGCCCGCCGAGCGACGACGCTCGCGAGGTCTACCTCCCCCTTTAAGGAGCGCAAGGGCGTGGCGCTCCGCCTGTCCGGCGGCGGGTATCGAGCGGCCCTCTTCCATCTCGGCGCCGTGCGCCGCCTCAACGAGCTCGGCGTGCTTGGGAAGGTCGACACCATTACCTCCGTCTCCGGCGGGAGCATCCTAGCCGCCCACCTGGCGACGACGATCGGTTCGCGTTGGCCGACCGGTGACGAGGTCTTGCCCGACTTCGACACGACGGTGGCGAAGCCATTCCATCGCATGGCCAACCGGAACATCCGTACCTGGCCAGTGCACAGCGGCTGATGCCGTGGAACCTGTTCCGGGGCTCCGCTGCGGTTGCGGCGCTTGAAGGCCAGTACCGCGCGTACCTCACCCGGCTGCGGCTCGCGGAGCTTCCAGAGCACCCGCGATTCGTCTTCTGCTCGACCGACATGGCCTACGGCGTGAACTGGACCTTCACCCGCGACGAGGTCGGCAGCTATGTGGCGGGCTACGCACCCACGCCCGCCGACTGGATGCTCGCGCGCACGGTGGCGGCGTCATCATGCTTCCCACCGTTCTTCAACCCGCAGTCGGTCGGCCTGGATCCCTCGGGGCTGAAGGGCGGCCGGGATCCGGTCAGCGATGAGCGGAACACGCGCGTGAAGGGGCTTCGGTTCAGCGACGGCGGCCTGTACGACAATATGGGCCTCGAGCCGGTCTGGAAGAGCCACGCTGTGATCTTGGTCTCGGAGGGCGGCTCGACCTTCGACGCCGGTGCGGACGGCGGCCTCCTCTGGCGCCTGAACCGATACGTCGAGGTCATCGGTCGCCAGAGCGGCGCGCAGCGCAAGCGCTGGCTGATCAGCAACTTCGTGGAGGGCGTGCTGCGCGGCACCTACTGGGGCATCGGCACCGATATCGCCAACTACGAAATCGGCTTCTCGGGCTATCCGCTCGGTCTGGTCAAGCGGGTGATTGCGGAAATCCGGACCGACATGGACCGATTCGAGGAGCCGGAGCGCTCCATCCTGGAGAACCACGGCTACCTCCTGGCGGATGCCGCCGTCCGGCGGTGCGCCGACTTCCTCGCCCTAACCGAGCCGCCGGATCCGGTGGCGCCGTACCAACGGTGGATGGACGTCGAGCTCGCAGAAGCCGCCCTCATCGAGAGCAGCGAACGGAGGTTTCCCTTCGGCCGCGGCTGGCCTTAAGGAGCGCCGCTGGGCCGCAGCCCGTCGCCCGCGATCGAACGCACCGCGATGGGCAGGCTCGGCGTCGGCGCTGATTTCGCGCTCTTGACCGAGATCCGCGGCGTCGAACACGTCCGTAATGAGCTGGAAGGAGTCAGTCAGTGGGTTTCAGTGGTGATCCGAAGGCACCGAGATTCGGGCTTCCGCAGTCATTGCGCATTCGTATCGCCGCCGCGTCGCTTGATGCCATCCACACCTTTGTCGGGGTGGTCCAGCAGGAAAGGGTCGGTCGCGATGGACGTGCGCGAGCCGTGCTCGTTGCGCCCCACGAACCACGGCCGACGAAGGAGCCAGACGTCCCGCTTTGGTTCGAGCCCATTGGCGGTGGAGGCCGAGCTGCGGCTTCACCCTCCCTCCCAGGTCTGGGTACACGTGGACTACAACGGATACCGCCGCGCGTACCTGGCGTTCGGGCTCACAATCCCCGACGGCTACTTCCTCGACCATGTGCAGAACCGTCAGGAAATGCGGCTAAGAGACCTTACCCATCCGTGGCTTCGCTTATGCCCTGTTAGGCGTGGGGTCAATACCAGTGGTGGGTCCGTCCAGGGCGGCGAAGGGATGGAGAAGGAGTACCTGCGAACGGCCGTACCGCAGGGTCGCATCATTGCCGACCATCTGATCATCTACGCCGATCCCCTGGATCTGACCAAGATGCTGAATATTGAGCCCGGGACACGGCCGCTCGACGGAGTTCGCGATACGCAGGCGCTGTCGCTAGTCCGCGAGGAATTCTGACATCGTGGCACCGGCTCGGCTGAGTTCGTCGTGCAGCTCCGAGCCCGCGTGCGAGCGGGACGAGCGGTATGCAGTGATGTCTCGGCCGATCGTCGCCGGTTGGAGAACCGATAGCGCGATTCCCACAGTCATCAGCCTGTTGCACTCGTAAGAGTTATGCAATCGCGCTAGGATGTCTAACGTGATCAAGACCAAACGAAAAGTGACGGTCGTGGACAACTCGGCGCTGGCGCAGCGCATTGGAGGACGCCTGCGCAAGGCACGCCTTCAAGCCGGCCTCACCCAGGCGCAACTCGCCCAGGGCCGCTACACGCCGGCGTACATCAGCGCGCTGGAGCGGGGCTTGGCCAAGCCGTCGATGGCTGCGCTTGCGTTCATCGCCGAGCGCCTGGGGCGGCCGGCCGAGCAGTTTGTGGCAGACGCTGCGGAACTCAAGCCCTTGCGCCTGGAGGCCGACGTCGCACTCGCCGCGGGAGACTATCGACGAGCGATTGACCTGTACACCCAACTTCTCGACCGCCGCCTGGACGCCACATCCAAGGCGGAGAGCCAAGTCGGCATGGCCGAAGCGTTGTGTCGCATGGATCGCGGTCACGACGCGGTCCCACTGGCCTCGGCCGCCGCCGAGCACTTCTCAAGTGTCGGCAAGGATCAGCAGGCCGCTTTGGCCCTGTACTGGGCCGCCTACGGACATTACCAGGAGGATAACGTCGACGAGGCTAGATCCATGCTGGCCGACCTGCGTCGGCGCGTTGGAGAAGGCCTCAACGTTGCGCCCGACTTCCGCTTCCGCATTCTTACGGCGCTGGCGAACGTCGAGTCCCGTAGCGGCGAGGACCAGCGTGCACTGAGTTACCTGCACGAAGCAGAGGCCCTCACCGGACAACTCGAGCTGCGCAAGCGTGCGCTCTTCCTTGCAGGACTCGCGATCAGTTATCGCGAGTCTGGTGACTACGAAGCATCGATCACGGCCGGCACACAGAGCCTGGCACTGCACCGTGCGACGCACAGCGCCATCGACCAGGCAAACCTATCCAACAACCTCGCGCTCACATACTTGAGGCTTGGCAGCTCGGATCGAGCGGCGCAGCTGGCCGACTCGGCTGCCGACATCGCCGACGCGGAGCAGGAGCGGCGATTGCTTGCCCACATCCGCGAAACTCAAGCACAGATTGCGTTAGCTCGGGACGACATTCCCGGTGCGCGACGGTTTGCGGATGCTGCCCTGGCTTTGGCAAGCGAGACGGGGAATGACATCGCTGCAGCGAGCGCGACACAGACGTTGGGGACACTCGCTCTGGGCGAAGGCGATACCCAAGGTGCCATCGCCGCATATACCCATGCTGTCGAGCTCATGCGAGGACTCGGCATGCCGGCCCGCCTGCAGGAGGCGCTTGGCCGACTAGCGCAACTGGTGTCCGAAAGCGGAGACTTGGCCGCTGCCAACCGCCTGTATGCGGAAGCCCTCGCCATTCGTCGCAAGTAAGCTCTAGTCCATAATAGTTGTGTGACTAGGCGGTCGCTGGCCAGGCGCTGGCTTCTCTTGAGCTCTTAGGGGAACAGGCCTACTTGGGCCAGGGGTTTCCTGAGCCGTCGGCCAAAGCAGAGGCGACGCTGACCAAGGTTAGAGTGATCGTCAGGGCGATAGAGGCCACGATGGAGCGGAAGCGGCGAACGGACATGCTGGGTCTCCTTTCCCAGCGAATGGCGTCGACCACCTATTCACGCGCATTACCCTAGCGGTTTTGGGCGCGCGAATCAACTATTAGTAATGTCCCACGATCTCAAGCGTTCGGTTGCCACTTCGGGTCCGGGTGGGGTTGGTTTGGCGCGAAGTGGGAATCGGCGCCTGCAAGCCTCGGGATGATGCCGAGCTAGGCGTCATGCGATAGGGGACCATCGCGGCAGTTGCCACAAGGAGAACCCCGACCGCCTTGTTGCCCGGGCCTGCGGACGGCACAAAGGTCGATCGTAGGCCGCCTCCAATGTGCCGCGGCGAGCAGTGGATGATCGGTGAGGGAGACTAGCGCCCGCAGCGTTCAACGCAGAGCGCCCCCAGGCGATCCTCCATCGGCGGGCCTTGGCTGCCCATAGCGCTACGCTCCAAGCATGCGCCGCTATTCCGCCGACGCAGCACTTACAATCATGTGGCTTTCGAGCGCTGTGGTCAGACAGCCGCGAAGTGATGTGCTGTAGTACGAATCTGCTCGGCCTTAGAGCCACAATGCCTGACAGCCATGTGCTCAGGTCTTGAAGCGTTCGGCCACAACGGAAATCGCGCCAACTACCTGACTGCGTATCAGTTCGCCAGCGAGATCGCTGACGCCTGCCGTCAGCGGCGCACCACGGCGCTCAGACGATCTCCGAGCACGGCGAAGACCGCGTAGGCGGCCACGATGCCGAGAGTCACCATGGTCGCCGGCGAGTCCAGCTCGAAGTCACCGCTATCGGTCGCCGCCTTGCCGAACGTCATGGCCACGAGTATGAGCAGGGCTCCGGCAACGGCAGCGCTGAGCAGGAACCAGCCTCGGCGAGCGGTCGTGTGAGCGGCAACTCGACGGCCAACGTGCGCCGACGCAAGAAGCACGACTGCCAGCGGGATGAAGATCTCGGGGAGGGCGTGGTCGGTCTCGAAGTAGTGGCCGGAGCGGACGTCCTCAAAGATCAGGTAGTTGGCCAGCGCGGCGAGCAAGAACGGCAGGACGAGCACCATCCCCGGCCAAGCGACCCGCGATTGGCCAAACAGCCGCCCGACAAACGGGACGACGAAGAGCATCAGCCCACCAAACAGGAGAGCGTGAAGCAGGGCGAAGTGCGCGCGCTCTGGATCGGCGATACCGATCTCACTCGTGATCCGGCTCGCGACGAACAGCGACGCGATCAGCAGCGCGAAGAACAGCACGAGCGTCGAGCCGATCCAGCCCGCAGCCCGGTCGCCACTTTCGTCGATCTCTGTTGACGCCGCAGCCCCCGCGCCGGCGTCTCTAACCATGCTCATTCAGGTCCATCACGCCGAAGTATGGACAGGCGTTACGTCATCGCAAGCTGAGAAAGGCGCGCAATCAACAGAAGATGACTCACAAGCACAGCAAGAGGGGGCTTGACACCTCGTGCCCTGCGGGTGCACTGTGCGTCAGACACACTACCTCAGTTTGCGAGGTACTCGAAGACAGCAGTGAGCCCTCTGCGTCGCAGCCAGCTCCTCAAGGGAACTACCGAGCTCCTGATCCTGTCAGTGCTCGAGGATGAGCCGCGTCACGGCTATGAGATCGTGCAGCTGATCCGCGAGCGAGGCGCCGGTCTGGCGCTCAGCGAGGGCGCGCTCTATCCGGCCCTCCACCGGCTCGAGGCGCAGGATGCCCTGACCGGTTCATGGCAGGCCGGCCGCGGCGGACCGCGACGGCGCTACTACTCACTTACCGAACACGGACGTGGTCTGCTCGCCGACGCGCGCCACGAGTGGGGTCAGTTCGTGGCCGAGGTGGGATCAGTCGCCGGTGGGTCGCCGGCGAGGCTGACGGAGGCACGGGGTGCCTGACGGGACGCTGGTTGACATCTATCTCGACCGCTTGGCCTCGGCATTGCCGCTACCGGAGATCGAGCGTGCTGCTGCGGTCGAGTAGATCGCGGCGTATCTGGCCGATGCGACCGCAGCTCTCGTCGAGCGCGGGGTGCCGCAGGAGGCGGCACAACGCCAAGCCCTCGAGCGCCTCGGCGCGCCTGAGCGCTTGGCGCGCGACTTGGCGGCTGCCCATCGCCAGCCACGCCACCTGCTCGAGGCCGCCGGTACCGCCGTGGCGGTCACCCTCGGCACTACGTTCCGCAGCGTCGTCGGCGCCGGGGCACTGATCGTTCTCAGTACGCTGATCTTCGGCCTCGCACTGGCCGCCGTTCGTAAGGTGGTCGGCCCGCAGCTGCTTGCGATGGACTGGTCGCCGCTGCTCGACGGACTGCTGCCCGCGGCCGTCGCGGCAATCACGGCGTATGCCATCGGCCGCGCCGTCGTACAGCCAGTGTCCCTCGCGGCGCGCCGAGCTCCCCAGCAGGTCCGTCCCGTCGCCCTGCTGGTGGGAAGTGTCGTCATGGCGCTGATCGGTCTGACCGCGATCGAGGCGCGATGGACACCACCCACCGCTCTGCTGATGGCCGCGCTGCCCGCCTGGTTCGTACTCGGCATCCTGCGCCCGGATCTCGTGCCTCGCTGGTTCCCGGGCAGTCAGTGGACGGCCACCGCCGTGCTCGGCCTCCTTGTCGTCGGGCTGGCCATGACGCTCGCGCTCGGAGCTACGGTATCTACATCCGGAGGCGGCGTGGAGTCCGTCGCCCACGATCCAGAGAAGGAGTACGCACACATCGGCCCGTTTGTGAGCCTGGAGCATTCACCCATCGCACTGGATCTCGATGGCTCGTCCGCTGGCTCGTTCGAGGGTCCCGGTCCGGTCACCTTCCAGCGCAGCGGCACGATCAGCTCGTCCACCGCCCTCGATGGCTGGACCGAACTGCGTCTCGAAGTCTGGCAGGGACCCCCCGGCGAGCCCAACGGCCCGATGATCGATCAGACAGCCACCAAGCCGCTGGCGACTGCGCCGCTGGTCGTCGATGGACGTCACGTCAGCGGCGAGGTCACCTTTGGGCCCTTGATCGACCGGACGGTCTACTACCTGGCCCTCACCGGGCGCGACTCGGCCGGTGAGCGATGGCAGCTGGCTTGGCCATCGGCGGAATTAAGGCACTGGCGCGGCACGCCGCTCCAGCTCGTGTTGGCATTGCTACGTTGAGCGCCCGGGACGGGCTGGCCACCCAAACGGCTCGAGCTCCGAAAATCAGATGGCGTTGGTTTGCCGGGTCGGCAGTATCTGACGACGCTTACTGGCAGAACGCACAGCCATTGCAAGCGTGCGTGGGCGAGTGCGCCGCCATTCGACAGATCGCGAGGTCGCTCGGCCAGGGTGTCTGACTGTGTATCAGGAAGCCTCCGCTCGAGATCGCGAGGCCAGCGCTTCGCCCCTCCCAGCAGCCACGCTCGCCGGTTCGCTGACCCGCTGACGTCTACGTCACGCCGTAGCACTTACGACTGGACGGGATGGTCCATGTCCTCCTCGCCCTCGTCCCAGCGCAGCTCTGCCCAGGCTTCCGCCATAGCCGCGTCGTCGAACTCAACGGGGGCGAGGTCCGGCTCGAAGGTGTCAGCCTCAGGATCGAGCCCTTCCGAAGACCGCATGAGTCTGACCAGAAATCGCTCAGCGCCTCGGACGAGGGCGGGGTCTTCAGTCCAGTAGCCGAACTCCAAGTTGCGGCGCGAAGAGCGAGTGAAATTTGCCGAGGATATCCAGAGCCGGCGAGGCGCGAATCCGATGACATCCTCGACGTGGCCCAGCGGGCCCTCGTCGTGCCACCAGAGATGACCGAGTAGAGCCAGCTTCGCGTGAATGATCGGCGGTAGGGAGCCAAGACGCCGGTAACCGAGCGTCCGAATCGTCGGCACGATTGCGTCGTCCATCGGTGTGTACGGCCCGACGATCGTTGGCTCGCCACTGACTTTCGGTGCGAGCCCGCTGAGGTCTGCGAAGGCCCGAGCGGGCATCCCAGGCGTGCGTTCGTTGAGCGCATGCAGGGGCTCTAACTTCCGACGCTCGGATTGCCTGCGTCCCTGCTTCGTAACGACGATGCATGCAGCCGACAGCTCCCCAATCCTGCCGATCAATGCTCGGTCATCGATCCACATGGCCGAGCCGAGCAGGACTGGTCCAAGCGAGCGGAACCGCCGCCATCGAGGTTGTCGCAAGTGGATGAAGTCGTCGATGCCGTCAATGAGTCCTCGGAGGACGTCGCGTCCGAAGAGCGCGCGGTTGCCCTCTTCGGATCCGACGGCAAACTCATCGTCGAACTCGTCGGAGAACCGCCTTACCTCGTTCTCGTCATGCACGCAGTTAGGGTAACGGCGGCTCGGCGGCTCAGGGACAGAGAGACGAACTCAACTCAGCTGAGAACGGTGTTTTTCGCCTTCCTAGACCGGCTCGGCCGATTTCGGTATCCGGTACGCTCGGTGAATGCCGCTGACGCTGCCGCAGTCGCAGGCGATTACCGAGCTGGCTCTTCAGCTCGTCGACTGGCTGCCCGGGTCCAGCGCTTGGGGCAGCTACACGTTCGCGACGGCTGCGGCCGAGACGGGCGTCACCGAGTTCTGGGCGGGCGGCAGCAAGAAGCCGGCGCTGACGCAACTCCTTGAGCTTACGTACGAGCGACGCAGCGACCGGTTCTGCCCGCTCGTGCTAACGATCGTCCGCCACGGCCTGTCGCGGCGGCAGCAGCAAGGTGACGGGGTTCAACGGCGCGAGATCGAGGACCTTAACGCGCTCCTCGGCCGCCTGTCGTTTAAGATCCCCGAGCTGTGGGATCGGTCTTTCCTCGACTCGCTCGCGGCGCCTGAGCCGGAGCGTCCTGCCGAGCCGGAGCCGGAGCGGCGGGCGCGACGTCCTGATCCCCGGTCCGCCATGCCAGCCCTTCACGACCGCTTCCTGGCCCTCTACGCCGCGGCCGACCGGGCCAAGGCAGGACGCGACTTCGAGCCGCTGCTTGATGACCTGTTCACGGCCTGGGGGTTGGCGCCGAGCCGCAGTTACCGCGTCACCGGCGAGGAGATCGACAACTCGTTCGTCCTCGACGGCGACACCTACCTGCTGGAGGCGAAGTGGATCGCGGAGAAGACCCAGGTAGCGACCCTGTACACCTTCCGTCAGAAGGTCGCCGGGAAGTCCGCCTACACGCGCGGGCTGTTCATCGCGGTCGAAGGCTTCACGGCCGATGCTATCGCCGCACTCGGCACGGGCCTCGAGCACCGGATCATTCTGCTCGACGGCGCCCACCTGATGCGCGTGCTTACCGGCGCCGTGGCTCTGCCCGAGCTCCTGCGTTTGGCAGCGCGGCACCTCGAGCAGTACGGAGAACCGCTGTTGCCCCATAAGCGACTCGCGGAGCTGGGCTGACGGGCTTCGACCCCGACTGCGATCGCGACCAGGGCTGACTAGGTCCGAGATGGATCGTCGTGCTCGCAGAGAAAGATCGAGTGCAACGCAAATGATGGACGTGGCCGACGACGCCTTCCTGGCGGACGTCGACAACCGACAGGTCGGTGGCTGGTCGCGTCATTTTGCATGAGACTGCGGGACGCAGCGTGCCATCGAATCGACGACCTGACTGTGAGTCAGCTCGTCACCAGCTCGAGTGCTACCGTGATCTGAGGGGCCAGGCGATTCTACCGGCGTAGTCGTGCAATAGACGCAGCATCACGCGGGCATCCTGAGTTGAAGTCAGCTGCTCTATCCACTGAGCTACGGACGCTGATTAACGCTCAAGCCGGTTCAGCGGATGGTCTGCTGGAAGAGCCCGGGGCAGGAGGACGACCCATCGATCTGCCCCGGCATCGAACGCGTGGCCGCCGCAGACGCCGATGAGGATGCCGCGGCCGCGTGCTGATCCAACGGGCATGGGCTATCGAGCGTTCGACGACGCTGCGAAGAGTCGCTCTCCGTAGTGCCCGCCCAGATGTGGTGGCGACCGCCTGATGCGCAGTGAGGAGCATGGGCCGCCGTCCGGCCCTTCATTCGACATGGGCACATGCCTGTCAGCTCATGTGGACTGCAGTCGCTTCACCAGGTGCCAAGACACTTGACTGCCGGACGGGCGAAGGTCGTTGCGCCGCATGCAACGGCGGGTGCCTGCCGTCGCGCGCGCAGGCTCTATCGGACGATCCTATTTCCGGCGGGAGGCTCTTCGGATGCAACCCGGATCCGTCGTCCTTGGAAGCGCCCGGCTACGGGCGACAGCATGACCATTACGACGTGCTGGTTGCAGAATGCCTCGAGAGTGAATGGCTGATCGTCGCCGCGCAGGTCGGTAATCGACAGCTCCCCGGTCGCGACATCACCGAATCGAAGCGCCTGCTCCACCACTGCTCCGGCGCCATCATCCCCAAGATCACGTGCCGGAATCCCGCTGGCGAAAAACTGGCGCGCCGGGCCTATCCGTGCCCGGAAAGATGGCGACTCGTGTGCAGCCCAAAGCGGGACGGCGCCATTGGCTCGGAGATAACGCCCCCCAATCGCCACCGCAACAGGGTCGGGATGATCGACAGCGTAGTGCCTAATAGCCGCCGTCAAGGAAACTCCGAAGTCCGGGGCGAGGGAGAATGGTGCGGCCATCGACACCCTGTAGTCGAGCGCTTGACGCACGAAGAGATCACCTTGGAACAGCAGTTCCGCCGCGCCTATGTCAGCTTCGATGTCGAGCGTGCGCTTTGTCGGACCGAAGATCCGCTCCTTGTCATCAAGCCGAAAGATGGCCTCATGCCAGGGAATGATCTTGTGGCTGACCTCGTGCGCTTCGATAAAGCGGCCACGCGGCACTCCCTGTGAGCGATCAACAAAGACGACTCGCTCTCGATAGAAGATTGCGCCAACGACTCGGCGGAGGAGACTCGGGCGCTTGGCAACCAGGCCGGTCGGCAGGTGAGCAATGTCGACGATCTCGGTTACGCCAGCGCTGCGGGCAACAGCGTCAAGCGGCGTCGGGATGACACCCGCCACTCCGGCTGCTCGGAGAGCCTGCTGTGCGCCTGCGCGGATCTGCCGGCGGGCAAGTTCATTGATCTCCCGAGTTGCCATTGGTAGTCCGTCTCAGCTTCGCCATGTAGTCGAGAACCTCGCGCTGCTGCTCATCATCAAGCTCGCTTAGAACTTTCCAGGCGACGGCGCCGTACGGCGACCGCGCAGCCGCATTCGCACCGACCTGGACGTGGCCCGCCTGCCGCAGAAGGTCGGGATAGTCCAGGCCGTATGACCTTGCCAAGGCGTACAAGACGTTGGCGTCTGGCCGGGCAATCGAGCCGCCTTCGATCTGGGATAGGTGGGCGTTGTGGACGCCGGTCTGGCGCTCAGCCTCGCGTAGGCTCCATCCGCGCTTCGCTCTCGCCTTCTTGAGAGTCTCTCGCAGCGACAGCTTCTGCCTCCTTTTCGTGCGTGATCCGTCCGTCTCAGCATGCCTGTTGCAAATCAAATTAGCAAGTGCTAATGTCCTTAGCGCTAAGGGTATTAGCGCCTCGGGCGCTCGACAGATGGAGGAGATATGGCGGTCGACAAGGGCGATCCGAAGACTCCGAAGGACTTCGTGATCGACGTCATCTACAACGGCATCAGCAAGAAGCTGACAGTCACCAAGACCGACACCGTCGCAGCAACCTTGGCGGCGGCGATTGACCTCTTTCCGATTACGGAGCAGCGCCACCTGCTGGCGCTCTTCGATGAGGGCGGCACCGAGCTGGCGAATGAAGCTCAGACCCTCAAGGACGCAGGCGTCAAGAAGAAGAGCCGCCTCGTGCTCCGACAGTCGGTGGTGAAGGGCGGGTGATCAGCGTCGAGCCCGGGCTCGTCGAGCGCACCCTCGACGAGCTCCGTTCGTGCGGGGCAACCAAGCAAGAGTGTGTCGTGTACTGGCTGGCGGCGCAGTCATCGCCAACGCATGCAGTCGACCTTGTGCATCCGCTTCATGTTTCCGCAGCTGGGGGTTACGAGATTGATAGCGGATGGCTGACCAGTTTCATGATCAGCTTGGCAGAAGACGATCGAACGGCGATTGCGCAGGTGCACACGCATCCTGGGGCCAGCACTGAGCACTCCGCCACCGACGACCGCTTCGCACTGATCCCATCGCCGGGATACGTGTCGGTTGTGGTGCCGTGGTTCGGCGCGGATGACGAGGTGGCTGCATGGCGTGTCCACGTGCTTCAGCGAGATGGATCGTGGATCGTCGATCGGAGCGCGATCTCATGGTGAGCTCGCGGCGAGAGGCTCTCTCACGCACCCTCGACCTCCTCTCTGAGTTGCTCGGATCCGATCGAAGGAGCGAGATCGACGTGGCGCTGCAAGCTACGCGCGTCCGCTTGGTCGTCTCTGCATCTGACCTCGCAAGGCGCCAGACGCAGGCCGCAATCTATGTGGCTACCTCGCTGCTCATCCGCTCTGGGATTCGGGTTGAGGCGAGTCTTGCTGAGACGCCGCGCCTGGTCGACCTGCCGGGCATGGTTGGTCGTGACTTCGGCGCGGGCCTGGCGGCGGCGGTCCAACGCATGTTTCCATCAGCCGTGTTGCGGCGGCCGCAGGCTGAGGCGGATATCGTACTGGCCTTCGGTGACGCGCCAGCGCCCGCTGCGAGCCGGGGCGTCTTGCGGGTCAATTGTGTAGGCCGGGTAGCTTCCATCGCACGCCGACACGACGCTCCCGGTGCTTGGGCCCCGGACGACGCGCTGTCCGCCATTGCGGCCGCCGGCTTGGCCGCCGTGGAGGTTCACAAAGACGCGATGTCAACGGTTGGCGGGTCCGACATCGAGGTACTCCAGCCTTGCGAGCCGACCTTCGAGACGCCCTTCTCCGTCATCGGCGACGTCCACCTCGGCGACGTGGACGTGGTCAGCGCAGGCGCCATAACCCAGAACCTCTTCCTGACGTTGGCGGCCGAGCAGCATCTGCATGGTCGCTTCCGCGTCTTCGATCGCGACATCGCGGCCCTGTCTAATGTGAACCGTTGCCCCTTTGTGCTTCTCGATAGGTTGAATGCCCCGAAGGTGGATGTGCTCGAGGCGCTCCTACCGTCGCGGATCCAGGTGGTACCGATCGCGCACCACTTTGACCCCGCGACCACGCCGCTCATCAGACCCGGAGCGACCATGGTGGTGGGCGCAGACGACATTAGCGTCCGTCACGCGGCACAGGCGGTGAAGCCGTCGTGGCTCGGCATCGGAGCAACGTCTCACTTTTTCGTCCTGGTAACGGAGCACGCTGACGGCCAAGCCTGTGCCGGATGCGCGCACGTCAACCTTGGTGAGGATCTTGGCACCATCCCGACAATTTCGATCATCTCCTTCTGGGCCGGCTTCTTGCTTGCCCTGCGTCTCATCTCACACGGCGCGGATCTGGGCGTGTACTCAGATAACCGCCAGATGACCAACTTCTGGCCACTCCGCCCCGGCGCAATCCATGAGCACGCGCTCGTCGTCAACGCGGCGTGCCCAGTTCAGAGGCATCCCGACCCGGAGATGCGGCGTGCGAGTGCGTGACAACGGAAATACTTGCTACGTAGCCGCTGCCGGACCAAGATGTGCAACATCAGGAACGTGACTAAGGAGGATCGCAATGGCCAATACCCCATCGCGTCCTGAAAGACTCGCCGAAAGCGAGATACGCGAGCTCTACCGGCGGCTGCGACTTGATTCGGAGGAAGCGAGACAGCGACTCCACCGAATCGGCGGCGACAGCGATGCCGATCGCCGGACCAAATGGCGCATTGAGTGGTCTGCGAACACGACGACACCGGGTCAATAGTCGCCCATGCCCTCTTGGCCGGAGGTCGTCAACGAGATCCGTGCAACCGGTAGCGCGCACGACGTCGTCCGCCGCAAATATCTGGCGGCCTTGAGCGAGGTCACCGGACGCAACACCATCATCTACTACTCTGGTTGGCTCCAGAAATCTGAAATAGCTGGGTTGCTCTCCGGTTTCGAAGTCAACGACAGCGACAAGCATGGCTTCATGGCGACCGTGCACAAGCTCGACAAGGCTCGCGGGCTCGATCTCGTGCTCCACACGCCAGGCGGCGAAATGGCCGCCACAGAGTCAATCGTTGACTACCTGCGGGCCATGTTCGGTGCGAACATCCGAGTCATCGTCCCTCAGTTGGCGATGTCGGCCGGGACGATGATCGCGCTCGCCGCGAACGAGATCGTGATGGGGCGTCACTCCAATCTGGGACCCATCGACCCACAGCTGCAAGGTTTGCCGGCCCACGGCGTCATCGAGGAATTCACCCGCGCGGCAACCGAGATTGCGGCAGACCCGAGCAAAGTCGCAATCTGGCAGCCAATCATCGCGAAGTATCCGCCAACCTTCATCGGTGAATGTCAGAACGCCATCGCGTGGGCCAATGACTTGGTGCAGCGCTGGCTGGAAACGGGCATGTTCGCTAAGGAGCGGAAGGCGGCGGCCAAGGCTCTGAAGGTGGTGGAGGAATTGGGCAGCCATGCCGTGACAAAGTCGCACGCCCGCCATATCTCCGCCGATGCCGTGAAGAAGCTCGGGGTAGCGGTGAAGTCACTCGAAGGTGATCAGAAACTTCAGGACGCCGTCCTATCGTTGCATCACGCCACGATTCAGACCCTTCAGGAAACCGGCGCCATCAAGATCATCGAGAACCAGAGTGGCATCGCAAGCATCCAATCCATCCGGTCCGGAAGTTAAGCGCTAGGTCCAAGTTCCCTCGTCCAGCCATCGTTGCTTGACCAGTCGTCGCCGCCCAGCCCTGGCCGCGCGATGAGCGCAGGCTGAACGCATCGCCGCTACTAAGCCCGCCAACACAGGCCGCCCGTTCCAACGATTAGACTCGCGCACACTAAGGTCGGGGAGGGACAGGAGCCGGTTGTGGGCCGCAACGAAGCCGAAACTCGCATCCAGCTAATCGATCCCGCCTTGCGCCTGCGCGGCTGGACCGAAGCGATGATTCGACGCGAGGAGACTCTCGGGACGATTGAAATCATCGAGGGGCAGCCACGCCGGCAGGCACAGGGCCGCACTGACTACACCCTTCGCATCAAGCTGTCTCCCAACGCTCAGCCGGTCGCCGTTGCGATCCTCGAAGCGAAGGCCGAGGACAAGCCGCCGAGTCACGGTTTGGAGCAGGTCAAGCGCTATCAGCATGATGCCAAGCGCCTACACGTTCCGTTTGTCGTTGCGACGAACGGCCATCTCTGGACGCTGTTCGACACGCGAACCACGAAGACGACTGCCGCCCCACGTCCGATGCAGGCGTTCCCCACTCCCGACGAGATGCGGGCGGCGTACGAGGACGCCGTCGGCATCGATCTAACTTCCGAACCTGCGGCTCCACTGCTCACGCGGTACCGGGGCGGCGAGGCAGGTCGCCGCTACTACCAGGACGCGGCCATTCGTGCCGTCTTGGAGAAACTTGCCCGGGGCGACACCAGAGCCCTCCTCAGCTTGGCGACGGGATCCGGCAAGACTTTCATTGCCGTAAACCTGCTCCGCAAGATCGCTGATGCAGGCCAGCTCCGTCGAGCTCTCTTCCTGTGCGACCGCGATGAGCTGCGGTCGCAGGGCATCGGCGCATTCCAGAACGTCTTTGGCGCGGATGCGGCCGCTGCCTCCGGCAGCAACCCTCAGAAGAACGCTCGGGTAGTCGTCGCCACGTATCAGACGCTCGACATTGATGCCGATGAGGCAGATGCAACCTTCCTCACGGAGAACTACCCCGACGACTACTTCAGCCACATTGTCATCGACGAGTGCCACCGGTCCGCCTGGGGCAAGTGGTCAGAAGTGCTGCGTCGCAACCAAAAAGCGGTCCAGATTGGCCTGACGGCCACTCCACGCCAGATCGAGTATCCCGCCACCGCGGATGCCGCCGCGGATCAAGCGGTGAACGCCGACAACCTGCGGCATTTCGGCGATCCGGTGTACGAGTACGACATCGGCCAGGGCATCGAGGACGGTTATCTGGCTGCCTGCGAGATCGTACTGCGCGACATCTTCTTGGACGACTCGCCGTTCAGCGAGCGCGAGACGGGAATCGAGCGCCGTGACCTGGCTGGCAAGGTCATCGCTGACGCTCGAACTGGCGAGTCGCTCACCACGACCGACGCGCGCGAGCGCTATGACGCGACCGGTTTCGAGCGCCGGCTTGTGCTTCCGGACCGCCTCAACGCCATGGCAGGTGATCTCTTCGACCAACTACTTGCCACCGGTGGACCCGAGCAGAAATCTATCATCTTCTGCGCGAGCGACGCGCACGCCGATGCTGTTGCCATCGCCCTCAACAACCGCTACGCCGATTGGTGCAAGGCCGAGGGCCGCAAGCCGGTCGAGGCCTTCGCATTCAAGTGCACCGCGGCAAGTGGCGGGACGCAGTACCTAGCGGATTTGCGCGGCGGCTCACGGCACCACTTCGTCGCGACGACCGTCGACCTGCTGAGTACCGGCGTCGACGTCCCGGTCGTGCGCAACATCGTCTTCTTCCGCTACGTGCGCTCCCCTATCGGCTTCTACCAGATGATCGGCCGCGGGACGCGCCTTGACCCCCCGTCCGGCAAGCTCATGTTCCGCGTTTACGATTACACCGCTGCCACGCGCCTCTTCGGTGAGGCCTTCCTCACGCGCGCCACAACCGTTGCTGACAAGCCGAGCGAGCCTCCACCACCATCGGAGCCCGAGCGCACCATTGCTGTCCACGGCTTCCAAGTGAGCGTGACCGATGCGGGCACGTCCATCCTGACCACTATCGACGGACGAACCGTGCCTATCACGCTCGAGGCCTATCGTGAGCGTCTGGCCGATGCGCTAGTCGACCGTGCCCCTACCCTGGACGACTTCAGGGAGCGATGGATCGAGCCGTTGGCGCGGCGCCAGTTGATCGCCGCTCTGCCCGATGGCGGCCGCTCAGCCCCTCTCCTCCGCGCGATCTCCGAGATGGACGCCTTCGACCTCTACGATGTATTGGCCGAGCTAGGCTACGGTTTGGACCCAAAGACTCGTATCGGTCGGGTGGATGCTTTCGGCTACAAGCACGCCGACTGGCTCGCCGGCTTGCCACCGGTCACCGCGGAAACGCTGCGCGCGCTCACTCGTCAATTCAGCCGTGCGGGCACTGACGAACTGGAGAATCCTGAGGTGTTCCGCACTCCCGACGTGGCGCATGCCGGCGGCCTGAATGCGCTGAAGATTTTCGGCTCCCCCGTGCAGATCCTTCGCGAAGTGAAGGAGAGGCTCTTTGCGGCGTGATGAAGCGGCTATTGCGCGACGTGCTCTCCCCCCGCAACGAGATCGTGCACCCGCATGCCAACCCGCGGGGAGAAGCGATCTTCGTCGGCCTTGAGCACATCGAGCCGGGCATCGGGATCAGAACGGGGTCGCTTCGCATCCGTCTAGAGGACCTGACGGGCCGCAAGACACGGTTCAAGGCCGGAGACGTCCTTTATGGGTACTTGCGGCCGTACCTGAACAAGGTCTGGGTGGCCGAATTCGACGGCGTCTGCTCGGTGGATCAGTACGTTTTCAAGGTCAACCGGGCGTTGGCGATGCCGGAATACGTCGCCGCATACCTCCGCAGCCCGATATTTCTGGCAGCCGCGCCGGTTGCGGCGTCCCCAGGCCAGCTGCCGCGTATCCGTACCGACGAGGTCCTCCGCACCCCGCTCCCGCTACCTGACCTTCATGACCAGGATCAATTAGTACGACGTCTCGCCGTGCTTCATGACTTATTTGCGCGGGGGCGTCGAGCGGCGGAGGAGAGTGCGCGAGCCACTTCACTACTTCGGGGCAAGTTGCTCAGTAGGGCGTTTGCGGGAACCGAGCCATTGGCAACGCGTGAGGGCCTCGAAGCGCCCAGCGGCTGGAGGTGGCATCGGCTCGACGCCGCAGCCCGGCTGGAGAGCGGTCACACGCCGAGCAGGCAACGACTCGATTGGTGGGGAGGAGAGATCCCTTGGATCGCCTTGCCTGACATTCGTGCCCTGGACGGCCGCGTAGCGACTGACACGGCCGAGCACACCAATCCAGAGGGAATTGCCAACTCTGCCGCGCGCGTCCTGCCGGAAGGCACGGTTGTGATGTCGCGAACAGCATCGGTGGGTTTCGTGGCGCAGATGGGGCGCCCGATGGCTACGAGTCAGGATTTTGTGAACTGGGTCTGCGGTCCTAGCCTTAATCCGGAGTTCTTGGTGTTCCTGTTGATGCGGTCTCGAGAGTTCATTCGCTCGCTGGCGAGTGGTGCCACCCACAAGACCGTATACGTTCCGACGGTCAAGTCGTTCCGTGTCTGCGTGCCACCCATCGCGGAGCAACGGCGCATCGCCGCGAGGCTGCGGAACCAGCTCGCGCAGCTCGAGATTGCCGAGGCCGGGATGACTGAGCAGGGCCGTGCCATCAACGCTCTACCTGCCGCATTACTGCGATGGGTCTTCGATAGGGCGGCAACCGATCGAACGCGACCGCCTGCGCTTCGCTAGGCTCCGTGCATGCGAAGCACGCCAGACCAATTCGCGCACGGACCCGCTTGGGACATATCAGCGAGCAAGGAACTGCGGGAGTTGCCGTGACCGCCACCCGGAAGATGGCGACGCCAGCATCGGTCAACCAGTCGATCAAGGCCGTTGCGGACATCATGCGCCGCGCAAACCTGGCGGGCGCTCTTCAATACGTGCCCGAACTGAGCTGGCTGTTGTTCCTGCGCATCCTTGACGAGCGCGAGCAGATGGAGGCCGATTTCGCATCGGCTGTGGACAGGCAATTCACTTCCTCGCTAGGCGCACCGTACCGCTGGCGCGATTGGGCAGCTCCCGATGGCGACGAGCGCCGACAGCTGACCGATGGAGCGATGGGCCGCTTCATTCCCTTCGTGAATGAGAAGCTCCTTCATCATCTCCACCGGCTAGGCGACCGCACCGAAGCCACGCCGAGGCAGCGAATGATCAGCGAGGCGGTGTCCGCCGTGGAGCGAGTGCGCGTTGACACCGAGTACAACCTGCTCGAGGTCCTCGATCGCATCCATGAGATCCGCCAGGAGGCCGTTGATCCGACCCACGTCTTCACCCTGAGCCAGGCTTACGAGGGTCTGCTGCTCAAGATGGGCGAAAAGAACAATGATGGCGGCCAGTTCTTCACGCCACGGGAGGTGATTCGCGCCATGATCCGTGTCGTCGATCCAAAGGTCGGCGAGACGATCTACGACCCCGGTTGCGGTACCGGAGGTTTCCTCGCTCAGAGCTTCGAGCACATGCGCGACAGCCTAGGGGAGGCGGCTACCGCCGATCAACTGCAGTTCCTCCGCGAACGCACATTCTGGGGTCGGGAGAAGGCCGACCTCGTGTATCCGATCGCGATCGCCAATTTGGTGCTCCACGGAGTCGACTTCCCGCACATCTGGCACGGAAACACGCTTAGCGCGCAGGTCACGTACGACGGCCTCTTTACGGATGCCCCCGCGCAGTACGACGTCGTGCTGATGAACCCGCCGTTCGGAGGCAAAGAGGGAAAGGGGGCACAGACGCGGTTCGCTTATAAGACCGGAGCGACGCAAGTGCTATTCCTCCAGCACGTCATCGACACGCTGAAGCCCGACGGTCGCTGCGGGATGGTGATCGACGAAGGCGTCCTCTTCCGGACCACCGAGCAGGCGTTCGTCCAGACAAAGCGGAAGCTGCTCGACGACACGGACCTGTACTGCATCGTCAGTCTGCCGCCAGGAGTCTTCTCATCTGCCGGTGCCGGGGTGAAGACGAATTTGCTCTTCTTCAACAAGCCGGGCCCGACTGAGCGGATCTGGTACTACGACCTCTCCGAGGTCAAGGTCACCAAGCGGCAGCCTCTGACACTCGGTCACTTCGATGAACTGCTGCGGCTGCTGCCGGATCGCGCCGATTCCGATCGGTCGTGGACGATTGAACGACAGGAGATCGAAGCTCGAAAGTACGACATCAAGGCCGTCAACCCCAACACAAAGGGAGACGAGGACGCCCGGAGTCCTGACGAGTTGTTGGACTTCATCGAGGCGAAGGGCCGCGACGTCGACGCCTCGATCGCTGAGCTTCGCCGCCTTCTCTAGACGGTCACATCGCCACGCCTCAATCGATCAATCGTGAATGCAGTGTCCGTAGCCCGTCGGACAAGCACGCGGCTCTTTAGAATCGACCGCTGCTCGCGACCGCCTGACTCACAGTCAGGTTGTTGCCCTGAGGTGCAGGGCGGCACTGGGAGACGAGCCTGGGCCCCCTTGGGCCGCGAATATCCCGATGGGCAGGCCTCGTGGATTTCTTCGTGCTGCTTGAGGCGCCAATGCTGGACCACCGCCCTTGACCTAACCTCTGTCGCGTGACGGCTCCCGATGCCAACGAGTGGATCTCGGTAGGAGAGGACGACCCTCTTTGGAGTTCGCCGACTGCGGACCAGCTGCCTCCGCCGTTGGCAACGCCCTCACCCGCGCTGCTCAACACCCACGAGATGGGCTGGGAGCAGTTCGAACGGCTCGTGGCAGCGATCGCTCGCGAGCTCGATGGCGCGTACAACGTACGCCGATACGGTCGGTCGGGACAGGCTCAACACGGGCTGGACATTGTTGGGCTCTTCACAGGCCGGCTGCCCACCGTCTACCAAGCCAAGGACTGGCAGCGATTCGGCGCCTTGGACCTCGAGGCGGCCGTGCTTCGCCACAGTGGGGGCAGCCGACCGTTCGGCGCCGACCGTCTGATCATCGCGGTCGGCTCCGAGGTCCGGGATACGGCCGTGGACGATCGTCTCCATGCGTTGCGACAGGATCATCCTGACCTCGCCATCGTGCTCTGGGACCGAGGCGAGATCTCCGAACGGCTGCGTTCGCAGCCGAACCTGGTCCGCAGGTTCTTCGGCGAAGCGACTGCTCGCAACTTCTGTGACGTGCCCAGCACGGCTGTGCCAGAAACGACGCGGCCCTCGATCGCGGCGGAGGCAATCGTTCGTGGCCCGATCGCCTACCTCGGGATGCTCGAGTCCTTTCGCCGCGCTCGCGAGGCTCTGGACTCGGACCCTGCCGAGGCAGCGACACTGCTGCGCGACATCGCGGAAAGGCTTGAGGCCAGCGGGTTCGTGCCTCACGGCGCCCTCATCCGCGACCTACAGGCGAAGTCGTTGGGAGCGGCAGGCGAGGCGTCCTCGGAGGCCCTGGTCCGTCTTCGACTTGGATGGGCGAGCCTCGACGCGGGCGACCCGTTCACCGCGCAAGTCCAAGCCCGCGAACTGTCGAAGTGGAATGACGCCCCTGCAGATATCCAGCGCGCACTCGCAATGCTGGGGGCGGTTGCCGGCTATCGAGCCCACGCTCAAGTGCCAATCGAGGATGTCGCTACGGCGTTCGATGCGCTCCATGCGGGCGATCCAACGCGGGTCGAGGGCGCGCTGGCGCTAGCCGAGGAATCCATCGCTGACAGGCGAGACGATCTGATCACTGCGCGCGCCGATGCTCTGCTCAAGCTGGCGGCTGATCTTCCTCAGAACGCCGACGGGTTGCCTATTGCTGCGCGCTTGCGCATGTGTGTCGCCGACGCGACAGGTGACTGGGAGGAACTTGCAGAGTCGGCCCGCCGCGACTATCCGGCTCGCACGACGGCATGGGTGATGGCTCGCTATGCCCGCCATCTAGCGATGGCGGGCAACGTCGCCGGCTCTATGGCGCGGTGGACCGACGCGATCGAGCGTGCGTGTGTCGAGCAGCTAAACGACGACGCCGCCGACTGGTTGTACAGCTCGCGGACCGTGCGAGTGTGGGGTGGCTTGCACGGCAGCGATCTGAACGAACCGCACCGCCATGCACAGGCACTCAGGGCAGCAGGTAGCGGGACGGTACTCCGCGAACCCTACCCAGCTCGGGAGCGGGCTCTCGATCGAATGGACCACGAGAAGTGGCCAGATGCCCTCGAGGCTCTCCGTCACTACCTACGTCGCAGCACAGTCCTCGCAGACCTTGAGGGTGAGCTCGACGCCCACGGCGCGATGGCACGGCTGTTCATGCAGACCGGTCGGGCAGCCGAGGCGGCGCGTCACTTCGTCTTCGCCGGGGATGCCAAGTCGCTTGAGGCTCTTGCGGCGAGGTTGCCCGACCAACCGCTCTCAGTCGAGCCGGGGCTGCTCACCGACCGGCCCTGGGAGCGCGCGGCCGCATACGCGTACATATGGAACGCAGCGGATCTCCTTGTCGACGAGGACGCTCGTTGGTGGTGCGCGACAGCCTTCGCCGAGGTCGAACGTGACCCGGGCGAGTGGCGGCCGTTCGCGCCGAATCCTTGGCTTGCGGCCTTCAAGGCCTTCGCTCAGCTCGCACGTGTCGCCTCTGTCGAGGAGGCTACGAGGTTCCTCGAGTTCTCTCGCACCCTCATACCCCGTGACCCGAAAACGTACCGCCACACGGACGAAGCGCAGGTCGAGGCCACGATTGCCATCGGTCTCACCCAACCAAGCCTCCGACCGACCGCCCTCGAAGTCCTTCTCGAGTGCTTGCTGGCCGACCAACACATGGCGGACGTCGTCTTGAGAGACGGTTCTGAACTACTGCGTAGCGACCCCACAACGGTCGTTGCGAAGGTTGGCCCCGCCGCGCGAAGTGGCAGCTTCAATGCCGCGTTGGCGATCGTGGAAGCAGGGGGCGATGCCGAAAGCGCAATGCCCGAGGCGCGACGCCGACTGGAGTCCGCGCTGAGCCAGCCTGAACGAAAGCCAGGCGTGTTCAGCTTCGGCACGATCCTGCCGCAGATCGCCTTCCTCGTCCGGGTCCTACCAGAGGAAGACCGCGTCCGGTTCGCCAGAGGGATGCTGAACCGAGCCGCCGCGACTGACGACATCGGACAAAACCGGGCTGATGCGCTAATCGCCCTACAGGTCATTGGCTCGGAGCTCCCAGAAGGTGCCAGGGAGGAGTTCTACGGTTCTGTCCTGCCCTTTGCCGCCGGCGAATACGAGCCAGGGATCCAACCACCGTCATTCGCGGGCGCGGACGATCCGCTCTCCCGAACGCGCATCTCGCTTGGCCCCTCCGGCCTCGAGGGGCCCGGATTGCTGGTATTGGCTGCGTTGGCGAGGACGGCTGAACAAGCGGAAAGGGTCGAAGAGTTGGTCCTCAGCCACCTTCGGGCTGAGGCCATCACGGCTGACGCCGCAGCACGAATGCTGCTCAGCCTTCCTGGTGATGCGATTCGCATGCCGGTGGCCGTCTTGAGCACACACTCGAGTCCCGCGATGAGGGCAATGGGTGCGGTGCTATGGGCACGACGAATGAATGAGCCAGAAACCGTCGGGATCGCCCTCGCTCGGGATGCGGCGCGAGTCGTTCGAGCCAGCCTCGCATCAGCACTGCGCGACGATCCGCGGCACGACTCTGTGCGAGCCGTCCTCGGCGGCGATCCACGACGATCGGTGCGGCGAAGAGTGACGCGTCGGGGCAGCTGAACGTAAGGGATGCGCAACAACTCCCGAGCACCTGATACTCAGTCAGGTCCCTGTCAGCCTCTAAGGCCCTTCGATGCGTTAGGTCGCGGCAGACCGCCCGCATCCGGCATCTGCTGACCTAGACGCCGCACTGCGAGTTCAAGGCCGATGTTCTTGCGCCTTCTGCGCCCGCCATTCGCGAACGGCCGGACCCCAACCCCACTTCCCGCTCCAGCCGTCCAAGTAGACGGCCTTATAGGCATCGGAATCCGACGGAAGTTCCTTGAACGCAGCCTGAAGAGCAGACTGGGATGCTGAAGCGGCCGGCGCGTCAATCGTTTCCGAGACTTTGACCAGGCTCCCTGTCAGTGCCGCGGTGATGGCAGCACTGATGGCTCCGAACAGCTCCTTGTCCTGATCACTTGGCTTGGTGCCCGGCGCAACGATCTCGATAGTGACGATGACAATGAGAGTCGCGCCAAACGCCGCTAGCAGGAACATCGCTAGGGTCTTTGCGCCGATCGCCTGAACCGCTTGGAAGGGTGCGTGCCGAACTCGGCGTTCGCCGACCCACGCGATGAGAAGGAGTAGACCAGGAACGGCCAAGAACAGCGGGAGCTGCCAAGATTGATAGTTGCCCCGATAGAACCACCACGCGCCCGCGGCGCCGAGCCCTCCCACCGCAGCACCGACCACCCATGCGGGAAGAACAGCCAGACGCGCGGAGGCCATTCCAATTGCCGAGAGAAGGCTCATGGCTGGCCTCCGATCACCGGTGAACAGTGCTCTTCAGAATGGGTACAACACCATCGGAGACCGTCGCTTCTTAGGATCGGGCGGAGGATGCTCGGCTCTCCGCCGCCCACGACGCACCAGCCGGTGCTGTCCTTCTGGGTCTGCTCAACCGCCGCGAGCCTCGCGTTTTGAGCCTGAAGAGCATCCAGGAGCTGCTCGTCGACCATCGGGTTCCCTCCCTGCCTGAGAGACTTGGCAGGCCATGGTTGGCCACCGCCAGTGCTCTCTAACCACTCTAGTGATGGCAGGAAGGCTCTGACAGGACAGACGCGGCAGCCGGGGCTCACTGCCCGCCACCGAGTTCCTGACAGTGCGTCAGAGTTCAGTCCGCCCTTCGCCATGGTGCGAAGGTTCATGCGGCGAGCGGGTGGCTCCTCCTGACAGGGCCGCGTCGATGGGCGCTGGCTGAATTGCCAAGTGCCCCCGCCCGCCGTCGTGAAGCGGGCCAGGCGTGGCCTCATAGGAGCGTGTCGAGGCTGTCGTCCCAACGCACTGCTGCCCGCCTGACCCGTGCTCATCCTAGCCGCATCGCAGGAGGACGGACATGGCAGCCATCGGCATCGATACCCACAAGGCCACGCTGGCGGCGTGCGCCGTCGACGAGCGCGGTGCGGTGCGCGCCGAGCGCGAGTTCCCGAACGACCCGGCCGGGCACCGCGCCCTGGCCAAGTGGAGCGCCGAGGTGGCGCCGGGCGCACCGATCGGGGTCGAGGGCTCGGCCAGCTATGGTGCTCCGGCCGCTCGCCACCTCCTGGCGATCGGGCTGACCGTGGCCGAGGTGCCGCCGCACCTGTCGCGGCGCGAGCGGATCGGCACTCGGTACGCCGGCAAGAGCGATCCCGGCGACGCGCTGGCCATCGCCCGCGTCACCCTGCGCGAGACGAGCCTGCCACCGGTGCGCCGTGACGACGCCAGCCACGAGCTGCAGCTGCTGGTCGAGGCCCGCGAGGACCTGGTGGCCGAGGCGACCCGCAGCCGCAACCGGCTGCATGCCGACCTGCTGGTGCTAATGCCCGGCTACCAGGTCCAGCTGCCACGGCTGGTCAGCCAGCGTCAGCTGGCGACGCTGCGCCGTCACCTGGCGCGGCGGCCGGAGCTCCAGGCGCGCCTGGCCCGCGAACGGCTGGCCCGCCTGCTGCGGCTCACGGCGGAGACCATGGCGCTCGAGGCCGAGATCCGCGCCCGACTGGCCGGGCATCAGCTGCTCGACGTACCCGGCGTGGGCCCGCTGGTGGCCGCCAAGCTGCTGGGCGAGATCGGCGATCCGCGCCGCTTCGCCAGTCACGATGCCTTCGCCGCCTTCGCCGGCGTGGCCCCCATCCCGGCCAGCTCGGGCCAGGTTCAGCGCATGCGGCTCAACCGCGGCGGCAACCGCCAGCTCAACCGGGCGTTGTTCACCGCCGCCTTCGTGCAGACCAGGCACCATCCGCCGGCCATCGCCTTCATGGCCCGCAAGCGGGCCGAGGGCAAGAGCTTCCGCGAGGCCCTGCGCTGCCTGAAACGCCATCTGGCACGGCGGGTGTTTCGGGTCCTCCATGCACCTGCCGCCGTGGTCGAGGCGGCCGCTTGACAAGATAGGAGCTTGGCAATCAGGGGAACGCTTGCCGGTTCCGAACCTTTCGAGGCGCTGCTAGGCTCTCGCCAATGGATGAACAATGGGTCTACGTCGTCACCAAGGGCACTGGTGACAAGCAACACATCGCAGGCATCTACGCGACGCTCGAAGCTGCGAAGGCGGCCAACACGGAAGGTGGTGAGTGGCGGATGGATGAACCGGATGAGTTGTGGATCAATGAGGACTACTCCGCCAAGATCGATAGGATTGGGGTCCAGTCGTAGGCCCTTCATAGTCCATCGGTGAGGCGCTTGAGATAGCCAGACGCTGCGGGCCAACTCCTAGCTGACCGGCCCGATCAGCAAGGGACCCACCAGTGCGCGAGCCTCGTCCCACGCGGCGAATTGCGCCGGGCTTGGCTCGCCGGTGTCCTGGGAGGCACGCGCGCCGTGCGGCGGCGGCCGGCTACGTCATCCGTGAGCTCTGGAGTGTCTCCGTCCGGCTAACGCAATCTGCCGTGTTGACGTCGGGTAAACGGATAGCGCAAATAGGATCAGGCAACTGCGGACAACCTCCTGACCCACGATCAGGTGGCGATCCTCGCCAGTCCGGTTGGCCGCATGACCCATCCCGGCTACAATCTCCTTCGAGCGGCGCCGAGCGGAATGGCAACTTGATTGCCGTCGTTTCGCGGATGGCGTCCTGACTAGTCTCCGGGGTGAGCACTTGATCACCCCGGAAAACAGCAGGCGGCGGCGTGTAGCTCGCGGTCAGCTGAGCACGAATCTGGCTCATCCACTGGGGAGTGGCCAAGCGGTAAGGCGCCTGACTCTGGATTCCGCTATCACGCCCGGCCGTTTCCCCGAGGCCGATGGAGCCCTGCTCTGTTCGAGGAATACTCCTATCCTCGACCGCCGAACAGGGGCGCCTCGCTCAGAACGGCCACCCGCGCCCAAAGGGAACTCTCCTCTTGTGGCTTTCCCTCAGCTCCCACGCCACGGCATCGGGATCCATCCAAACGCGATTCGGCGCTATCGGTGGCGCCGTGTTCTCCTCGGCCAAGAATGGGGCGTAGCGGCGGATCGCGGCGTCGGTCAGAAGGTAGCCATGATTTTCGAGCACCGATCGCTCCGGCTCGCTGAAGCGGTCCAGGTCGGTGCGCATCTCGGCGATCACACGCTTGACCAGGTCGGGTGGGTAGCCGGAAGCGCCGATATCGTAGCTCGCGATGTCGGTACCGATGCCCCAATACGTGCCGCGCAGCCGACCTTCGATGAAGTTGCTAATCAGCCAGCGTCTGCGCTGCGCGCCTCCCTGACGCCCCATGACTTCAACGTAGCGGTTCAGCCGCCAGAACAGCCCGCGGTCGGGGCCGGCGTCGAAGGTGGAGCCGCCCTCGGAGGCCAGGATCACGGCGTGACTCTTCCAGACCGGCTCCAGGCCCATGTTGTCGTACAGGCCACCATCGCTGAGCCGGAGGCTCGCCACTCGTTCGTCGCGCTCGTCACCAGACGGGTCCCTACCGCCCTGCAAATCGGACGGCGCGAGGTTGATGGGCTGAGGGTTGAAGAAAGGTGGAAAGCACGACGAGGCGGCAACAGCCCGCGCCACCCTCCAACCGGCGGGCGTGGGCACGTAGCCGGCCATGTAGCTGCCCACCTCCTCGCGCGTGAAGGTCCAGTTCACGCCGTACGACATGTCGGTCGCGCAGAAGACGAAGCGGGGATGCTCGGGCAGTCGACTCAACTCCAGTCTCGTGAGGCGGCGCGTGTACTGGCGCTCGAGTTCGGCAACGGCGCGGCTGCCGCGGAGGACGTTCCAAGGGAGCAGCCCGGTCAGGAGCGGCCAGGTGCGGATGTCCTTGCCGCAGACATCGCGCTTGAACGGCCCAGCCACACGCTCGTCGAAGTTGGCGAAGACCTCGCCCGGGGCAGGCCAGCTAGGGCCCATGGCGGCGACCAGATGCGCGGCGAGGATGCTCCCGCCGGAGACAGAGGTTATGGTGTCGAGCTTCCCTAACGCGCCCATCTCATTCAGGCGACGCACGGCGCCGAGATGAAAGAGTGCCGCACGGTAGCCACCGCCCGATAGGCAGAGTGCCACCCCCTTGCGTTCCTCCAGAGGCAGGTACGCCTCGCGCGCGTCGGCGCTGGGTGGCTCGGGTGGTGGCAGCAGCGCGGGCGCTAGGCCGCTCTGCGGCACGGGCGCCGCTCGGTCGTGCGGCGGGCGGCGAGCCTCCGGTGCCAGTTCAGGCATGATGCGACCTCCTATTCAGCTACGTCATACCGGGACATCGAACGAGCCCCGCTCCAGGAACGTCGCGGCCAGGCGTCCCCCGCTAGCCGCGATCAGCCGCTGCACGCGCGCCTCCACGGCGGCCATGTGGACCTTCGCATCGGCCTGCTGGGTGACGCTCTCGCGGCTCGTGAACCAGAAGCGGAACGGACCGCCCGCCGCCGGGTTCGGGCTGAGGAGGTTGGATGGCCCCCAGCGGGACTCCGCGACGGCGTCGATCACCTCGATCTCCGGATTGGTGTGCTCACCGTTACCGCAGAACACGTAGTCGTCGGCCGTGACGCGCCGGCAGAAGGCCGCGTCAATGTTGTGCTCAGACCCGTGATGCGGGACCTTCAGCACGTTGACGTGCAGCCCGACGTCCGGGTCGAGCAGACGGTGCCGCCGCAAGCCGGCCAGGACGTGATCGCTGTGGCCGTCCCCGGTCAGCAGCAACGTCCTGCCGTTCTCCTCCACAAGCAGCATCAGCGAGGCGAGGTTAGGTGGCGTCACGGCGCGGATGTCGCCCAGCTCCTTGGCCTTCTCCAGTGCAACACGCAACTCGTCAGCCTGGGCGATGGTCAGCGCCAACCGGGCGTCGAGTTGCGAGAAGTCAAGGTCGCGCTCCGCCTCGCGCGCTCGCCGCCTGATATCATCGAGCGCCGCCTGGTGGGTCTCCAGCCATGCGTTCCACTCGGCCCGCAGGGCGCGGAGATGGCTGGCGCTGGGCCCGAGCACGCGCAGCGAGATCCCGCCGAGGGGGATGGGGCTGGGCGGCGGTTTGTTGCGAAGGTAGGCCAGCTTGCCCCCGAATTCGGCGTTCAGCGGGATGCTGAGCTGCCCGGCGCCGATGCGGCGTGAGACCTTGATCGCATCGGGGATGCTCTGGGCCAGCTCGCCGGCCCGGGTCGCCGCCTCAGCGACTTCTTCACCCTCTTCGGCGCCGCCCAGGATCGCCGCGGAGGCTGCCAGCATCCCGGCGACCGGCCCGGCATTGCGTCCGAGCTGCTCGTGGAACGCGTTGTGCCAGATAGCTCCCACCTCTGGCGGCCGCGGCACGTTCGGCGTGCGGTGCGAGGTGTTCCCGACCTCAAGGTGGTACTGGTGGACGCGCCACGCGACCAGGTCGTCCAGCAACTGCAGCACGCCGCCGATGTGGTCACGGTCGATGTGTGAGACGTAGACGAGGTCGATCATCCCCTCGCCGTCCGCGCCCCGCAGCGCGGAGAGCGCCGGCGCCACGTGCTCGGCGAACTCTGCCGGCATCCCGCCGTCCACGAGCATCCGCCGCCCATCGGCGCCCTCGAGCAGCAGGCAGTCCCCCTTCCCGGCCTGGAAGGCGGTCAGCTTCACCGCGCCCGCCTGCTCACGGCGGTGCGGTCGTCGCGTCGGTTGACGGTGCGTGCCTCGGCCACGCAGGCGGCGGGATTGATGCGACCGAAGCCGGCGTCGTTCAGCCAGTTGAAGTCGGCTCCGGGCAGCGGCCGCGCGGTGCGCTGCATGATCCCGCCAATCTGGGCCGCCGTCAGCCCTGGCTCGGTGGCGAGCATCAGGGCCGCCACGCCGGCGACGTAGGGGCTGGCCATGCTCGTGCCGGTCATCGAGATCCACGGCTCGTCGGGCTCGCCGAAGCCGTTCGCGGCCACGATCTCGGTGCCCGGTGCGGCCACGTCCGGCTTCGATCGCCCGTCGCGAGTCGGTCCCTGGCTGCTGGTGACGTTGATCCGCTCCGATGCCTCGTCGAGGTTGGCGACCGCTATCACCGAGTTGCCGCAAGCCAGCGAGCTGACCGAGGAGCTGTCGACGTTCGAGCCCTCCGAGAAGTACGACGGGAAGCTCCACGCCTCGCGGTCGCCGATGCGACCCAACCGGCGCGGATCGTCGCGCTCGATCCAGGCGTGGAAGCGGCCGTCGCGCACCTCGCGGGCGTGAAGGCGGACTGTCCAGGTGCCGGACGGGATGCCGATCACGCCGGCGGGGTTGAGGAACGGGCTCAGGAACAGCGATATGGTGTTGGCGCCGTTCGCCGGGTGGTACAGCTCGTTGTAGATGCTCACGAAGCTACCGTCGGGAAGCCGCTGGTTCTCGATGAACTGGAGCGGCTCCACCGGCCCGATCCAGTCGCCAGCCGGCGGTCGGATCGACACCGCCAGCCGGTCCTGGGGGCCGTACCACAGCTCCAACTCGTTCTCCGAGATGTCGACTCGCCCGTTGCCGACGACGACCCATTCCAAGACGGTGTCCAGCTCTCGCGCCGGCAGACGGCGCGCGCTGTGGATGCGGCCCATCACGAAGCCCATGTCGCCCGGAAATGCGGCGATCTCCTGACCGGCGTTCCCCGCGGCCACCGAGACGCAGCGGCCTGGCACGGACAGCGCGCTGTCGATCCAGCGACTCACCGCGCTCGTCCCATCGTGGGCATGGCCGTTGGTCCCGAGACTGATGTTGATCGAGAGCGGCCGCCGCATGCTGGTGGCAAGAGCGGTCAGGTAGTCAACCGCGTGGGCGATCCGAGTCGAATCGTAAAAGGAGCGCCGCCGCGCGAGATCGTCGCTCGGCAGCGAGATCACGACGCCGGCGAGCATCGCGTTCGGGCTCACGCCGTAGTTGCCGGCAGCGATGCTTGCCACGTGCGTGCCGTGCGAAGCGGGGTCCATCTGGGACTGCGGCTCGATGTCTTGCGGCGCCACGTGCGCGGCCGGAGCAGCGGCGAGTGCGGCGTTGAGATGCTCGGCGCGGAGCTCCGAGCCGTAATTGAACTCGGTCGAGAAGACCGCCGCGTCCTGCCCGTGCGGGCTCGGGCGTGCATCGCCGCCCTGGTCCCAGATGCGGATCCAGCGCGTCTCGCCGTTGACATCGATGAAGTCCGGGTGGGCGAAGTCGAAGCCATTCACGTCGATGATCCCGATGATCACGCCGGCGCCACCGCGGTGCTGCGCCTTACCAGGCACGCTTCGGGAAGGCCTGGGCGCGGCCGCACTGGCTGCTGAGGTCATCGGGCGCGGGACGGACAGTGTCTCGCCGGCCTCTACCCAAGTGACTGCCTCGTCGCGGAGCGCAGCCGGCAGTTCTTCTACCGGGATCTCGGCCGTGATCAGGTTGCCCCGCCGCGCGTGCTCGCCCGGCAGCCGCTGGCGGGCGGCCTCGTCGCTGACGTCAGCGGTTTCGATGAAGACGCTCGTCAGCACATCCGGCGCGAGCTGACCAAGCGTTCCGCGGACCACCCCGCGAGGGAGCTGATTCCGCCGCACGAGCGGCGGGTGGACGGGGGACTCGTCGCCAATGTACGGCGACCCCGGAGCGAGGCACACCGAGGACGCTAGCTGTGCGCGGATAGCGTTGACCTCGGCACTGCCATTCGCGAACACCCGCAGCTTCGGCTGGAGCTTACGCTGCTCCGGCCCGACGAGGGATTTCTTTGCCTCAGCCATGCGCGTTCAGCCCTCCGTGGGGGATCCGTAGCCGAGGCCGGTCATCTGCGCGGACTACCAGCGGGTTCGCCGTCGGCAGCCGTGAACCCATGGCGGAACCGCGATAGCCCGCGGAGGGACCAGCGGGATGAGTTGGGTTAGTCCATCAGAACCGATGCCAGGTTCTGTCCTCTGTCTGGCTTAGTTCCCTTCGCGCGGGAACGCTCCACCGCCACCGCAAAGATGTATACGCCGGGCTTCCAGGTTTCGGTGCGTATTGGGACCACCCGCACGAGGTAGGTCCCGGCCAAGCGCCCGGCATTCACGTCAACGATGTTCACCAAGGCCCCGCCCGGTCCGACGATCATCGGATCGACCTTGAAGTTCGGCACAGCCAGACCGGTCACAGGTTCGCCGTCGGAGTCCGTTACCGAAACGACGAGATAGTTGGGCTGACGGTTCTGTGGCGCAGCGATGGCGTCCTCGGAGAAAGTGTTCACGATCAGTCGACCCATCACTGTCCCTCCCGCTCTGCCAACCGACAGTCCGAGTGTATGCGCATGGTCAAGTATTGCGAAGCGGTCGAGAAGCGAGCGTGGCGGAGCTCCGCGGTTGTCTGATGTGGACACCGCTCGCATGCAGCAGGGATCTCGGACCGTGCAGAAGACCGAGCGCTTGCCTTAGCCCTCGACAGCGGAGGTAAGCGCTCGGTCACTGCCCGGTCAGTTGTAGACGACTCCGAGTATGGGCAGACTGTCCCGATTGTTCGTGTGAGTTGGCGCGCGGCGAGATGTCGAGAGTCGATCGCGCCATCAGTTGTGCACAGGGGGGCGGCCCTAGCTCGTGAGCCGGCGAGGGGAGTGAGACTCCTGGACGCGTCGCCGCTAGTAGCAACGGAGTTATTGCTCAGCCGAGCTGCACCACCTGCCGGTAGAGCTCGAAGGCCTGCTCGTGTGCGCCGCGAGCCGCGAGGAGCTCGGCAAGTTCGCTCAGCGCATCACGCCGCTGTCGGCGTGATCCGACATCAAGAGCGACGTCGGCCGCACGGCGGTAGTCCTCCTCTGCGTGTCCACCGCTGCCGGCGTGGGATCGGGCTCGCGCGCGGGTAAGGAGGCCATCAACGAGGGCATGCGCGTTGCCGTCGGCCTGTGCGCGGTCAACGGCATCACTTGCCCGGTCGATGGCCTCGGGCCAGTCCCGCATGGCCGACGCGATCTGCGCTTCGGTATCGGCGATGTGGGTAATGAGCTCGCCGGCTCCAAGTGCTTCAGCCAACGCACGAGCATGCTTGGCATACTCGCCAGCTTTTCCGACGCTCTCAAGCCGCAGATATGTCAGGGCGAGCGCATTCTCCAGGATGACCGACTCCCGGCGTGCAGAAGCAGCCTCGAACAGCGCGAGGCTTCGCTGGCCAGCGCGCAAAGCGGCTTCGAGATCGCCGCTATCTCGATAACTGAGTGCGAGGGAGAGGAGGAACGTCGCGCGGGCACGATCATCCAGCGCGTCAGCGAGCGAGCGTGCCTCCTCCAAGAACGCCGCCGCTCGTTGCGGATCTCCGCTCCAGAGCTCGACGTTTGCGATGGCAATGAGTACCCGGCCTCTGAAGTCCGGCGGCATCTGGAGCGAGCCGTGCAGCTGCTCCAGGAGCGCCGTGTAGATCGCACGGGCCTCCGCCAGATTCTCCGCTTGATAGTGAGCAGCGGCTAGCCAATAGCGGGCGTTCGCGGCATCCGCTGGCCTCTCGAGCCTGGTGAATAGCGTTAGCGCGTCGGAAGCTCGGTCGATTGCTTCCGTCGGGCGGTTAAGCCGCGAAAGCGCTTCGGCCATGGCCGAAGCAACCTCCGCCCGCGACCTATCGTCGAGGGCACCGTCCGCGAGCTCGCGGTACCGATCCAGAGCACCCTGCGAGTCGCCGGATGCCAGCCGAAGGTCGGCCTCGAGCCGCAGCCCGGCACGCTGCACGTCGACTGAGCGATCGCCGACGAGGTCATTAATCGAGCAACCCAGGCGCTCAGCGAGGTAGCTGAGCGCAGCCATCGACGGCTTCACCAGGCCGTTCTCGAGCGCCGAGATATAGGACGGGGTATACCGATCGGCCGCCAACTGCCGCTGTGACATGTCGGCCGCGTTGCGCGCGCTGCGAATCCGCGCGCCTATGGCGCGCGCGAGCGGTTTGTTGTCCACCACGACGACTCGCCGCGTCGCTCTCTTAGTCGCCATCCGGGGCGGAGTGTACATCGTCCCTGGTCTGCTCTTGCTCCGCATTCACTCCTCCGCTTGCCTTTCTTGGGTCGGGTGATGAATAATAGTGAGCACTGGGAGAGCGACGCACTCAGCGTCAGCGGCCAGGTCAAGGAGCGCTTCGTGTCAGCGGCGGGGCGTCGCATGGCTTTCAGACACAGAAGGAGCCACGCCATGCGCGCTCTTCACGTCCTTCCTCGGATCCTCTTTTCGTCGGCAGTGCTCGGGCTCCTGCTGACTGCGATATCAGTCGCCTCAGCACTTGCTGGAGACATCCAACCGCCAGTCCCCAAGTAACCCAGCGAACTCGGGAGACTCAGTCACTCAGGCGGCGTCACGCCCTGACACAGGAGCGATGGTCTAGGAGCGATGATTGGTGCCACCGGAGCCGGGCGCCAGACATGGATCCGGTGTCGATCTGAGGGAGCACGCGCCGCTTCGGCAGGTGGCCGAGCCCGCGTCGACCGTGGGCCGGGCGGCTAGACCTCGGCACGGATCCTCGAGCGGAGCCCGGCGTGCCCGACGGGAAGGTGACTCAGCAGCAGAGTCTCGACGACCTTCCCGTAGTCAGTCAGTGCTTGGTGAGAGCCAATGACGTACCCACTCCACGCACGCCAGATATTGCCGTCCAGCTCATAGACGAAGCCTCGGTAGCCAAGTCCGGGAAGGTCCGGGGGCTCGTGAGCACTCGGCGGCAGAGCGTGATGCAACTCGGCGAGCTTCCGCGCGGCTGGCGGCGACAGCGGCCACCGAGGATTCGGGCGTCCGCTGAAGATGTCCAGTTCGATCAGCACGAATGCGACCTAGTTAATCACCACTGACCGACCGGCGTAGAAGTACCCGCAGAAGTCGGTGTAGCCACCCCGGTTACACGTCTCCGGATTCGCAATCACGACCCCGCTGTTGTCCATGTTCCGGGCCGCCGTCCCGCCAGGCTTGTGACCCCAGAACCCGCCACGCTGGTGGCGATACCAGTGGTAGTCCCAGCCCGGATCGATGACTAGCGCCATCAGTCGCCGAGGCCATTCACTGATCGGCAGGCAATTGCAGCGCTTTACTAGGCCGTCCGCCATCGCGGCCGTCGATACATTCGCGCACGCCATCGTACCTGTCATGGCACCGTGGGCCCTCCCCGGTTGCGCGAACGTGTCGGTCCGCCAGTTGCGCGCATAGTTGTAGCAGTTGTTACGCGGCTGGGCGGCCGGCGTGTTCCAGAACCCAGGGTTGAACTGGCTCACCTCGTATTCGCACCGACGACACGTCGCGTCCCTGATGGTGGACCGCAGCGGGTTGTAGGGGGACGTCTTGAACTTCGACACTTTGGGAGGGTCACTTAGGAATCCCTCCACGCGCTCGAAGATGAGGTCACGGAGCTCTCGAGTCAACGGCGTCAGCGCGTGAGACAGGAGCTGGATGTCGGAGTCGAGAGGCATCGATTCCAGGACTCGCAGAGCCAGCTCGCCGGACGCTCGGAAGTCCTCCGCCGCGACAGAAGCGAGTGCGAAGTCACGCGGACCTCCTCGCCGGCGGGGCGGGTCATCGCTGAGTCGGGTGATCCGAATCTCACGGAACCCCAGGCCGCTGAAACCCGTCCCAGGTCGGGCCGCGGCCCCCTTCGCCTCAACCACCGAGGCCAGAAGTCCCTCGCTCAAATCCTCGTCCGTGATGATCCACTCTGGGTTTGGACGTCCCGAAAACATGTCGATCTGGACGTGCAACATGGTGGCCTCCTACTGCTGCGGCGACTTATGCCCCGACGCCTCTTGCATCGTGGAATGGTCGGTCAACCTGGCCGAGGAACGTTGTCGTCCTCATCTCTGTACAAACTCGAGTCTGCCGGAGAGCTCTGCTCGGGCGTCCGCGTGAACCCGCCCGTTTCCTGTTCGAGCTGCCCTACCTCTGAGTCTTCCGCTGCCTGCGCCCCGATCGGGGCAGCCGCCGCGGTTTGCTCGGCCCGAGCTGTGTCGCCCGCGCCGGACTCGTCGCGAACGTCGCGGTCGGCCGCCGTGCCGCGCGAGGAGGTGGTTGGCCCTGTGGCGCGGGTGGTGCTCTTGCCGGCTCGCGCGGCCGCGGGCTGTCCCGCCGCCGCCCGGGCGGTCGGCGCCGAAGCTGTGTTCGGCACGATCAAGTCAGCGGAAGTGCCCGGCGAGGCGGCCAGAGCGAACCGTAGGAGCACTTCCTTACCCGGCTGCCTCGGCCTGTATTCGAACTTCCCGCTGCCGGCCGCCACTTCGACCACCGACCCACCGGCGTCGCCGATAACGTGGGAGCTGATGGCAAGCCCCGGGGGCTCCGTGGTTAGAACGATCGGGTACGCAGCGAAGCCAGCGCCATCCGGTCGGAGTGGCACCGCTGGACTTGGCGACGTTATAGCGACGGTGCCGCCTGACGTCCCGCCGCGCGGCTTGCGAGTGCCAACCGCAGCGGCGGCGGCTTGAACCGAGGAGTTCGCGCCAAAGTAGAAGGCGGAGACGGCTACGACGAGAGTTCCGAGGATCGTCACAAGTTGCTTCGCGATGTCGTCGGACGCATCACTGCCGGGTAGGAGACGGTCGACGTCGAATACCCTTCTGCCGCTCTCGACTCGAGCTCGCTGCCCGGCGATCTCTCCGGGGGGAAGCGCATTCAGCTGAGCCTGCGTCAGCCCGACGCTGGAGACGACGTGACCAGCCTGGTGGACTTGGCTGAAAAGGCCCATCGCCATCACCGCAAAGATCAGAACGAGGCCCAGTGCGAGGATCGCCCTGATGCTCCCCTGCGGGAGCCCCATGGCGGCGTTGCGATCCGCGATTCCTACATGGGAGAAGAAGACCGCCGTCACCTTGAGGCCCACGAGCAGCGCCAAGATGATCAGCCCAATGAAGTAGACGATAGCGAGTTCCTGTTGCAACCCGCCGTATCGCCTCATGAATCCATAGAAGAACGTGCCACCCACCAGAACCCCGAATGGCAACAAGGCTAGTGCGATCAAGGTCAAGGCCTTCATCGTCGCCGGCCACGTAGGTATCCTCTCCGCGGGCGTGTCTACCATCAACTCGCTCCACTACCCAGCTTCATCATCGTACTTCTCCGACGCAACTCACATGTGATTGGTACGACTTGTTCGTCTGCCTCGCGCCAGAACGCGCGCAGCCTGAGGGACTCGATCGCTACCAGTGCCGCGTTGACAGGCAGTGAATAATGGATGAGCTAGGGCCAGACAATCCGGAAGCCGCCAGTGGCGGCCCGCTTGGCTCTCGGGAAGGTCGGCATGCCGCCTGTAGTCGTCGCCGCCAGCGCGAACAACTTCAACTTTGGCGTGTGCGACTTCGGGCCGGCTCCACCCGTCGCCACCCCGGTTAATCCGACATTTCCCGGGAACTGCGTAGTCGCCTGCGCGGGATCCATCGCGATCGCAGGTGACTTCTCGGGGACACAGGTCCAGCTCTTCGACCTGGCGAATCCGGCGGCGCCGGTGGCGCTGGGTGGGGCGGTTCTTACCGGGTTCGGAGGCATCGGTGCGGTCGCCATCAGGGGAACTCTCGCCGCAGCTGGAGAACGCAACGGGTTCCGAGTGGCCCTGATCGACATCTCAAATCCGAGCGCGCCGAGTGTCGTCCGGACGACGACGACCGGCTTAGGTGGATTCTCATCACTCGCGTTCGTGGGCACGCGAGTCGTGGTCGGCGGTGGCGCAAACGGCCCCCCCACGGGTGTCCGCGTCGATTTCAACCCGGCGACACCCACAGTATCGGCGCTCACCCCGGGCTTCATTGGTGGCATGGCGGTCGATGCGGATGCCGGGTTCGGACGCATCGTGGCAGGAAATATGAACGGCTCGCAGGTTGCCCTCATGGATGCGAGCGGGGCCGTCCTGACAACTGTGAATGTCGGCTTCCTCGGGGTCACCTCGGTAGCGATTTCCGGATTGCTAGCCGTTGCCGCAGGCGCCAACTCTTTCACCTTTGAGCGGATCAACTTCGGCGTGTCGCCGCCGGCGCGCTCCACAATCAATCCTGGATACGGTTCAGGAAGCGTCGTTGCACTGAGCGGTACGACATGCGCCTGCGGCGCCATCGTCGGCGGCGGAACCACTCCGGTGAAGCTGGTAAACCTCGCGCCCGCAACACCAGCGGTCGGACAGGGCGTCAACCCTGGCGTAGCGTCTATCGCCTCGCTCGCCTTCGGGATCCTGGTGGGAACGCCTCCCTCGCCCGTGGTGGCTCTCATGCCGTCCGACCTGGCCTTCGGCACCGTGCGCGTCGGCCAGACCAAACAGGAAACACTGACCATTCGCAACATGGGTACGGCGGCTCTCAACGTCTCGAACATTCAGACGTCGAGCGCCCGCTTCACGTTCTCGCCCTCGCCGCCACTGACAATCCAGCCTAACCAGCAGGTAGCAGTAGCAGTGACCTTCGCGCCGAACGCGGAGCAGTCACTCACAGCTACACTGACGATCACGACTAACGATCCAGTCGCCGGGACCGTCACGGTACCGCTGACAGGCACGGGTTCCCTGCCGCACATCGCGGTATCGCCGGCCTCGCTCTCGTTTGGCAACGTCGCCGTATGCCTTCAGGGCACAGGCCAAGTGACGGTTCAGAACACAGGCGGCGTTGACTTGTCGGTCACATCTATTGCTACGAGCGCGCCGTTCAGTGTCACGCCGGCCAGCGCCGTCATCCCGCCTGGCGGGACCCGCGCACTGGCGTTGGGGTTCGCGCCCGTAGCGACCGGAGCGGCGAGCGGGACCTTGCTGATCACGTCGGACGACCCGGCGAATCCGACCCGGACCGTTGCGTTGAGCGGCAATGGCACCCCGACGCCGCCGCCCGGGCTCACCCTCAGCCCCACGGCGCTGGCGTTCGGCGCCGTGCCACGGCAGAACTTCGCGGGGATGAGGCTGACGATCGGGAACTCCGGTCCGTGTCAAGCACTCTCAGTCACACTCAGCACGAGCGGGCCTCCGTTCTTCGTAACCGATGTCGACCCCACCAGTGTTCCGACAATCACGCAACCTGTCAGCGCCTCAGTGAATCCCGGCGCTCCCAAGCGCTTCGCCGTAGTCTTCGCGCCCACCGTACCCGGAGCCGCGGCCGGGACACTCACGATCACCAGCAACGATCCCGCCCAGCCGGCGCTCACGGTCGCTCTGGCTGGGAGCGGTGTCGATCCAAGCCCCGGAGCGTTGGAGCTCGTGCTGGACCGATCCGGAAGCATGCTGGCCCCCGTAGCGGGCGGGACGAAGATGGACGCCCTCAAGCGGGCGGTGAACATGTTCGCCGACGTCGTCCTCCCGGGCCAAGGCGACGCGATGGGGGTAGTGGAATTCGATGATCAGTTCGCGGTGCTCACAACGGCGGGGGCGTTTGATGCCGCGAAGCAAGCTACCGTCAAGGCCGACGTGGCCTCCCTGTCGCCACGCGGTATGACGTCGATCGGTGGGGGTCTGCAGCTCGGGCAGAGTGAGCTGACAGGAGCGTCACACTCGCGAAAAGTGATCCTCGTGATGACGGACGGGATGGAGAACACCCCGCCGACCATAGCCGCCGTTCAGCCAGCGATCGTTTCGGCAGGGATCGAGACGTACGCCGTGGGCTTCGGCCAGCCACAGACCATCTCGGCCCAGGCCCTCAGCCAACTGGCGGCTAGCTCCAACGGCAAGTTCTTCGTCAGCGACGACCCCCTCATTCTCAGGAAGAACTTCGCTCAGATTCTGGCGGACGCGTTCCGTCAGAACGTGGCGGCCGACCCCATCCTAGCCGTGTCCTCGGGCCAAGCGGTCGAGCTGCCCGTTTGGATCACCGACTGCGAGCGCCGGATCACGTTCGTCGCGAACTGGGACGACCCGAACGTCCAGATCGGACTCGAGATCGTCGGCCCCGACGGGACCGTATTCAGTCCCGGCGCGAGCTCCTCGAACCAACTTGTCCGCTACGCCCAGCACCCCGGTTACTGCTTCTATCAGATAGCGTTCGCGCCCCTTGACGGCTCCGCTGACTACATTGGGCCTCAACGCAGCGGCGAATGGACCATGCGTTTGTCGGGCGCCTCTCTCCCAGCCGGTCGGGCGCGCTGCACGACCATGGTCCTTGTCGAGAGCGACCTCATGCTCCAGACTCGCCTACGCGGCACCGACACCCAGCAGCCCCTGACGCTGACCGTCAGCCTCAGTGACGCGGGCGCGGGGATCTCCGGGGCGGACGTCAGTGCAGTGGTGACCGCACCGAGAAAGAGCGTGAGTCAGGTGGTAGGTCGGGCCGCGCTCGAGCGGTTCGTCGCGGCGCCGGTCATCGACGATGTCGTGGGAGTCAGCGTGTTCGAGCGCGCTGTCCGGAATCTGTCGCTCCGTCGCCAGGCACTTGTCCCGACGACAAGGAAGAAGCACAGGCTGAAGGGGAGGCGCGGCATCTATACGCTGCGGCTCGCGCCCCCCCTGGTCGAGGGCGTCTACCAGTTTGAGATCGAGGTGAGCGGCTACGCTTGCGGCGGCAGGTTTCAGCGGTACTCGTCGCAGGCCTTTGCGGTCGCGCGCAAGCTCGACCCCGCCTCGACGACGATTACGATTACGGCGCCGACGACGACCGTCGCTGTCGCAACAATCACACCGATGGATGCGCAGGGCGTGCGCCTCGGCCCCGGACTCGCACCGACAATCGCGGCGGATGTCCGCGGCGGTCGGGTTACGGCGATCATCGACAACCTGGACGGAACGTACGCGATCCACACAGCGTGGCCGCGCGGAATTCGAAGTTCACGGATGAGTCTCGAACTGGCGGGGACGCATGTGGAGCTGCCATTTAGCCCAGCCGCAACTGGGCGGCGCCGCAAGGCGTGAGTTCGACTCCGATCGGCGGCTGTGTGCTGTACTCAGCGAGGGGCGCCGGAGCATTGACCCTCAAGGTTCGTGCTGGTCGAATTCTCCGGACAATCAAGTTCACCACGCCGAGCATGCCGCAGTTTAGAGAGCGAGCGAGTTCCGCTGGGACCTGTCTGAGAATGTGACCCCTCGCGGCCTGAGTTGATACGCGAAGCGGTCGTTCCGATTGACCTGATCGCCCCCCCGGTGTTGCGCGCCGTGGGTGTGGCCTTGGTAGCCGTCGCCGCCCTTCTCACCTTGACGCCCTTCGATCCGGAGAATGTCCCGATCGCTCTCGGGTTTGCCGCCGTTGTCTTCGCGATCGGAGCTGGACTAGCGAGTTTGGGAGGGCGTCGCGCGGTCCGGTGGACGCTGTGTTTCACCGTCCCGGGCCTTGCATTGGCATTGGTGGGTTTGGCCGATGCCGTGGCCGCAGTGTCCGCTGGGACGAGGCTCTTTGGAGTCGTTCTGTTGGCCATAGGGACAGTCCTGACCGTCGTCGGGCTGATCGGCGGATCTGCAAGCACACGGAGCACCGCTGCGGGACTCATTGGCACTGCCTTTCTGTGGTTGCTGGCGAGCCACAACGTCGCGCAGTTTCTCGACTGGCTGTCTCGGAACTTCTTCGACAGCCGGTTAGCGCTATTCGCGGCCGCTCTACTTGCTGTTTCAGTCGCGGCTTTGGTGGTGACCGTATCGGACCGAAGCGCACCATCACGCGGTAACGCGGCGTCGAGCGGGGACGCGCCACGAGAGCCACGGTCGGCCATCGAGACAACGAAGGATCTCGTGACAATTCTAGGCGTCACCGGCCTCGTATTCGCAGGGTTAGGGTTCTGGTATGAGTCCGTGTTTGTGCCTTCGCGGCGGCCACCAATCGTCAATCTTGAGGTCACCGCAGAGCTCGGGGCACGATTTGAGGAGTCGGGAGCGAACATTGCCCCAGTCGACGTGCGGTTCCGAGCGATGAACGCCGGGGACACAAAGACGCTGATCCTTGCGGGTTGGTACAACGTCGGCGTTGGCGCGCTCGATACAGACGACAGCATGCCCTTCGTTGAGCGCGTATCGGGCATGGTGCCCCGCGCGCTTCGCGGGGAATTGATTCCCAATTTGACTCGCTCAGTTCTGACCTCGTCCGAACAGGTGGCCGTTGGGCTCTTTCCGTTCCACGGTTCGTGGCTTGAGCCTGAGGACGAGCTGCGCGAGCAGCTCGCTATCCTGATACGAGGGACAGACATGCGAACAGCGTTGGTTGAATTCACGGTCATCATGGCGTCGGCGGATAGGATGGGATCCACCGTGCTGACGCCTGCAACGGTCACTCGGTTTGGGGGAGCGTTAGGTCCCTACCAGGCCTACGGGCCAAGCGAGCCGCTCGCGGCCTACCAGTGGACGGTGCGACCACAAAGACGATTTGATGCCCTCCGTAGGGATGCCGTCACCGCCGTAGTTCAATGGCGGCGCGATGACTCGGGAGCCATTTTCGCGCTTCTGGACATCCTGCAGGGAGGAGTGGTGTGGGAACCCCCACTCGCGCCGTCGCCATCGGTCGATACCTGGCTGGAGAAGTATCGAGAATTGCACGAGAAGCTCCAGCAGGAGTTCGGGCTCTCCCTGACGACGACCCGGCTGGCGCTCGCCCTTCCCGAGCGATCGCTTCCACCGGACTGAGTACGGGCGCCTTGGCGGGTTACCGCGCGGTGCTGCCGAACGGTGCTTAGGCGAGTAAGGATCTTCCACAGAGCACGCCAGTTTAGCGGGCAGGATTCGCAAGGGTTTTCTGCACTCTGTTAAGCGCCAGGCCACTCCTTCAGGTAGTCGCTGCTCTGCTTATCGCGCTCGCCGCTCCAGCCCTAGGTTCTTCTTCCTTGGATTCGGCGGGCTGCTGATTGGAGGGCTTGCCGCCTCACCGCGAGCTGGTTGGGTCTGGTCGAACCCGTGGACGATCGTGGTGGGCTTGCTCCTCGCTGCGGCGTCGATTGGCCTCCTTTTGACCAACTTTTCCATGCGGTTTCAGATGAATCTCCCGGTGCCAACCCTCGCACATCCCCTCGACGACTTCGCGGAAGCTGGCAGCGGACCGCTGTGTCGCGACCGTGAGAGTGTCCGAAACCTGGATCGAGTTGCTCGCCCGCCGGCCATAGAGCCGCAGCAGTCGGTCGAAGTGCTCGACGAGCCACGGCAATTCACACTCTTGGACGACCCACCGCATCGCGATCGGCAATGCCAGGCGGTTTGCTCCCGGGCCGCCGGCGCCGGGTATCGCCCCCGGACCGGGACCGGCCACCTCAGGACCGGAGCGCGTGGTTGGCGAACGGGCGCTCTTGCCCGAAGCAGCCGAGGTCAGGGCACAGGTGCTCGGTCGGCTCGGGACCTTCCCGCCCGACGTACAGGTCGTGGTCGCCGCGAGCGATGTCGGACATCGCCATCATGACGAGCGGCGGGTCGCACGAGAGCTGCAGGCCACCGCCATCGTCCCGCCGGTCACCGGCTCCGTGGTCGGCCCGGACGCATTCGAGGGGTATCGGGACCCGCGCGCCGATCTAGCGCGGCGCCGCGGGCCCTGCGGGAGCCGCCGCGCAGGGTCGCGGAGTTATCCACACCGCAGCGAGCGTCCCGGCCGTCGCACCGGAGGGGATATCCAACCGTCGACGCACGACCTCGGCGCCCGAAACCCCGGCGAAGCGCTCGTAGAATGGGGCGGTGACCGAGCCAGAGGCCGGACCGCTAGCCCCCAACGCGATCGCAGAGGCCCTCGCCAGGAATCCCGACGCCGCCGTTCTCGTCTTCCCCCGCGAGGACGGGCAGTACGCCTCGGTCGCGAGCGACATTCTCGGGCTCCTTGAGGAGGCTGACGTCAGGGCGGACTACGCCACCGATCCGATGGCGACGGGGGTCTACATCCAGAAGTCGGCGGACATCGTCCTGCCCTGGATCCTGGTCATCGTGCAGACGCTGCAGACGACCGGCGGAGTGGCCAACACCGTGGAGGGCCTCCTCACGATGATCCGCTGGATCGTCGGACGCCAACCGGGCGCGAAGGTCGAGCTCCGGCTCGCGCTGACCCGCCGACCGGGCGGCGGAGAGACCCGCAAGCTCGAGCTCATCATCGGTCGTGGTGGGCTCGATGACCAGGCCGAGCGCACGATCCGGGACGCAATCGATGCATTCGTGTCCGAGTAGCTTCGGCCTCGCTCATCTGGCCCGCGGTCAGGACGCGATGAGCCACGCTCGTCTAGCCCAGTTCCGGGGGGACCCCGACGCGGAGGCGCAGGCCCGCGAGGCGCTCGTCGCCCTCCGAGCTGCCGTCGACAACCTCGATGACCTCCCGGAGCAATTCGACGCGCACTACGCGCTCGACCAGGCCGGACGATGGGTCCGGGAGACGTTCGGGTGCTCCCTCGCGCAGGACGACAAGGGATACGCGCGCACTTGCCCAGTCGACCTGGGGCATCACCGCATGGGCATGAGCGTCGGCGCGGTCAACACGGTCCGGATCTGCATGATCTGCGGCGAGGACCCGCGCGCCTGCCGGCATGTGGCGGGGCGAACCTACGACGCCCCGGCCAAGCGCATCCGCGGCCGCTGCAACGTCTGCAATGAGGAGGCGTGCGACCACGCCCCCGGCGAGCCGTACCCGATCCTCTGCACGCGGCTTATTACCCACGTCGACGTCCAGGAGATATCACTCGTCCGGCGGCCTGCGAACACGGCCGCTCGCGTTTTCAAGATCGGGGTGCCAACGCGAGAGCTCGAGGATGCGCTAGGGCCGGACGGGTGGCTTCCAGGAATGCCCGTGAGGTGCGACCGATGCCTCAGTCCGTGCGATGGGCTGCAGGAAATCCCAGAGCCCACGGCAGGGGCCCCGCGGCCCGGCGCCGTGTCCGCCGCCTGAAGTCGCTAGCCGGCGTCGGCGAGCCGGGCGCGACCCGGCTTCGTAATCGTGAACGCATCGGGTGCCGCCGGCGGCGCGCCGGCGGCCACGAAGTAGCCGCGGACCACATGCATCACCAGCCCTTCGCGGAGCAGCCGATGTAGCGCACCCTTCACGACCGGAGCCGCCAGCCCGGACCGCTCAGCGATAGCCTCCGCGGTGGGGTTGGCTTCGGCGTCGTCGTCGTCCTGGATCGCGGCCACCGCGGCGAGAACAGATCGAGCCCCGTCATCCACATGAGCACTGTACGCCGTGTGACAATGCGTGGCGCTGGCGCACCTGACTCGTCTCTCGCTGCTCGGGATTGGCGCCGCAGGCGTACTCTACGACGGCAAGGCCAGGACCTACACGTTCAGTCCTTCGGAATGATGCCGTTCCACATCGCACCGATCCGCCAGAAGGCTACGCTCGGCTGCTCTTCGGGAGCATGCCACTCGGGCTCACCTTCCCACTTTGAGTCCGAGACGAATAGCAGAGGCATCATGGCGCGGCGACCCTATGCGGCCGGACCGTGTGTTCGCATAGCCTTGAGGCGTTCCTGGAGGCGGTGAATTCCTCGGCACCGCTAGTCGCGAACCCGCCCACATGGGCCTGCTCTACCACCTCCCGGACCCGCGAATCGGCGAGCGCCGCCTCCTCGATCCGACCCGCGAATCGGTCATCGTGCTCGTAGACCATGTCCTCGAGGACGGCGATCGTCATCACATTTGCAATCCCGAACGCGCCCACCAGCATTACAAGAAGCCCGATGGCGAATATCGCAGTCGCCACGGTCCTGTCGACCTCAACTTGGGCGGCCAGCAACTCAGCTGGGTATCGTACTTGTACTTCGCCCGGGCCGCCGTAGGTCACCACACGGGGTAAGAGCGAAGCGGTGAGCCCGGCTGTGCCCGCCTCCACGGCGACGATGAGCCGAGCCGGCGCCGGCGAGGCCCCCAGGAGTCTGGTGGCTGTACTGGAAGGTATCAGGACTGCAAAGTTCAGCTCAGGAACGAGGACGGAACGCTCGAGGACGCCAACCACGGCAAACGGCTGGCTACCGACGTAGATGACCTGGAGCGAGCCCGGTTCGAATCCGACATTGCGCGCCACTTGGAGTCCGAGGATCGCCACAGGGAGGTCATGCGCTTCGTCGACCGCGCCGATGCGCCGTCCCGAACTGGGGCTCAAGCCCAGGACACCGAACAGCTCGTCGCTGACCGCGAACACGTCGTTCGCGATTGGGGGAGCTCCGAAGTCGCGATCGGGCGATCTGGCGCTTGCGGACTCCGAAACGCGGGCGAGCCCCACCACACCTGTAACGGTGGGGATCGACGCCACTCGCTCGGCAGCCGCCTCAGGCAACCGCGCGCTCTCGCTGCCGAGCGCGTCGACCGTTATCAGGTTCACACCGAGGCGCTCTAACGCCGCGCGCAGCTCGCCTTCGGTGCTGTGTAGGATCCCAAAAGCTCCAACGATTACGCCGACGCCCAGGACTGGGCCGAGTGCCATGAGCACCGCGCGAGCCGGCCGTGCTCGCAGCGACGACCACGCAACTGAAGCCAGGTCGCGTACGGTTCTCCGCATCCCTTAAGGGCCGACAATTCGCCCGTCGCGAACCATGACCACGCGCCCTGCGCGCGCTCCGATCTCCGGATCATGTGTGGCGATCACCACGCCGACGTTACCCAGGGCCGCCTCCTCGAGCGCCGTCGAGAGACCGGTGTCCGGCGAGCACTCGGGCATACCAGGTTCGTAATCGGCGCGCAGTTTGTAATCGAAGCGGCGATCTTGGGTGTGATCGGCGCCGGTGCGGGTCTTCTCGCCGCGGCTGTGATCGTGCTCGTAGTTTCGGTGGTGGCTGGCTGGGTTGTCGTCATGCAGCCCGGCACCGCGATCATCGCGCTGACCGCCGGGTTCGCGATGACCGTATTAGCCAGCCTGTACCCGGCGTCGAGGGCCGCCGCGATGGAACCCCTCGACGCCCTCCGCGCCGAATAACTTCAGGCGACAAGGTTCGCCGGCCCCGGTCCGACCGCATGGACGAGCGAGCGCACGCGGGGGACGCTAGCCGAGCCTTACGACCTCGCAGGACATCCGCCCAGCTCGCGGAGCGGGGTGCGCTGCTGACGCCGCGACTTCGCCACGGCCGCGACATCGGCCGGGAGCGCTTCGTGCCGGTCGGTAAAGCGGCGCATCAGGCCTCCACTTCAGAGCAGCTGGCGGGAAGTACCTCGGAGACGGAGTTCGGAGCAGTTTGGCCACCCGCGTCGACCAGCCTCCCGAGCGCGGCGAGAAGCCGGGCACAGCGGATCGCGGTTGCGCCGAGCAGATTTGGGAGGTCCATGACCGGCGTGTGATTGCGCCAGCGATGCTAAGGCGGCGTTGGGGGCTCGCCACACCGGTGACGTATCTCTTGACGTCGGGTATAGCCTTTCGTTAACCACGAGCGCACGCGTGGGAGCAGGAATGGCGGACGAAACTGCATGCCAGACGCGATAATTCTGCTTCGAGCTGCGCTCGCTGTCGCCTTCGCGGCCGCACTCATTGCGAAGCTCACCGCGAGTCAGCCGTTAGCGCGCACCATCGCCACTGGGTTGCGGGTCAGCCCCCCCCACCGCCCAAGCGCTTGCTAATACCGCGCTGGCAGCTGAAGTCGCGATCGGGGTAGGGCTTCTGATCCCACCCGCCGCTGGCGGCGCGGCCCTACTAGCGATCGTGTGGGTCGCTTGCGCTGCCGTGTTCTGGACTGTCGCCCTTCCTTCGGGCGTCGGGGGTTGCGGTTGCCTGGGACGCTTCGATCCGCTGAAGCGGCTTGGGGCCGCGCGACACTTCGCGTACCTAGGACCGTATGCCCTCCTTGCGTCGCTGTTGGTCGCCGATCAGATCGCGTCTGCGGAGTTCGCGTCGCCGCTCATCCTCCCGATACTCGCGGCCACCCTCGGAGCAGTGTGGGTCCTGTCGAGCGCGACTGGCGCCCCGGAGATTGCGGCGACAGACCCTAGTAGACGCGCTTTCATGGCTCGCGTTGTGGCATTGACAGTGGCAGCCCTTGTAGCCCGCTTCGCGTGGCCATCGGCTCTCCTCGCAGACACTTGCGGAGCCTGGACCTGCCACGGGATCTACAGGCTCTGTGCATGCGTCGCGTGTTCGAACAATCGGGCCCGCTGGGGGTGCTACGCGCTCGCCTGCCGAACTTGTTGCGGCCCCTATGGTTGTGCCCAGAGTTGCGCGTACCTTCTGACGTATGCCGGTTGTACACAAACTACGTGCACTGGATGCGGCGGGGGTTACGCATCGAACTGTGCGACTTGCTGGCAGATCGCCTAGCAGCATGAGGACGGTAGCCCATGGGCAGTAGTCTCGCCACCGCTGAGGTTCGCTATTCAAGTTGGGCTGAGGCGGCCAGCAAGGTTAGCTTTCCTCTACGCGAGCCACGCTGGCTCCCGGAGGGCTATTGGCTGTCCGCGCTGCAGTCCTTTGTGCCCGACATCGATGGCGGCGCCCCGACTCCCAACGCCGTCATCGCCACGTACTCAGGACCCGGCAGGGACTACATCGTCTTTGACCAGTTCTGGGTAGAGCGGCTGGAAGAATTCGACGTTGCCTCGACACTCCCGAGAGGCACTCGGGATAGTGGGCACGGCGTCATTCAAGTCGGTTCCCACGCCGCGTTCTGGCGTGCTGGCCTCCCTACGCGTGAGCATCTCGACGGGCGGGCCGTCTGGGACGAGACAATCAGCATCTTGACCTGGGTTGACGGCCAAATGGGGTATCGCGTGCAAGGCAAGAACGCGACTCTTTCGACGCTCACGCGTGTGGCTATCGAGGCGGCGTGACGACTGAGATTCTGGTCGCTAGCAATCTTCTACTTTGGATTGCCGTCATTGCGCTGGCCTCAGGCTATTTCGCCTTACTGCGTCGGTTTCAATCGCCCCACCGGGATCTCACCGCTCGCACGGCTGAACTTGTCGGCCGGTCCCTGGACGATGTGGCTCCGGCCCTTCGGTCGTGGACAACGGACCGAGATCGAATCGGATTGCTCTTTCTTTCGTCGGACTGCCAGCCGTGCGCTGCGTTGAAGGAGCGGTTGTCAGAGATCAGCGAGACAGTCAGGCTCCTCATCATCGGTGACAGCGCGCCAGCGGCGCCGAGTGTCGTTGGCCTCGAGACAGATCCCGTCATGGTTGCCGACCTTCGCCAACGGCTGGCTGTGGAAGCGACGCCGTATCTCTGGATAATCTCCGGCGGAACCCTCGTCGTCGGGGGCGTCGTCAATACTCCGTCAGCGATCGAGGATCTGGATGACTTAGCGCGCGGGACGCACGACGGTGCTACTCATAGAGCGAGCCTGCCAGCCTGATCAGCGTCTCCAAGTCGACGAGTGAGCCCTCCAGCCGATACCCAACTTGTCCATCTTGCCAGACGAGAATGAGATTCGACTCATCGGTCCCGGCCTGCCAGAGAGCCCGGTGACCGGCTACCTCGATCACATCTCCCTCGGTTGGCGGGAAAGGGAGTGTCGAGGCAACGTCGAATTCTTCCAGCCGCTCTACCCAGAACTGGTCAAAGACGATGTAGTCCCTGCCGGGTCCTGAGTACGTGGCGATGACGGCGTTGGGAGTCGGGTCGCCGCCATCGATGTCGGGCACAAAGGACTGCAGCGCGGACAGCCAATAGCCCTCCGGGAGCCAGCGTGGCTCGCGTAGAGGAAACCTGACCTCGCTGGCCGCCTCAGCCCAAGTCCGATACCGGGCCTCCCTCACTGGGAGGACAGCATTCTGTCCGTCCCGAACTACCCACGCAGATGGAATCGCAGGTCGCGGCGGGCCGTTGATAGCAGCAATCGGCTGATCCGGCGAGAGTCGTCCAGATGGCCTCGTGTCTCCGCCAATCAGCCCGATCGCGACCAACAGCGCCGCTACACCTCCGACGAGCCAGCCAACCCTGCTCGCACCGCGTTTGCGGAAAGCAGCGCCTCTCGTGGGTCTCCGCCCGGCCAAGTAGCCGATCGCCGCGCGGCCGCGGCGGTAGTCATGAGTCATCGCAGTCGCCTCCCAAGTTGGACGATCGCACGGCGTAAACGCTGTCTGCTCGCCGCCTCCGTCACCCGGATTCGCTCGGCGATCTCTCGGTGCGAGAGGTCCTCCCAGAAACGAAGGTATAGGAGCTGCTGCTCCTCAGACGGCAACTCCATGAGCGCGTCGAGCACGTCCGAGCGCATGTCGAACCCCGAAGGCAGGACTCCCGTCAGCCGGTGCCAGAGATCGTGCCGTCGCCTTGGAATCGCGGTACCGCTCGCGCGCGACGTTGCGTACCAGCCCGAACAACCAAGCCTCAACCGGGCCACGTGCTGGTTGATAGCTATGCCGCTTTTCCCACGCGCGCGCGAGCGCCTCCTGAGCGATGACCTCTCGGCCCTCGGTCGAGCTCTCGAACATCGCAGCCTGCCGCTTCGCCGTCCGGGTTAGCTCGGTGAAATCGACCGCTCCCCAAGAGGCGTCAGAGTCTTCGCTGGCTACTCCGCGCACCGCCAATTCCACATTCTTACTTGCCACGCCGCAGGCGATTCGTGACGCGGCTGGCCTGGTATCCGGCACTCGACCTTTTATCTCGAGTAGATGTCGAGCAGCACCTCGAAGTGCCTCTCTTCCTGGAAAGTAGCGGCCGCCCAGGCGGCGAGCTCTCGCCGGGATACTAGCCTACTCAGTTGTCTGCCCACCGCGGACGCGAGGTCCTCGGGGCTTACGGACGTGCCGCTTGGAGGCACAAGGGTTCCCAGGACTGGGTGCACGATCTCGGCCAACCCACCGATCTGGGCTGCGACCACCGGGGTACCTACCGACTGTGCCTCCAGGGCCACGAGCCCAAGAGGCTCGTATCGCGATGGGACGACTACCGTGTCTGCGGCGCGGTACCAAACGAACAGGCTGGCGCGTGACAGGAGGCCTAGTTCGATGATCCGATCACTGTGCCGGCTCGCTATTTCTGCTGCTGCTGGAGGCAACCAGAAGGGTCCGGCAAACGCAAGGACCATTCGAATGCCCGACGACCAGAGCGCGTCGGCTGCTGCAACCAGAATGTCGGCGCCCTTTTCCGGCGAGTTCGCCCGTCCCGCGAACAGGACGAGCTTGTCGCCGGCAGCGAGGCCCAGTCGCGCGCGCGATCGTTCCGCGCGCCCCGCCAGTGCCGGATAGCAGCCCATCTGGCTTCGACGAATGCCGGGACGACCGACAGCTCCATTCCAAGCTCGGCTGCGACCGCGCGGCTAACCGCTACTGCATTGGGTCGGTAAGTGGAGAGAATCTCAGCGGTATTCGGATGGACGTAATGAACGGTGTGAACCAGCGGGCTACGCGTCCGGGCGGATAGCCATGAGCCTAGGGCCAGCAAGCTGTCGTCATGCGTGTGGATGGCAAGGGGTCTCTGATGGCGCAAAAGAGCCAGAACCGAACGAGGTGCTGATCTGCCGTTTTCGTAGGCGATCGTCGCACGTTGATAGCAGTGGAAGGCGGCGGCTCTCACTTCCTCTCGATAGCTCGGCTTTACCCGGATCAAGATCACGCTACGTCCACGACGAAGCAGCGCTAGGGCCAGCGCGCCCACGTATGCCGTCACGCCACTCAGACCTAGCTCCGGCGCCGGCGCAAGAAGAACCACGGGCCGAGGTTGGACGGGGAGGTGCATGCCTCTAATTCCTGCCGTTCTAGGCTCTAGCGCATACTGCTAGCTCCGCCAGCTGAGGCGTGGTGGCCGCCTTGCTGCGAGTTGACGAGATGCTGACCACTCCGGTCGGTGTGGCGTAGTTCGCGTCCAGCTCATCTCGCTCAAGACCGATCTCAACGGCCACCAGGTCGTATCCGGACGCAACGGTTCGCAGGAGCCCTAGGTCATCGATCCAACGAAGCTACGGCGGCGATGGTGGACTGGCAAGTGATCGCGGTACTCATGGCTCGCTCGACACCGGCCTTCGCCTGTCCGAGCTGGCCGCGCTGCGCCCGAGCGACCTCCGTCCTGACGGCAGCGTGAAGGTGATGGGCAAAGGCGCACGAGAGCGGATCGTCCCGGTTGGTGCGGTCGCGCGTCAGGCGCTGGTGCGCTACCTGCGGCAGGCGAACGTCGCAGACACGGAAGCCGCCATCTTCCGCGCGCGCGGTGGCGCGCCTTACTTCAGGCAATCGGGGTCAGCGTGTCGAACCGAGATCCTCTAGCCGAGTTCAGTGAGAGGCTCCACTGCGATCGCGGGATCCTGAAAAAGCGCGAAACGACGGTGGACGCCGGCGCGGAGCTCAACGTCTGATACCAGCACCACCAGGAGGCGTGCTATGTGATCGAGGGCGAGGCCGAGATCACCGAGCGCGACACCGGCGCCGTCCATCGCATCGGCCACTCGGTCTTCCCGTGCGGCGGACACGGACGGTCCGTGCGAACGCCCAGGCTGCGTGATCGAGTGCCGACGCGCAGCAGTGCAGCACGTCGCCGAACATGACTCCTATGGCGAGCGGCGGTGGAAGCACGACCCTGCGTCGCACGAGCACGCGTCCGTCAGGTTTCGGATGTTCCTCCGTCCGATAGGGTTTATTCCCGAGGCTCGCACGCGCGGGATCGAGGGGCGGCGCTTGGAGCGAAGGCCCCCTCGATCCACTCCGCGGCCTATGGACTGCGCTTAAGCCGTGCCGTCCTAAGCGTAACGATCAGTGCTCCTGCGCCGGCCATCAGCGCCCCCGCGGCGGCTACGGGCATCCCGTGTGAAGTCAGCGCCACAGCACCAGCCACGACCCCGATCAGCGGCAGGATCCCAAGCTCAGGCCGCCACGACCTAGCGATCTCCGGCGTTAGTCGGCCGATAACTGATGCCGCTAACACGACGCCTCCCACCGCGACGAGGGCGACCTCGATCAGAGGCTTTGGCGCACCACCAGAGGTGCTGATCCAATAGGCAGCGGCGCCCGCGATGACCGTTAATGCGGCGGCCGCTAAGCGGCGCGCGGTCATGAACAATTCCACCTTTCGTTGAACGGGACCCAGTTCCCGTGGCCGGAGTAACCATAGTTCCAGTTGGAGTGGAACCTGCAGCTGGCGCGATATTCATACGGCCCGGAGCGGTACCGGTAATCGACCTTGCGAACTCCAATGCACGCGTCCACGACGAAGTAGTTCGCCGTGGTCCAACCCACCCCCGCGGCGCCCAAGGCTACCCAGTACAGCCACCCCGCGGGCGGAATGGCGATCAGCACAATCAGGCCGATAAGGGCAGCGACGTAACTCACCACGGTTAGCAAGCAGCTGTCCCCGCTACTATGTGACGCGGCAATGATCGGCTCGGATTCACCACCCGCGTAGCTGGCGTAGGTAGCGACGACCTGGCCGTCTACGGGGAGCTGGCCGCCTGGGGGGAGCTCGGTGGGCGGCGGAACCCCGAGCCGCTCTGCGAGCTCATCGGTCGTACAAACGGTCTCTAGTGCGACATGGAAGCCGAGCCAGTCAGCCGAAACTGCCGTGACCTGGTAACAACCGGCTGACTGTTCGTCAAAGTGGTTCTCGACGTAGTCTCGTCCCGCCGCCGTGACCTCCACATTGGAGAAGTCAGGCGAGACTGATAGGTAGCCCGCCGCGCTCGCCTCGTTCAGTGTGCGCGCAGCCTCGCTCAGGATCTCACCGGCAAGGGGGTGAAGACCATTAGCGTTCGGCACGATTTGGCCCGCTGCATCACGCGTAAGGAGCTCGCTCGGATCGCCGCGGACCAGCGCACTAATGGGGTCAGCCTTGTCTAGGGGAGGTTTAAGCTGGACCGGCGGACTAAAGCCGAGCGTTAGGACAAGGATCAGCGCGAGGGCGGCGATTCGCACTGGTTGGCTGGAGGGGCTTACTACGGGCATCACTTACCTCCTACCTCCCCCCAGACGCCTCTTGTTTTCCCCGAGCGCGTGAGTCCGGATGCAGATGATGATACGCAGATGTCAAGTGTTATCCAAGTACCGTCAGCTGCTTGCTGAGCGCGATCGGTTCACCGCACTAGGCGTTCGCGTCTTCGATCTAGCGAACACCGCACTTCCAAACGCACCATTTAGTCCCTGACGCGCTGAGTGTGTATTTCACCAGGGCCCTGGTCGAACTTGACACTGACGCAACCGCCACTGCGGCTCCTATCGCCTTGCGGCGCACGCCCGTAACCGGAGTAAATCGCGCTTCTATGCCGTGGGCTAGGAACCGGCGGAAGCCGACCGGGGCGGGTCGACTTACGTTCGTAGCGGCCGCGCCCAGACCGCTGCGACGAGACCTCCCGCGATCGCGAGGACAATGCTGATCCCGATCAGGGTGGCGGTCCCAGCGTCCATCGCGCAGTTTTGGCCGGGCCCGTCGGCGCACGTCAGAGACGCCACGCTGAAAATGACTGCACTCACGGCGCCCGCACCCCCGACGAATGCCCCGAGTCGACCATTGGCGAGGGCGGCGGCCAACCCCAGAGCCGCGAGCGCGACAATCTGAGCCGGCTGGCCGAACGCGACGATGAGAACGCCGCCGACGGCCCCGAGGGCAGCCGAGTCGATCAGTACCCTATGCCGCCCCATTGCCCCAGCTGACGCTCCTCCCGAGCAGATTCGTGCAGCCGCCGTGGAGCGCTGTGCTCTGCGTGGGGGCCGCCGAGCCGTTGTAGTAGCCGTGGATGCGCACGTAATTGTAGTAGGTGTAGGTCGCCGCCCCTCCCAGCAGACCGCAGAAGCCTTGGTTCCGGAAGCTGGCGGTGGTGGTCCCATACGCGTAAATGCACGAGGCGGCCTGCGTCGCCGACACGTTGAACGTAAGACGCTCCCACCCAGTAAGCCACGAATGACCGCTGGACCCGCTTGCCGAGGCTGAGTAAACACAGCTACCGTTCCAAGACCAGTACAGCTCGGTGACTACTCCGTTCACTTGGATCCCGACCGGGTCGTAGTACCGAACGTACTGCCACGCTCGGTTGCGGCCGGAGGCCGCTACGACGGACACCTGTGCGTCCGCGGCCGCTGTGGCCACGCCAGGGTCGGCGATGGGTTCAGCGGTTGCTTCCTTCACCTTGTGCCCGCGACCGCGCGGAAGCTCCGGCACGGTAAGGAGGACACCTTCTTCTAGCAGCAGGCGGCAGTCACCGACGTCGATTCCGATAACACGTTGTTCCCAGGCGCCGTATCCCTCGCCGCCAAATTCTGGGATGTCGAACTGGCAGTCTTCGGCACCAAGGTCGACGCCTTGGAAGATGTATGTGTGTGATTCCGCGAGTGGCTCCCACTTGCGGTTGCTCATCGTGAACCCGGCGTTGTCGGCCGCCAGCGTCAGCGAGTTGTCCAGAGCCGCTACCGGCAGCGCCATCGCCAACGCGAGTGCTACGCGCGCGAGGTGCTTCATCCTGCCCTCCGTTCTCGGACGCACGGCGTTGCTCGGAGCCGGTTGGTCCAAGTCGATCGACAGTGCTCGCGCGGACTGCGCGAGTCAAGAGATAGTTCGGAAACTTGCAGAGCGTCGCACGTATTTGAAGACGGGCCACTCGCGTCGGGACCTGAGTAGCGCGTCTGGGACGAGACGCGCATGGGAGAAACTTGCCAGTGCCACAAGCGGCACTGGAAGACGGAGGTCCCTGAAATACACACTCAGCGCGTCAGGAGCCATTTAGACGTGTAGGACGGCGCGTGGGCTGCGCCACGGTGAGACCGTAGAAGCCCCCCGGCTAGAGCCGTGCGGCACGGCTTTGACGGTGCCCCGCCGGCGGAGCGGAGACCTTCGGCCTCCTGCGCGGCGCACTCCTATTGGATGCAAGGTGCGCGCCTCGACAGCGGATTGGCTCAGTGACGCGCACAGCACCTGATTACCGATGTTCAAGGTTGCGGCAGAACCCTGCCCGAGCACAGGACGGGGTGGCCTGCGAGCGTGACAGAGCACCTTATGGATAAGCAGCGGACTCTACGGCGTGGCCGCCAGACACCCCCCGCTTCTGGTCTCTGGGGCATGGCCTAGCCGCGAACGGCGCGGGGTAACCCCGACAGATCGCGCCAATGAAATTCGGGAGAATCCGTGGGCCACGGAGCGGGCCTCTGCGTCCTCCACCGTGGGCACGGTGGATGGAGACGCATACACGGACCGTGGCACGGAGGCCGCTCAACAAATACCCCGGTGGCTCGGGCGCGTGCGTGGCATGCTGGCAGGGTGTTTGACCGCATCCTCCTTATGCCAGAGCAGGAAGCCCTACTGGTCCGAATGGTGGAGGCCGCTCGACGGCTGCCATCCGATCAACGGCAGAAATTCATGCTGCTGCAAACGATGGGTGGCGACGATCTCTACCACCCCGGCTTCGAGGGCCGCGAGGAATCGGTGGTCGCGGAGGATGTAGAGACGCTTGCATCGGCGGATTTACTCGCGGTTACGTACGGAGGGCAGGGGACCCCTAACTACAACATCACGCCGCTTGGCTATCGCTACTACGAACACCTTAAGACGCGAGACGCGGAGCCGGTCGAGCAAGTAGAGCGGGAGGTTCACGGGTTGATTGAGTCGGGGGACTTCGCGGAGAGATACCCCGACGCCCACGCGAAATGGCTAGCCGCTGCCCGAGCGCTATGGCACGCCGATTCCGACCGCGACGCAACGACCATCGGCCACCACTTGCGAGAGGCGATGCAGGCTTTCGCGACGCAACTAATCGAACGCTTGGGGGTCCAGCACGCCGACTCGAATCCGGCGCAGGACGTGGCGCGCATGCGGGCGGTCCTGACCGCGGCTAAGCCGAAGCTTGGTAAGGCGCAGCACGCTCTACTTGATGCCCTGCTCGCGTACTGGGGCGCGGTCAGTGACCTAGCGCAGCGACAAACGCACGGCGCGCAGCGAGAGGGTGAAGCGCTGGCGTGGGAGGACTCCCGGCGGCTGGTCTTTCAGACTGCCGTTGTGTTCTATGAGTGCGACCGGGCCTTGCGGCGGATAGGCGGCGGCTAACGCGCCCGCAATACTTTGGCGGCCCTCAAATATTCCCCGCGCGGCTCCTAGGAACCGCGTTTCGGCCACTGACTCCGCCCGAAGGCAACGTCGGCCAGCTGCTCCGGGGCTAGGCCGGTGGGCCATGCCGGGGCAGGTTGATCGTCCGCGTCTCCCGCAGTCTGAGCAGGGACCGCGAACCGGGCGCGCTGCTCCTCAAGCTGGCGACGGAGGATGTCGGCTTCGGATGGTGCCTTCGGCTTTGGCGCGCCCTTGGGTCGCCACCCGATGATTCTTCGTTGATCGGTCATTAGGTCACTCGTGTATGGGTGGGCGGGAGCGACGGCGAGCGCGCGTCTATCGACGCCGCAGCCCTTACCCGAGACGTGGCCGCACGTCGAGCTTGGGAGCAGTACGGTGCAAGCATCGCCTATCTGATCCCGGACCAGTGCGAGGGCGACGGCTTACCGCCAGCATCAAAGACGGGGTAGCTCCCTGAGCCGATGGACCAGTAAAGGTCACAGGTACATCCCAACCCGCCGGGAGGCTGGGCTAGACGCGCACCATTGCAGGATTAGACCGAGTAGCAGGTAGGCGCGCCCCGTGCCGCGGTTGCCCCTAGAGAGGGTTTGTCCTAGTGACTCTCCGCTAGCGTAGATCGGGCAACGGGGCATTTGGACGCACAGCGTTCCCGAACGGTGGGGCCACCCGCTAGGGGGCACCGCAGGGAGAGGGGCGCAAGCGGCCAGAACCGGCACGGTCACCGTTCGAAATTGCTGCGGGGGACGAACCGTCCGGGTGTATCCGGACAAGACCCGGTCCTGTCCGTTCCCCTGTAGCTATTCCCTTCGGTCACCAGTCCGGCCCGCAATGCGTCTCGGGCTAGCTCTAGTTCCCACTCAGGTTGTTGACGGGCGTCGCCGACGGGGCGGAATGAGAAGCGCCTCCGCCCGAAGGGGGAGGCGCCGATAGCGGAAACCGCTATCCACTGCACCCGGCCGAAACCGGATCCATTGAGTCTCACGGTAGCACATTTCCCGTGTTGTCAATCCCCCTCCA
>Ga0136619_10000014_pt1 | contig 60064 bp, 57 predicted proteins | sample AntDrymUQ3532106_2_FD_104807 | JGI IMG/M metagenome (GOLD analysis project Ga0136619, IMG submission 104807) | Polar desert sand microbial communities from Dry Valleys, Antarctica - metaG UQ353 (21.06) | ecosystem: Environmental > Terrestrial > Soil > Desert | place: Antarctica: Dry Valley...
ACCAGCTCACGGTCCTCGAGCATCTGCGCCGCCTGCTGCTGCGCTCGCGCGATGATGGCATCGGCCTCCTCCTGCGCACGCTCGGTGATGCGAGAGGCCTCCTCGGTGATGCGCCGTGCCTGGCGCACCTCGTCGGGGACCGACACGCGCAGCTGGTCGATCAGCTCCAGAACGGTTGCCTGGTCCACGACGACGTTGTTCGTCAGCGGCAGCTTCTTGCTAGCCGCGACGAGCGCCTCGAGCCGCTCGACCAGGAAGATGATGTCCGTGTCACGCCTCCGATTGTGCCGCGCGATTATACGCTCGCGCCGGCGCTCAGCCGGCGTTTCAGCGCCTCGCCCACCGCGTCCGGCACCATCGGCCGGACATCGCCGCCGAAGCGCGCCACCTCCTTGGCGAGCGTCGAGCTCACGTAGCCGAACTCGAGCGCGGTCATGAGGAACGTGGTGTCGACCTCGGGCGCCAGCTTGCGGTTGGTGAGCGCCATCTGGAGCTCCGCCTCGAAGTCGCTCACCGCACGCAGCCCGCGCACGATGAAGCCGGCACCGTGACGCTTCGCGAAGTCCACCGTGAGGCCGTCGAAGGCGTCGATCGTGACGTGGTCTCCGAGCTCGGTCACGCAGCGCCGAATGAGCTCGACACGCTCATCAACGCTGAAGAGCGGCTCCTTGCGCGGGTTGTTGAGGACGCCGATGACGAGGCGGTCGAACAGCTCGGCGGCACGACCGGCGACGTCGAGATGGGCGTTCGTGATCGGATCGAACGATCCAGGAAAGACCGCGACGCGAATCATCGGTTCGTCGCCTCCATGAAGGTGAGCATCGTCTCGCCGAATCGTCGCTCCCGGGTCGCCGCCAGCCCCTCGATGGCGGGCACCTCGGAGCGCCAGTGATGCTTCAGCACGACGGTCGCGCCCGAGCCCAGGTGAGGTCCCAGACTCTGAAGGGGCGCCACGATAGCACGCTGCGAGTACGGCGGATCCAGCACGACGAGGTCCCAGCGCCCGGCCGCCGCCCGCGCCAGGAATCGCTCGACGTCCAGGGGCTCGACGCTCGCGCCGGTCGCGAGGCCGGTGTGCTCGAGGTTGGCGCGGAGCGCGGTGAGCGCCTCGCGGTCCCGCTCGACGAAGGTGACGTGCGACGCCCCGCGCGAGAGCGCCTCGATGCCGACGGCGCCGCTGCCGGCGTACAGGTCGAGGACGCGCGCGTCCGGCACCCGATCGCCGAGGATGGCGAACAGCGTCTCCTTGACGCGATCCGTGATCGGGCGCGTGCGGTGGCCGCGCGGCGCCACGAGAGTGAGCCCACCGGCCGTGCCGGCGATGACGTGCATCAGGCGGCCTCGCCCGTCTCCTCGAGCGCCGCGAACTCGCTGCGCAGCCGCGCCAGTATCGGCCGCTCCGCGAGCGCAGGGTCCGCGGTCACGAGCCGGTCCGCCAGCGCACGCGCGCGCTCGGCCAGCAGGAGATGACGCGGCTCGAAGAGCGACGCCACCCGGAGCGGCGGCAGCCCTGCCTGCCGCGTGCCGAGCAGGTTCCCGGCGCCGCGCAGCTCGAGGTCCGCCTCGGCGATGACGAAGCCATCGGTCGAACCGGCGACCACGTCGAGGCGCCTGCGCGCGAGGTCATCGGTCGCATCGGAGACGAGGATGCAGAAGGACCGATGCACCCCGCGGCCGACGCGCCCACGGAGCTGATGCAGCTGCGCGAGGCCGAAGCGCTCGGCGTCCTCGATGACCATCACGCTGGCATTCGGCACGTCGATACCGACCTCGATGACCGTCGTCGCCACCAGCACGTCGATCTCGCCCGCGGCGAACGCGGTCATCGACGCGTCCCGCACCTCGGCGCGCTGCTGTCCGTGGATGACGGCGACGCGCAGCTGGGGCAGCGCCGCCCGCAGCCGCTCGCCCTCGGCCTCGGCGCTGGCGGCCTGGAGCGCGTCGGACTCGGCAACCAGCGAGACGACCACGAACGCCTGGCGGCCGTCGGCCGCCTCCGACGCCAGGAACGCCTGGATGCGCGGCAGCGCCGAGCGGTCGCGGATCTCGGTGCGCACCGGCCGCCTCCCCGGCGGGAGGTGCCGGATGGTGCTGATGGCCAGGTCGCCGTACAGCGTGAGCGCGAGCGTCCTCGGGATCGGCGTGGCGGTCAGCGCGAGCACGTGCGGCTCGCCGCCGCTGCCCTTGGCCTGGAGCGCGGCCCGCTGGCCGACGCCGAACCGATGCTGCTCGTCGACGATGACGAGCGCCAGTCGCGGGAAGGTGACCGCGTCGCTGATGACCGCGTGCGTACCGATGACGACCTCGGCCACGCCCTGGGCGATGGCGTCGTGGATCTCGCGCTTGTGGGCCGCGGCGAGCGAGCCGGAGAGGAAATCCGCGCGCACCCCGAGCGCCGCGAGCAGCGGCGCAAGCCCGGCGTGGTGCTGTCGCGCCAGGATCTCGGTGGGCGCCATGAGCGCCGCCTGCCAGCCGGCGCGCACCGCGCCCGCCAGCGCGACCGCGGCCACCGCGGTCTTGCCGCTGCCGACGTCGCCCTGGAGAAGGCGCCGCATGGGTCGCTCTGAGGCAAGGTCGGCCACGATCGCCTCGACCGCCGATGCCTGGTCGCCGGTGAGCGTGAACGGAAGCGCCGCCACGATCTCGTCGCGCACCGCATCGGCCACCGAGACGCGTGGCGCCCGAAGCGACTCGCGTGCCTGGCGCACCTGGGCGAGCGTCAGCTGGAGCGCCAGCAGCTCGTCGAAGGCGAGGCGATCGAGGGCGCCGGTGACGTCGGCCGCATCCTCCGGGAAGTGCGCGGTGTGGAGGGCATCGGCCAGCGAGGGCAGGCCGGAGCGCTCATCGGCGTCGAGCGGATCCTCCACCGCCGGCAGCGCACGCTCAAGGATGCGGGCCAGCAGCTCGCGCAGGCGCCGCTGCGTCACCCCCGCGCTGAGCGGGTAGACCGGGACGACCCGGGCGGTGTGCACCGACTCGTGCCCGACCGGGCTGAACTCGGGTGACGTGAACTGCGGACGCCAGCCGCGCTGCGTCACCCTGCCCGAGACGATGACTTCCTCGCCCTCGCGCAGGCGGCGCTCGACGAAGCGGCGGCCGAACCAGATGGCCTCCGCGCTCCCGCTCGTGTCGCTGAGCTGCGCGATGACCCGCTGCGGCCTGCGGCCGAACGCCGGCTCGATGCGGATCGCGTCCACGCGCACGCGGGCCGATTGCTTCTCGTCCGGCACCAGCTCGCCGAGCACCCGGAGCTCGCTGAAGTCGTCGTAGCGGAAGGGCAGGTACCACAGCGCCTGGCGGGGCGTGCGGATCTCGAGCTTCGCCAGAGACGCCGAGCTGCGGGCAAGGTCGGGAAGGGCGCTGCGGATCGGTTGATCGAGCTCGTCTGGCGTGAGCGAGGTGACGCCGCGAACCGGGCGGCTCGGTTGCATCGCCCGATCCTAGCGTGCTACGATCCCGGTCGCTCCGGTGTGCGCCCACGAGGTGCGTCACCGGTTCTTTCACGATCAGGAGCACTCCATGGCACGCGTCTGCGACATCTGCGGCAAGCGACCGATCACCGGCTGGAACCCCCAGTCGGTCGGGATGAACCGCAGGCGCGCCCTGCGCCGCTGGCTCCCCAACCTCCAGGCCATGACGCTGCTCACCGACGGCAAGGTCACCAAGGTCAAGGCATGCAGCCGCTGCCGCCGGACGGCGCAGAAGACCCCCTGACCGACCCGTCCAGGTAACCGATGCGCCCGCGTCACCGACGCGGGCGTTCCTATTTCCCGGCGTCCGAGTCGAGCACCAGGGTGAACGGGCCATCGTTGGTGATCTCGACCACCATCTCGGCGCCGAATCTGCCCGTTTCGACGCGCACGCCGTGCCCACGCAGGCGGTCCACGCAGCGCTCCACGAGCGCCGCGGCGACGTCGGGTGGAGCGGCGTCGGTGAAGCCGGGGCGCCGTCCGCGGCCGGTGTCCGCGTAGAGCGTGAACTGGCTGACCACGAGGTACGAGCCGCCGTGGTCGAGGATCGCGGCATTCGTACGCCCGTCGGCATCCCGGAAGTAGCGCAGCGCCACGAGACGGTCCGCCATGCGATCCACCGTCTCGACGTCGTCGGTGCGGCCGATGCCGACGAGGACGACCGCTCCGGCCTCGATCGCGCCGAGCAGGTCGTGGCCCTCGGCGACGGACGCGCGGCTGACGCGCTGCACAACGAGGCGCATCGTCCTACGGCGCGGGTGAGGACGCCGGCGCGACCTCGGTGATGGGTCCGGCATCCTCGCCCGGCCGCGGCGGGCCGAGTGCCGCCTCGCTGAAACTCGCCGACGGGTTCCAGATCATCCAGCCGTGCGCACCGCGTGCTTCGGCGGCCTCCATCTGCGCACTCACCTGCGCCGGGGAGTACCTGGGGAACGGCCCGTAGCCGAAGTCCTGGATCCAGGGACGAAGGGCGACCGGCCACTCGGCGGCCTGCTCGTTCATGATGGCGAGCGTCTGGTCCACCACCTCGTACGGATGCTCGTTCGGCACGGCGAGCCCGAATACGCCCGGGCCGAAGTGGCTCGGATAGGCCATCGGGTTGGCGTAGTCGACGTACGGCATCACCACCTCGGGCCGCTGCCCGATCCCCTGGTCGTCGCTGAGGATGAAGCTGATCGGAAACACGTCCGCGGCGAGGAATGCGCGCTTCGTCGCCATCGCCTCGCTCACCACGCGCAGTACGCGCTGCATCGCCGGCAGCCGGAACGATTGCGTGTTCGGAACCGTGGTGTCGGCCTCGGCGTACGGGCCGTCGCTGTAGAAGCGCACGTAGTCCAGCTGCACCTCGTCGAAGCCCCTGTCGGCGAGGTCTGCCGCGATCGACGCGACGTACTCCGCGACGCCCGGGGCGGAGGGGTCCAGCCACGCGCCGCCGAGGTTGTCGCGCCACGGCTCGCCGGTCAGGACGTTGATCACCGCCAGCTCCGGACGGGCGGCCGCGACCGTGTTGTCCTTCATCACCACCATGCGCGCGATCGTGTAGATGCCTCGCTCGCGCATCATCGGGAGAAGCTCGTCGAGGTCGAGGGTCGGCCTCTCGCGGACCGCTCCCACCTCGACGGCGGATTCGAGGTCAGTGGCGTAGTAGAGGAGGCCGTCGGTCTCCTTCACGTCGATGACCAGGGCATTCGCCTCGGTGGCGTCGAGGAGCGCGAGCAGCTCGTCCAGCGCCCCCGGCGTCTCGAAGACGCCGGCAGGCGCATAGAGGGCGCGCGCCTCGAATCGCTCCATGGCCACTTCCATCGTCATCTCCGCTTCGAGGGGAATCTCGCCGAGGCGGAATCCCGCCCGCTTGAAGATGACCGTGCCACCCTCCGGGACGCCGGTGAGCTCGTACGCGCCGCTCGCGTCGGTCAGCGCCAGCGCATCGGACCCGTCCACGAAGACGCGCACGTCCCCCAACGGGCCGCCGGCGTCGTCGGTGACGGTGCCGCGCAGGACGTTCGCACGCATCTCGGCATGCAGCGGTCCCTCGTCGGGCACCACCACCTCGAGCGGATCGTGACCCGTCGCGCCAACGGTCACCGTTGCCCCTCGCATCGCGCGGATCGTCGCGTCTCCCCCCTCGTCGCTGATCGCGCGGGCGCCGTCGGCCCCCAGGAACGCCCCGGCGATCGGCTCCCCGCTCACCCGGTCGACCACGGTGATCGCGACATCCCGCGGCGCCTCCGGCGTCGGCTCGGGCGTCGCGAAGGGTGGGAGCGGCCCGTCCTGGCTGCACCCCGCGAGCAGCAGGGCGCCGAGGAGCAGGCTCGTGGCGCGTCTCACGTCGCTCGAGCGCCAGCCGCCGCGGTGCGCAGCGAGCTCACGGTCGGCGCAAGGTCTCCATCGGTCGAGTAGAGCGCGCTGCCCGTGACGAGGATCTCGCCTCCCGCCGCGTGCGCCGCCGCGATCGTCTCGAGGTTCACGCCGCCGTCGATGCCGATCGGCAGGCGCGCGCCCCGGCGCCTGATCTCCTCGGCGAGCTCGCCGATCTTCGGCAGCATCTCGCTCATGAACGGCTGGCCGCCCCAGCCCGGGTTGACCGTCATCACGAGCAGCAGGTCCACACGCTCGAGGAACGGGAACACCGCGGCGGCCGGCGTCTCGGGATTCAGCGCGATGCCCGGGCGCTTCCCGCCGCGCTCGATCGCGTCGATGACCGCGTCGGGATCGTCGTCGGCCTCGACGTGGAAGACGATGAGGTCGCTGCCGGCATCGGCGAAGCGCTCGGCCAGCGCCAGGGGGTTGCTGATCATGAGGTGGCTGTGGAAGGGCAGGGTCGTCTGGCCTCGCACCGATTCGACCACGACCGGGCCCATGGTCAGGTTATCGACGAAGTGCCCATCCATCACGTCGAGATGGATGGAGTCGACTCCGCCCGCCTCGGCGCGGCGAACCTCGTCGGCGAGACGTCCGAAATCGGCGTTCAGGATGCTCGCGCTGATCTGCGGACGCTGAGTCATGCGCCGATGACCGCTGACGTCGCGCCGGCGCGCGCGGCGCGCGCCTCGCGCAGCGATCGGCCGGAGAGCTGCGCATGGAGCTGCCCGCAGGCAGCCTCGATCTCGCGCCCGCGGGTGTCGCGCACCGTGACCGTGATGCCACCCGATCGCAGGATCCGCACGAAGCGCTCGATGCCGGCCACGGGCGTGCCACTCCAGCGTGAGCCGGGGGTTGGGTTGAGCGGGATGAGGTTGACGTGGCAGCGCCAGCCGCGCGCGAGTTCGGCGAGCCCGGCGGCCTGCTCGTCGGTGTCGTTCAGGCCGTCGATCATCACGTACTCGAGGCTGACGCGACGCCCCGTTCTATCGGCGAAGCGACGCCCGGCGCCGATCACCTGGCTGATCGGCCACTTGCGGTTGATGGGCACCAGCTCGTCGCGAAGCTCGTCGGTCGAGGCGTGCAGGCTGATCGCGAGGTTCACCTGCGGAAGCTCATCCACCATGCGGTCCATTCCCGGCACGACGCCCGAGGTGCTGACGGTGATGTGCCGAGCGCCGATGCCGAGCCGCCGCGGATCGTTGAGCAGCCGGACGGCATCGAAGACGCGGTGGGCGTTGTTCAGCGGCTCCCCCATCCCCATGAACACGACGTTGTAGTGCCCGCCGCTCGCGTCGCCGAGGGCCTGCCACGGCGGACGGTGCCAGTGCAGGACCTGGTCGACGATCTCGCCGGCGCTGAGCTGCCGGCCGAAGCCCGCCTGCCCGGTCGCGCAGAACGGGCAGGCAACCGCGCAGCCTGCCTGCGAGCTGATGCAGATCGTGGTGCGTGAAGAGCTGGCGCCGCGGGCGGGGTAGCGCATGAGGACCGATTCGATGCGCTGGCCGTCCTCCAGCTCATGCACGGCCTTGGCGGTCAGCCCGCCGTCGGCACCCACCGCGTGCGTGTCGGCGATGGTGCTGAAGCGGAACGACGCGGCGAGCTCCGCCCGCAGCGGCGCCGGAACGTCGGTCAGGTCGTCGAAAGAGGTGACGTCCGGCCGATGCGCGCCGCGCAGCACCTGCTCCGTTCGATACGCCGGCTCGCCGCGGGCCTGGAGCCACGCGGCGAGCGACGCCTGATCAATCTCACTGATCGCCGGCAGCGCGCCGGCGATGGGCAGCTCAGTCACGTCGGCCGAAGATGAGCCACGCGTAGTAGAGGAAGGTGAGCAGCGCGGTCAGCGCGCCGGCGACGTACGTCCAGGCAGCGGCCTTGAGGACGGAGCGCGCCCCGTCCTGCCGCTCACCGGTCATGCCGAGGCCGTTCACGAACGCGAGCGCCTTGCCCGACGCCCCGATCTCAACCGGCAGCGTGGCGAACGTGAAGACCACCGCTCCGGCGAAGGCGATGAGGCCGACCAGCGCCAGCCCGAAGACGTTGAAGAAGTAACCGCCGATGATCAGCCAGGGCGCGACGCCCGAGCCGAACTGCGCTACCGGCACGATCGCCTGCCGGAACTTCATGGCGGGGTCGCCCGATGCGTCCTGGAGCGCGTGGCCGACCTCGTGCGCGATGACCGCCGCAGCGGCAACCGAGAGACGGCCGCCGATCGGCGCGCCCTCGGCCGTTCCGAGCTCAGGACCTGCGGCAACGGACGTGCTGACGCGCAGCACCTTGCCGCGTGGGTCGTAGTGGTCGGTCAGCTGACCCGGCGTCGGCTCGATGGTGACCGCCGTGAGGCCCTGTCGGTCGAGCAGCCGACGGGCGAAGTCGAACGGCTCGAGGTCAATTCCCGAATCGACCTTGGCCCACTTGGCGTACGTGGAGCGAACCCGCAGCGCTGCCCAACCGGTGATGACGAGCGTGGGGATGAGGACGACGAAGATGTAGAGCGGGTCGAAGATCATGCTGAAGCCCACCTCCGCGAGGGCTGGCGTGAAGTATAGGGTTCCGCGTGTTGCGGGTCGGATGCGAGCGGGTGAAGGCGGCTCAACACGCGTCAGCGCCCGGAATCGTCGGGGCGGCGCCCTCCCAGCAGCACGTGAGCGCGGTCGAGCCCTCGCCGCCAGGCCTCCGCCGGCATCGCCGCCCGCCCCTCCGCCTGCACCACCTCGAGCGCAAGAGCGCCAACGCCACAGGCGACGAACGGCGGATCCCCCGGCAGCAGCGCGCCGATCGGCACGTCGTCGATCCCGGCGACCGGCATCGCACGCCGAACGTGGATGCGCCGGTCGTCGAGCGTCGTCCACGCCCCCGGCCACGGCTGGAGGGCACGAACCTGGCGGTCGATCTCGACTGCCGGCCGGCGCCAGTCGATCCATCCGTCAGCTCGCGTGAAGGGACGCACATGCGTGGCGAGACGATCGTCCTGCGGCGTCGATGCATGCTCGCCGGCCGCCCAGCGCTCGAGCTCCAGGGGAACGGAGTCGGCCGCCAGGTCCGCCAGCCGCGCCTCCAGCTCCGGCGTGGTCTCGCGCCCCTCGAGCGGGACGCTCCACTGCACCACGATCGGTCCGGCGTCGAGCTCCTCGACCATGACCATGAGCGTGACGCCCGCCTCTGAGTCGCCCGCGAGGATCGTGCCCGCCACGGGAGCGGCTCCGCGGTGGCGTGGCAGCAGGGAGGGATGCACGTTCAGCGGTGGTCTCGGCGCGATACGGAGGATGTCGCCGGGCACGAGCTGCCCGTATGCGGCCAGCAGAAGGCCGTCCGGCGCGAAGCGGCGCAGTGCGTGACGTGCCTCGTCCGAGCGAAGGCGGTGCGGTGAGAGGACGTCGATCCCGCGCTCGCGCGCGTAAGACGCGATCGGCGGAGCGCGCATCTGGAGGCGCCGACCTGCCGGGCGATCAGGCTGCGTGACGACGAGCAGCTCATCGGCGAGCTCGGCGACCCTCCGAAGGAGCGGCAGGCCGAATGCGCCGGTTCCGAGGTACGCGACGCGACCGATGCCACCCATCAGACGCCGGCCGGAGCGTCTTCCTCGACCTCGGTCGTGGCCCCCTCGCCCACTCGCACGAGCTCATCGAGCGAGTCCAGCAGGTCGATGTAGAGGTGGCCGTTCAGATGATCGATCTCATGCTGGAGCGCGCGCGCCAGGAGCTCGGTGCCCTTGACCCGGAACTCCTTGCCGTGTCGATCGCGCGCCTTGACGGTCACCTTCTCGGCGCGCGTGACCTCGGCCACGTAGCCCGGGATGGAGAGGCATCCCTCCCAGTCGAGCTGCTCGCCCGAGGAACGGACTATCTCGGGATTCACCATCTCGATGGCGCGCTCCTCGACCTCGATGACCGCGACCTGCAACCCGACGCCGATCTGGTTCGCGGCAAGGCCAACGCCCGGCGCGTCGCGCATCGTCTCGAGCATGTCGTCGAGCAGCCGATGCAGGCTCGCACCGAAGCTCGGCACCCGCTTCGCCCGCGCGCGGAGGATCGGATCCGCGGCGGTCAGGATGGGGCGGATGGCCATGGCCGCGCATTGTAATGACTCACAGCAGCGACTCCGGGTCGACGTCGATGGCCACACCGGCGGGCACCCGCTCGAGCGCGGAACCCCGAGTCTCGGCGTCCGGCGCGCGCAGGACCACCTGGAACCGATACCGCCCCGCCCGTCGCGGGACGTAGGACGGGAGTGGCCCGAGCACCTCGACACCCTGCGTGGCGACCGCAGCCGCCGCGTCGCGTCCCCGCTGCTCGGCGCGTCCCCGATCGGCATCGGCAATGAGCAGACGGGCGAGCAGGCTGAACGGCGGGTAGCCGAGCAGCCTGCGACGGAGGAGCTCCTCGTCCGCGAACCCGTCCACGTCGAGGCGTGCGGCGGCCTTCACCGCGTAGTGACCCGGCGAGTACGTCTGGATGAGCACGCGCCCCGGCAGCGGGCCGCGCCCCGCCCTGCCCGCGACCTGGGCCAGGAGCTGGAAGGTCCGCTCGGCGGCCCCGTAGTCCGGAAGGTTGAGCGTCACGTCGGCGGCGATGACGGCCGACAGCGTCACGGCAGGCAGGTCGAGCCCTTTGGCGGCGAGCTGCGTCCCGACGAGCACGTCGATTCGGCCGTCCCGGAAATCGTCGTACACCGTCTCGAACCCTCGTCGTGCGGCGAGGGCGTCCGAGTCGAGCCTGCCGACCCGCAGCCCCGGGAAGCGCGCCACCAGCTCCGCCTCCACGCGCTGCGTGCCGGCGCCAAAATGACGGATGCGCGGGCTCGCACAGCTCGGACAGCGCTCGGTGAGCGTGGCGCCACGTCCGCAGTGGTGGCAGCGCAGCGACGACCCCGTGAGGTGGTAGACGAACGGCAGCTCGCACTCGGGGCAGCGCAGGCTCTCGCCGCAGTCGCGGCACAGGATGAAGGTCGCCGCGCCGCGCCGGTTGATGAGCAGCACGGCCTGCTCGGCCCCCCGGCGCAGCTCCCCGAGCGCCTCGGACAGCTCGCCCGAGAATATCGACCGATTCCCCGCGGCGAGCTCAGCGCGCAGGTCCAGCACCTCGATCCGCGGCTGACCGCCAACGCGGCGCTCAACGAGCCGGGCGCGCTCGGCATGCCCGCCCCGCACCCGCGCCACGCTCACGAGGTCCGGCGTCGCGCTGCCGAGCACGACCCGCGCACCGCTCAGTGCCGCGCGACGCCGAGCAACCCATCGGGCGTCGTAGCGGGGCGTGCGGTCGGACTTGTAGGCGCCCTCGTGCTCCTCGTCGAGGATGATGAGCCCGAGGCCAGGGAGTGGAGCGAATGCCGCCGTGCGCGTCCCGACCACCACGTGCGCTTCGCCACGCAGCATTCGCCACCACCCGTCGTGCCGCTCACCGGAGGAGAGCCCCGAGTGGAGCAGGACGATGTCGTCCCCCACCTGCGAGCGGATCCGATCGGCGAGCTGCGGGATGAGGCTTGTCTCCGGCACCAGGACGATGGCGGAGCGACCGGAGGCGAGCCCCTCACCGATGGCGGCCAGGTACACGTCCGTCTTTCCCGACGCGGCGACGCCCTCGAGCAGCAGCTCCCCACCCGCGGGCAGCCGGCGGATCGCCTCGAGCGCCTTCGCCTGCTCCGGTGCGAGGTCGTGAGCGAGCCCCGGCTCCATCCGGCGATGGGCGAGCGGGTCGCGCTCCACGTTCCGCCAGTCGAGCTCGACGCGCCCGATGGCCACCAGGCGCCGCGCCGGCGCGAGGAGCGAGGCGGGCGCAACACCGAGATCCGCCGCGAGGTCCGGTAGCGTCCGCTCCTCGTCGCCGAGCGCCTCGAGCAGGGCCCGCTGGAGCGGCGCCCTGCGCGGAGGCTTCACATTCCCGGGCCGCGAGCGCAGGACGCGCACGCGACGCGGCGTCACCTCCGGCGGCTGGAGCGTCCAGTCGGCCCGGATGACGCCCGACCGCCGCAGCCGACCGACCCAGGCCACCCTGCCGCGACGGGGTGCGTGCCGCTGGAGAGCGGCGTCGCCGATGCGCTGGTCCGCATCCAACGTCGCGCCAAGCTCGGGCGGCAGGTCATCGGGGCGCAGGACGTGCCATCGACGGGTGAGGCGAGACTCGAGCCCGGGCGGCAGCATCGCCGCCAGGGTTGCGCCCATCGGCGCTCGATAGTAGGCGGCGATCTCCTCGGCAAGGGCCAGGAGCTCGGGGGTGAGCATCGGGGCGGAGACTACCGCCTCCACCTCGCGAAGCTCCGAGTCGGCCGCCTCGGTGGCGTCGCCCATGAGGTAGCCGAGGGCGATGCGTGGACCGTACGGCACGAGCACCAGGGAGCCGGGATCGGCGGGCCCCAGCACATCGGGCAGGAGGTAGCTGAACGTTCGTTCGGGGCGGTCGGCGAGCGCCTCCACGGCCACCCGCACCGGCCGCCCGGGCACGGCAGGCGCCTCGGTCATCGAGCCCGGTCCGTCAGATGCGCGGTCGACGCGGCGGATCTCGGCGCGCTTCGACCTGGATGATCTCCCAGATCCGCTCGGCCGCCTGCTCGGGATGACCGGTCTCGTTCACGACCACGTGGTCGTAGTCCCCCGCCTCGGCGATCCAGCGCTCGGCATCGGCTCGGCGCCTCTCGAGGCTCGCCTCCGATTCCGACCCTCGCCGTCGCAGCCGCTCGGTGAGATCGTCCATGGAAGGGGGCATGACGAAGATGAGGAGCGCGTCCGGCACCTGCTTGCGGACGCTGCGCGCGCCCTTGGGGCTGATCGTCAGGATCGCGTCGCGGCCGGCGGCCAGGATCCCGCGCACCTGGTCCACCGGTGAGCCGTACCAGTGGCCATGGTTGTCGGCATGCTCGAGGAGCTCATCGGCGCCGATGAGGGCGCGGAAGGCCTCCTCAGTCAGGAAGTGGTAGTGCACGCCGTTGATCTCGTCGGGTCGCCGCGGACGGGTGGTCGCCGTCACGATCGGCACCACCTGCGGCCGCTGCCGCGCCAGCTCGGCGACGATGGTGCTCTTCCCCACGCCAGGCGGCCCCGACACGACCACGAGCATCGGGTTCGGGAAGGTCATCCGCTTCCGCGCCGTCACCCCGGAAGCTCCTCGGCCCCGACTCCGGTCGGCAGTGCGGAGACGTCGACACGCATTCCCGACGCGTCGAGGCTGCCCCGCAGGTCGGTGGGCAGCTCGCTCCAGGCGCGCAGCCGCACCCCGTCGCTGGCCCGATCGAGCCTGAGCTGCGAGGCATGCAGGAACTGACGCGGCAGGCCCGCCGGACCCGGCCCTCCGCCGTAGCGAAGGTCGCCGGCGATCGGCAGGCCGAGGAAGGTGAGGTGCGCGCGGATCTGATGCGTGCGGCCGGTGAGCGGGTGAAGTGAGAGGAGCGCGTACCCCCCGCCGGTCGCGAGCACCTCGTACGCCGTCACCGCCTCCCGGCCACCCGCCACCACCGCCATGCGCTGACGGTCGCGCGGATCGCGGCCGATCGGTGCCTCGACCCGGCCGCGCGGCGCGGGCGGGTCGCCACGTACAAGCGCCAGGTATTCCTTCTCGATCGTGCGCTCGCCGAACTGCCGCATGAGACTGGCCTGCGCCGCGTCCGTCTTCGCAACGACGATGAGCCCGCTGGTGTCCTTGTCGAGCCGATGGACGATGCCCGGGCGTCCGACGCCGGAGATCGAACCAAGCGACTCCCCGCGGTCCTGCGCCCGCCCGAGCAGGGCGTTGACCAGCGTCCCGCCGCTGTGACCTGCGCTCGGATGGACGACCAGGCCCGCCGGCTTGTCCACGATGAGCATTGAATCGTCGTCGTACGCCACGCGGAGGGGTATCGACTCGGCGACGAGCGATTGGTCCGGCGGCGCGCTGAGCTCGACGGTCAGGCGCTCCCCGCCGAGAAGGCGATCACTCGAGCGGCGGCGTCCGCCGTCCACCAGGGCTCGTCCGTCACCGATGAGGCGCTGCGCATGCGCGCGGCTGATCCCTGCCACGGCAGCCACCGCGACGTCGACGCGGCCCGCGGTCGCCTGGCCCTCGACGATGCGATCGGCCACCGGGCTCATGCGGCGATCGGCCTGCCGCGGCGGTCGTCGACGAACGAGAGGTAGAGGACGAGCAGGCCGATGCCGACGACCAGCGCCGAATCGGCGACGTTGAAGGTCGGCCAGCGCAGCTCGCCGATGCCGACGCTCACGAAGTCGGTCACGTAGCCGTGACGAATCCGGTCGGTGAGGTTGCCGAGCGTCCCCGCCAGGACCGCACCGAGAACGACGTGGATCCACGAGCCTCGGGAGCGGAAGGCGCGGTAGAAGTAGGCGATCATCACGAGCGCACCCACCGTCACCACCAGGAAGAGCCAGGTGGCTCCGGGGAAGAGGCTGAAGGCCGCGCCGGTGTTCCGGACGTGCCAGAGCTGCACGAAATCGCCGAGCACCTCCTGCCGCTCCCCGAATGGAATGCTCGCCACCACGAGCGCCTTCGTGACCTGGTCGGCGACGTAGAGGATGGCGGCAGTGCCGGCGAGAAGGAGCGCGGCCCTCGGCGACGCGTCGCGTTCGGTTCCGGCCTCCACCGGATCACTCTAGCCGACCAGCCGTCAGGCGCGGGCAACCTCGAGTCGCAAGCGAACGCCGTCGAGCTCCACGCCCTCGGTCGCATCGGCCGCATCCAGCCCAGCCTCGGGACCAAGGGTGAGCTCCGTGGCCAGGAGCTCCTGCGTCAGCCACTCACGGTGCGGCGCCAGCCGGTCGAGCGCGCTCGCCTCCCCGGCCACGGCCACCCGCACCCGGTCGCTGATCTCGTATCCGGCCGCCTTCCTCATCGCCTGGAGCCTGTGCGCGAGCTCGCGCGCGAGACCCTCCGCTTCGAGCTCGGGATCGAGGGTCGTGTCGAGCGCGACGAGAAGGTCTCCGTCCTCGCCGACCTCCTGGCCGGGACGAGCGCGCGCGGTGAGCTCGAACTCATCCGGCTGGAGCGTCACGCCGCCGGCCGACGCGGTGCCGTCGGCGTTGAGGTGCCAATCGCCGCTCCGCACCGCGGCCATCACGACGCCCACCTGCCCGCCATGCCGCGGGCCGATCACCGGAAGGAGCGGATACAAGCTGCGCTCGACGAGTTCGGACTCGTCGGGGATGAGCTCAAGCGCCTTCACGTTCAGCTCGTCCAGGATCGTCTCCGTGAGCTCGGCGGCGACCGCAGGGTCCGGGCTGATACGGCCGCGCACCGCCGGCGGCAGCTTCACGCGAGCCGTGCGGAGAGGCTGACGCGTCCGCACTCCCGAAGCCGCGCGTGCCGCGCGCCCCGCGGTCACGATGCGCCGGGCAAGGGTCACCGCCTCGTCCACGGCCGGGTCGGTTCGTCCGGGTACCACCTCGGGGAACGCGGTGAGGTGCACGCTGTCGGGAGCCGATGGGGCCACCGCCACGACGAGGTTCTCCCACATCGCGTCGGCGAGATGCGGCACCGTCGGCGCGATCAGCTTCGTGAGCGTGACGAGCACCTCGTGAAGCGTCGCGTACGCGATCCGCTTGTCCGCGTCGAGCTCTCCCTTCCAGAACCGGCGGCGGTTGCGGCGCACGTACCAGTTGGACAGCTCATCGACGAACGCCTCGGTGGCGCCGCTGGCGCGCTGCGCGTCGTAGCCATCGAGCGAAGCCCGCACGTCGGTCACCAGGCGGTCGAGCCGGGAGAGGACCCAGCGGTCGAGGAGGGTGCGCGCGGCGGGCTCGTCTTCCCCACCGGGCACCCACCCGTCCAGCCGGGCGTAGGTGACGAGGAAACCGTACGTGTTCCACAGCGGGAGAAAGAAACGGCGCACGACCTCGTGGCCGGGGCCGTAGCCGAAGTTCAGGTTGGTCGCCGGATTCGCGGCGGCGAACAGCCAGCGCATGACGTCGGCCCCGATCTCGTCGGCCGCCTCGTCGAACGGGATCGAGTTGCCCCTGCTCTTGTGCATCTCCTCGCCGTGCTCGTCACGCACGAGGGCGTAGCCGAAGAGCGTCCGCATCGGTGCCTGCCCGGTCATGACCGTGCTCATCGTCAGCAGCGCGTAGAACCAATTGCGGAACTGCCCGGGAAACGACTCGCTGACCCAGTCGGCCGGATACCAGCGCGCCCACTCCTCGCGGTCGGTGTTCCAGCCCAGCGTCGACAGGCCCACGATTCCCGCGTCGAGCCACGGGTTGCCGACGTCCATGATCCGCCGCGCGCGGCCACCGCACGAGCCGCAGGCGATCTCTACCGCGTCGATCCAGGGCCGGTGCGGCGAGTGCCCATCGAACTCGTCCCATCCCGCGACCGCGCGTTCTCGCAGCTCGTCCTTCGAGCCGATGACCTCCCAGGCATCGCAGTCGGCGCAGACCCAGATCGGCAGTGCGAGCCCGTAATAGCGCTTCTTACTGATCATCCAATCGCCCATGTTCCGCAGCCAGTCGAGCTCGCGCTCCTCGAGGCCGATACCGTCCGGCAGCCAGCGGACAGCGCGCGTCGACTCGGAGATCGGGGCACGGAGCGGGTCCATGGTGATGAACCACTCGTCGACGAGGCGGAAGATGAGCTGCGTGCCGCATCGCCAGCAGTGGGGGTAGGAGTGCTGGTAGCTCTCCTTCGCGACCAGCCGCCCGCGCTCGTCCAGGTCGGCCACGACGTCGCGCGCGACATCCTGCTCGTGATCGGGGGAGGCGCCGGCGTATCGGCCCGTCTGCCATCCGTAGCCGTCGCCGAAGATTCCGAACTCGTCGATCGGATCGAGCACCGGGAGGTCGAACACCTTCGACAGCGCGAAGTCCTCCTGGCCGCAGCCGGGCGCGATGTGGACGATGCCGGTGCCCTCCGCGTCGGACACCTCGTCCCAAGGGATGACCCGGTGCGCCACGCCGGCCGCGATCGGCAGGTGGTCGTAGGGACCCTCGTACTCCAGGTCGACGAGGTCGCCGCCGCGGGATTCGGCCAGAATCTGCTCCCCTCGCGCAACGCGCTCACGGGATCCGGCGCTCACCCACCAGCGCCGGCCCTCACGCCCCTCGATGAGCTGGTACGTGAGCGACGGGTGGACCGCTGCCGCCACGTTGCTCGACAGCGTCCACGGCGTGGTGGTCCACACGAGCAGGTCCTCGCCCTCGTGCCCCGGGCTCGTGATCGGCAGGCGAACGATCACCGACAGGTGCTTCACATCGGCGTAGCCCTCGGCCGCCTCCATGTTGCTGATTCCGGTCCCGCAGCGCGGGCACCAGGGCATCACGTCGTGGCCCTTGACGAGCAGGCTTCGGCGGTGGCACTCGGCCAGGAATGCCCAGATGGTGTAGTTGTTCTCGTCGGAGTTCGTGTAGTAGCTGTGGTCCCAGTCCATCCACATCCCAAGCCGCTTGGACTGCTCGGTGATGAGGGCCGCGTACTTGTCGACGCGTGCCTTACACAGCTCCACGAACCGATCGATCCCGTACTCCTCGATCTGGCGCTTGTTGTTGAAGCCCAGCTCGCGTTCGACGTTGACCTCGATCCACAGCCCCTGGCAGTCGAAGCCGTTCTGGTACCGCTGCCGCTCGTCCAGCATGGTGTGGTAGCGCTGGTAGAGATCCTTGTACGTGCGGCCCCAGGCGTGGTGCACGCCCATCGGGTTGTTCGCGGTGATCGGCCCGTCCAGGAAGCTGTAGCGCCGCTCGGCGGCGTCGTTGCGCGCAAGGTAGCGCGCCATCGTGTCGCGCTCCCGCCAGCGCTCCCCCACCTCCCGCTCGAGCGCGGGCACGTCGAGCTTGGTATCGACCGGCTTGAACACGAGCTGCCCCGGATACGACGAATCCCGCCCCAAAACCGGGACGGGAGGGCTCTCCCGTGGTACCACCCGCGCTTGGCCGATGCGCGCCTCCGGCGCGACCAGCCCACTCAGATCGTCGCCGGCAATGCCGATGACGCCGCCACGGATATCGGGTGGCATCCCCGGGTGGCGTTACGCACGGCTCAAGCCGCTTGGCGCCTCCAGCTCGGGAGGGATGACGTACCACCCACGATCCGCCCGCTCCCACCGTCCGGGCTCGCTCTGTGTGGATCGCGCCGGGCAGCCGCCGTGGCTCCGTCGTCGCCGTTCTTCCTGCGCCGATCGTGGCAGCGGCCGGCGCGGGTGTCAATCGAGAGCGGGAGCCTACAGGGCGAGCAGGGACCGCCCGATGAAGACCGACGCCACCAGGCCACCGGTCACCACCACGCCGGAGATCCGCGGCCACCACGTCCGCGCCATGATCGCGGCGATGGTCGTTGCCGGGCCCGCCAGCACGAGCGCGAGGGCCGTCAGTCGCGCACCGTCCGACCCGTTCTCGGGCATCTCGCCCACGTAGACGCCCACGGCCCACGCCGCACCGGCCGCTGCCAGGGGGATGAGCGGCAGGAGCCAGCTCGGTCGGGGCCGCCAGATGGGCAGTGCCCGAGCGCGTCCCGGGGCCGCCGGCATCGAGATCATTGCGGATGCCCCCACCCGGCGACTCGCCCACGACGGGCGCTTGAACATACGACGCGGTTCGACGACGGGAACCGGATCCAAAATCGGCGCGACGGTCAGCTGGTCGGCTGGGGAGGGGGCCCGCTCCGCACGGGCGGCGTCCTCCATGACCTGCGCCTGCTGTCGGACGAGCCACTCCTCGTACAGCTCGCGCTCGATGCCGGTAAGCAGCCGCGGGTCGAACGCCTCGGCCCCCGGGGCCGCCAGCTCCTCCTGCTCCTCTGCCGGCTGCGCCGACTCCAGCCGCTCCTCGGCGGCTCGTGCCCGCCCCTGCGCCGCGGCGGTCAGCATCTCGATGAGGTGCTGCTCGTCGCTGGTGGCGATCGCCAGCCGCCCGCGCGCGGTGGGAATGAGGATCACCGACTCGGTCGGGGCAAGTCGTACGACGTGGATCTCCTCCTGGTCGCGGAGGACGGCGCGCCCGAGCGCCCAGCCGAATCCGAACCCGCCCCGAAGCCGAGACGCGCCTTCGCCTCGCAGGTGGATGCGTGTCAGCGAGCCGGGAGTGAGAAGGTGGATCTGGCGCCCGAACATCCAGCTGACACCGACCACCGATTGCTCGACATGGACGCGCACGCTCAACGGGATGGCCGCGGCCAGAAGGCCGAGCAGGACCAGGAACGCCCCGCCGCCCGCCATGGCGAGGCCTGTGATGCCTCCGACGAGCAGGAGTCCGGTGGCCGGAAGCGCCACTCCAGCCGCGATCAGGAGCAGCGGGACGGCGAGGAGCCGCGGCAGCGAGCGGGCCAGCCGAACCCGGGCGATCGATTCTCCGCTCGGCGGCATCAGATCAGACTTTCTCGGTGACGCGGTACTCGAGGTATCGGCCGGTGAGCAGCCGCGTCTGGGCGTCCAGAGCGGGCAGCGTGCTGAAGAAGATGCCGACGAGTGGCAACGCGAGCCACTGGAGATAGCTTCCGATGTGCTGCAGCCTCCCCCAGTGCGCAGGCCGCGGCGGCACGATGCGGTGCTCGACGATAACGAGCACGAAGAGGCTGGCGAGAGCGATCGTCAGCATCACGCTCGCAAAGAGCGGCAGGTTCTGGCCCAGCGTCGTCTCCGCGAAGGCGGGGTTGATGACGAGCGGCACGGTCGCGCCGAACATCACCACGAACGGCGCGATCGCCCAGTTGATGTGCTCGCCGAAGAGGTTGGCCGTGCGCCAGAAGCGCGACCAGAAGGGGATCTCGCGGTGGCGGATGGCGTTCTGGATGACGAACGGGATGTCGGTCACGCCCCACGCCCAGCGGCGGGCCTGCAGGTACTGCTGCGCCATCGTGCGCCAGTAGCCCCGGGCACGCACCGCGTCGCCGTAGATCGGCATGAAGAGCGGCACGGCGCGGAAGCGGTCGCCGTAACGGAAGTAGCTCTTCCAGTAGAAGCGGCTGTCCTCGGGGATCGCGTCGGTTGCCCAGTAGCCGACGTCGTGGACCATGTGGAGGGTGGCCGAATAGCTGCCGAAGCTCTGGAGCTTCTCGGGCAGCGCGCTGCGCCACATCTGAAGCTGCGTGAGCAGCGCCGCGAACAGGCGCTGGAGCATCGGCGCCTCCCAGATGTTGTTGTGGAAGTACGGGATCGGCTGGTAGAGCTGCGTCTCGCGGTTCGGATCGGTCAGGTGCACCCAGCTCAGGTACGTGAAGTACTGCCGATGGACGCGGTAGTCGGCGTCGAGGTCGGTGACGATGATCCGCCGCGGATCCATGCTGCGCTCGCGCACCAGGAGCCGATACAGGAACTTGCCGCCCCACGCCATGGCGCTGCTCTTGCCGACGACGATCCCCGGCTCGAGCGGATCGAGGATGTGGATGAGCTCGGCGAAGTCGCCCGCGTACTCCTGCTGGAGCGCCTTGACGTTGGCGATGCCGTCCTCGTCGGTCTCGCGGGTGATGATCGCGCAGATCTTCCGCTCCCTCGGCCATTCGGCGTCCGCCAGGGCCTGCACCGTGAGCCGAAGCTTGTCGAGCGGCTCGGTGTACGTCGGGATGAGGGCAAGGTGGACGATCTCGTCAACCGAGGGCGGCGGCTCCGCAAGGGCCTCCACGCGGCGCAGCTGGTCGATCTCCCGTCGAAGCCGGCGCCGCTCCGAGCCATCGGGCCGCGCCGTTGCCGAGAAGCCGAACGCGCCTCGCGGCATATCCGTGCCGAGGCCCGCCAGACGGACCTCGAGCGCGGCGCGCCGGGCGGCCGGGTCGCGCAGGCCGGCGAGCCGATCGGCCCAGTCGGTGGCGAGCACCTCCCGGACGCGCGAGAAGGCGACGAGGACCGCGCCGCTGAACCAGAGGGCGCGGCAGAGCCAGTAGAAGTCGAAGGACAGTACGAAGTAGGCCACCAGCCACGGGTAGCTGAAGCTGAGCCAGAGGGGCAGGATGAGGATCGCCCACGATATGGTGCCGGGCACCATCTCCAGAAGCCGCTCCAACCAGCGGTGAAGGTCCTGATCCTCGATTGTCGACATGTGCCCTCCGCGGAGACCGGCCACGCGGCCGGTGGCGTCGCTGCCGAACCTCCGCGGGGCCTCTGCTCAGTAGACCGGTGTGAGCCAGTCGCGGTACGCGGGAACCCGACCGCGCACTGCATCGAAGTAGATCCGCGAGAGCTGCCGCGTCAACGCGCCTGGCCGCCCCGAGCCGATCGGCCGCCGATCGATCTCGATCACCGGGCTGATCTGGGCACCGGTGCCGCACAGGAAGACCTCGTCGGCACTGTACAGCTCCGTGCGGTCGATGCTCCGCTCGACGACCTCGACGCCCAGCTTCTCACGTCCCATCTCCATCAGCCGGCGGCGCGTGATCCCTTCCAGGATGTTGTCGGTGATCGCCGGCGTGATGAGCGCGCCGTCCTTCACGATGAACAGGTTCTCGGCGCTTCCCTCGCTGACGTGGCCGTCGGCGGTGAGGACGATCGCCTCATCGAACCCGTTCAGCTGCGCCTCGCTCTTGGCGAGCGCGCCGTTCACGTACGCGCCGGTGATCTTGCCGCGTGCGGGTATGGCGTTGTCGTCCGTCCGGCGCCAGGTGCTCACCTGCGCCCGGATACCCGAATCCGTGTCGATGTACTGGCCGAAGGGCACACCGAAGATGGTGATGTCCGACTCGAGGTTGTGAAGCCTCACGCCGATGAGCTCCGAGCTCTTGTAGACGATTGGCCTGATGTAGACGTCCTCGCGCAGGCCATCACGTCGAAGGAGCTCGACGGTAATCTCGGCGAGCTCCTCGGGCGACTGCGGGACGTCCATCATGAGCAGGGCCGCGGATGAGCGAATACGCGTGTAGTGCGCGACGAGCTCGAGTGCGAACAGCTGCTCCTCGTCGGCATTCCAGTAGGCGCGGATGCCCTCGAACACGGCGGTGCCGTAGTTGAAGCCGTGCGTCATCACGTTGATGTTCGCCTCCCGCAGCGGAACGAACTCTCCGCGGAAGAACGCCCACAGCTCGGCTGTCGTCTCGACCGGCGCGGTGCGCGTACGGGGCTCCTGCTTCAGCACTCTGACCTCCATGGTGTCGCGATCGGCGCGTCTCGGTGCGCTCGTCCTGGCTGATCGACGAGCGCAAGAAGTATACCGGCGGCCTCTCGCTCGGACGCTCGACGAGCGACCAGGTACCGGGTCAGTGCACCGGGGCGGCGGAGGCGCCGAGCGGGGTGAACAGCACGAGGTAGATGTAGATCAGATAGAGCGGGCCGCCGATGAGGAGCGCCCAGGCCGACAGGCGACCGCGCAGAAGCATGCCGCCGAAGATGAGGATCGTCGCGAGGAATGCGACGCCGGCTGAAGCGAAGCTGATCGCGCTTCCTTCGCTGAACGTCCAGGTTGTGAAGAGCAGCCCCAGCACGGTTGGCAGGCAGCTCTGGAAAACCATGGCACCGGTGATGTTGCCCATCGCCAGGGTGTCCTTCCCGGACCGAACCCAGAGCACGCTGTTGAACTTCTCGGGGAGCTCCGTCGCGATGGGCGCGATGATGAGCGCCAGGATCGTGGGGTCGAGCCCGATCACGGTCGAGAGGTGCTCCACGGCCCCCACGAATACTTGGGCGCCGATGATGATGAGACCCAGGGCGAGCACCACCTGCCCCACCACGATGGCCGTGCGCGGCTCCCCGCCAGTCACCGAATGTGCGCCGGGCAGCACGTCGATCTCCAGCATGCGTGGACCGCTCAGCGCCGGCACGCGGGTGAGATGCAGGCGGTTCAGCTCCTCGGCCTCGCCCTCCTCCGGCGTATCGGTGAAGTGCAGGCGCACGTAGACGGCGTAGAGCACGAAGAGGAAGGCGGCGGCCACCCACTTCAGCCAGGCGAGCTCCTGCGGCAGGAAGGCGGTGCCGATGGCAACGCCGTAGCCGACCATGAAGAAGGCGACGTCACGACCGAGGACCGCGGTGTTCACCCGCATGTCGGTCGTGCGCCGGCCGCGCCTCGTGTAGATGACGATTGCGGTGCCGGTGACGAACATGGCAAGCGTCGAGAGCATGAACGGAGCGCCCAGGATGGCGCCGACTCCCACCGCCGTAGAGCTCTCGGTGGCGGTGCCCCCCAGCAGAACCGGGCCGAGGATGGCGATGACCGGGATCAGCGTCTCCGGCATCGCTGTGGCAACGGCGGCCAGCACGCTGCCGACCGCCCCTTCCGCAAGGTTCAGCTTCTTGCCGAACCACTCGATGCCGTTGGTGAAGAGCTCCGCGGCGAGCAGGATGATCGCGAGGGAGACGAAGAGAAGGACGATGTCCACGTGCGCGCGACTGTCGCCGACGGAGGGGCGAGCGTCAAATGGAAGGGGTGACGACGGCCGCCACCACCAGGCTGGCGACCAGCAGGATGTCGACGCCGATCGCGGTGAAGGCCCTCGCCCGCTCCCCCGCCCGGTGCAGCCCGAGCGCGGCCGCGCCCACCACCACGATCGGAACGAGCGTGAGTGCCAGAAGGCCCAGCGCCGTCACGCCGTCACCACCGCCTTGGGCGATCTGCGTAAGGACGGGACGCGGGCCTCGGGGGCCCTGGCCGGCCAGGGCCGACCACGCCCAGCCGCCGCCCACCAGCGCCATGGCGCCGAGCGTCCCGTAGCGCAGGAGCGCGGCGACCCAGCGCCCGATCTCCCCCGGCGCGCCACGCGGCTCGGTGGTGCGCCTCATGCGCCGACCGCGCGCAGCGCCATCTGGACGGCGACGTAGCCGACCACGATCACGAAGATGCCGCCCAGGATGCGCGCGTGTAGTCGCCCGGAGAGGATCGCGCCCAGAGCGGCTCCCGCAGCGACTCCGAGAACGACCGGCGCGGCGAGGCGCGAGTCCACGTCACCGCGGAACAGGTATGCATAGGACCCGGCCGCGGCAGTGATCCCGATCAGGAAGTTCGACGTGGCCACCCCGACGCGCAGTGGCGCGCCCATCACAAGATGGATGAGTGGCACCGTGACGATCCCGCCCCCCACGCCCAGCAGGCCCGAGACGTTGCCCGCCAGCACCGAGCCGCCGATGCCCCAGGACAGGCGTCGCGTGCGGTAGCCGGGCTGGTCGGGCCCATCCGGCGCCGCGGGGTCGGACTCGGGCGAGGCGGCCAACGTGACCGCCGGACGCAGCAGCCCGCGCAGCATGGTGGTCGCGGTATAGCCGAGCAAGAGGGCGAAGAGCCCCGCCAGCACACGCTCCGGCAGATATCCCGCGATGATGCCGCCGGTCACGGCACCGACCACGGTGCCTGCGGCGAGCGTGACGCCGAGCCTGACGTCCGCCCGCCCGGCCCGCACGTTGATCGCCGCGGCGCCGGTCGAGGTGGCGATGACGCAGATGAGGCTGGTCCCGATCGCCGACGGCAGCGGCACCCCGAAGCCCAGGGTCAGGATGGGGACGATGAGGATGCCGCCGCCGAGACCGAGCATCGCACCGAACGTCCCGGCCGCCAGGCCGCTCAGCGCGAGCAGGAGCTCGATGGGCATTGGCGGCTGATGCCGTCGGCGGTTACGGGCGCAGGTGCTGTGGCGCGTACGGCAGCAGCGCGACCTGGCGTGCTCGCTTGAGGGCCGACGTCAGCATGCGCTGGTGGCGCGCACACGTCCCCGTCTTGCGGCGCGGCTCGATCTTGGCGCGCTCGGAGAGGTATCGGCGCAGCCGGTTGACCTCCTTGTAGTCGATGCTCTCCGCCTTGTCGACGCAGAAGTTGCAGACCTTGCGACGTCGGCGGTCACGGTAGTAGTCGGCCGATTCGCGGCGCGATCGTGGGCTGGCCATAGGTGTATCGGATCCTTTCGGGTCTGTTCTGATCTAGAAGGGAATGTCGTCGACGTCCATCTCCTCGCGCGGCGCGGAAGATGAGCCCTGGGCGGCGGCGGGGCGCTGACGGACCACTGGAGGGGCGTCGTCCCGAGCGCCATCGCCGGCCGGTCCGCCCTCCTCGTCCCGCGGACGGCGCTCGAGGTTCACGACGCGGGCAAACGCCAGCTCGAGCGACGTCTTCTTCTGGCCGTCGCGCGCCTCGTATTCGCGGGCGCGCAGCTGACCTTCCGCATAGATCTTGTTCCCCTTACGGAGCTGCTCGGCCATGCGCTCAGCCTGCTGCTCCCAGACGCTGACTCGGAACCAGAGCGTCTCCTCGATCCACTCACCGTCCGGGCCCTTCCGGTTGTCGTTGACGGCGACCCGCAGCTCGGTCACGGCCTTGCCGCCGGGCGTGTAGCGCAGCTCGGGATCGGCCCCGAGGTTCCCGATAATCATCATCTTGTTGAGCGTCATGGTGTGGCTCCTTTAGCGAGGCTTCGGTCAGGCCCCGGTGCGCTCTGGGAGGCCTGCTCGGCGGCCGGCTCGTCATCGGACTCATCGTCGGAAGTGTCGTCGGAAGTGTCCTCGCTGGTTTCTTCCGAGGTGCCCTCGCTCGTGCCTTCAGAGGCGTCGTCATCGGTGTCGCCCGGGGCGGTGGCGAAGGCGAGGTCGGCGTCGGCATCGGATTCACCGCCCTCGCTGGAGCGTGCTGCCGCGGCGGGTGCGAGCTCCTCCGCTGGCCCGCGATCCTCGAGGACGGTGACGAGGTGGCGCAGGATCTCCTCGGTGATGAGGAGCCCTCGCTCAATCTCGCGCACCTGGGCGGGCTCGATATCGAAGTGGATCAGGAAATAGCTCGCGTCGCGGTGCTTGCCGATGTCATAGGCGAGGCGTCGCTTGCCCCACGGCGAGACCTTCGAAAGGCTGCCGCCGGCATTGACGATGGCACGGGTAACCTTCTCGACCGCTGCCTGGAGCTTGTCGTCCTCCAGGTCGGGGCTGAGCAGGAGCATGAGCTCGTAACGGCGCATTGAAGCGTCGTCCTCCTCTCTATGGGTTTGCGGCGCGGTCGAGTGCTCGAGCCGTGCAGCAGAGGGATTGGACAGAGATGGGCCTCCCACCGGGAGGCGCGGGGACCAGTATAGCCTTCAAGCTGCGGTCGCGGCCGATGAGCCGATGCGGCAAAGCTGCGCCGCTCTGGTACGCGGACCGTCGTAATTCACGCCCGAGGCTGGTGCCGGAGGAGGGATTCGAACCCCCACGCCTTTCGGCTGCCGGGTTTAAACCGGCTGCGTCTGCCATTCCGCCACTCCGGCGCCGTCCGCAGCGTAGCGCACGGACTCCGCGGCGGCGCCTAGGCGAGGATCAGCAGCGCCAGGACGTTCGTGAAGGCGCCGAACGCGCCCACCGTCGTTGCAGTCGCGCCGCCGAAGTAGAAGATGCGCGGTGCGCGGTTCCACACCAGGACGAGCAGGCCGATCGTGGCCACGATCGCCGCCCCCTTGAGCGCGAGGACGCCCCCCATCCCCTGCCAGTGGTACAGCACCGCGGCGAGCCCGTTCGTCTCCACGCCGATGCCCAGGATCGGGATGGCAACCGAGAAGGTCGCGGCGTCGGCGAGCTGTGCGACCAGCAGGACGGCAAGGAGGACTCGGGCACGCAGCCTGCGCTCTTCCTCTGCCCTTGTGCTGCGCCCGACGAGGGTCGGATCGGCCGCCTCAATCGAGAGGAGTGCTTGCTCTAAGGCCATGCCGGCTGCCTGAGCGCCGCTGAGCCAGAGTACGCCGTATGAGCCGCATGACGGGTAGGGGGGGTCAATCTGTGGAGCCTCGCGCCTAAGCGACCCGCTGCCAGCCCCAGAGCCACACGGACGACTTATCTCGGTCGGACCATAGGGGGTCGGCATCTCTGCCATCCGAGCGCCGCGCGACCACGCGCCAGCTTCCGGCGAAGGATGTTTCGCTCGACCGGTGGCTAGGGCGGTGCTCAGCGCCGACGGAAGGCGAGCACCGTCCCTCCAACGACCAGCACACTCACGACCGCGACCAACAGCAATGGGATCGTCGGGTTGGGCGCGATCGGGATGTCGGCAACAGCGCCTGGTGGTTGCCAAGCAGCGCTGATTGGCCATTCAGACCCGCCGGTGCCATCGTCGAACTCAAAACACAGCATGCGCGAGCCCCCCGGCTCGGCCGCGTCGAAAGGCACGGGATCGCGGGTGACCCAAATCATCGCCGGCCGATTCGGCTCCGGGAGCTCGGCCTTCGACTGACCCACGAGTCCAAGCCCAGCCAACGTCCCACGTCCAGCGAAGGCGTAACTCTCGGCCCGGCACTCAGGCATCGTTGGATTTCCGGCATCGGGCGCCGCGTCCCTCGCCGGTTCCAAAATGGCCGCACAGCCAGCAAGGACAGCAAGGACGCTCGGGAGCAGGAGCGCTCGAACGCGTATGGCGGCGAGCGTACACCCTGCCTCGTCGTGAGTGTGCATACCGCTGGCTCCGGGTCCCGAAACGCCACGACTGGAGCCCGTGCTGAGGCCATGTCTCGCCTGCGGCACGCCGACGAAGCGCACGCGCTGCCCCGAGCACGAGAGCGAGCGCAACATCGCCCGGTAGCTCGACGCGGAGAGGCTATGACTCGCGCTGGCGCCGAATCAGCGAACGCAAGCGCCGAGTAGCGCCGTTCTGCGAGCTCCACCTTCCCGGCTGCCAGCTGGTGGCCGCCGATGTTGACCACCGCGTCCCGATCCGGGCCGGCGGTCGCTCCCGGTCGGTTCCGCGTCCGGTGAGTGGAGCAGCCCGGAACGAACGAGAGCACAGCGGAAATTCGACGCGGGCATGGCCGCAGAGACCCGTAAACTCTATTGGCAGATCGCCATCGGCATCGCGGTCGTCCTTACATTGTCGTACCTCGCGTCGCAGATTTAGGCTGTCAAACCGAACAGATGGCCCGGTCGGTAGACACCGAACCGGGCCATTTCGTGCTCAGGATGATGGAGGCGACGACGGGAATCGAACCCGTGTACGCGGTTTTGCAGACCGCTCCCTGGACCACTCGGGCACGTCGCCATCGAACCGTTCCGGCTGGCTGCCCCGCGAGGATTCGAACCTCGGTTCACGGATCCAAAGTCCGCTGTCCTACCACTAGACGACGGGGCATCCGCCTCGTCTCACGCTAGCAGGTCACGCGCGATCCGAGCCACCCGGACATGAAAGTGGAGCGGAAGACGGGACTCGAACCCGCGACCCTCACCTTGGCAAGGTGATGCTCTACCAACTGAGCCACTTCCGCCCGCTCCCCCGATGATACCGCGTAGGTGGTGCCGAGGGTCAGAATCGAACTGACGACACCCGCCTCTTCAGGGCGGTGCTCTACCGACTGAGCTACCTCGGCGCGGGATCTTCGGCGGGGCCAGAGGATACCGATCGGGCCGCACGGTCGCAACCGCCACAGCGCCGCCGACAGGCTATGGGCGCGGCCCGGGCTCGCCGAAATGCCCGGCGATCGCGTCGAGGGCTCGGACGCGCTCGCCGATCGGCGGATGGGTGTCGAAGAGCGACTTGGCGCGCTCCTCGAACGACTTGATCGGGTTGACGATGTACAGGTGCTGGGTCGCGCGGTTCGCGACCTCGAGCACCTCGCGATCGTCGGCGATCTTGCGCAGCGCGCGTGACAGCCCGAGCGGGTTGCGCGTCAACTCGACGCCCGTCACATCGGCCAGCGACTCGCGCGTGCGGCTCACCGAGGCCTGCACGATGCGCGCGATGAGCGGCGCGATGATCGCCAGCACCAGCGCCACCACGAGCAGGATGACCGCCAGTCCCCCTGCCCCACCCCCACGGTCGTTGTCGGAGTTGCGACGACCACCGCCCCAGAACGTGAAGCGCAGGAAGAAGTCGGCGAGGAGGGCGATCGCTCCCACCAGCACGCCCACCAGCAGCGTGAACCGGATGTCGTAGTTGCCGATATGGCTCATCTCGTGGCCGATAACGCCCTGGAGCTCCTCCCGATCCAGCTTCTCGAGGAGGCCGGTCGTGACCGCCACGCTCGCGTGCTTCGGGTCGCGCCCGGTCGCGAACGCGTTGGGCGCCGAGTCGTCGATGATCCAGATGCGCGGCATTGGCAGGCCGCCGGCGAGGCTCATCTCGGTGACGACGTTCACGAGCTGGCGATGGGCATCACCGGGATTCGCGACGTCGAGCTGGCGCGCGCCGCTGGTCGCCATGACCAGCGCGTCGCCGGCAAAGTACGAGCCAACGCTCATGACGCCGGCCAGCGCCACGGCGACGACGACGCCCACCCATCCGATGCCGGTCGCGTAGCCGATGGCTCCGCCGAGCACGCCGAGCACGAGGATCACGGCCGCGACCAGCACCCAGCTCCGCCGCCGGTTGCGGTCGATCTCGCGATAGAAGGTGGTGGGCGCGGACCGCGCCGGGGCGGTCATCGGTCTATGCCGACCGCAGGTTCACCTCGGGAACGGCGGCGTCGGCCTCCTCGATCTGGAAGTACTCGCGCTCCCTGAACCCGAGAGGCCCCGCCAGGAGCACGTTCGGGAACGTCTGGACCGCGGTGTTCAGCTCCCGCACGGTACTGTTGTAGTGCTGCCGGCTGAAGCCGATCTGGTTCTCGGTGGTGCTCAGCTCCTCCTGGAGCTCGAGCACGTTCTGGTTGGACTTCAGGTCGGGATAGGCCTCGACCAGCGCGAAGAGCTGGCGCAGCGCACCGGTCAGGAAGTTCTCGGCCTGGGCGGTCTGCGCCGCGCTGGCCGGTCCGCCCGCCTGCGCGCTCACCGCCGCCTGGCGCGCCTCGACGACGCGGGTGAGCGTCTCCTGCTCGAAGTCCATGTAGCCCTTGACGGCGTTGACGAGGTTCGGAATGAGGTCGTGGCGTCGCTTGAGCTGGACGCTGATCTGGTTCCACGCCTCGTCGACCTGGTTCCGCAGCCGGACCAGCGCGTTGTACGTGAAGACCAGGAGAAGCGCGACCAGCACGACGACGCCGAGGACGATCCAGCCCCAGATAGGCATCGGCCATGTGCTCCTGTTGTGCTCGGGTGAGACGCCGAGTATGCGCTGGTGGGCGGTGAGGGACTCGAACCCCCGACATCCTCGGTGTAAACGAGGCGCTCTGACCAGCTGAGCTAACCGCCCGGGGAGATCGTAGCCGATGGATACTGCCTGCCCGTGGGGTGGGCGAATCGGCGGCTCAGTCGCCGAATCTCCCGTGGGGCGGGACGAACGGCCGATGAGATGGCCTGAACTGCGGACGTCAGCCGCCGAACTGCCCGCCGGACGAGAGATTCAGCCGGTCAGCGGCCGTTACGCCCGTGGGGCGGGAATGTCGGAGCGCGGAGGTGAAGTGGTGCCCAGGCCGGGACTTGAACCCGGATGAGTTGCCTCATACGCCCCTCAAACGTACGCGTATACCAATTCCGCCACCTGGGCAGGTGTGGTACCGAGGGAGGGACTTGAACCCACACGACCTTGCGGTCACTAGGTCCTGAACCTAGCGCGTCTGCCTATTCCGCCACCTCGGCACGGCGGCAGCGATGATAGCAGAGGGACCCGGCCGAGCCGATTACCTCGGGGCCGATCCCGCTCGGCGGCTAGGCCTGCGGCACCAGGTTGAGGAGGCTGAAGGCCACGAACAGGATGGCCACCACAACCGTCATGCGGAAGAGGGTCCGCTCGATGCCGCGCCGGCTTCGATAGGCCGTCACCTCGCCACCGAACGCACCGCCGAGCCCGGTCCCCCGCTGCTGGAGCAGGATGGAGGCGATCAGGGCGACGGCCAGGATCATCTGGGCGAGAAGAAGCGGGGTCTGCATGGCGGGCCGAAGTCTAGCAGCCGATGCGGTCAGGTGCCCCGCAGCAGGCTCGTCCCGGTCATCTCGGGGCCGATGGGGACGCCGAGCAGCTCGCACAACGTCGGCGCCACGTCCGCGAGCTCGCCATCCCGCAGCGCAGCCCCAGCGTGCCGGCCGTCCACCAGGACCAGCGGCACCGGCGATGTGGTGTGCTTCGTCTGCGGCCTGCCCTCGGCGTCGCGCATCTCCTCGATGTTGCCGTGGTCCGCGGTGATGACGAGCGTCGCTCCCGCATCGAGGGTTGCCCGCTCAAGCCGTCCGAGGCATCCGTCGATTACCTCGGCCGCCCGCACCGCGGCCTCCCAAATTCCGGTGTGGCCGACCATGTCCGGGTTCGCGTAGTTGGCGACGATGAAGTCGTGAGATCCCGCCTCGACCGCCGAGACGACGGCGTCGGTGATCGCCTCGGCGCGCATCTCGGGCGCCAGGTCGTACGTCGCCACCTCGCGGTTGGACGGGATGAGGATCCGGTCCTCCCCGGGCAGCTCCTCTTCCACGCCGCCGTTGAAGAAGTAGGTTACGTGGGCGTACTTCTCCGTCTCGGCCACGTGGAGCTGGCGCTTCCCGAGCCGGGAGAGGTGCGCGGCCAGCGAGTCGATGACGGGCGAGCCGAAGGCGACCGTGACCGGCAGCTCGTCCGGCGCCTGGTACTCGGTGAGCGTCACGACCATGAGGTCGCGCGGTGGCGCCCCGCGATCGAAGGCGGAGAGCTCGCCGTCAACGAGCGCGTGGGTGAGCTGCCGAGCGCGGTCGGCACGGAAGTTCAGGTGAACCACGACGTCTCCGTCCCCCATCCCCCCGTATGAGCCGATGACGGTCGGCGCGATGAACTCGTCGCCCTCGCCGCGCGCGTACGCCGCCGAGACGGCGGTGACTGCGTCGGGCGCCCGCTCACCGATCCCGTGCACGATGGCCTCGTACGCGCGAGCGGTGCGCGACCAGCGAGCGTCGCGGTCCATCGCAAAGTAGCGGCCGATGACGGTGGCGGGAGTGACGGTGCCGCTGAGCCGAGCCAGGAGCGCGGGCAGCAGCCCGGCTGCGGAGCGCGGCGCCGTGTCGCGGCCGTCGGTGAACGCGTGGAGCACGACCCGATCCGGCGGTAGCCCAAGCTCCGCCGCGAGGGCCGCGGTGGCGACGATGTGCCCGTCGATGGCGTGGATGCCGCCGGGACCGACGAGACCGAGCAGATGCAGCCGGCTCCTGCGCTCGACGGCCGCCCGGCAGGCCGAACGAAGCGCCGTGTTCTCGCGGAACGAGCCGTCGGCGATGGCGCGGTTGATGCGCGGCAGGTCCTGGAGGACCGGGAAGCCGGCGCCCAGGTTCAGGTGGCCGACCTCGCTGTTGCCCATCTGTCCCGGGGGCAGCCCGACCGTCTCGCCCGAAGCCTCGAGGCGGCACGTCGGCCACACCGCCGTCAGCCGGCCCCAGCTCGGCATGCGCGCCGCCAGCAGCGCATTGCGCGCGGGATCGTCGTTCAGCCCGAACCCGTCGAGGACCACCAGCGTGAGCGTCACGCCCTCGACCGCGTGGCCGCCTCCGCGGCGCGCAGGATCGCGGCGAAGGCATCCGGCTTCAGGGAGGCACCTCCCACCAGCGCGCCGTCCACGTCGGGCTGGGCGCAGAAGTCGGCCGCGTTGTCGTCGGTCACGCTTCCGCCGTACTGGATCGGCACCTCGTCGGCGCCGTCAGGGTCTGTCTCGCGGAGGATGGACCGGATCTGCGCGGCGACGGCCTGCGCGTCATCGGGGGATGCCGCGTCGCCGGTGCCGATGGCCCACACCGGCTCGTAGGCGATGACGAGCCCCGAGCCGCGGATGCGATCGAGCTGCGCGACCGCGGCCCGGACCTGGCGGTCGATGACCGCCTCGGTTTGACCCGCGGCGCGCTCCTCGGCACGCTCACCGACCGCCGCGATCGGCCGCAGCCCATGCGCGACGGCACTGGCCACCTTCCGGCCGACCGCCTCGTCGGTCTCTCCGTCGTACTGGCGCCGCTCCGAGTGACCCAGGATCACGAAGCTCGCCAGGCCGGCGAGCATGAGCGGGCTCGTCTCGCCGGTGTACGCACCTCGCCACTCGAAATGCATCGTCTGGGCGCCGATGGCGAGCCGGCCCCCCGCGACATTGCGCCACACGTCAGCCAGCCAGAGCGCCGGCGGGCAAATGACCGCAATGACACCCGGAACGAGCTCCGCGGCGTCACGGACGGCGCGCGCGAGCTCCACCGCCTCCGCCAGCGTGGGCGGGTTCATCTTCCAGTTGCCGGCCACCACCGCGGTCCGCATCGGCCTCCTCCTCGTTGCTGCCCAGCTCGACCAGTCGCCGAAGCCGATGGTTGACCGCCGATCGGCTCGCGCCGAGGGCCATGGCAAGGGTATCGAGATCCGCGTCCGGCATGCGCCTCCGGCCCGCAGCCGTCTCACGCAGCGCCGAGGGCAGGCGCGGCAGCGTCCCATCCGCCTCGAGCCGCCTGATGGCGGTGATCTGCCGGTCCGCCGCGCGCACCGTGCGCCCGAGGTTCGCCTCCTCCGCGTTCAGGAGCCTGTTCAGGCGAGCCTGCACGTCACGTCCGACCCGCTGCGTCTCGAGCTCGAGCAGTCCGCGGTTCGCTCCGACCAGCCGGAAGAGGGCGGCGATCTCCTCCTGGCCCTTGAGGTAGACCACGTGCCGGCCACGGCGCTGGCCGCTCAACGCACGGACCTCGAGTGCGCCGAGCAGCTCGCGGAGCGCCCTCGCGGCGCTCGCGCCGCGCAGGACGAACTCGACGTGCGGCCCCGACGCGCTGAAGGAGATCGAGCCGCAGCCGAGCAGCGCGCCGCGCAGGAAGGAGCGTCTATCGCAGGCGGGCGCATCCGGCCACGACCAGCCGCTCAGCTCGCGGGCGTCCAGCGCGACGACGATGTGATGGCGACCCGGACCGGGTGACCTGGACTCCGACGAGGCGCGGGGAGGCGGAACCGAGATGCCCACCGAGGACGCCAGTTGGACGGCCGTTCGCGCGGTCGCGTGGTCAAGCGTCCGAAAGGTGGCTCCGCCGCCTCCGTGGAGCAGCCCGGCGAGCTCCGCGCGCCGGCAGCAGGCGCGCGCCGGATGGATACGGGCGAGCTCGCCGCGCACGTCGCCGGCCAGCTGCACCGCGGTCAGGACGCGCGCTCGGCGGGCCGGCGCACGCGGCGCTGCCGGGGACGCTCCACGCGATCCTCCTGCTGGAGTCGCATGAGCGCGGTCGCGAGCTTCGTCGGGTCGTGGCGGTGAGCGTTGGTGGCGTCGATGACGTCCTCCTCGACGATCACCACCGGCAGCTCCTCGAGCCGGCGCTCATCGACCTCGACGGGCTCAGCGGTATAACCGGGCGGCCGACGCGCCCCGCGGTTGCGGTTGAGGACGACGACATCGATGAGGTCCTCGCCGACGTGGTTGAAGAGCACGCGCAGGTGGTCCGACGCGGAGAGCCCGGCTGTCTCCCCGGGCTGTGTCGCCACGTTGCAGACGTAGACCTTGAGGCCCGACGCCGCAACGAGCGCGTCGCGTACGTCGCTGATGAGCAGATTTGGCAGCACGCTGCTGAACAGGCTGCCGGGGCCGATGACGATCATATCCGCCTCCAGGATGCGCTCGAGCGCCTCGGGGGTGGCGCGCACGTCGGCTGGCTCGATGGTGAGCTCCACGATCGGCTCGTTCGCCGATGCGATGCCCACCTGGCCGCGCAGGTGGCGGCCGGACTCCAGGCGCGCGGACAGGTTGAGCGGCACGCTCGTCACGGGGAGGACCTGGCCGCGCACCGCCAGGACGCGGTTCGAGGCGCGGATGGCCTCCTCGAAGTCGCCTGTCACCGCCGTCATGGCCGCGATGAACAGGTTGCCGAACGCGTGGTTGTCGAGTCCCGACCCCTCCGGGAAGCGGTACTGCATGAGCTGCGTCATGAGCGGCTCCGCGTCCGCGAGCGCAGCGAGGCAGTTCCGGATGTCGCCGGGCGGCACGATCCCGAGCTGCTCACGGAGCTGACCACTGCTGCCGCCGTCATCGGCGACGGTGACCACGGCGGTGATGTTCGCGCTGTAACCCTTCAATCCCCTGAGCAGCGTCGAGAGCCCCGTGCCACCGCCGAGCGCGACGATGCGCGGGCCGCGGGCGAGGTACCGCTTCGTGTAGAGCACCTCCATCACGCTGCCACCGCGCGCGACGAATGGCGAGATCACCGATCGCATGAGCCCCCACATGCCGATGCCGGTGAGCGCCAGACCCAGGATGGCTACCACTGCCGCCCGGACCTCCGGCTCGAGCCAGGCGCCGGTCAGCCAGTAGACGATGGTGATCTCGTCGGCACTGGTGGACCGATACAGATCGCGGATGAAGATCGCGGCGCCGAGGCCGAGGATGGCGATGCCGAGGAACAGCAGCACGAGCCAGCGCTTGAGGTGCATGCCGGGATAGAGCCATCGAGGCAGCCGCGGGCCCCTCATCGCTCGAGCTCCCGGTGGAATGTCGACACCGACGCGCCCGGCAGGCTGGCGAGTCGCGCCGCCAGCTCCTCGGCGAGAGCGATGGAGCGGTGATAGCCGCCCGTGCAGCCCAGCGCGACGCGCAGCTGCTCCTTGCCCTCGGTGCGATACGCCGGCGCGGTCAGCTCGAGAAGCTCGACCACGAGGTCAAGGAATCGCACGGCGGCCGGCTGGCCGAGGACAAACTCACGCACCGGTGCCTCGAGACCGGAGAGCGGCTTCAGCTGCTCCTGCCAGTACGGATTGGTAAGGAACCGAACGTCGAAGACGAGGTCCGCATCGAGGGGCATGCCGAACTTGAAGCCAAAGGTGATGAGGCTGATCTTCAGCATGCCCGTGTCGCCCTCGAGCGGGACGACCGACATGAGCCGCTCCTTGAGCTGACCGATCGAGAGCCCCGTGGTATCGATGACGTGATCCGCCATCTCGCGCGTGCGCGCCAGGCGCCTCCGCTCCTCGGTGATCCCCGCCTGCACGCCACTGCGCCCGCCCTCCAACGGATGACGGTGCCGCGTCTCGCTGAAGCGGCTGACGAGGCTGGCGTCCGTCGCCTCGAGGTAGATGAGCTCGAGCCGCGAGCCGCGAGAGGCGAGCTCCGCGGCGGCACGATCGATGGCCGGTGCCGGATCACCCGCGCGGATGTCGAGCACGAGCGCGCAGCGGCGGTAGCGCTCCGGCTCGCTGCGGCGAAGGGTCAGGAACCCATCCAGCAGCGCCGGCGGAAGATTGTCGACGCACGAGTAGCCGATGTCCTCGAACAGCTTGCTCGCCTGGCTCTTGCCGGCGCCCGACAGGCCGCTGATGACGACGAAGTGCTCGGTCGTCGTCGCTGGCCGACCGCGTGCGGGCGCCTTCTTTGCCGCCGGCGCGCTTCTGGTCCGGCGGGAACGTTCCGTCGCGATGGCTGCGCTGCGTGCCACGAGTCGAGTATAGCTTCGCTCACGCTCGATTCGGAAGGTGGTCGCGACCGTCGAGCAGGCCGCGAACCGTGGTGGCGGCCGACGCCCGAAGCGCCGCAAGGTCATACCCTCCCTCGAGGGTCAGGGCAACGCCGGGTAGCCGGAGGCGCGTGCTCATCTCACCCACCAGCCGTGAGACCGCGCCGAAGGCATCGTCGCTCACCGCGAGGTGGGACAACGGATCGTCGCGGTGCGCGTCATAGCCTGCGGAGATGAGAAGCGCATCCGGCGCGAAGGCCTCGATGGCGGGTAGCAGCTCCTTCTGCCACGCCGCCACGAACTCGGAGTCGCCGGCGCCCGGGGCGAGCGGATGGTTGTGCATCGTGCCGAGTCCCGCGCCGCTCCCCCGTTCGTCAACGGATCCCGTGCCGGGGTAGAGCGGCGACTGGTGCGTGGAGGCGTAGCACACGGCGGGGTCCGCGTCGAAGATCGCCTGGGTGCCGTCGCCGTGGTGCACGTCCCAATCGAGGATCGCGATGCGCCCGGCGACGCCATCGCGACGAAGGGCGGCAGCGGCGACCGCGACGTTGTTCAGCAGGCAGAAGCCGCTCCCCCGCGCCGCGGCCGCGTGGTGGCCCGGCGGACGCACCACGGCGAAGGCGACTTCGGCCTCGCCGCTCGCGGCGGCTCGTGCCGCCTGCACGGTGGCCCCGGACGCCAGGCGGGCCGCTCGCAGCGAGCCGCGGACCACGTACGTGTCCGGATCGAGCCACGCGCCATTGCTGCCCTCGGCGGCGGCGAGCAGGGTGAGGTAGTTCGAATCATGGATGGCGCGGACCTCCTCGTCGCCGATCTCCTCCACGGCCGGCTCGACGAGCTCCGCACCCGCCTCGGACGCGCCGTCGCGCATTCCATCGGCCACGGCGAGCCGCCGGTCCGGCCGCTCCACGTGTCCCGGCAGCACGTGGACGTCCATCGCGGCGTCGGTCAGCAGCCAGACGCTCATCGGCGCATGGTCCGCATGAGCTGGAGCGTCGCCTCGAAGAGCGCGTACATCACGAGCGACAGGACGCCGGAGCTCAGGGGGTCGCCGCCGGGAGTCGCGATCACCGCGAAGAGCACGATGACCAGCACCGCCTGCCGCCGCCGACGCGAGAGGAAGCCGTAGTTGAGGATGCCGACCCGCGCGAGCAGGAGGAGCACGATCGGAAACTGGAAGGCGAGCCCGAAGGCCAGCATGATCATGAGCGTGAAGTTCACGTAGTCCGACAGCCGCAGGAGCGCGTCGACGCCGGGCAGGGTGAGCGACAGGAGGAACTCAACCGCGAACGGGATGACGAGGTAGCCGAGCGTCACGCCCAGGGCGAAGAGCGCGATGGCGGCGATGAGCATCGGCCAGATGAGGCGACGCTCCCTCCGCGTCAGGCCGGGCGTCACGAAGCGCCACAGCTGGTAGAGGATCACCGGCACCGAGAGGCCGATCCCGACGTAGAGCGCGACTCGCAGGCGCACGCCGAGGGACTCGCCGATCCCGAGCTGCACCAGGCGGTCCTGCTCGTCGGGCAGCGGAGCGCGCAGGAGATTGATGATCGGCTCCGCCAGGAAGAAGCCGATGATCCCCGCCAGCACCACGGAGACGGTGATGACGATGACGCGGCTGCGCAGCTCGTCGAGGTGCTCGACGAGGCTCATCGTCGCCTCCTCCTCGCGGCTGAGGCGTGAAGATTGAGCCTCCGGGGGCGCGTCGCTGTTCACGCGCTCACGCGGGATGGCCGCGCGGGCCTAGTGGTGGTTCGAGGTGTCGCCGGTGGGGCGGTCGTCGCTGGTCGTGCGCTTCGTGTCGCCCCGCACGGAATCCTCGAGGTCGTTGGATGCCTTGCGGAACTCGCGGATGCCCTTGCCGAGGGCATTTCCGATGTCGGGCAGCTTGCCCGGACCGAAGAGGATCAGCACGATCACCAGCACCAGGATGAGCTCGGCAGGACCGGGGATCGGCACGGATCAAGAACCTCCCATGGGCGCCACGTGGGCGGCGCTGGTCTCGGAGTCTAGCACCACCTCCCGCATGCGCACCCGCAGGTCCTTGGCTGCCGCGGCCGCCGCCTCGCGCCAATCGCCTCCCGCCGACGCGCCGGCGATGCCGCGCGAAACCGACACGATTCCCGGCGCCCAGGCACCGTGGCAGCTGCGCACGGCCGCGCCGAGGTCCCCCGCCTGCGCGCCGACGCCGGGGACGAGGAATGCCGGCCCGGGCACAGCTGCGCGCAGACGTTCCATCTCCACCGGTGCCGTGGCTCCGACGACGAGCCCGACCCGTCCGTCCCTCCACGTCTCGGAGACCCAGCGGGCGGTGGCCAGGTGGAGCGGCTCGCCGCCGACGTCGAGGCCCTGGAGGCGCTGGGCTGAGGGATTGCTCGTGCGCGCCAGGACGTAGATGATCCGGTCCGGGTAGTCGAGAAACGGCTGGATGGCGTCCTCGCCGAGGTACGGCGACAGGGTGACGCCATCGGCCCCGAGCGTGCCGAAGAGGCCCGCCGCGTAGCGCTCGGCCGTCGAGCCGATGTCGCCGCGCTTGGCATCAAGCACGCAGATCAGTCCCGTGGGGATATCGGCACGCACGCGCTCCAGTGCCGCCCAGCCGGCCGAGCCCCACGCCTCGAAGAAGGCAACGTTGATCTTCACCGCCACCACGTGCTCCGCGGCCGCCTCGATGAGCCCGCGCGCGAAGGATTCGACTCCCCCGACGTCGCGCGGCAGCTCGTCGGGCAGCTGGTCGGGATGCGGGTCCACACCCAGGCAGAGCGGGGCGCCGACGTCCGCCAGCCTTGCACGAAGCCGATCAAGCGGCGTCATCCGGTCGGTGCCAGGTGCGGGACGGGCAGGCGTCGGGCGACGAGCGGGCTGGCCGCGGACTCCGCGTAGTCGAGCACCCGGAGCCGGAGGTGCGGCATGCCGCCGAACGAGTCGCGCTCGAGCGTTCCCACCAGGTCGAGCTCGGTGCCGGTTGCGGGCAGAACGCGGCTCGCATCCAGGCCGAATGCGATCGCGTCGAACGTCTCGATGCCGCGGCGCATGCGAAACGTGGCGTGCGCCTCGCGGGCGCCGACACGCCGAACGTCGGCCACGAGCATCCCGGTAATGGCCAGGACGGGCTCGACGTGGCCAGGCCCAAACGGGGCCAGGCGCTCGAGCTCGGCGGCGAGCGCCCAATCGACGTGGCGGGCGTGAAGCACGAGGTCGATCGGCACGCGTCCCGGGCGCTGCGGCTCCGCGTCCGACGTCACCGGGAAGGGTCGCCCGAGCGCCTCGTATGCGGTAACGAACGCATCCCACGCCTCGGGCGCGACGCTGAAGCCACCCGCCGCGGCATGGCCGCCACGCTTGAGGAGGTGCGCGGCGCACGCCTCCATTGAGGCGGCGGCGTGGAAGTCGGCCGGCGCCCGCACGGAGCCGCGCACCTCGTCGCCGACGAGCGCCGCCGCGACAACCGGTCGCGCGAGCGAGTCCGCCAGGCGACCGGCAATGAGGCCCAGCAGTCCCGGTACCCACGCGTCGTCGCGCACCACGAGCGGCGCGACTCCCGGTCTCGCTGCCGCCATTGCGGTGGCCGTCTCGACGGCGACCTTCGTCATCTCGCGACGCTGCTCGTGGATGACCTCGAGCTCATCGGCGAGCGCCGCCGCGCGCGTGGCATCGGTCTCGAGCAGGAGCGCCATGGCGAGCTCGGCATCGGCAATGCGCCCCGCGGCGTTGATGCGCGGGATCACCCCGAACCCAAGGTCGCGCGCGGTGGGCTGCCCCGGGGCCTCGCACGACCGCGTCAGCAGCGCGCGCAGCCCCGCGTGCGACGTCCGCGCCAGCTCGTCGAGCCCGAGGCGCACGATGGCGCGGCTCTCCCCCGTCATCGGCGCCATATCGGCGACGGTGCCGATGGCGGCGACGGCCGCCAGGCCGTCCGTCGAGACGCCGCGTCGCGCCACGAGCGCCGCCGCGAGCTTGTACGACAGGCCCGCGCCGGTGAGATCCGGGTCCGGGTAGGCGCAGTCCGGGCGGTGCGGGTCCACCACGGCGACTGCACGCGGCAGCTCGGCGGGCGGCAGGTGGTGATCGGTGATCACGACGTCGATGCCCAACGAGCGCGCCACCTCCACCTCCGCGGCGTTGCTCACGCCGCAGTCGCAGGTGATGACGAGGCCGACGCCCTTCGCGGCGAGGCCGCGCAGTCCGTGCGCGGAGAGCCCGTAGCCCTCGGCCAGGCGGGACGGCACGTACCGGATCGGCTCCGCGCCGAGACGCTGGAGAGCCAGCACCCAGACCACGATCGCGGTCATTCCATCGGCGTCGTAGTCGCCCCAGATGGCGATCGGCTCCCCCTCCTCGAGCGCCGCGTCGATGCGGTCAAGCGCGCGCTCCGCATCGGCCATGCGCGACAGGTCGTGGAGGGCACCGGCACCGGCCGTGAGGAATCGGGTGAGCTGCTCGTCGTCGCGGAAGCCCCGGCGGCCGAGGAGCGTCGAGACCGGCCGGCCGAAGCCGGCGAAGGCCGGCGGGTCGAGCAACGGCTCGGGAAGCAGCCACTCGAGGGCCGGTGAGATCACGGACCCCATCCTAGCCGCGGCGCACGGGCCGCCGCTTACCGTTTCGTTATCGGCCCCGCAGAAGCTCAGCTCGCCGGTCGAGCCCTGCGCTTCGTATCCCAGTCCTGCCACGCGACCAGGATCTGGCTCGCGTTGAAGATCGACGAGTACGTCCCGCTGACGACGCCGAGCAGCAGCGCGAGCGCAAAGGTCCGGATCGTCGGCGGACCCAGCAGGAGAAGTGCCCCCAGCGTCACGACCACGGTGATCGACGTGATGATCGAGCGCGCCATGGTCTGAAGGATCGAGTGGTTGACGATGACCCCGAACGACTCGCCCGCGTGGCGCACGCGGTTCTCCCGGATGCGGTCGAAGACCACGATCGTGTCGTGCACGCTGAAGCCGATGATCGTCAGCAACGCGCTCACGAAGAGGGCGTCGAATTCGAGGTTGAAGAAGTAGCCCAGGATGGCGAAGGTGCCCACCACCAGGATAACGTCGTGGAGCAGCGCCACGATCGCCGCGGTGCCGAACCGGAAGCCGAAGCGCATCCACAGGTAGAGCAGGATGAAGAGCTCGCCGATGCCGATGAGAATCGCCGAGCTGCGAATGAGATCGGCGCCGATGAGCGGGCCCACGGTCCGCACGCTGCGCGGCTCTCCGACTCCGAATCGGGCATCCAGCTCCTCCTCGAGATCGGCGAACTCGGTGCCCGCCGCGATCGGCGCCGGGCTCGCATCCGGAGATGCTCCCGGCGATCCTGACACTGACGGCGCGGCCGACGGCGACGGCGAGGCGTCCCCGCTCTGGCTCGCGTCGGGGCTGCCCGTCGCAGAGGGCGAGTCGCTCGGGGCCGCGCTGGCTGATGCCGACTCACTCGGCGCCGCACTCGCCGACGCATCGGCGGACGGCGCGGCCGATCCACTCGGCTCGGCCGTCGGTGAGGGCTCGAGACCGCCGGGCGGGATGAGGTCGATCGGCTCCGTGCGAATCCGCAGGAAGTCCTCCGGCAGCTCGGTCACGATCGCATCGGCATATCCGAGCTCGGCAAGCGTCGCGGTCATCTCATCGGCACTCGGGCGCTGCTCGTGCCGGACCTCCCACTCGGTGCCGCCGGTGAAGTCGATGGAGGGCTTGAGGCCGCCGAGGAAGATGAAGATCAGCCCCGGAATGGTGAGCAGCGCGCTGATGGTGAACCACAGGTTGCGCTTGCCGACGATGTCGTACATGGCCTAGCGCTCCACGTGGTAGAGCTCGAGACGACGTCCCCAGCTCGTGCGGGTCACATACCTGAGCATCGTGCGCGTCACGGTCACTGCGCTGAACATGCTCACCAGCACGCCGATGATGAGCACGAGCGCGAAGCCGCGCACGACGGTGGTGCCCTGCCAGTACAGCCACCCGGCCACCAGCAGGCTCGACACGTTCGAGTCCAGGATGCTCGACCAGGCGCGGTTGAAGCCCGCCTCGATCGCGGGACCCAGTGACTTCCCGGCGCGAATCTCCTCCTTCATCCGCTCGAAGATGAGGATGTTGGCGTCGACCGCCATGCCGATGGAGAGGATGAACGCCGCCACCCCCGCCAGGGTCAGGGTGACGCCGATGAGGCGGAAGATCGCGTAGACCACCAGCGTGTAGAAGATGAGGGCCAACGCGGCCAGCACCCCGGGCAGCCGGTAGTACGCGACCATGAAGAACAGGACGAGGACGAGGCCGACGGCGCCGGCGACCAGTGCCTGCACCAGGAAGTCGGCGCCGAGGGTGGGGTCGACCTCCTCGAAGCCCTGCTCGGTGAGCGATACCGGCAGGGCGCCGAAGCGAAGCGTGTTGTAGAGGTTCGTGCGCTCGACCTCGTTCTCCGGCGTCGGCGGGCCGATGGTGATGACGGTGCTGCCGCCACAGATGGCCCCCTGGATCTCCGGCGTGGTGATGACCACCTGGTCGAGCGCGATCGGTCCCGGGCGGCCGACGTTCGCGGTCGTGAAGCCACACCAGATGTCGCTGCCCTCAGGACGGAGGTTGAACGAGACGGCGACCTGGCTGCCCTGCGCGTCGGGCGCGACGCTCCCCTGCTCGATCTCCCCGCCGCTGAACAGCTCGCGGATCGCGCCCGACTCGAGAAGCTCGGAGATGTCCTGGTCCGGCTGGAGGGCCTGGCCGATCGGATCGATGAACTGGAGCTGGCCGGTCGAGCCCACGAGCTCGCGAATCTGGCCAGGGTCGCTCACGCCCGGCACCTCGACGACGATTCGACGCGACCCATCCCCCGCTGTCTCGGTGCGGACCTGCGGCTCGGTCACGCCGATGCCCGCCACGCGACGCTCGATGATGTCGCGGGCGGTCTCGAGGTCCTCCTCCGTGATCTCCTGGTCCGTCTGCGGGACGACCTCGAGCGTCACACGCAGCCCGCCCTGGAGATCGAGTCCGAGCACCGTCCGGAACTGGGCACCGCCGACCTCGCTCGGCAGCCCCGAAAAGGCCGGCACGGATCGCGGCAGGTCGATGAAGATCGCCACGAGGGCGATCACCCCGATCACCCATGGGGCGATGCGACGCCAGGTCATGCTGTGGCCCTACGGTCCTCGATTGGTGGCTCGCCGCGGCGCGAAGCTCGCTGCCGCTGACACGAAACGCGCCGCTCGGCGGCGGCGCTCGGCCGGATTATACCCGTCAGGCGAGCATCCCCTCCCGCGCGAGGTGGCTCTTCAGCCGCTCGGCGAGGTCGCGGCTGATGCCCGGCGTGGCCGCCACCTCCTCCAACGACGCCTCGCGGATGCGACGCACGGACCCGAATCGCTTGAGCAGCGACTTCTTGCGACCCGGACCGATGCCGGCGATGTCGTCGAGCTCGCTGCGCAGCGCCCGCTTGCCACGCACGTTGCGGTGGTAGGTGATCGCGAACCGATGCGCCTCGTCCCGGATGCGCTGCACGAGGTAGAGCGCCTGCGACCGTCGCGGCAGCACGATCGGCGCCGACTGGCCCGGCACGTACAGCTCCTCGAACCGCTTGGCGAGGCCCGCGAGCGGGACGTCGGTCAGCCCGAGGTCGCGCATGACCTCCACCGCCGCCGAGAGCTGGCCCTTGCCGCCGTCGACGATCACGAGGTCGGGCACGGCCCAGCCGCCATCCCGCGGCCGCTCCCCCGGCTCGGTGTCGACCTCGAGCGGCGCCTCGTCCGCGCCGACCGCGGCCAACGACAGCGCGCCTGTCTCGGCCCGAATGCGGGCGGCGCGCGTAAACCGGCGACGGAGCACCTCGGCCATCATGCGGAAGTCGTCGGGCGTCTCCGCCGAGCGGATCCGGAAGCGCCGATACTCGCGCGGCTCCGGCCTGCCCTCAACGAAGACGACCATGCTGCCGACCGCGCTCGTGCCCTGGATGTTGCTCATGTCGAAGCACTCGATCCGCTCCGGCAGGCGAGCCAGCCCCAGCGCCCGAGACAGGTCGCCGAGCGCCTCGTCGCGGCGCGCCGTATCGGCCATCCACTCCGCCCGCTCGCGCGACAGCGCCTCCACGGCGTTGCCCGTCGCGAGCGCCACCAACCGCCGCTTCTCGCCGCGCTCGGGTACCGAGATCGTGACCCGCACGCCACGGCGGTCGGCAAGGTACGCGGCGAGGTCATCGGCGTCGACCGGCATGAGCGGCACGAGCAGCGCGCGCGGCAGCGCATCGGTGCTGGCGTAGTACTGCTGGAGGAAGGAGCCGAGCACCTCGGCATCGGTCACGTCCCGGGCGCCCTCCACGATGAAGTGCTCGCGGCCGATGAGCTTGCCGTTGCGGACCTGCATAACCTGGAGGCAGGCCTCGTCCTCCTCGCGTGCCAGGCCGATGACGTCGTGATCGGCGCGGCTGAAGGCGGCCATCTTCTGCTGCTCCATGGTCCGCTCGACGGCCCGCAGCTTGTCGCGCGTGACCGCCGCCTGCTCGAAGCGCAGCGCGTCGGAATGGGTCTCCATCTCCGTGCGCAGCTCGGCCGCTATCGGCTCCTGCTTTCCTTCCAGGAAGCCGACGATGCTGTCGATGGTGGCGCGGTAGTCGGGCTTCTCAATGGCCTGGATGCACGGGCCCTGGCAACGGTTGATGTAGTAGAGCAGGCACGGCCGCTCGAGCACGCGCTTGCCCTCGGGGATATCGAGGTTGCATGTCCGGAACGGGAAGATCTTGCGGAGCAGCTTCAGGGTCTCGTCGACGCTGGAGGCCGATGCGTACGGGCCGAAATACCGGCTGCCGTCCCGCGCCAGCTTCCGGGTGCGCACGATGCGCGGGAAGTCCTCGCCCAGGGTGATCTTCACGAACGGGTACGACTTGTCGTCGCGCAGCCGGATGTTGAACCGCGGCCGGTGCTCCTTGATGAAGTTGCTCTCGAGGAGGTACGCCTCGCTGACCGTGTCGGTGACGATGTACTCGACATCGGCGGCCTCGCGGACCATGCGGCTGATGCGCGCGTCCTCCGGCCCGCGGGCCGAGAAGTAGGAGCGGACCCTTGAGCGGAGGGAGTCCGCCTTGCCGACGTACAGCACCCGGCCGGCGGCACTCTTCATGAGGTACACGCCCGGCCTGGCGGGGAGCTGGCGCAGGACGGCGCGAAGCTGCTCGGAAATCTCGGGGGCGGGGCTCACACGGTCGATTCTACGGGCGCTCGCCGCTCAGCCCCCCACAACGTTTCGTCGGGCCATTTCCAGTCGTAATGGTTGCCTGGTGTGAATCTGGACGACTCGACCCTGGCCGCTCAGGCCGTCGGACCTCGATAGGCGATCCGATCACCGGCCGCATCCAGCATCCCAAGGAGCCGGTTCAGTCGCGGCGAGCCCGCCGCGAGCTCCTCGCGGCTCAGCCACCCCACCTCGGAGATCTCGCCCAGTTGTGGATCCAGCGTCCCTCCGACCAGCCGCCCGCCGAAGACGAAGCTCACGTCCTTCGGCCGGAACGCCTCGACAAGCAGGAGCCGATCAACCGCGACCTCGAGACCGGTCTCCTCGCGCGTCTCTCGCGCGGCCGCGGCCTCCGGCGTCTCGCCGCGCTCGACCCGGCCACCGGGGAGCATCCATCCGGCACCCATGTACGTCATCCGGACCACGAGCACACGCCCCTCGGCGTCCGTGACCAGCAGGTGCGCGCCCTCGATGCGCCCGTAGCGGCCGCCGAACAGCGCGCCGATCTGGACGAGTGCGCCGATGAGCAGCCGCGGCACGTCGACGATCCTGATGCGACGGCTTCGGCGGAGGGAAGGAGCGGTCGACGGGCGAGTCATGGGCGCGGAAGGATAGCGGCAGGCCGGTAAGCGAACGTTGAGCCGCTGGTAATCGGCGATCCCGCACGATTCGCGGATGGCCGCGACGCCGAGTGCTTTTCCGGCCATCGAGGAGGTCCTCGACTCTCTCGATCCGGAGCAGCGCGCGGCGGCAAGCCTGCCCGACGGGCCGGCGCAGATCATCGCGCCCGCGGGCAGCGGCAAGACGACCACCATGGTGGCGCGCCTCGGCGTGCTGCTCTCGCGTGGAGTGCCGGCGGATCGCATCTGCGTCGTGACCTTCAACCGGGATGCGGCTCGAGACCTCGCCGCGCGCGTTGAGCGGAAGCTTGGCGGAAGCATCGGCGAGGGGACGGCCATCGAGATCCGCACGCTCCATGCGCTCGCGCGCCAGGTCCTGCTGGGTGCCGGCGAGGGTCGCGATATCGTGGCCGACCGGCTGCCGCTCATCCGGGCGGCACGCCGTCGCGTCGCAGCGACCACCACCGAACCCCTCCACGAGCCGGCGCAGCTCGACACGTGGCTGTCCGCCTGGAAAGTCGAGGGCCGAGATCCTCCACCGGAGGCTCTTCCGACCCTCGAAACGTATGCCAAGCTCCTCCGCGAGCGCGGCGCCGTCGATTTCGACGATCTCGTCGTCCGCGCAGCCGAGCTCTTGGCGACCAACCCACGGACGCGCCTCGCGTGGCAGTCCCGGTTCTCCCACGTGTGCGTCGACGAATTCCAGGACGTGGACGCCGCGCAGCTCCGGCTCGTTCGCCTGCTGGCGGCACCAGAGGACAACCTCTTCGTCGTGGGCGACGATGACCAGACGATCTACGCCTGGCGCCTCGCCGACGTGCGCCGCATCCTCCGCTTCGCGGAAGACTGCCCATCGGCGCATCGGGTCATGCTGGCGACGAACTATCGATGCCCGGCCGGCGTCATCGAGGCATCGGCGCGCATGGTCGCCGTGAACCGTGAGCGTTTCGATAAGCCGATACGGCCGCCAGCCGGCGCCGAGTCATCGGCCGACGACATCGTTGCGGTCAGCACGGCCGAGCCGGGATGGACCGATGCAATGGCCGCCTTCGCGGCCACCGAGGCAGCGGCCGATCGGAGCGTCTGCTTTCTGTCGCGCACGCGCAGCGAGCTCATGCCGATCGTGCTCGCCCTGGTGCGCGCCGGCGTCCGCCACGCGACGACCATGCCACTGGCTGCCGATGCGGAGCCGGTTGCCACGCTCGTCGACGCGCTGCGTGTCGGAAGCCACGACGCGCATCCGTTCAACGCGCTCCATGAGCTGCGATCGAAGCGAGGCTGGAGCCGCGTAGATCCTGCCGCCGACGATCTGAGCGGGGAGGACAGTGCCGCCCTCGACGCGCTTCTCGGGTGGTCGATTGGCTTCGACGACACGGCCGCGTTCGTGGCGGCCTTCGACGCCGCCAGGGCGCGCCTGGCCGCATTGCGCGATCCATCGGCTCCGGTAGAGCTCGCCACCGTCCACGGCTCGAAGGGCCGCGAATGGGAGACCGTGGTCCTCATCGGCTTCGAAGCCGACCAGATCCCAAACCGCCGCTCATTGGTGGATGCGACCGACCCCGGCCGCGCGATGGAGGAGGAGCGTCGGCTCGCCTACGTGGCGCTCACCCGCGCGACCCGCCAGCTGGTCCTGGCCTTCGACCCCGCCCGCCCCTCGCCGTTCCTGGCCGAGATGGGCTACGCCACCAGGTAGCTCAGCTGGCGACGGCGACCGGCTGGCGCCGGCGAGCCCGAGGCGCGGGCGCATCGGCGCTGCGAAGCCCGAGGACCGGGCGCAGGTAGTGCCCCGTGGAGGACTCCGCCACCGCGGCGATGTCCTCCGGCGTGCCGGCGGCGATGAGGTAACCGCCCTTGTCGCCGCCCTCGGGGCCGAGGTCGATCACCCAGTCGGCGGTCTTGATGACGTCGAGATTGTGCTCGATGACGATGACCGTGTTGCCGGTGTCGACGAGGCGCGAGAGCACCTCGAGCAGCCGCGAGACGTCGTCAAAGTGGAGGCCGGTGGTCGGCTCGTCGAGGATGTAGACCGTCTTGCCGGTCGCACGTTTCGAGAGCTCGGTGGCGAGCTTCACGCGCTGCGCCTCACCGCCCGAGAGCGTGGTGGCTGGCTGGCCCAGGTGGATGTAGCCCATCCCCACGTCGTTGAGGGTCGAGAGCTTGTTGCGGATGGACGGCACCGCGTCGAAGAACTTCAGCGACTCCTCGACGTTCATCTCGAGGATCTCCGCCACGTTCTTGCCCTTGTAGTGGATCTCGAGCGTCTCGCGGTTGTAGCGCCGGCCCTTGCACACCTCGCACTGGACGTAGACGTCGGGCAGGAAGTGCATCTCGATCTGCACGATGCCGGCGCCCTCGCACGCCTCGCAGCGGCCGCCCTTCACGTTGAAGCTGAAGCGACCGGGCTTATACCCACGCACGCGGGCCTCGGGCACTCCGGCCAGCAGCTCGCGCAGCGGCGTCCAGAGCCCTGTGTAGGTGGCCGGGTTCGAGCGGGGGGTGCGGCCGATCGGCGACTGGTCGATGTCGATGACCTTGTCGATGAGCTCGATTCCCTCCAGCCGATCGTGCTTCCCAGCGGGCTCGCGCGAGCCCCAGATGCGCTGCGCCAAGGCCGGGTAGAGGATCTGCGTCACCAGCGATGACTTCCCGGAGCCGCTCACCCCGGTGACGGCGACGAAGCGGCCGAGCGGGAATGACACGTCGATCCCCTTGAGGTTGTTCTCCCTCGCGGCACGGACGACCAACGCGTCCGGCCGGCCGTTCCGCCGCTTCTCCGGCATCGGGATCGACTTGTCGCCGCGCAGGTAGGCCGCGGTGATCGACCGCTTATTCTCGAGCATCTCCTCCAAGGGACCGGAGTGGATGAGCTCGCCGCCGTGCTCCCCCGCCCGCGGACCGATGTCGATGACCCAGTCCGCCGCGCGGATGGTGTCCTCGTCGTGCTCAACCACGAGGAGCGTGTTGCCCAGCTCGCGCAGCCGCTCGAGGGTGGCGATGAGCCGCGCGTTGTCGCGCTGGTGCAGGCCGATCGACGGCTCGTCGAGGATGTACAGCACGCCCATCAGGCTGGAGCCGATCTGGGTCGCGAGCCGGATGCGCTGCGCCTCCCCGCCCGACAGCGTTCCGGACGCTCGGTCCAGGGTCAGGTAGTCGAGCCCCACATCCACCAGGAACCCGAGCCGCGAGCGGATCTCCTTGAGGACCTGCCGCGCGATGTGGTTCTCACGCGCGTTCAGCCGCTTGGGTAGCCGGTCGTACCAGGCGAGCGCATCGGTCACCGATCTGCGCGTCGTCTCGATGACGTTCTTACCCGCGATCGTCACCGACAGCGACTCGGGCTTGAGGCGCATGCCGTTGCAGGTCGGGCACGGCTTGTTCGTCATGTAGCGCTCGAACTCGGCCCGCATGGCGTCGGACCCGGTCTCCTTGTGCCGCCGCGTGAGGTTCGGGATGACGCCCTCGAAGGTCGTCTTGAAGGTGTGGACGTTCCCGTTGCGGGCTCGGTAGCGCACCGCCACCCGCTCGCCCCTGTTGCCGTACAGCAGGATCTGGCGGGCCTTCTCGGAAAGGTCGCGGATCGGACGGTCCGTCCTGAACCGATAGTGCTCTGCCACCGCGTCGAGGATCTTGCTGAACCAGCTCTCGGTGGTGGCCATGCGGCGCCACGGCAGGATCGCGCCCTCGTCCACCGACAGCTCGTCGTTCGGCAGCACCATGTCCGGATCGATCTCGAGCCGCGAGCCGAGCCCCGTGCAGTCGAGACACGCGCCGTGCGGCGAGTTGAAGCTGAAGTTCCGCGGCGCGGGCTCCTCGAACGAGCCCCCGTGCTCCGGGCAGGCGTACTTCTCGCTGAACAGCCGATCCGCTTCGCGCTCGGGCGCATCGGGCTGGTTGAGCAGCAGCAGCCCGTCCGACATGCGCAGCGCCGTCTCGATGGAGTCGGCCATGCGGCTGGCATCGGGCCGGGGCGCGCCGTCGTCATCGGCCTGGCGGACGACCAGCCGGTCGACCACGACCTCGATGCTGTGCTTGTACTTCTTGTCGAGCTCGATCTCCTCGTCGAGGTCGCGAAGCTCGCCGTCCACCCTGACGCGCACGAAGCCCGCCTGCTTGGCGCCGGCCAGGAGCTTCTCGTGCTCGCCCTTGCGGTCGCGAACGAGCGGCGCCATGAGCATCACGCGCGTGCCCTCGGGCAGCTGGAAGATCTGGTCGACGATCTGCTCCACCGTCTGGCGGCTGATCTCGCGGCCGCAGATCGGGCAGTGCATGCGGCCGATGCGCGCGAAGAGCAGGCGGAGGTAGTCGTAGATCTCGGTGACGGTGCCCACGGTCGAGCGCGGGTTCCGCGACGCACCCTTCTGATCGATGCTGATGGCCGGCGACAGACCGTCGATCTGGTCGACGTCGGGCTTCTCCATCTGCCCGAGGAACTGCCGTGCGTACGCCGACAGGGACTCAACGTAACGGCGCTGCCCCTCGGCGTAGATGGTGTCGAAGGCGAGGCTCGACTTGCCGCTGCCGGACAACCCGGTGATCACGATCAGGCGGTCGCGCGGCATCTCCACGTCGATGTTCTTGAGGTTGTGCTCGCGCGCGCCGCGCACCACGATCTTGTCGGAAGGCATCGGTCTGAATGCTAGCAGGATGAAGGACGATACGAACGCCTGTTCGGTTTAGGCCACCGGAGCTCGTCGCGCGAAAAAGGCCCCGCTGCGGATGAGCGTCACCAGGACGATGAGGTAGCCGATCACGAACGCGCCGACGAACGCAACGCTGATCGCCGACCCCGTGCGAAGGTCCTCGGCAGTGACGTCGCCCATCGACGGGTCATCGAGCATCTGGGGCGTCATGCCGAACGAGCCGATGACGCTCAAAAGGAGCAGCCCGGTGACCAGCAGACCGATGATCGATAGCACGATTCCGAGGATCCGCGCCCACCCCCGGCCGCCCAGGATCCCTACGCCGGCGGCAAGCGTGCCCGCCGCCCAGAACAGGGCGAGAAACGCCACCACGACGAGCGAGCCGGTCATGATCCCGGACACCGTCGCGGGGTCGATGCCCTCCATCCCGGGCTGCCCGCTCAACATGTCCGTCCATGCGGGGCCGAGGGCAAGGCCCAGGACGAGCATGAGCACGCCGATCAGGCCGCTGAGCGTTGCGACGATCAGCAGGATGACCGCCGATGTCGTGACCCAGCCGGATCGCCGCGGGGGCGGCGCGGCGACAGGCTCCGCGGGCGGCGGCGGCCATGCCGGCTGAGCGGGCTGAGTGTCGTAGCCAGTCGTCATGTCAGTGTCCCTCCTGTGACCCGTGGGTCGGCAGCGCCCACTCTACGCAGTCCGCATCACCACGCGCAGGCAGTTGGCGGAGATGTGCGGTCCGGGTGACAGACGGGCACTTGCGGCCGACCGGCTGACGCAGGCACTATCTGCGGTAGTACCCGACCCGTACGAATGGGGTGGACGTGTTCTCGGTCGCAGTCAAGGGCTACGGCATCGTCGTCTGGGACGACGGCCACTGGCGCACCTTCAGCTCGTCGGAGTCGCTCTCGTCGGTCCTGGCGGCGCGCGTCGAGAACGCACTCGGGCCGATCGCGTACGGGTACGAGGAGGACGTCCGCGACGCCCTCCTGGAGATGTCGGGCACGCTCCTGCTCGCCGATGAGTGCGATCACGGCTCGGGCTGCTGCGACGGGGGCGATCTCACCCTGACCTGACGCCGCGCGGGTGCTACGATCCGCAGCCCGCGCCCTCCATCGGTTCCTCGAGGCCGCCCTGCCATGCCCGCCGAATCAGCCATCCACGCCCGTGGCCTGTCCCGCGTCTACAAGGCCAAGCCGCAGCCGGTCACCGCGCTCGGCGGGGTCGACCTCGACGTCGAGCCCGGAGAGTTCTTCGGGCTGCTCGGCCCGAACGGGGCGGGCAAGACGACGCTCATCAAGATCCTCACGACGCTGCTGCTGCCGACGAGCGGCACCGCGAAGGTCGCGGGCTTCGACGTCGTCACCGAGACGGCCAAGATCCGGCGCGTCATCAACATGGTGTCGGGCGGCGAGCAGTCCGGCTACGGACTCCTCACCACGCGCGAGCAGCTGTGGATGTTCAGCCAGTTCTACGGCCTGCCGACGCGCGAGGGCTGGCGGCGAGTGGATGAGCTCATCGAGATCACCGGCCTGACCGAGCAGCGCGACCAGAAGGTTCGCACGCTCTCGACCGGGCAGCGGCAGAAGCTGAACTTCGCGCGCGGCATGCTCAACGACCCGTGGGTCCTGTTCCTCGACGAGCCGACGCTGGGCCTCGACGTGGGCGCCGCCCGCGACCTGCGCGAGCACACCCTCGCCTGGCGGGCGGCTGCGCCCGGGCGGACCGTGCTGCTCACCACGCACTACATGGTGGAGGCCGAGCAGCTCTGCGACCGGATCGCGATCGTCGACCGCGGGATGGTCCTGGCGCTCGGGACGCCCGAGGAGCTCCGGCGCCGCGTGCAGGCCGAGTCCATCTTCCGCATCGAGCTCGACCGGCTGCCGGACGACGGGCTGGCCACCCTGGCCGCCCTGCCCGGCGTCCTGTCCGCCGTCCCGGCCGACCTCGACGGCAGCGACGGAGCGGGGGCCGACCGCGTGGCGCTCAAGGTGGCCCTCGCCGACGACTCGGCGCTCACCTCGGTGGTGACCGCGGTGGCAGAGCGCGGCGCGCACCTCGTGGGCCTCGCCAAGTCGGAACCTAGCCTTGAGGACGTGTTCGTCGAGCTCGTCGGTCGCGGGTTCGGCGACCAGGGCTCCGACTCGTGAGTGGGTACCGCGCGACACCGGCCACGAACGCGCGAGAGGCCGCAGAGTGGTCGACGCGACGCGTGTTCGCGAACAACCTGCGCGCGATCGTCGGCCGCGCCTATCCACGCATCATCGGCCTCACCCGCGAGCCCTCGTGGATCTTCTTCGAGATCTTGCTGCCCTTCCTGGCGGTCAGCGCGTTCGTCTTCGTCTACCGCGCACTCGAGGCGCCCGAGGAGTACATCGGCTTCGTGGTCCTCGGCGGAGCCGTCACCGCGTTCTGGCTGAACGTGGTGTGGATGATGGCTGCGCAGTTCTACTGGGAGAAGGATCAGGGCAACCTGGAGCTCTACTTCACGGCGCCGATGCACCTCATGAGCATCCTGGCCGGCATGGCCATCGGTGGTCTGGTGATGACGAGCTCCCGGGCGCTGGCCGTCATCGGCATCGGCTCGCTGCTCTTCGGCGTGACCTACGACGTCCGCGAGCCGTTCCTGCTGGCCGCGGTGTTCCTGCTCACGATGATCCCGCTCTACGGGCTCGGGATGCTGTTCGCCAGCCTCTTCCTGCTCTGGGGCCGCGAGGCGTTCCACCTGGCGCAGCTGCTCCAGGAGCCGATCTACTTCCTGGGCGGCGTGAACTTCCCGCTGCGGGCGCTCGGTGCGGTGTCGGGGTTCGTCGCTGCCGTGCTTCCGCTGGCGGTCGGGCTCGACGCCATGCGCCAGCTCGCCTTCTCCGGCGCCGAGACGAACGGGCTGCTGCCGGTCGGCACCGAGATGCTCATCCTCGGCGCAATGGCCGTGGTGTTCCTCGTCGGCGCCCGGTACGCGCTCGCGTACCTCGAGCACCTCGCGCGCCGCGAGGGGCGGCTGACGCTGCGATGGCAGTGACCGAGCGCGCGGCCCAGCCGCCCGTGCGGGGCATGACGCTGACCGACGCGTACCGCAGCTTCCGGACCGCCATCGGCCTCGGCTGGGCGATCGAGTCGAACTGGTCCGACCCGTTCCTGTTCGCCATCTACACCCTGGCCAAGCCGCTCGCCGCCGCGATGATCCTCGTCCTCATGTTCCAAGTCGTCACCGGCGGCACGAACACCGACTTCCTCCAGTTCCTCATCGTCGGCAGCGCGCTGTGGAACGTCGTGTTCGGCGTCCTGGCGGGGCTCGTCCAGTCGATCCTCGAAGACCGCGAGCGGTACCGGATGATGAAGTACGTGGTCGTCACGCCGACCTCCCTCTTCCCGTTCCTCCTGGGACGAAGCCTCGCGCGCGTCATCATCTCGTTCGTCGCGGTGGGGCTGACCCTGGCGGTCGGGGTCTTCTTCCTGGGCGTCGAGCTCCGGCCGGATCCGCTCCTCCTCGTCCCGGCCATGATCATCGGCCTGCTGGCGGTCCTGTCGCTCGGCATCTTCATGGCCGGCTGGTGCCTCCAGCTGCGGCAGGAGGCGTGGTCGTACCCGGAAGCCATCGCCGGAGCCCTCTACCTCGTCTCCGGCGCCATCTTCCCGATCGACGTGCTGCCAGGCTTCCTCCAGCCGATCGCCTACGTCCTGCCCACGACGTGGTGGCTCGAGGGGTCGCGGCGGGGCCTGCTCGGCCATGGCTCGCCGGGGCAGCTGGGTCAGATCCCCGATGGCACCGTGATGCTGCTCCTCGTGGTAACCACCGCCGTGGCCATCCCGGTGTCGCTGGTCGCCTTTGCGTGGTTCATGAAGCGCGCCCGCCAGTCCGGCCTGCTCGACATGGTGACCGGCAGCTGATCCGCCCCTAGCGGTACAGCTCGTCGTAGTCCGTGACCACGAAGGTGTTCTCGCAGCGATCCCGCCGCTCCGGCACGCAGCGGTCCGAGGCGCCTTCACCGAAATGACCGACGAACACGAGCGGCTGGGCCCGCAGGTTCGGGCCGCCCGACTCCGCGCGTGACGGAAATCGGTTGCCGAGTGGCGCCGCGAGCCGCAGGCCGTCGCGCTCCAGCTCAGCCTGCGTGACGTCCTCGGGCGGCTGCTCGGGAAGCAGGACCCGCAGCGGGCACTCGCGCTGGAGCCAGGCCACGGTCTCGTCTGCCCCGCCATCGTCCCCAAGGCAGTCGACGTCGAGCTCCGCGTACCAGCCGACGACGTAGAGTTCTTCATCCCCGAATCGCTCCGACGAAGTCGACGAGCCCGAGAGAACCTCCGCCACCTCGAGCGGATCGATCTCCGACCGCTTGTCACCCAGGTTGCCGATTAGGAGCATGAACGCCACGAACGCGCCCAGCGCCGCCACGATCCCGACGCCGATCCGGACCTCTCGATTCACCCGTGCAGCCCCGCCCAGTGGTCGCGAAGCAGGCGAATGCTCCCCCGCCACAGCTCAACGCGGGCCGGATCATTGAGCCAGGTCGAGGCACCGGACGGGTGCGGCAGGCAGATGACCGATGCCTCCGGCGCGCCCTCCCAGCGCAGCTCCCTGCCGACAAGGCCATCCAGCTTCGCATCGGCGCCAAAGGCGAACCGATGCGCCAGCCCACCGACCAGCAACAGCAGCCGTGGCGAAACGAGCCGCAGCTCCTCGCGCAGGTACGGCGCCCAGCGCAGGATCTCGGCGCGCGATGGCGGCAGGTCGACTGACGAGCCGTGTGCCCGTCCGGGGTAGCACTTGCCGATGCTCGTCACGTACCAGCGCTCGCGGAAGTCCTCCACGCCGATGCCGGCCGCCGCCAGCCAGCCACACAGCCGCTTCCCGGCGTCCCAGGCGAACGGGACTCCTGTCTCGATCTCGCGCCAGCCGGGCGCCTGGCCGATGAGCATCGCGCGCTCGGTTCCGTCGCCCGAGAGGACGGGCGCGGCGCCGCCGTCACAGCGAGGCATCGAATCCTGGAGTGTCCGCAGCTCGGTACCGGGCGGTGCGCGACGCGGCCCTGGCATCGGCCACTCCCCGGTGTGGCGCAGCCGCTTCGGGGCCGCCGCCTCGAGGTCGATCACGCGGCAGCGTCGCCCCTCAGCACGGACGCCGCCCGCAGGTCATCGGCGATGGCGAGGCGCAGCATGCGGCGGACGCCGTCGTGAAACGGCCCCGCGGCCTCGAGCGCATCGGTCAATGCGTCGCGCGCGGCATAGAGGTGATCGATCGCGTCGCCCGACGCATTTGGTGCGGCTTCGCCCAGCTCGGCGACAAAGGCCGCGTCCTGTGCTGCGATACCCTCGAGGAGCTCCGGTGCGGCCTCGGCTTGAGCGTCCATCGCAGCGGCGAGTTCCTCGCGGGCAAGCTCGAGCCACCGGAGCCATGCGGCAAACTCATCGGACGTCGGAGGCAGCTCGTCCAGGGTGAAGGAAGCTCGTCGCCGGCCGCCCTCGGCGTCGGTGACGGCGGCGCGCTCGACCTCGTACCAGTTGTCGCCGACGAAATCGGCCATGCGCTCGCCGTGCTCGCGCAGCCACGCGGTGAAGCGGATCACGCGGCGCGGCATCGCGCCGGCCGCCTCCCCATCGTCGGCCGCGAAGACGGCGCACCCCGGCAGCTCTGCCGCGTAGGCGGCGACAAGCCCACGCCCATCAACGTCGGTCTCCACGAAGATCGCGTGGGGCATCGTCCCCGCCATCTAGCGCCTCACGGTCGGCGTCGGCGTGGAGGGCGGCGCATCGTTCCGGCGGGGATGATGTTCGGCTTCGTCTGCACGCTGAACACCTGGGCCGGCTCGCGGCGAGGCCGGTCGTCGCCGCGCTCCCGGTGGTCGGCGGCGGCGGCGTAGACGTCCGCCGGAATGGTCCCCGGGGCCGCCTCGAGCTCCTCGCGCAGGCGCCGCAGCTGGAGAACCTCGTCGCGGAGCGCGGCCGCGCGCTCGAACTCGAGGTTCCGCGCCGCCTCCTTCATCTGTGCCTCGAGTCGCGCCGCCATCTGCGCCACCTCCTCCATCGACGAGTCACCGACGTCGAGTGTCGCCCGTGCCTCGGCGACGCGGCGCAGGCTCTCGTGGATGGCGCGGATCTCCTTGATGATCGTCTCCGGCACGATCCCGTGCTCCGCGTTGTAGGCGACCTGCTTCTCCCGGCGCCGATCCGTCTCGTCCATAGCCTTCCGCATCGAGTCGGTGACCCGATCGGCGTACATGATCACGCGCCCGCCGATGTTGCGGGCCGCGCGGCCGATGACCTGGATGAGCGACCCGCCCGACCGGAGGAACCCTTCCTTATCGGCGTCGAGGATGGCGACCAGCGTCACCTCCGGCAGGTCGAGCCCCTCGCGCAGGAGGTTGATGCCGACGAGGACGTCGTACACGCCGAGCCGCAGGTCGCGCAGGATCTCCACCCGCTCGAGCGTGTCGACCTCGGAGTGCAGCCACTGGACCTTGATGCCCAGCTCGGCGAGGTAGTCGGCGAGGTCCTCCGCCATCTTCTTGGTGAGCGTCGTGACGAGTGCCCGCTCTCCGCGCTCGACGGTGGCACGGATCTCGGCCAGCAGGTCGTCGATCTGGCCGGCGGTCGGCCGAACGGTGATGGTCGGGTCCACGACTCCGGTGGGACGGATGAATTGCTCGGCAACCCGATCGGCGCGCTCGGTCTCGTACGGGCCAGGGGTGGCCGACATGTAGACCACCTGGTTCATGTGGTCCTCGAACTCCTCGAAGGTCAACGGCCGGTTGTCGAGCGCCGATGGCAGCCGGAAGCCGAAGTCGACCAGGATCTCCTTGCGCGTCCGGTCGTTCTTGTACATGCCGTGGACCTGCGGGATCGAGATGTGGCTCTCGTCCATGATCAGCAGGAAGTCGGTCGGAAAGTAGTCGATGAGCGTCCAGGGCCTGCTGCCCGCCTCCCGGCCGGCGAGATGGCGCGAGTAGTTCTCGATCCCGGAGCAGAACCCGAGCTCGCGCATCATCTCCAGGTCGAACTGGGTGCGCTGCCGGAGCCGCGCCGCCTCGAGGTCGCGCCCCTGGTCGTTGAGCCAGCGGACACGCTCCTCCATCTCGGCGTCGATCTTCTCGACGGCCGCAAGCAGCTTGTCGCGCGGTGTCACGTAGTGCGACGCGGGGTAGAAGTTCACCTCGTCGCGTTCGGCGAGCACCTCGCCGGTCAGGTCGTCGATCTCGACGATGCGCTCCACCTCGTCGCCGAAGAAGTCGATGCGCACGACATACTCGCCGTGCGGCGGCTGCACCTCGAGCACGTCGCCGCGCACCCGGAACTTCGACCGACCCAGCGCCACATCGTTGCGCTGGTACTGGAGGTCGACGAGGTGGCGGAGGATCCCGTCTCGCCGATACTTCCCACCGCGCTTCAGGGCGATCACCGTCGCGCCGTAGTCGACCGGAGCGCCGAGCCCGTAGATGGCCGATACCGACGCCACGATCACCACGTCCCGCCGCTCGAAGAGCGCCCGCGTGGCGTTGTGCCGCAGCCGGTCGATCTCGTCGTTCCGCGACGAGTCCTTCTCGATGTACGTATCGGACCGGGGCAGGTAGGCCTCCGGCTGGAAGTAGTCGTAGTAGCTGACGAAGTACTCGACCGCGTTGTCCGGGAAGAACTCCTTGAACTCCTGGTAGAGCTGAGCCGCGAGCGTCTTGTTGTGCGCCATCACGAGCGTCGGCTTCTGCACCGCCTCGATCAATTTTGCGGCGGTGAACGTCTTGCCCGTGCCGGTCGCGCCCAGGAGGACCTGGTGCTTCAGCCCGGCCTCGACACCGTCGATGAGCTGGGCGATCGCCGTCGGCTGGTCGCCGGTCGGCTCGTACGGGGCGTGAACCTTGAGGTCGGGCATGGGGGCCCGATTCTAGCCGCGTGTCGGGCGCGGCCCACCCCGCCGCAACAAGCTCCGGCCGATTACGACGCGCTGCCCATCAGCGTCCGGTACGCCTTCTCGACCTGACCGCGCATCTCCTCCATCGGTGCCGACCCGTCGATGACCACGTCGGCCGCGGCCATCTTCTCGACCTGGGACCCCTGGCTCGCCATTCGCGCCCGGGCCATCGTCTCGTCCATGCCGCGCGAGGCCGCGAGGCGCCGGACAGCATCGGCCTCGTCGCAGTGGACCACCCATACCTGGTCGCACTCGGCGGCGAGCGGCGACTCGAGGAGCTTGATCGCCTCCACGCACGCCGCATCGACGCTCGCCGTGTGCAGCTCCGCGAGCCGGCTTCGGACCTGGCCGCGCACCAGTGGATGCAGGACGCGCTCGAGGTCGTTCAGCGCACCCGCGTCACTGAACACGACCTTCGCCAGCTCCGCCGCGTCGTACGTGCCGAAGCGGCGGATGATGGCCGCGCGCGCATCGGCGTCGTTGTGGCGGATCTCGCGCGCGACCGCATCCGCATCGATCGTCACGACCCCGTGCTCGCGGAGCATGCCGGCGACCGTGCTCTTGCCGCAGCCGATGTTGCCGGTCAGCCCGATCACCTTCATACCTCGGCCGATGCTACCGGCTCGGGCTGGCAGCGTGGACAGAAGTGCGTGCTTCGCTGCCCGACCACGATGCGGCGGATCGGCCGTCCGCATCGGTGGCAGGGTCGATCCGTGCGCCGATACACCGCGAGCCGCTCGGCGTTCGCACCCGGCTCGCCATCGGCTCCGACGAAGTCGCTGATGCTCGAGCCTCGGTTCAGGATCCCCTCGCGGAGCACCTGCCGCACGGACCGATGAAGGCGCCGCACGTCGGCCGCATCGAGCGTGTCCGCTCTTCGCAACGGGTGCAGCCGGGCACGCCACAGGGCCTCATCGGCGTAGATGTTGCCGACGCCGGCGATGAAGCTCTGGTCCAGCAGCAGCGCCTTGAGCTTCGCGGACCGATTGCCAAGCCGCTCGGCGAGACGCGCGGCGCTGAAGCCGCGTGCCAGCGGCTCCGGGCCATGACCGCTGAAGACCTCGCCGACGCGGTACGTGTGCCGTCCCTCGGCAACGCGGCGCGACCGAGCTCCGCGCCCGGCACCCACGCTCCGCAGGCCACCGCCCGGCCACAGGCCGAGGCGGCCGAACTTCCGGACGTCGCGATACCGGAGCTCCCGACCGTCCTCGAGCTCGAAGACCACGCGCGCGTACGGATCCGCCGGCGTCCCGGGTTGCGCGACGATGAGCGCGCCGGTCATGCGCAGCGCGACCGTGATCACCCGGCCGTCTTCGAGGTGCATGAGGACCGTCTTCGCCCGACGCCCAACACGCCGGATCGTCGCGCCCGTCAACTCCGCCACGAACCGTTCCGGCGGCTGGGGATGACGGATCGTCCGCTCCCAGTTGACCGTTGCGTCGGTGATGGTCGCCCCCGCCACCGATCGCTGGAGGTCGCGCGCGACCGTCTCGACTTCGGGCAGCTCCGGCATGCCCGCGAGTGTGCCGCATCCGCCACGAATCGTTCAGATCCCGGGCGTCAATGTGAACCGCAGGTCAATCCGCTGGGTACTGTAGTTGCGAGTGTGTGCCCTCGGCGGCTATGCTCGCACGTCAACGAACGGGCATCCGCCCGGGTATCGAATGAGCTAATGAAGAGGGATGATTGATGACTCCAGGAAAGAATCGATGACCGTATTGAGAAGGGAGGCGTCATTTATGCGCCTCTTCGTTCTTTTCGGCGTCATCGCTCTCGTCGTGACGGCCTGCGGTGGCCAGACGACGACCACCCCCGGCGCGAGCGGCGGAACAGACGG
>Ga0136619_10000016_pt1 | contig 58530 bp, 57 predicted proteins | sample AntDrymUQ3532106_2_FD_104807 | JGI IMG/M metagenome (GOLD analysis project Ga0136619, IMG submission 104807) | Polar desert sand microbial communities from Dry Valleys, Antarctica - metaG UQ353 (21.06) | ecosystem: Environmental > Terrestrial > Soil > Desert | place: Antarctica: Dry Valley...
GCCGATGGCGGTGCTCGTCGACGAGGAGGGCAACATAGCCTCCGAGTTGGTCGCTGGCGCCCCGGCGGTGCTCGCGCTGGCCGGGGTTGCGCAAGATCCGTCAAGTAATGGCTCGGGCGGTGGTCAGGCTGTACCCGCGGCAGGGATCGGAGATTCCGCCCCGCCGGTCAAGCTCCCGGACCTCGGCGGGAGTACGGTCGACCTCCCGGATTTCAAAGGTATCGAAACCCTCGTCCTCTTCTGGAACCCAGGGTGCGGCTTTTGCCAGCAGATGCTCGACGACTTGAAAGCCCTGGAGGCCGATCCCCCCGAAGGAGTGCCCAAGATGCTGGTGGTCTCGACCGGGACGGTGGCCGAGAACAAGGCCATGGGCCTGCGCTCCACGGTCGTGCTCGATCAGAACTTCAGCGTCGGCAGCGCCTTCGGGGCGAGCGGGACGCCTTCTGCGGTGCTGGTCGATGCGGAGGGGAAGGTGGCTTCAGAAGTGGCCGTAGGCGCCCCGGCGGTGCTTGGGCTGGCTGGGGCAAATCAGGCGGAAACGTAGAGTACCCTTGAATGAAAGGAGATTTCCATAATGCCGATGGGAGGACTGGAGGTAGTAATTCTCCTGGTCATTATCCTCTTGTTTTTCGGGGCCAAACGGATCCCGGAGCTCGCTAGGTCCTTCGGGGTCGGCGCGCGAGAACTCAAGAAGGCGGCTTCAGAGGACGACGAGAAGGCGGCTTCAGAGGACGACGAAAACCAGGCCGTAGAGCCTAACAAAGCCGAGGCACGTGAGCAGGGCGGGGAGAAGACGAAACCGATCCCGCAAGAGGAAGCTCGTCTCGAGGAACACGTCGGGGCCGAATCAGACTCTAAGGCTTAACGGTCGGGCGCCCAGTTTACCCCTTAGCTGGCGGTGATAACCGCTGGGTTGGTTCACTCGCGCGAAGAAATATCTGCATCCGCCCGCCCCGATTAGTGCAACGTCGGCTCTTCTGGGAGCAGACGGATGTACTGCAACCGTACTGCAACCAGGCTAGAACGGAGCCAAACGGGGGAGAACGACGCGGGCATAGAAGTTGTCGAAACTTGCATAGGTAAGCTGAATCTTAGACTGACCAGGACCAGTCGGGACACGCGTACTCGGACTTAAAAATCCTTCCAGTGTGGGTTCGAGTCCCACCGCCCCTATTTTCGAGGTAGCGCCCGAACCTTCTTGACGGAGGCGCCATGTACTGTGTACGGTGCGAGGGTAGCGCGTTGGACACTTTTGAGTAGCGCAGGGGGACGTGACTTGCGAGCATTAGAGCATGAGCATGCCGGACGCCAGCGGGTGGTGGCAGAAATCCGGAAGTCGATCGCGCGGCCTTACCGGGACTTCATCACGTGGGGCTCGCTGTATGAGGTCGCCAACGAGGAGGAAGAAGAGCGCCGGAGAGAGCAGGTGTCGCGGTCGCTGGGCGATCTCCGCAACCGCTATCTCCCGCGTTCGATGTGGCTCGAACCGGGGACCCGGAAGAAGATCGAAGCGTTTATGGAAGAAGCCGGAGAGCTCCTCGAAGAGCTCTCCGAGGACGTGGAGGATTTGGGTTACGCGCGCGCCCGTTCCGAAATCGCGCGCCGGGTGACCCGGGAGCTCGGGCCGCTGCGGAAGGAGGTCGAGGCTGGCCTCGAAGCCGAGCTGTCCGCTCCCGAACCGGGCCGCTGGCGGGGCCGCCTGCGCAGGAACGCGGGACGTTAAACCGGAACAATCCGCCGTGGGGAAGGACCGCCGGCCCCTGTAGAATTACCGGAAGAGCGTTCCTTGGCGGAGGGAGCAGAGAATGTGCGGACGGTACACCCTCGCGGTGAACACGGAGACCCTGGCAGAGAAGTTCGGCGTTGGCGGATCTTTGCCCGAACTGTCACCGAGCTACAACGTTGCGCCAGGCCGGGAGGTCCCGGCGGTACGGGCCGGTGACGGCGGCGGACGGCGGCTGGAGATGTTGCGGTGGGGTTTGATCCCATCCTGGGCCGACGACCCTGGCATCGGCTACCGCATGATCAACGCCCGCGCCGAAACCGCTCCCCAGAAGCCTTCCTTCCGGCGGGCATTCCGGGAGCGGCGGTGCCTGATACCGGCCGACGGCTTCTACGAGTGGAAGAAGGAGAACGGCGGCAAGCAACCGTACCACTTCCGCCTGAAGGATGGAGAGCCCTTCGCCTTCGCCGGGCTGTGGGAGAGCTGGAACGACCCCGATGGCGAGTGCATCCTGTCCTGCACGATCCTCACCACGGAGGCCAACGAAGTCGTCGGCGAAGTCCATCCCCGGATGCCCGTGATCCTGCCCTCAGAAGATCACGACATGTGGCTGGACCCCGACTTCGAGGAGAAGGAACCCCTCGCGGACCTGCTCCGACCCTATCCCCCGGACGCGATGGAGGCTTACCCCGTCAGCCGCTTCGTCAACAGGCCCGGCAACGACGACGAGAGCTGCATAGAGCGCGTAGCCTAGAGGTGAGCCGGGGCCGCTCGTCACCTTGCGGCGGCCCGACACATACGGAGTATGGGCTGTGGTACGCTTCTCCTGCCTATGCGGCCGATCCTCAAGAAGTCGGGAGATAATCGGGGGTCGCTCCCGGCTTTGGCGGGGGCGGGCGTCTGCCTGCTGTCCTTCGTCCTGTACCTGCTGACGCTGGCGCCGACGGTCCTGTACTACGAGTTGCCCGTCCTGCGGGATTCGGCCGTGCTCCAGGTGAAATCCTACGTGCTCGGCATCCCGGACTACACGGGCTACCCGACCTACGTGATGCTCGGCAAGCTCTTCACCTATCTGCCGGTCGGGGACGTGGCGTACCGCGTCAACCTGGCCTCGGCCGTCTACGCTGCGCTGGCCGTGCTCTTTGTGTACCTGATCGGATACCTCCTCACCGAGCGTCCCGTCGCCGCGGCGGCGGGAGCCCTGGCCTTCGGGGTCAGCCGCATCTTCTGGAGCCAGGCCGTGATCGCCGAGGTCTACACCCTGAACGCCCTGTTCGTGTCGCTCACGATCTTCGTGTTCCTGGTGTGGCGCCGGACCCGCGGGGACCGCTACCTGCTGCTCGCCGCTTTCCTCTGCGGCCTCTCGCTGACGCACCACATAACGAGCGGGATGCTGCTGCCGGCGGGGCTCCTCTTTGTCTTCGCCGTCGAACGGAGGAAGCTGCTGGAGGCGGGGCTTCTCCTCAAAGCGGCGGGGTTGTTCCTCCTCGGCTTGCTCCCGTACATCTTCCTGCCCGTCCGGGCTTCGATGGACTACCTGCCGCAAGGCTGGACCTGGGATCAGCCCAAGATCTCCAAGTACCCGCCCGACACCTTCTACGGCTTCTACAATCTGGTTTCTGGTGGAGCCTGGAAGGGACGGATGTGGGCGTTCGGCCCCGGCGAGCTTCCGGAGCGCATCTCCATGTACCTGAACTACCTCTATGGGGACCTCGGCCAGTTCAACGTCGCGCTCGTGCTCGTCGCGCTGCTCGGGGTCTTCTACCTGGTCTACCTGGACGCTCCTGGCGCGGTCCTCCTCGGCGTCCCTTTCCTGGGCTGGCTCTTCCACGCCCTGGAATACAACATCGAGGACATCCAGTATTACTTCATCCCGACCTACCTGGTCCTGGGCGTCTTCATGGCTGTCGGCTTCAGCGCCCTGCTCGATGTCGTGGATGGACTCTCGGATAAGCTGCCGTCCGCGGTACGGGTGGGCTGCCTGGGCTTGCTCTCGGCGGTGATGCTCGTCTTTTCCCTACTGGGTTCCGGCGCGACCTACGCTGCGGTGGACCGCAGCGGAGACTACGAGGGCCGGCGGATGATGGACGCCGTGGCGCGGGAGGCCGAGCCGAACTCCACCGTTCTGCACCACCGGAGTCCGCTGTACTACATGATCCTCGTCCAGCACCGCAGGAAAGACCTCACCCTAATCAACTACCTGGAGAAGAACGCCGGCGCGCCACGGTTCAAGGGAATACCGGAAGCGAAGGCGGCCCTGGAAGACGGACCCGTGTACGTGCTCCTCCCCGGTGAGACCACCACCCCGTACTACATGGGCGTCGGGGACAGCAGGATCCTGTACCGGAACGCGGGCCTCGACCTGGTCGTGGTGGACGAGGAGACGTTGCTCTACGAGGTGGTCCGGCGGGGGAGTAGTACGTGACCAACATCCGCGAGGTCCCGCAATACGTCCTGCTGGAGCGCCAGGCCATCACAGCCCGCGGCCCAGCCCGCGGCGCGGTTTCTCGGCGCTCGTGGGCGGCAACGCCATCTCCGTACGATAGTCGGGACCGCCGGGCGAACCCTGGGATAAGCCCCCGAGAAGCATCCGTTCGCCGGAAGCCTTAAGGCTGGCTCACGGCACGCGCTCTGTGGTACGCTCTTTGGCCGTGGAAGGCTCTCCCAAAGACAAGTCCCGGCAACGCCAGGCGCGGCTCGTGCTGCTTGCCGGCGCCGCCGTGACGCTCGTCGTGTTCGTGCTGTACCTGCTGACGCTGGCGCCGACCATCCTGTACTACGACCGGCCCGTGCTGCTGGATTCGGCGATGCTCTCCACGCAGGCCATCGTGCTCGGCATCCCGGGCGGGACTGGGGAGCCCACCTGGGCCATGCTGACGCACCTCTTCACCTATTTGCCCTTCGGGGACCCCGCGTACCGGACCAACCTCGCCTCCGCCGTCTATGCCGCAGGGGCCGTGCTGCTCGTGTACCGGGCCGGGTTGTTGTTGAGCGGAAGGGTGGTGGCTGCGGCCGTGGGCGCCCTCGCGTTCGGGCTCGGGACCACCTTCTGGAGCCAGGCCGTTATCGCCGAGGTCTACACGCTGAACACGCTCCTGATCATGCTTCCCGTAACCTGCCTGTTGCTGTGGCGCAAGACCCGCAGGGACCGCTACCTCCTCCTCGCCTCCCTGCTGATGGGCCTCGCCCTGACCAACCACCTCACGAGCGGGCTGGTGGTGCCGGGGGCGTTCCTGTTCGTCTTTCTCGTGGACCGGAGCCGGCTCCTCGACTGGAGGCTCGCGCTCAAGGGCGCGGGACTCTTCGCGCTGGGCCTGGCTCCCTATCTCTACCTGCCGCTGCGGGCCTCCATGAACCCGCCCATGAACGAGGGCGACCCGACGACCTTCGACCGCTTCTGGTATCTGGTCAGCGGCTCCGGGCATCAGGGCAACATGTTCGCCTACGGGCCGGCGGAGATACCGGGCAGGCTGTTCTTCTACGGGGGACACCTCTTCGAGAACATGCACTGGGTGCTCGTGATGATCGCGATGGTGGGCTTCTCCTACATGCTCTTCCGGGACCGGGCCGGCGCGGCGCTGCTCGGCTTCCTCTTCCTGGGATGGCTGGTCTACGGCATCGAGTACCGCATCTACGACGCCCTCCTGTACTTCATCCCCACCTACATGATGGTTTCCCTGATGCTGGCGGCCGGCGTCGGCGCCCTGGCGCCGACCGTTGAGGACCTGATCGGGAGGCTGTCGCGCCCTGTGGGGACCGCGATCCTGGTCATGGCCTCCGTGGCGCTGCTGCTGGTCCCGCTTCTGTACGCGCCGGCGGCCTACGCGGCCAACGACCGCAGCGAGGATTACAGGGGGCAGGAGATCATAGACACCGTCGCCGAGGAGGCCCTGCCGAACTCCACGGTGCTGCACCACCGGAGCAGCCTGTGGTACATGGTCCTCGTCCAGGAGCGCCGGCGGGACCTGAGGATCATAGACCCGTGGTACCCCTCCCGCATCCGCTACACCGACATCGTCTGGCCCGACGACATAGATAACGTGGATACCAACCTCCGCTACGGCACCAACGACTACACCGGCGTCAGCACCGTCGAGGAGACCGCCAAAGAGGGCCCCGTCTACATCCTGGACCAGGAGAGCGCCGGCCCCAGCAACTTCCGTGACGCCGATATCGGCATAGTCCGCGTGGAGAAGGGCGTCCTCTACGAGCTCGTCCCCCCGGGCGGCAAGCAGCACACCGACGGACCCATTGTCGGTTGACCGGCGACGTTCGCTGGTGGATGGTAAGCTGACTTTGATCCGGAGTTTCGATTAGAGAGTAAGGAGGGCGTGGATGCTGCGGGTGAGAGATTCCATGACGCGGGAGGTCATCACGCTGGGACCGGAGGCGAGTGCGGCCGAGGCGTGGTCTCTGTGCCGGGAGCACCGGATACGCCACCTTCCCGTCGTGGACGGTGGACGGCTGGCCGGGCTGGTCTCAGATCGCGACCTGCGCGACGTGAGCCCGTCGTCCCGGGACAACCGCGACGCGGCCACGCTGCAGTGGGTGCGCGTCGGGGACATGATGACCCGGAACCCGATCACCATAAGCCCCTTCGACACCATAGACCGCGCGGCCCGCGAGATCCATGACCGCAAGATCGGCTGCCTCCCGGTGGTGGATGATGGTGAACTGGTCGGCATCGTCACCTCCTCGGACATGATGCGCGCCCTCATGGAGCTCGTCGGCGCGCACGGGTTCGGAAGCTGGGTCGAGGTCGAGGTCCCCAACCAACCGGGCCAACTGGCGAACCTGACCGATGTGATCCGGGACCGCAGGGTCAACATCGCCGGCGTGTTCGTCGCCCCGGCGGGCCGCGAGACCTACCGCGCCATCGTTCTGCGCCTGGAGACCGCGAACCCCTCCGGGATAGTGCGTACCCTACAAGAGGCCGGATACCGCGTGATCACCGTGGAGTCCTCGTCCACGGACGCCGTACACAACCCCTTCGAGGAACGCTAAGAGGTCCCTACGACCCGTCGAATAGCCCCTTGACGCCCGGCTTGCGGCGGCCGTCTTCGTCCAGGTAGTCGCTCCACGACCGTTTGGGAGCGTAGCCGAGCATCCGCTCCGCCTTCGCTATGGAGATACCGCTGGCGTCCTCGCGGGGCAGGGGCGTCTTTACCTCGACCTCGTCGCCGTAGTACCAGCGCACGGTCTCCTCGAACGGGCGGTTGCCTACGTTGTCCGGGGAGGCGATGTAGAAGACCTCGTGGCCCGGGAGATCAGATCCCGCAGCCAGCACGATGGCGTCCGCCAGGTCGTAGACGTCTATGTAGCTCCAGAAGTTGGGGCTGAGTTCCGAGGCGTCGCGCACCTGCGGGCCGAGGTTGCGCTCGTAATTGCCCTCGTGCTGCACCCAGCACGGCCGGATCGAGATGCAGCGGATGTCCGAGCGCCGCACCGCCGCGTCCATGAGCTGCTCCCCGAAGTGCTTGGCCGTCGCATACGGGTCCTGCGGCCTGATGGGATGCTCCTCGTCCACCGGCACGTAGTCCGGCAGGAACGGGCGCTCCGGGAAGAAGAAGCCTGGCACCGTCTCGCTGGAGATGTTCACGAACCGCTTCACGCCGAAGCGTATGCTGGCCTCCAGCGTGTTGAACACACCCATCAGGTTGTTGTGGAAAACCACGTGCGGCGGGTTGCGTGTCGGCTCCGGCAGGGCCGCCGCGTGCACCACGGCGTCCATGCTCCGGACCACGGCGAACATGTCGCCTGCATCCGTGACGTCCGCCTGGACGTACTCCGGGTCGTCCTCCTCCGGCCGCTCGAACACGGGCGGCATGCGATCCGTCGCCCGCACCTCGTGCCCTGCCTGCGTGAGCGCCGCCACCGCCGCCCGCCCGACCTTGCCCCCGGAACCCGTTACCAGTACCTTCATCGGAGCCTCCTTCATCCCATATCGCCGATTGCGGATACGAGCCTACCATTTTGTGAGGGCCCGGTTTTGCCTCCATCCGGCGCGGGTACAGGGCGCGGCATGAGAGTGGTGGTCACCGGGGCGACGGGCAACGTCGGGACCAGCGTCCTGCGTTCGCTCGCCGCCGAAGACAAGGTCGAGTCCATCCTCGGGCTGGCGCGGCGGGTACCGAACCTCTCGATGCCGAAGGTCGAGTGGGCTTCGGCGGACGTGGCGGCGGACGATCTCGTGCCATACTTCCGGGGGGCTGACGCCGTGATCTCGCTCTCCTGGCTCATACAGCCGGCCCGCGACCTGAACAAGTTGTGGATGGTCAACGTCGAGGGGAACTCCCGTATCATGCGCGCCGTGAAAGAAGCGGAAGTTCCCGCGCTCCTCTACGCCTCGTCGGTCGGGGTGTACTCGCCGGGGCCGAAGGACCGCGGCGTGGACGAGAGCTGGCCCCGCAACGGCGTCGCAACCTCGTATTACGCCAGGCACAAGGCCGAGGTCGAACGTCGTTTGGACCGCTTCGAGGCGGAGAACCCGGACGTGCGGGTGGTGAGGATGCGTCCCGGCCTCGTGTTCAAGAAGGAGGCGGCGCAGGGGATACGGCGCCTCTTCGCCGGACCCTTCTTGCCGAACATTCTGGCCCGCCCGGAGCTCATAAACCTGGTCCCTGAGGTGGAGGGGCTGCGCTCGCAGGTCGTTCACTCCTACGACGTGGGAGAGGCGTTCCGGCTGGCCGTCGTCGGGGAGGCGCGGGGCGCGTTCAACCTGGCGGCGGAGCCGGTGCTGGACGCCCGGGAGATCGGACGCATCCTGAACGCCAGGCCGTTCTCCTTCTCCGCGCGGGCGTTACGGGCGGGCGCGGATCTGGCGTGGCGGTTGAGGCTCCAGCCGGTGCCGCCTGACTGGTTGGATCTCTCGCTCAACATCCCCGTCATGGACACTACCCGCGCCCGGACGGAACTTGGTTGGATTCCCCAACACACCGCCGACGACACCCTCCTCGACGTGCTCGATGGGCTGTCCAGCGGCGCGGGCCTCGACACCCCGCCGCTGTCCCCGGATACTGGAGGTCCGTTCCGAATTCGCGAGATATTGACCGGTGTGGGGAGCAGAGAGCCGTGAAGGCCGTCGTGTGGCACGGCAAGGAGGATGTTCGGGTGGACAACGTCCCCGACCCCGCTATCCGGGAGCCCACGGACGCCATCGTCCGCATAACCTCCACCGCCATCTGCGGTTCGGACCTCCACCTGTACGGCAAGCTCTCCCCGATCATGCGCCAGGGCGACATCATCGGCCACGAGCCGATGGGGATCGTGGAGGAGGTGGGATCGGGCGTGGAGCACATCGCGCCCGGTGACCGCGTCGTCGTGCCCTTCAACATCTCCTGCGGGCACTGCTTCTTCTGCGACCAGCAACTCTACTCCCAGTGCGAGACGACGCGCGACACTGGCAGGCTCGCCGAGGCCGCCAGCCTGCTCGGTCGCGGCAAGGGCGCAAGCCTCTTCGGGTACACGCACGTCTACGGCGCGGTGCCGGGTGGGCAGGCCGAGTACCTGCGCGTGCCGCAGGCCCACTTCGGGCCGATCAAAGTCCCGGAGGAATCCGAAGGCGTGCCCGACGAGCGGTTCCTGTACCTATCCGATGTGCTGCCGACTGCCTGGCAGGCCGTCGCCTACGCGGACACCCCGCCGGACGGCACTCTGGGCATCTGGGGTCTCGGACCGATAGGACAGATGTGCGCGCGGATAGCCCTACAGCAAGGTGTCGGGCGTGTGATCGGGGTGGATACGGTCCCCGAACGGCTGGGCATGGCCGCCCGCTACGGCGTCGAAACGGTGGACTTCGGGATCGTGGACAGCGTGCGCGACCTGGTGATGGATATGACGGACGGCAGGGGCGTGGATGCTGGGATAGACGCCGTGGGCATGGAGGCGAGTGGCTCCGCCATAGGCTCCATCCTCCAGGCGACCAAGCTCCAGCTCGACCGGGCCACGGCTCTCAGGGAGTGCATGTCCTCCATCCGGCGTGGCGGGACGCTCTCCATCAGCGGGGTGTACACAGGCCCGATCCAGGCGTTCCAGCTCGGCGACCTCTTCGACATGCAGCTTCAGGTCCGCATGGGCCAGGCCAACGTCTGGCGCTGGGTGGACGATATCCTACCGCTCCTCACCGACGAGGACCCGCTGGGCACCGAAGACCTGAAAACGCACGAGATGCCCCTCGAAGACGCGCCACTGGGCTATGAGATGTTCCAGAAAAAGCAGGATGGCGCCATCAAGTGCGTCTTGAAGCCGTAGGAGGACGGCTGCCGCGAGCCGGAAGAGCGGCGATCATACCCCGGTGGGCCGATGTCATGCTTCCGCCTCCGCGGGATCCGGCCAGTTCATCGTCATGGTTTTGAGGACCTTCACGCGGCTGATACGGAAGGACTTGAACAGCCGCTCCCGGCCCATTTTCTGGGCCGCCTGATGGGAGTTGTTCTCGTACCAGTTGTCTATGGCCTCCTCGGACTCCCACCGGCTCACGGAGAACAAGCGTCCTTCGTGGTAGACGGATCTCGCCCGATCTATCTCCACGAAACCGTCTTGCTTCTCGACCAGTTCATTCATCTCGGCGGCTATTTCGAGGTACTCCTCCCCGGCGTCGCCCTCGGGGATCGCCTCGAATACGATCATGTACTCTTCTGGATGATCGGTGACAACCTCGAAGCCAGGCCGTCCTTCCACCGATCTCGCCTGTGTATTGCGCCTGTTCGTCACCCCGCGCGGCCCCCGTTTCTAAATGAGATACGCTGACTATACAAGAGGACGCCGTGACGCGAAAACAGCGGTTTCCGGGTTGGAGATTGGCCTTATCCTCGGCTTGTATCGTGGAGTTTGTCGGCGGACACGACGATCCCATCATCGTCCGCGTAGACGTAGTGGTCCAGCGTCCACGTCACGTCACCGAACTCGACCGGCACATCCCTGCTTCCCTCACCCGCTTTCGCGCTCCGCAGTGGATGGCTCGCCAGCGCCAGGATGCCCACGTCTATCCCCGCAAGCTCCCGGGAGTCTCGAACGCAGCCGTTGACGATAATCCCTGCCAGCCCTTGAGACGCGGCGATGTCCGCGAGCTTGTCTCCCACGAGGGCGCATCTTCTGGAGCCTCCGCCGTCCACCACCAGGACACGCCCCGGCGCAAGATCTTCGAGCGCCTCTTTGACGAGCACGTTGTCTTCGTAAACTCTTACCGTGGAGATCTGGCCGTGGAAAGCCGCCACCGAGCCATAGGACGTGAACATAGGCTCGCACACCCGCACCCTACCGGCAAAGCCGTCGCAGAGATCCGCCGTCTTGATGCTCTGACGCCTGCTCATCGCACCCCCGCAACCGCCGTCCGCCAGAAGTCGTCTCGCTCACCTGGTACGAACGGCAGATAGACGGATACGCGGTCCACGAGACCTTCGTAGCGTTCCTTGAGCGCCGCTCCCACTTCGCCGGGGGCTACTCAGGTGTCTCTCAAACGCTATCTTCCTGCTCGGCGGCTGCTGCTTTACGAAGCAGTCCTTCGATCGGGGCTCCTGTCAACCGCGCTTCGAGAACCTGGTCTACTTCTTCATGTTCCGCTTCTAGAAGCTCATGACGATAATCATCGAAGCGTTGTTGCAGACGCTGGGCCAGGAGTTGGGGCCAGTAGCTGAGGGACATCTGGATCACGGTGCCGTCTATCCGATTCGCGAGTTCCTCTACACGACTCCGCGCGCCTATCCTGTCCACGATTATGAACGTAACCATGTCGTGCTCCCGCTCGGCAAACTGTGCCGTGCGCTCGAATCGGCTGACTTTGTCGAGGATTATCTCCGGGTTGCCTCGTCCGATGAACCCGATGTCGAAGTAGACTCCCTTGCTTGGTGTCATCAGCAAGGTCGCGTCGCTCTCGCGCTTTTCGGTCGTGGACATCCAAAATTGCTTCTTTGACAGGTCCGTTGGGCCACCGGGCTGGAACTCGAAGCCCAAAACGTGTAGCACCGATCCCAGCACGAGCTTCTCGAACAATTTCCCGTACAGTGACTTCTCCGAACCGCGTATGGTGAGAGTTTGAGACCCTATGCCCGTGGCCAGGTAGAGAAGGAAGAACCAATCGAGGGGGACCTCTTTGTCTCCAACCTTGAGAGTGCCGGTCAGTTCGCCGAAGTTTTCCCTGGCCGTCTCGGCCGTCTCGCGCAACGTGTTTAAGAAGCGGTTTGTGTAACCGGTGAGTCCGAGATGATCATCTCTCAAAACGTTCTGGACCGCTTTGTCCGTAAGCCCGAGGGACCAGTTAAGCATCCACTCCTCGCCTCGCCCGAGCCGTGAACCTTCGAGGGCTGCTGCGACGGACCCGGCGAGCGACTCTACCGAAGTCGCGGTACCGGGAACGGACGCATATTGGGCTATCATCGCCGCATTCAGCAAGGCGATCCTGCGCCGCGTGAGAGGCTCGGTCGAGTCTCGAATGTTGACCCCGCGCATAACGCCGAGGACAACGCCGCGAACGACGTCCAGCCCGATCTCCTCCACAACGTCTGCTCCGCTCCTGCTTTCGAGAAGCGGGCGGGTCGTCTCCGGTAGAGCGTCCAGAAAGAGACGGACCTCCGACTCCAAAGGCTGATTTCGAGAACGGCGCCTCATTGCTCAGAAGAGCCTGTCCGCTTCTGGACGAGTGTTGACGAAAAGGGTGTCCTTCTTTGTCACGTCTCCCCAGCCCTGGCTCTCTTGCGTCATCGTCTTCACGTACTGTTCTTGGGCTTCGATCATGACGAACTTGCGTCCAAGAGATGCAGCCGCGTGTCCGGTGGTGCCTATGCCGGCGAACGGGTCCAGGACAACATCGCTGACAAAGGAGTAATACTCGACAACCCGCAAGGCCAATTCCAGCGGGAAAATCGCCGGATGCTTCGGGCTGTGACGGGGCTTTATCCTCCACAGGTTCGTCGTCTCGTAGCCGTCCCCGACCTTCGAGGCAGCGACCTTATCCGGGTCGGGATGAGAGCGTATGTTCCAGTCTATGAGCCGATCCGTATGTTTCCTGTAGACCAGCACGTACTCGGTGACGGGGACCGGTTTGTACTGCAACGGGTTCCTGTCGGCGGCGAAACGTCTGCCTCGACCCGTCGCCCAGCCCGCGCCCTCCGGCTTTACCCAATGGATGTCATCCACGAAATCGAAGCCCTCCGAAGAGAAGATGGCGTGCATGTCGAACGGCACCGCGATCCTCCTCGACGCTTCGGCGCGGCTGGCTCGCCTGACTAGCACGGGCGACACGTTCATAACGAAGAAACGCCCTTCGGCCAACACCCTGTGACAGGCGCGGACGACCAGACGAATGGCCTCCAGGTACTCCTCGTAGGAAGTGTAGTCTCTGTACTCGACGCGGGCGTTGTAGTAGGGGGGAGAGGTGAATACGAGGTCAACGGATCCCGGCGGAAGGTCCTCCAGAATGTTGGCGGCTTCGCCCAGCGCGATGGTGTTCCTGAGGTTGTGGCGGTTGCCCCCAGGGTTCCCCTTGTTTGCTCGCGTCCTGGCCCGTCGTTCTTTCCTCTCGTCTCGCTTGAGCAAGCGAGCTTCCATCTGCTCCGCGCTGGTGCTTCGCTTCGGGTCCACGATGCTCGTGCGTGCGTCTATGACCACCTCGCCGAGACGCTGACCGGCAATGTCCAGCACCGGGACCCGCCAGATGTGGTATCGATCGTCAACCTCCGGCAAACCAAACCTGGTGACACGGTCCAACTCCATCCCGGATAGACGTGCCGAAGCTATCCCCTTCGCCTGCTTCGTGTCGAGCACGCCGTAGTGTCGCTGCTGCGCAACGGTAAGGTTTCCTTTGTTGGGCTTGCCGCCGTGCCCGAGATCCGGCAACCCCTTCTCTTCGCTCAATGGTTGGCCTCCGCCTTCGTGCTCCGCATTTTAGTGTTGCTCATGTTAGCAAGAGTCTATCAACCGTCGTGTACCGTCTCTATAGCCTCGCGCCAGAAGTCGTCCCGCTCACCTGGCACGAATGGCAGATAGACGGATACGCGGTCCACGAGACCTTCGTAACGTTCCTTGAGCGCCGCTCCCACCTCGCCGGGGGCGGCCTCGACGGCGAAGGCGGAGAGCATCTCGTCGGTGACGAGTGCCGGCATCTCGTCCCACTTCTTCTCCCGGGCCAGACCCGAGAGCCGTCCGCCGACCTCCTCCCAGCCGTGCGCTTCGAGGACGATGCGGTAGGAGGGGGTCGAAGCGTAGAAGGCGGCCTGGGCGCGCAGGGCCTCTCGTTGCTCCCCGCTCTCCCGCTCCGATGTGCCGGTGATCACGAAAGCGCTGGCGACGAGGTCCACGCTCTCAGGGGAGCGCCCGGCCTTCTCCGCGCCCTGCTCGATGGCGGGCAGGATCGTCCGGCGGACGTACTCCGGGGAGTGGAAGGGGTGGACGTGGAAGCCGTCGCAGACCTCGCCGGCCACGGAGGCGAGCCGTTCGTTGACGCCGGCGATGTGGACCGAGATGTCAGGGTGCTCGATGGGGCCGGGATCGAAGAACGGCGTCAGGAGCGTGTGCCGGTAGAACTCACCCTCATACTTCAGGGGCTCCCCGGCCTGGAACGAGCGCCAGATGGCCCGCAGCGCCAGGATGTAGTCTCGCAGGCGGGCCGCCGGACGATCGAAGGGCATGGAGAACCGACGCGTGACGTGAGCCTTTACCTGGGTGCCGAGGCCGAGGGTGAAGCGGCCATCCGAGAGGTTCTGGAGGTCCCACGCCGTCTGGGCGACCTCCATCGGGGAGCGGGAGAACGCTACGGCGATGGAGGTGCCGAGCGAGATCTCCTCGGTCGCGTCCGCGGCTATGGCGAGAGGCAAGAAAGCGTCGTGCTTCGTCTCGCTCGACCATACACCGGAGAAGCCGATCTCCTCGGCGGCGCGAGCAGTCTCGCCCGCGCGCTTCAGATACTCGCCCTCGGTGCCGAGGTTGGCGTCTAGTTTCACCGGGCCTGCCTTACGGGACGAGGATGAGTTTGCCGGTTGTCTTGCGGCCTTCGAGGTCGCGGTGGGCCTGCCCGGCGTCTTCGAGGGCGTAGGTCCCCCCGATGCGGACGTCGAGGTTGCCCTGCCCGATCCAGGAGAACAGGCTCTCCGCCCGCCACATGAGCTCCTCGCGCTCGGCGGAGTACTGAGCCAGGGACGGGCGGGTCAGGAAGAGTCCGCCCTTCTGGTTGAGTACCTGGGGATCGAACGCCGGTACGGAGCCGCTGGAGGCCCCGAAGAGCACCATATAACCACGCGGGCGCAGCACGTCGAGGCCGCCGTCGAAGGTCTCTTTGCCGACCCCGTCGTAGACGGCGTGGACTCCCTCGCCGTCCGTGATGCGCTTGGTCTCCTCGACGAAGTCCTGCCCGGTGTACAGGATGACTTCGTCGGCGCCCGCTTCACGGGCGAGCTTCGCCTTCTCCTCGGTGCCGGCGGTCCCGATCACGGTCGCGCCCCGCATCTTCGCCATCTGGCACAACAGGAGCCCGACGCCCCCGGCCGCCGCGTGGACGAGCACGGTCTGGCCCTCCTGGATGGGGAAGGTGCTGTGGGTGAGGTAGTGCGCCGTCATTCCCTGAAGCATGACCGCCGCCGCCACCCGCGTCTCGACCAGCGTGACGTTGAACGGCACGAGCTTCTCCACCGGGGCGACGGCATACTCGGCGTAGGCCCCCGGCACGCTGGCGAACGCCACGTAGTCGCCGGGCGACAGCTCCTCGACGCCCTCTCCCACGGCGTCCACCTCTCCCGCGCCTTCCATGCCCAGGGTGAAGGGCAGGTCTTTCGGATAAAGACCCGACCGCTGGTATGTGTCTATGTAGTTCACCCCGGAGGCGGCCAGCTTCACCCTAGCCTCGCCCGGACCCGGCTCGGTGACCTCCACGTCCTCGTAGCTCAGGACCTCCGGTCCGCCGGTTTCGTGTACCCTGATCGCCTTCATCTCTCTCCTCCTCGAAAGTCGTTCTCCTCGGGCCGCCGGCTAGTCATCGCCGCCTTCTCCCTTCCCGCCTTCACCGCCGCCACGGCCTCCCTGTCCCTGTCCTTCGGAGCTTTCCGCGGGACCTTTCCCCTTGCCGCCCTTGCCGGGATTTTCACGCACCGGTCGTGCCGGGCGCTCCGTGGATGGTTCCCTTGACGGCTTGTCCTCCGGTTCGGCGGCCGGGCTCGCCGACGAGCTGGATCTGGCAGAGGTGGATTGAGCGACGGACTGCGACGAGGCCGAGGAGCTCGCGGAGGACGTGGCGGAAGATGACGCGGAGGAGGTCGGGGTCTGCGCGGGGCCCGAGCTGACGGTCAGGTTCACTTCGGCGCTGCGGTCCACCCTTTTCCCCACCGCGATGCCCGGCTCGATGACCCGCCCGGCCTCGATCCTGTCGCTCTGGAACTCGCTTATGATGCCGACCTCGAGTCCCGCGCTTTCGAGCCTCGTCTCCGCCCTTTGTTGGGTCATGTTCCGTACATCCGGGACCTTCACCTTCCCCGCGCCGGGAGACCGGCCGCCGTTCCCGCCGGAATCGTTGTTCAGGAGTGCCAGGGCGCCGAGCGGGATCAGCAGCAGCGCCAGCAGCGCGAGCAGCAGCCAGGGCAGGACTCGCCGCCTGCGACGCCTCCCGGAAGGCGCGGCGCGCGTGGGCCTCCGGTCTGGCGGTAGGACTCCTTCGTCCGGTTTCGTCGTGGCGGTTCCCGTCCTAGACGCCGGAGCGGCGCCGGCGATCGCCGGCGGAAGCCCGGATTGCATCCTCCGGAGGTCTTCGATCAGCTCCCACGCGTCGGCGTAGCGGTCGTCGGGGTCTTTGGCGAGGAGCTTCAGGACCAGGGTGTTCGCGCCGTCCGGGAGATCCGGCTTGATCTCCTTCGGCGGCGGAGGCGGCTCGTTGACGTGCTTCATGGAGACGGTTATTGGACTCTCGCCCCGGAAAGGCAGCCTGCCCGTTAGCATCTCGAAGAGGACCACGCCCAGGGAGTAGAGGTCAGTCCGTTGGTCCACGCGCTGCCCGAGCGCCTGCTCAGGGGACATGTAGCCCGCGGTGCCAAGCACCCGGCCTGTTTGGGTCGCCGTCGTCGCCGCCGCGGCGCGGGCGATGCCGAAGTCCGTCACCTTGGCTTCGCCGGAATCCGCGATGAGGACGTTGTGAGGCTTGATGTCGCGGTGGATCACACCCCGCTCGTGCGCCGCCCCGAGGGCCTCCGCGATCTGTATAGCCACCGAGGCCGCGTCCTCCGGCGAGAGCGGTCCCTCGCGTGAGATGCGGTCTTTGAGCGTGCCGCCGGTGACGTACTCCATCGCCATGTAGGCCGTCCCGCTCTCCGTCTCGCCCCGGTCGAAGACCTGCACGATGTTCGGGTGGGACAGGGAGGCCGCGCTGCGGGCCTCGCGCGCGAAGCGCTCCACGAACTCATCGTCGCTGGCGAAATACTCCCACAGGATCTTCAGCGCCACGTCCCGGTCCAGCACCTCGTCGTGCGCCAGATACACCCGGGCCATGCCTCCCTCGCCCAGGGTTCGGACGATGCTGTAGCGGTTGTCCACGATGGTTCCCTGCACGCCGCCATGATACCGAAACTCCGCCCGGATAACCCTGCTGGTATATTGTCCCGGCGAGTACCCGACAGGAGGCGAGGCGCAATGGCAACGGTCCGCGATGCAACCCTGGATCTCCTGCGTGAACTGGGCATGACCACCATCTTCGGCAACCCCGGCTCCACGGAGCTTCCATTCCTCCAGGACTTCCCCGACGATTTCCGCTACGTCCTGGGCCTTCAGGAGGCGTCAGCCCTCTCGATGGCCGAGGGATATGCCAGGGGCACAGGCAACGCGGCGCTCGTCAACCTGCACACCGGCCCCGGCCTCGGCAACGCCATGGGCAACCTGGTGACGGCCTGGCACAACAAGACCCCGCTCGTCATCACCGCCGGGCAGCAGGACAGGCGGCACATCGCCTTGGAGCCGCTCCTCACCGGAAACCTGGTCGAGCTGGCGCGGCCTTACGTCAAGCGTAGCCACGAGCCGTACCGGGCGCAGGACGTGCCGTGGGAGATCCAGCGCGCCTACCACACCGCCATGCAGAACCCCACGGGACCGGTCTTCCTCTCGGTCCCGATGAACGACTGGGACGCCGAAGCCGAACCCTTCGCCGCCCGCGAGATCTCCCACCGCTCCGCCCCAGACCCCGAGGCCCTGCAAAAGGTCGCCAGCGCCCTCGCCGAAGCGCGCCGCCCCGTGGTGGTCGCGGGGTCGGGCATCGCCCGCGCCGGCGCCTTCCACGACGCGGTGGCGCTCGCGGAGAAGCTGCGGGCGGAGGTGTGGGCTGACCCGAACTCCCCGCTGTCCGGTTTCCCGCAGGACCATCCGCTGTTCCGGGGGCACCTCGTGCTGGCGCAGAAGAAGGTCTCCGAGCTTCTCTCCCCCTACGACGTGGTGCTGGTCATCGGCGCCCCCGTCTTCCAGTACTACCCTTACGTCCCAGGCCCGGTCGTCGAGGAGGGGACGCGCCTCTTCCACGTCACCGACGACCCGGCGGAGGCCCACCGCGCCGCGGCCGGCACGAGTGTGGTGGGGGACGTGGGGCTGGCGATTCAGCATCTCACCGAACTCCTGCCCACTTCGGATCGGCGGCCGCCGTCCGCGCCGGAGCCACCACCGGCGCCGGAGGCCACCACGCCGATGTCCGTGGACTACGTGATGCACGCGCTCTCTGAGGTCTGCCCCGAGGACACGGCGTTCTCCGACGAGTCGGCCTCCAGCAAGCCCGCTTTCCACCGATTGGTCCGGCCTTCGCAGCCCGGCGGCTACATCACCTCCGCCGCCGGGGGACTCGGGTTCTGTCTGCCGGCGTCCGTCGGGCTGAAGCTGGCGAACCCGGAGCGGCCGGTGGTGTGCGTGATCGGGGACGGAAGCATCATGTACTCGGTGCAGGCGCTGTGGAGCGCCGCCCGCTACGGGGCGGACGTACTCGTCGTCGTCGTCAACAACCGGGGATATTCGATCCTCAAGGCTTTCCGCGACTCCGTCGGCATCGGTGACACCGTCCCCGGCCTGGACGTAGGCGACGTGGACTACGTCAGGGTCGCCGAAGGATTGGGCGTCGCTGGCGAGACGGTAGAGAAACCGGAGGATCTTCCGGCCGCCCTGAAGCGGGGCCTGAACGCCGGCCGGCCTTATCTGCTGGACGTGGTCGTGGACCCCACGGTCCCGACGCTGCTCGCCTAGCAACGGCGCGGTTATCTGGACTCATCGCCATTGCCATTCCAACAGGCGGCGAGTACCCTTTCGCTAAAACATCACCTGGAGTGGGGAGGGTGCCGATTTGTTTGACATGAAGGAAGTTGTCCTGGCGGCTCTCTTGCATGACGCTGGAGTGCGCGCCGGTTCCGAGAATTCATCTTTGGAAAGGCTCGGGCCTGCGGGGGCGGCCCTCATCTCCGAGGCGGCTGGTCTGGCCTCGCGGCGGGATGAGCCAGGGAGTGGAAGTTCCACGGTTCCATTACGGCCGATATTCGACTTCGTTGGCGGGGGTGCCGGCCAACGCCGCGCCTACCGATTCGAAGAGTACGGCGGCAGGGATGTGGGAGCCTATCTTCCGGCGCGAGAAGGCGGCGATCATCGATCCTTGAAGGACGCGATTGCGAGGGTTCGGGAGAAACCAGATTCCAGCCCGGATACGGTCCTGAACATTCTGGAGCGTTACGGCTCGTACCTGCCTTCTACGACGGGCGCGGCGGATGTTTCGCTCTTCGACCACGCCCGGACAACGGCCGCCATCGCGGTTTGCATCGCCGGATGCCTGAACGAGGGTGGGGCGGCGGATCAGGCACCGGTGACAGACCGGGATGCGCCACGCTACCTCTTCGTCCGGGGCGACATCTCCGGGGTACAGAAGTTCATTTATACGATCACCTCGAAGGGCGCCTTGCGGATGCTGAGGGCGCGCTCGTTCTTCCTGGAACTTATCACCGAACACGCGGTCGCAAAGATATTGCGGAACGCGGGCGCGCCCCGGACGAACGTGATCCTGGCCGGAGGAGGCGGCTTCCAACTGCTCCTGCCAAACACGCAGAAGTCCAGCGAAGCTGTCGAAACGGTTGAAAGGCAACTCAACACCGACCTCGAAAGACGCTTCGGACACGACCTTTATCTCGCGCTGGCGAAGGCGCCGTGCGCGGCATCGGGGATCGCCGGAGACGGGCTGACGCAAACCCTGGCGCGTCTTGGCAAGGACCTCTCAGGCCAGAAGGCGCGCAAGTTTCACGAAAGGCTGCCCCAGCTCTTCGCCAGGACAAACGAGCCGGGGCTTGAGAGCTGCGATGTCTGCTCCCGCGACGATGCGCCCGTGGAGGTATACGACTCCAAAGGCTACGACCCGTGGCGCAACCAGGCGGACGCCGATCCCATGCAACTGTGCGAGACCTGCCATATGCTGGCGCGGGCCGCTTTGAAAATGCTGCGAAGCAAATACCTCGTTCGGGGCGACGACTTCCACATTGACGGGACCGGCTATGGACTTTCCACGAACTCACGAAACGCGCTGTACGCACTAGACGGAGTGGGTGATGAGGCGTGTCTGAACGGCGCGGCGTCTCTGCCCGCCGCCCGCTACGCGATGTGGGACGAAGAAGAACAGAGAGACCAGATTCTGGATTTCGATGGCCTCTCCAAACGCGCCGCCGGAGTATCTCGCCTGGCCGTCTTGCGGATGGATGTGGACAACCTCGGGGAGACCTTCCGTACCGGCCTGCTCGAGAACATGCCCTCCTTCGACCGCTACGCCGCATTGAGCCGCTCGTTCACCACCTTCTTCAAGATGGTCGTGCCCCTCATCCTCGCGGGCGGCTACGAGAACAGCTTGTGGTTGCTGGATGATAAGCACGAACGGGCGGCTACGGTGGTCTACTCCGGCGGGGATGATTTGTTTATCGTCGGGGCGTGGAGCGACGTTCTGGAGGCGGCTGTGGACATCCGGCGAGCCTTCCGGGAGTTCGTGTGCGACAACCCGAGCGTCACGCTATCGGGCGGCATCTCCATCCACAAGTCCGGCGAACCACTCTACCTCATGGCCGAAACCGCAGGCGCCGCCGAAGAAGCGGCGAAAGGGAACGAGACGAACGGGCGCGAGAAAGACAGCGCGGTGCTTTTCCACGAAGGCCCGGACGCCCGCATGGTCAAAGAACCCGTCCCTGATGCGTTGTTCTGGGATGAGGTGGAAGGAGTGGTGGAGCTTCTCGAACAGATCTATGCTTTCAAAGACAAAGATGGCAAGTTGCCGTTCCCGAGAGGCTTCACGCGCTTGCTCCTCGAAGTGGTTGATGTTTATGAGCAAGATGGATACTTGTCGTTGCCAAAGCTCGCGTATGCGCTGGCCCGGATGGAGGAGAGCGGAAAGCTCAAGGAGGACGAACGCTGGCAAAGACTCAAACGCAAGCTGCTGGAGATAGAAACGGTGAAAAAGCATCTCCGGCCGGCGGCCACTTGGCTCGATCTGGCGGAGCGAAAGAAGGGAGATTAGGTGGGACGAGAAAGAACGGATCAGAGGCGGTCGTCTCAAGGCGGAGCCATGCGGGAGGCGATACAGCACATTGGAGGGCTGGATGGGCTGGCGGGATGGGAGGCGCGGGATCTGGTAGAGCGTGCCAATGGCATTGGCCTGGAATTGAAAAACAAGAGCGTGACCACCAGACATATCCGCACGTTTCTGGACGAGGTAAACAGGATCGAAGCCGAATTCAAAGGCAAGGAAGCGGATTTTGACAACTCGCGAGTAACTATGCTCAAGCCCCAACTCGCCTACGCTGCGGGCCGGGAGAGAGGAGAAGAGCGCAGAGTTTTGACGGAGTTCGCGGAACTGTACTTCGCGGCTATAGGCAAGGTGGAGGATGCCAGGGACTTCAAGCGGTTCATGGACTTTACTCAGGCCGTCGTCGCTTACCATCGCTTCCACGGCGGCAGCAACCGATAGGAGAAGATGTGACAAAACTACGCGCCAAAGTAGTCCTCGAAGGCGAACTGGAAGTCTTGACCGGCCTGCATGTCGGTTCCGCCGCAGCCGGGATGCAGATAGGGAGCGTTGACTCGCCGGTGGTCCGCGACCCCATCACCAACCGCCCCTACATCCCTGGCAGCAGCCTCAAAGGCAAACTACGTAGCTTGCTGGAAGCCGCCGAAGGCAAGGATCCAAAACGCGAGGGCGGTAGGGACGTGAAGCGACACGAGTGCAACGACATAAGCGAGGCTCTCGAATGCACAGTATGCCGACTCTTCGGCTCCACAGGTAGCGGGCGGGATAACAAGAACCATCCTGCCCGCCTCGCCGTCTCTGACGTGCTGCTCACCAAGGACTCGTTCGAGCAGCTTGCCCTCATCGACACCGGCTTGATGTACACGGAGTGGAAGTTCGAGAATACGCTCGACCGCGTGACCTCTGCCGCCATGCCTCGCCAGATAGAGCGTGTCCCGGCAGGTGCCAGATTTTCATTCCGCCTCGTCTACGATGACCGCGACGACGTGGATAAACTGGACGAGGATATACGCAACCTGGCGTGCGCGATGCGACTCCTCGAAGACGACGCTCTGGGCGGCCACGGCTCGCGTGGGTATGGTCGTGTCGGGTTCACGAAAATCACCCGTTCACACCGGCCCGTCGAGATGTATGGGAGCGGCGAGGAATTTCCGAATGAACAGATCGGCTCCGTCGCCGACCTTGCCGGGGAATACGAAGGTGCCAGAAAATGAAGCTCCTCGTGAAGTTGCGTTTCCGGGCGCCGCTGCATATCGGCTCCTCCACGCTGGGCGAGGAGGACACTTACGATCACGCGCCCTCCGATACGCTCTTCTCCGCGCTGTGTCACGCTTATCTGGGGGCTTTTGGAACCCCGGAACTCGAAGAGCTTCTGGGCCGCTTCGATGATTCGCCGCCGTTTCTCATCTCCTCGGCGTTTCCGTACCACGAAGACACGTTGTTCCTGCCTAAGCCCAGGGTCGAGCGCGAGGAACGCGGCGACCGCAAGCAGTTGAAGGACACGAGCTGGGTTTCGCTGGAGAACTTCGGGCGGCTGTTGCGCGGCGAAGACATTCAGCCTCAAGATGGCGCCCGTCTCCCGCGCAAGGAACTCCTGCCCCGCGTCGCCCTCGACCGTGACAGTTCGAGTTCTTCCATCTACTACGTCCGCCGCGCGGCTTTCCCCGAAAACGGTGGTCTGTGGACCATTTTGGACGTGAAGGATGAGGCTCTGGAAGCGCCGCTGCGCCAGACTTTCCATCTGCTCGGGGACATGGGTATAGGCGGGGAGCGGACGATGGGCTGCGGGTTCTTCGAGCCGGAGTTCGGGGAAGCGTCGCCGGTTCTGAGCCAACATCTCGACGGAGCGAAACCTTTTATAGCTCTCTCCAGGGTTGGCGGCCCAGAGACCGTCGGGGCGGTGGACCGCTACACGCTCGTCGAGAGCCGGGGTTGGATGCAGAGCCCCACCGGAATTCAGCGCAAGCGCAAGAGCGTCCTCTTCTTCGCCGAAGGCTCCAGCTTCAACCAACGCGCCACGGGACAACTCCTCGACGTGACCCCGGACGATGGACCCGGACACAGCGTCTACCGTTACGGCTATGGAATATACGCGGGGAGTGTGTGATGCGCCTCAAACTGACAGTGAAAGCGCCGATGCGCGTTGGTGGGCGCGAACAGCAGATCAACAAGCTGGAGTACGTCCTCTACCGCGGCAAGCTCCACGCCATAAACCCCCGCAAGCTGGCGAAGCTGCTCTTCGAGCACAGCGAACGCACCCTCGGGGACTGGAGCGCCGAAGTTTTGACACGGGGCCAGAACGCCGACCTCACCAGCTTTCTCAGCCAGAAAGGGTTGTTGACATCCGACATCATCGAAGGAATATCCCGTTACTCCGTGCGATCCGAGCATCAGAGGATGAACGAATTTCAGCCACATGCTCGGGATGGTTTCGGGAAGCTCTTTGTCCCTGGGAGTGCGATCAAGGGCGGCATCCGCTCGGCGGTGATGTATGCATTGGTGGACCAAGATCGAGCCAACGAGTACGTGAGGACCAATCGCAGAGGCGGCAGATCTTACGCCGGACGTCTGGACAGGGACACCCTTCAGAGCTACGAGCTGCCGAACCGCGACCTGAGAGCCGGGCCACACTTCGACCTCCTGCGGGCCGTGAAAGTCGCCGATGCCTATGGAGAATTAGAGAGCCGGATCGAGAAAGTAACCATCCAATCGTACACAGAGGACCGCCGGGGCCGGACAGCCTCGCTCGGGGCGAGCAATACCATCTACGTCGAATGCCTCGTGCCGGGTTCGTGGGTCGAGTTCGATCTGAAGGTGGACGAGAAGATCCTTCGTGACTTCGAGAGCCGGAACGAGGGAATTCCGTTCGAGGACGAGGCTTCCTTGCTGCGACTCGTCCGCGAGTTCTATGGGGAGGTCTGGGGACGGGAGCAAAGCTACTATCACGGGAAAAGCAACGAAGCCGTTGGCGCCGAAGCGCAGTCTGACAAGCCGCCTTCTTTCGAGGAGTGGCTGGTGCGAGACAAGGGGATCACGGAAAAACCTTCCCGCAGGAACAGAAAGCCTCTCCTCGCCGAGTACCGGCGCACCTTCGATCTCTTCGAGACGGACGAGACCGGCCGAGAGCGGGAGAGAGCGGACACGGGGGAATCTTCTACCGGCGGCATCCGAGATGGAGCCGTGAAGGTCGGGAAGATCAAAGATTTCTACGCCAAAGCTCCGGCGGGCTTTCGGCTCGGGTGGGGGAGTGGTCTTTTCAGCACGACGGTGGATATGCGCCTCGACGAGGACAACATGGGAACGGTGCTGAACCTCATAAGCAGCCGCCACCACGATGCCAAGCCGATAGAAGGTCCGAAGTCGCGCAAGTTGGTTGGGCCGGAAAACAATCCCCATGCTCCGATGGGATGGGCGGAACTGGAAGCGTTATGAGCCGCAAGGTGCTTATTCTGGCGAACGTGGGGAACCGGGACGTGATGCACGATGGAGAGATCATCCATCGTGCGCGCGAAAAGGGAGCGGAGCTTCTGGGCCGGTTTGGGGAGGTGAAAGACAATATATCCCTTCCGATAATCCAGCCTGTGTTGAAACGCATAGGGTCGGCGGACGATTGGGGTTTGTCGGGGGATGAGCCGACGATGATCGGGCTTTTCTGCACGGACCAGGAGGATTCTCGCCATCGGGCCAACGACACCATCGAGTTCGCCAGGATCATCCAGCGAAAGCTCCTTCAGAGTTCTCCGAAGGATGTCGGAATTCGCTTCGCCAACAAAAAAGCGATTGCCTTGATCCCTCTGAAAGATCAGAACCCTGCCCGATACGATGACATGTACAGCTTCTACCGGGACTTCTTCTCCTCTGACGACCGGATAAAAGACCCTGAGGAATGGATTTGCTTCGTGTTGCTTTCCGGCGGCATCCCGGCGATGAACGCTATGTTGCTCTTCCACGCCATCCAACACTTCGAGGAGGGCTGCGTCCAACTCTACGTTTCCCCCAACGACGGGGTTGTGGATATGCCGGTCGGGGAGGAGATGGTCCGGGCCTCGGTCGAACGCCGCTTCGATGAAGCCCTGAAGACTTTGCAATTCCGGGCCGCGGCCACGGTCCTCGAAAGCACCGGCCGCGGCGGATACCGGGCCGCCGCCTGCCGCTACGCCGAATATCGCCTTGCCTTCGACTTCCGCAAGGCCCGCGAATGCTGCCGACAGGCGAGCAGAGGGGCGGAAGGAGACGTGAAACGTTACCTCGACGGCCACGCCCGCACCACCCAGAACCTCGAAAACGGCGACTCGAACCAGGCTTTGCTCCTAGAGGAGCTTTTCTACAACCTCGAAGTGAAGTACCGTTCCGGCGAGTTCGTGGACGTGCTGGGTAGAATGTTCCGGCTTCAGGAGGCCCTTCTTACCTGGATCGTCGAAGGGTATACCGGGATACGAACCGGTCCTGGAAAGAAGCTGATGGATCACAAGGATGATGTTGACGCCGTGCCGGGCCTGATGGAATCTTTGAGGAGCTACAAGACGGCGGATGGGAACAAGCTGGAGATGAAGCGCGAGATAAACAGGATCGCGCTCATGGCCGTCACGCAACACCTCTCCACGCCAGAGTCCGATCTGGCCCCGGATGACCAGACCCGCGCCGCCAACGCCGCAACGGCCGCAGCGAGCATCGAGAAACTCGTCAACCTACGCAACAAGACAATCATCGCCCACGGCTTCGAGGGAGTTTCTGAGGAGGATGTCGTTCGGGTCCACGGCTCAGATACGCTGATCAAAGACCTGAGAGCTTCCGTGAGCGCGGCCCTGAACCGCGACCTCTCCGCAAACCCGTTCTTCGACCTCGCTGAGAAGCTGAGGTTTTGAACGTCTGCGCCGTCACCTGCACTTTGGGTTTCCTCTCGAAGGAGACGCCACCACAGTGGCCGGGACGATTGCTGCACGGCGCGCTGTTCGCACGGCTACGGGAAATTTCGCCTGACGCCGCCGAATTGGCCCATTCGCAGGAGCCCCGGCCCTTCAGCATCTCCGGCATCTACCGGGAAGGGGCGCACTCCGCGTTCCGGTGCGCGGGGCTTTCGGAGCCCGTGGCACAGGCTATCTCGGGGTCGCTGGAGGCCGGGGTGGAGTTGGAGATCGGACCTTCTCGCGCAAGGATTCTGGACGTGAGCCTCGACGCGACGAGCTACGAGGAACTTTACGAGCGGTTCGTCCCGGTGGATGCTGTCCACGACAGGGTCTCCTTGCGCTTCCTCTCTCCGACTACGTTCCGGGTGGGGAAGGCGAACATGCCGTTCCCGCTGCCCCGGCTTCTGTGGCGAAGTTGGGCGGCGCGCTGGGATGCTTTCTCGAAGGTGCGGCTCGGCGGCTTCGAGGAGTGGGCGGAGGAGTTCATCGTGCCGGCCCGGTTCAGGCTCAAGAGTCGGACGGCGCGGGTTGGGGGCGCGACGCTGGTGGGGGTGGTGGGGGAGTGCGAGTATCGTATCCTGCGCCCGGACTGTCTGGAGGCGCGCGTCGCCGCGATGCTAGCTCTGTACTCGGGCTACTGCGGCACGGGGCAGAAGACGACGATGGGGCTGGGGGTGACGGAGCCGTCGTGGCCCGCTCGCTCTACCTGACGGAGCAGGGTTCGACGCTCTCGCGTCGCGGGGAGCGGCTGGTGGTGGAGCGCGAGGGGGAGACGCTCGCGGACGTGCCGGCGGCGAAGGTCCTGCGCGTCTTCGTCTTTGGGAACGTTGGCCTCACCACGCCGGCCATCGCGTACCTGCTGCGCGAGGGCAAGGAGGTGGCTTTCCTGAGCAGCCGCGGACGCTACTACGGACGCCTCATCTCCAGCGAGTCCAAGAACCCCATGCTCCGGCGCGCCCAGTTGCGGGCGGCGGACGATCCCACCGTCTGCCTGGACCTCTCGCGGCACGTCGTGCTCGGCAAACTCGGCAACCAGCGCAGGGTATTGCACCGCAGGCCGGGCGGCAAGGCGTCGCTGGCGGCGGGTGAGATCACGTCGTTGATCGGGAAGGCCGAAACCACAAGCAACCTCGCCGCCCTGCGCGGCATGGAGGGGCTCGCCGCCAGGGCTTACTTCGGGGCTTTCGGCGAACTGCTGGAGAAGATGGTCTTCACGGGCAGGCGCCGCCGCCCGCCGCCCGACCCCGTGAACTCGCTGCTCAGCCTGGGCTACACGCTGCTCACCTACGAAGCGTTCTCCGCCGTGGCCTCCGTGGGCTTCGATCCCTACATCGGATTTTTCCACGCCGACACCTACGGCCGTCCGTCGCTCGCGCTGGACATCATGGAGGAGCTTCGGCCTGCGGTGGTGGACACGCTGGTGCTCGGCGCGGTGAACCGCGGTCAGATGCTGCCCGAGGACTTCGACATCGGGGAGGAGAGCGGCAAGGCCGTGGCGCTCCTGACCGACGATGCCCGCAAGCGGTTCCTTGCCCTGTACGAGGGCCGGATGATGACCCGGATCACGCACCTCTCCCGCCAGATGACCTATCGCGGCGCGCTGCACGCCCAGGCCCGCCAGATCGTGAACTACATCAAAGACCCCGAACGTGGCTACGAGCCGGTGCTCCTCAAGTGATGTACGTCCTCGTCTACGACGTCGTCAACGACCGCCGCCGCAACAAGCTGCACCGGACCCTCAAGGACTACGGGACCGCCGTCCAGCGCAGCGTCTTCGAGTTCGACATCACCCCCGAACAGAGAGACGCGATGATGGCCCGCGTGGAGAAACTGATCGTGGAGGAAGAGGACACCGTCCGCCTCTACCGGCTCTGCGCCGCCTGCCTCACCGGCGTCCGCATCCTGGGCGAAGGCGCCCTGTCCCTCGACCCCGATTTCTACGTCATATGATCCATCACCCCAGCCCCGAATCCCGCATAACAAAGCCAGGAAACCCACACCGCAACCTCCGTTACCCCTCCCCGCTCCCTCCCAAGCCATGCCAAAATCCTCGCAACACCCTTGCTACACCCCGGACCCCGCGCAAACAGCGGCATTCTGCGCTACGCTATCGGAATGAACCAGATACCGGAAACGGGATTGAGACGACATTGCCTCGTCGTAGGAACGACCGTTGGTGGACGTATCCAATCGGAATGAACCAGATACCGGAAACGGGATTGAGACGGCGGAGCACGATCCTCTTCTCCGTGACCTTCAGGTACATCGGAATGAACCAGATACCGGAAACGGGATTGAGACAAACACCAGCTCCGCATCGCCGTAGGCGACGATAGCGTTATATCGGAATGAACCAGATACCGGAAACGGGATTGAGACCCTACGCCAAACCTTGTTGTACTTTCTGTTCTCTTCCCTAGTCAATGATCGGAATGAACCAGATACCGGAAACGGGATTGAGACCTGCCTCACCGGTCCATTCATCAACAGAGTCTTGATCGAGTAAATCGGAATGAACCAGATACCGGAAACGGGATTGAGACCTGTCCAGCTGGACAGCATCCTGAGTGTTCCCTTGCTGCAATCGGAATGAACCAGATACCGGAAACGGGATTGAGACCCACTTGTCATTTCCTTGAAGGACTTATTCGTATTAACCTTATCGGAATGAACCAGATACCGGAAACGGGATTGAGACTATCTGCTCTTGCTGCTCTTTGGTCATGGTCTACCCTTTCATCGGAATGAACCAGATACCGGAAACGGGATTGAGACAAACCATCAACTTTTCATGCTGAGAATCTTTATCCTCGTCACTATCGGAATGAACCAGATACCGGAAACGGGATTGAGACTCGCTTATCGCATCGGCTATAGACGGGAAACCGTTAAACATCGGAATGAACCAGATACCGGAAACGGGATTGAGACGGCTTGCTGGAAGCCTTGAGGCTCCGCACCAGAGGCGATCGGAATGAACCAGATACCGGAAACGGGATTGAGACTGCTGGGTCTTGCGGACACCGGCGAGTGCGGCCAGCGTCTTGCATCGGAATGAACCAGATACCGGAAACGGGATTGAGACCGTCAAATTCGAGAGTATTACCGGCGCGTCCCCTGAACAATCGGAATGAACCAGATACCGGAAACGGGATTGAGACGGTTGACGGCATCTCCGTTCGCCGTACCGTTGGCGAGGTTGGTGATCGGAATGAACCAGATACCGGAAACGGGATTGAGACCCCATCGCGTCGAGGTTAGCCATGATTTGCGCCGAACTCAGCGGCATCGGAATGAACCAGATACCGGAAACGGGATTGAGACATGCTCTCCTTCGCCGCCTTCGCCGCCTTCTCCGCTACGCTAATCGGAATGAACCAGATACCGGAAACGGGATTGAGACGAAGCAAATATGCTCCTGCGACTACAACCGTAGGGCCGACAACAGATACCGGAGACGGGATTTGAGGCGCTTCGCCGGGATGGACGTGGCCCATGCCGGCGGTCTATACTGGATTTCAGGAGGTATGGACATGGCGGACTCTAAAACCAGATCGAAGAAGGGCAAGATCGAAGACTTGGTTCCTTTCCGGCTCGGGGAGCCGAACCCCGATGCGGCCGAGCGCGCGCAGGAGATAAAGCGCCGCCAGAAAGAGCGCGGAATCAGCTTCCCCGACTCCACCGGGATGGTGCGCGCGGATCGTGACTCCCGATAGATTCGCTTGAGCGAGTCCGGCGCCGGAGAAGCCCCGCAAATTCTGGTCGTGGACACCGGCGTGGCCGCCAAGTGGTATTTGAACGAGGAGCTCGAAGAGGAGGCCACCCGCGTGCTCGACGCTGGAAGCAAGGGAAGCGCGCGGCTGGTCGCCCCGGACTCCATCGCCGCGGAGTTCTTCAACGTCCTCTGGCAGCATCACATGGGTCGAAGGGGAAAGGCTCATGCTCTCTCCGTCGAGGACGTGGAAAGTTATTGGCGGGAGTTTTCGGGCGCGCCGCTGGAACTCTTCCGAGCCGCTCCCCTCATGCACCGGGCCGTCGAAATCACTTTCGAGATCGGCGTTATCGTTTACGATTCGCTCTTTCTGGCGCTGGCCGAGGTCGGCTCGGGGATACTCGTGACGGCGGATGAAAGAACGATCTTGAATCGAATCAAGGGAACTCCTTACGAGCCGCTCGCCATTCATCTGTCCAACGTGGACACGCTTGCCGCGATCGCACCCGCGAAATCCGGTGATGGCGACATAGCGGAGTAAATTACGCAACCCATCCCCAAACCGGTGGAATGAGCGTGAGTCCACCGCCACCGCAAAACCTCCAGAAGCACCGTCGGCCACCTGAGTACGGCGGTACGGGACGGGATCCGATATAGGAGATGGAGACAGACGAACTACCCGACGGTCTGATTTACCGCCCCGACCCCGGAAGACCCGACGAACACGGCTTCGTAGAACCCGACCGGGTGATGAGCCTTGAGGATTACCGGAGGCTTTTGCACGGGACGCGAGAGTTTTGGAGCGAGTTCTGATCTACCATAGCCCGTCGAGATTTCCCTACAGGCGTGTAGTTTTCGTGAACCCGTGTGATAATCACGGCTGGTGAGCATGATGAAGCAACGCGAACACAGAAATGCGGAAGCCGCCCTCGGGAATCTGGCGTTCGGCCTACCCCCGGACGCGGTGGGGGATGCGCTGTATGACCACTCAGCGGGCCTCCTCGCCTCCGGATACCCCCGCGATGCCTTGTATGGGGATCTCGAACGCCTGGCCGCTGAGATGCGCTCCAGAGGCGAGGAGGAACGCGAGGACGGAATCCTAGATGTCATGGATGCCCTCGAAGGGGAATGCGCTCCTTCTTCCCGACTGTAAATCTGCTTCCCGGTCTTCCGATTCCCGAAGTCCATCGGAATGAAAGAGATACTGGAAACGGGATTGAGACCGGGGGGATAAACGTCACTGTCGCCCAGCAGCGTCGAGAATGCCATGAAGTTGATAGTCGGAGAATCCGTCCCCGAAAATGTCCCCGCCGAGGTGAAGATCATGACCAGGAAAAATGTCCCGAAGTTGATCGAGAGCAGGTAGCCGCGGGATGGCCGAGGTCTTCGTGGTCGGCTCCATAAACCAGGACTTCGTCCTGAAGGTCGAGCGCCGCCCACAGCCGGGCGAGACGGTCACGGACGCCGTGCTGGCGACGCATCATGGTGGAAAGGGCGCCAACCAGGCCGCTGCCGCTGCCCGCCTGGGAGCCTCTGTCACCATGCTTGGGCGGGTGGGCGACGACGAGTTCGGGGAAGCCCAGATCCGAAACCTCCGGGATCAGGGCGTGGACACGGACTTCGTGGAGCGGCTGTCAGGATGGAAGACGGGCTCCGCCTTCATAACCGTCACCCCGGACGGAGAGAACGCCATAACGGTAGCCCCCGGCGCCAACCGCGGCCTCACGCACGAGGACGTGGACGCCGCCGCGGACGCCATCGGGGAGGCGAAGGTGCTCGTCACCCAGATGGAGGTCTCACCGGAGACCGTGAAACAAGCGGCCCAGGTCGCTGTGGAACGTGGGACCCGCGCGCTGGTGAACCTCGCGCCACCTTTCGAGGTGGGACGGGACTTGCTCGAGAAGCTCGACCCGCTGGTCGTCAACGAACACGAGGCTGCATTCTTGCTCGGCGAGAAGGTGGAAGGGCTAGACGGCGCTCTTTCCGCCGCCCCGGAGCTATTGAATCTGGGGCCGCGCTCCGTAGTCCTGACCCTCGGCGCTTCGGGCGCCGTGTTCGCCGACGGAGGGTCTTCCGGGCACCTTCCCGCGCCGGATGCCGATGTGGTGGACACCACGGGCGCGGGGGACGCTTTCGTGGGCGCGCTGGCCGTGAAGCTGGCGCGGGGAGCATCGCTGGAGGAGGCTGTAGCCTACGCCGCGCGGGCCGGCGCGGCGGCCGTCACGAAAGACGGGGCGCAGGGCTCGCTCCCGGCCCCTGAGGAAGTAGAAGCCCTGTAGCGCGGAGGCGTGCTCTCCCCGGTCAGGAACCACCTCCGCCTCCGCCGCCATCACCGCCGCCACCGAAGCCGCCTCCGCCGTCGCCACCCCAGCCACCACCGCCGCCTCCGTCACCGCTCCATCCACCGCCGTCCCAGAAACCGCCCCCGCTGCTATCCACGCCCGAGTCTATGGCGGATGAGGCGTCTCCCAGGCCGCCGAGAGCACCGAAGTCGAGGGAGAGCGTGTCGAGGTCCAGGCCGCCGGGGTCTCCGCCATCGCCCGGTCTCTCTCCGCCCGGGTCGTCAGCGGCGGCTCCGGCGACGGGGACGTAGCCCGCTGCGATCCAGTCGTCCCTGGAACGGCGGGCCTCCGGGGTTTCGCGCAGGCGCCGGACATCGGGGTGGAGGGGGGACATGAGGAGCACCGAGGAGCCGGCGAGGCCGAGGAACCGGAGGGCCTGAGATGGCTCCAGGTCCACCCATCCGGCGAACCGCTCTTCGCCGAGCGCCATGCTCCCCAGAAGCTCCGCCCGCGCGGCCTCTCCCGAATGCGTCGGTTCCCAGCGCAGCGTCTGGAAGATCCCCAGCCTCCGGCGCATCCGGCGCTCGAAGAGGTTCCGGCGTTGCAGGGCCGGCATGACCTGGGCTTCCACGTAGCCCTCGAACGAGCCATAGTGGGTCCTGGCCGAGCGGGCGAGATCCGGAACCGGCATCTCTGTTTGTCTACCTCCCACCGGCCTTGCCACGGCGCCGGTGAACAGCGATAGCACAGCGCCCAGCGACCGGCTCTCGGGCCTCCCGCGGTTGGTCCCGTGTCTCAGGACGGTGGTTTTCCTGGACCTTCCAAACCTGCCGGGCTCTTCGATTTCGGCGAGCTCCAGGTATCCGCGGGCGACCAACTCCAGGAGGGCGAGCTTGAAGATCTGACGCGCGTCCTTCGGCCCGTAGAGCAGAGCGTATGACTCTGGCGCCGGCAGCTCCCAGCGATTCCTGAAACCCCTGTCGCCTTCGGTCTCCACGGCCATCCTCCGTGCTCGCTGGTAGTCTTGTGCGGAATTATACCTGCGGGCGTACTCTATCGGCGGGTCGCGGAGGCGAAGAAGACCGGGCCGTGGATGCGCGGTGGGTCAGGGTCGAAGCCCGCGTGGTCGAGGAGGCTGTGCAGTTCGGTTGGATCTAAGAACTTCAGCCCGCCGGTTGCGAGGAAGCGCTGGAGGCGCCGTCCGCGGGTGGTAGTAGCCCGCAGGATGCCCATGATGGCGATCCTGCCGCCCGGCTCCAGTACGCGGCGGGCCTCCCGCAGGGCGCGTGCGGGATCTCCGAGCTCGTTCAAAGTGCCGCCACAGACGGCGCCGGAGAAGGCAGCATCCGCGAAGGGGAGGTTGTGAACGTCGGCGCGGGCCAGGGAGACCGAAGATCCCGATGCCAGGGACCGCCGGGCCGCCTCCTTGAGCATGGAGGGTGAGATGTCCACGCCGACTACCGACCCTCTTTCGTCCAGCTTGCCGGCCAGATCCCGGGCGTAGAGCCCGGCGGAGCAGCCCAGGTCCAGGTAGCGTCCGCCGGATTCCAGGCCGACGAGGCCGGAGATGATCCCCACCTCGCGCTCGTTCGAGAAACGCCCGCCTGTCAGGAGGGTCAGGGACCGAACACGCCACAGGGGCTCGTAGCCGCGCCCGGCGCCGGGGAGGAGGTTGGTCAGGTTGGCGGCGTTGTGCGCGCCGGTCCTGTTCTTGAGGAGGTCGAGGTAGCCGTGCTGTATCTCGTAGGTCTCACCGGTCGCGGGCGAGCGGGTGGAGCCGGTCGAGATCCCACCGTCCTCCTCCACGCCTTCGACGTAGACGAGCCCTTCCGTGTCGGCGGGGCGGGGACGGACGATGGGGAGCAGGTCTCGCCGGAACATCTAGCGGCGCCTGCGGTCCCGCGCCCGCTGGAGCCGGACGTCGAAGCCCCGCACCGAGTCCACGAATGCTCCCGTATCACCGGCTTTGGGTGCCGCTTTGATGATCGGGTAGTCGCCTTCGTGGAAGACCAGCGGTCCCTTGCGGGTGTCTCCCAACCTCACGTCAACCACCCGCCCGAGGAACAGGTCGTGGTCACCGCCGGGGTAAGCAGCCTCCAGCTCGCACTCGATTATCGCCAGGGCGCCTGCGGCGAGCGGGGCGCCGGTCTTGCCGTATCCGCCGCCTAAAGAGTGGATCGCCTGCAGGCCGCTGGAGCGTTCGGGAGAGGCGAACAGGCGGCTCAGGCCCTCCTGGTCGTCGGCCAGGATGCTCGCGGCAAACGAGCCCGTCTCCCTGATGCGGGGGTTCAGGCGGGCGTCCTTGTGGACGCTCACCAGGAACAGCAGCGGGTCGAGGGAGACCGAGATCACGGCGTTCGCCGTCATGCCCTCCGCCCACTCCTCACGCCCCGATGTCACGATGGTAACCCCGGTCGGGAACTGGCTCATCGCGGCGCGCAATGCATCGGGGTTGGCCCCACGAGCCTCCCCGAACCCCTCATTGTCCGCGCTGCGCGGTTTGTCATGCGGCATCCGGATGCTCCTGATCAGACGATCCCCGGCGATGGCCGGAGGCTACTACGCACGTGGTTCGCCAACAAGGTTCGCCTTCACGCACGCCGGTCCTCCCGCGGATCTCCCGGCCACCATCGCTCGACGGTCTCCCGGTCGGAGCCGTACCAGCGTCCCAGACGCCGGTTGTGGTAGACGCCGTCCAGCACCTCGGAATCCGCGCCGGGCAGCAGCGCCGCGGACACCGGCACGATCCCATCTCCGGCCACCCGGCCGTCCTCGATCAGCCGCTCGTAGCGGCGCCGGACCTTCGCCGATGACGCGCCGTCTACCGGCTCTCCGGCGACGGCGAGGTAACGCAGGCCCGCGTCTTTGTGGAGCGCGCCGGGGAAGAGGTCGTTGAGGAGGGCGATGGGGGCTGGGCTTTTCTTTTCGGTCGTGTGGGGGGTGCCCAGCGTGATCAGGGACGACACCCGACGATGCCCGGAGTACCGCCGTCCGCCGTAAGGAGGATCTCCGCCGAGGTACACCCGGCAGGCGAGGCCGCCCGCCGAATGCCCGATCAGGATCACCTTCTTAAATCTACTTCCGAGCAGCGCCCGGTCCACCGCGCTCGCGACCTCGAAGACCAGTTGCCCGTAGCCCCGGACGGCGCCCAACGCCCAGTCGAGCGGTGTGATCCGGGCTACGTGGACCTCCGAGCCCGAGACGTCTCCGAGCATTCCGGCGAACTCCCGGTAACTGCGCGGCCACCAGGTGGCTCCACCGACCACGACTATGGGTTCGCCAACCATACGGGTGAGTATACCCACGCGAAGGGACGGGCTTTGCCGTCAGGCGAGGCTTGCCTTGAGGCCGTCGAGGACGAACTGGACGGCGAGGGCGGCGAGGAGGACGCCGAGCACGCGGGAGAGGACGTTCGCGCCCGTCTCGCCGAAGAGGCCCATGATGCGGGAGGCGAGGAGCAGTGAGATCAGCGTTACGAGTAGCACCACGAGGAGGACACCGGCGAACACGGCGACCTCCGCCGGGCTCCGGCCGCCGGTGTACAGGAGCACGGTTGTGATCGCGCCCGGTCCCGCGAGCAAGGGTATCGCCAGCGGGAACACGGAGACGTCGCCCTCGTAGGAATCTTCCTCCTGCTCCCGCACGGTTCGGGAGCGCATGCCGGAGGGGCGGGCGAAGATCATGTCGAGCGCCAGCAGGAAGAGCAGCACGCCGCCCGCTATGCGGAACGCGGGAAGTGTGATGCCCAAAGAACCCAGTAGCACGTCCCCGGCGAGCGCGAAGACGAAGAGGATGGCGGAACCGAGGATCGTGCCCCGGATGGCCGTCTCGCGGCGGCGATTCTCCGCGTAGCCCCGCGTGAGCGCCGCGAAGATCGGGGAGAGACCCAGGGGATCAATGACCACGAGCAGCGTGACGAAGGAGTTGAAGACCAGCTCGGACATGGCTCTGGATTATATGGGGCGTTCGGCTAGTATCGAATGCGGGTGAGGAGTTCGCTATGTCCGTGCGTCGTGAGTAGTAAGTCGTGAGTTCGTGAGTCGTATTTTCCTTTTCGACTTACGAACTCACGAAGCGAGCGTAGCGAAGCGCCTCACGACTCACACACCACTACAGGAAGCGAATTCCCCGCCCGGATTCGGTATAAGATGGACCGCGAACGTCGTCCAACGGCAGGGGAGGCTCGATGAAAGCTGTGATCATGGCGGGAGGCCAGGGGACCAGGCTCAGGCCGCTCACCAGCAACCAGCCGAAGCCCATGATCTCCATCGCGAACAAACCCTGCATGGAGCACATCGTGAACCTGCTCAAACGCCACGGTTTCACGGACATCGTGGTCACGGTGGAGTTTCTCCCCGAGGAGATACAGGACTATTTCGGCGACGGCTCGGCCTGGGACGTGACCCTTTCGTACTCCGTCGAGGAGGAGCCTCTGGGGACGGCCGGCTCGGTGAAGTTCACGGAGGACCGGCTGAACGAGCGGTTCGTGATCGTGAGCGGCGATGCCCTCACGGACGTGGACCTCTCGGCGGTCGTCGCGTTCCACGAGGAACGGGGCGCCGAAACGACGCTCGTCCTGAAGGAGGTGGATGACCCTTCTGAGTTCGGGATCGTGGTGCTCGAAGACGACGGCCGCGTCTCCCGCTTCCTGGAAAAACCTGACCCGGAAGAGGCATTCTCCAACACCGCCAACACCGGCATCTACGTCCTGGAGCCGGGCATTCTGGACGATGTTCCCGCCGGCGAGGAGCACGACTTCGCCAAAGACCTTTTCCCGAAGCTCCTCGAGTCGGGGCGCCTGATGTACGGGTACGTGATGGAGGGCTACTGGGAGGACATCGGCAACATCGAGCAGTACCTCGACGCGCAGAAAGCGGCGCTGGACGGGACCGTGCGGGGTCTTGAGATACCGGGCGAGAATCTCCGGGACGGCGTCTACGTCGGCAGTGGTACGCGAGTGGACGAGGATCAACTGGAGGCCCCCGTGGTCCTCGGTGCGAACGTCGAGGTCGCGGACGGGGCCCGCGTCGGGCCGCACTCGGTCGTGGCGGCGAACGTGCGGATAGGGGCCGGGGCATCGGTGGCGCGCAGCACCGTGGACGAGCGCACGAAGATCGGGGAGGAGGCTGAGTTGGACGGAACCCTGATCATGAAGGACTGCATCGTAGGACCCCGAGCGCGCCTTCTCGAAGGCAGCGCCCTGGGTGACGGGGCGGAGATAGAGGAGGGCGCGACCGTGACCTCCGGCGTCGGCGTCTACCCCGAGGAGACCGTCGAGGAGGGCGAGAGGGTCACCGAGGACGTCGGCGACGACGAGGACTAGAAGTTGCGCGTCTTCAGCGACCCCGCCTCCGAGCGCCACTTCAACGAGCTGGCCCGCGTGGAAGCCCCGGAACGTTTTCCGGCGGCCCTCGCGGGCGTCGAGGCGGCGGAGAACGCCGGCCTGCCGGTCGAACGGCTTTCCTGCGAAGCCGCCCCGGAGGAAGCTGTACTGGCGGTCCACGACCGCGCCTACGTGGAGAAGCTCCGAGAGATGTCCGCTGCGGGCGGCGGATACCTCAGCCTCGACACCGCCTTCGGGGCCGGCTCGTTCGAGGTCGCGTCGCTGGCGAGCGGGGCCGCCTGCTCCGCCGTCGAGAGTGCTCTCTCGGGGGAGACGGCCTTCGCCATAGCCCGCCCGCCGGGCCACCACGCGGGGCGGGACTACGGGATGGGTTTCTGCCTCCTGAACCACGCGGCGGTGGCCGCCGCCCACGCCCGGTCTCTCGGCGCGGAGAGGGTCGCCATCCTCGACTGGGACATCCACCATGGCAACGGCACCCAGGACATCTTCTACGCCGACGGAGACGCGCTCTACCTCTCGGTTCACCAGAGCCCCTTCTATCCCGGCACCGGCGCCGTCCGGGAGGTAGGGGAGGGTGACGGCCGGGGCTTCACCGTCAATGTACCGTTGCCCGCCGGTTCCGGCGAAGATATCTACGCGGCGGCCTTCGCGGGCGTCTTTCTGCCCGTTCTGCGCGAGTTCCGGCCGGAAATATTGATCGTCTCCGCCGGCTTCGACGCCCACGCCGACGATCTCCTGGGCGGCATGCGTCTGGAAACGGAGAGCTTCGGAAGCTTCGCGGCGGCCCTCGTAGCGTTCAGCCGGGAGATCGGGGCTCCGCCCCCGGCGCTCGTCATGGAGGGCGGCTATGATCTGGGCGCGCTCACCGACAGCGTAGCCGCCACCATTGAAGGCGCCGAGCGAGGCTCGCCTCCGGAGTGGGAACCCCCCGGCGGCTTGAAGCCCGTCGAGAAGAGCCGCAAGGAACTGGCGTATTTCTGGGAGAGCCTCCGATAGGCCAGCATTCGCTCTGCGCGGTCGTTTCAATTGGTAGGAGAACCGAATCCGGCGTGAGTCGCTCGCTAAAGGCCCGCTTCGTGAGGTCGTGAGTCGAGAAGGAAAACACGGTTCACTACTCACGATCCCACGTACATACCCGACACTTCACATGGGTTCCGTATCAAAGATCGCTGGAGACTGGACCGGAAGGACCGGGCGCCGCGTGCCAGCTCTCGCGCAAGGCGCACGCCCTCCCGAACGTGCCGTCCCAGATCCTGCCCCGTTCACCGCCGTATCGTTTACGGACTTCCGCTTCCAGGGCTTCGAACATATCCGGTACGCCCACCGGCGCGTCGGCGACGCTCTCCGGTCGGAACGGTAATCCGAGGGCGTCGTGGAAGGCTTCGAGGACGGGAACGAGCTCCGCTGTCCGCCGGACCAGGATCAGGGCTTCCACCCGAGCCGCCCGGCGCGTCACCCTTTGGGCCAGGCCCGCGCGCTTGAAGCCCTTCGATCCGCCGGAGCGGACCGAGTAGGCGCCGGGGCAGAACTCGCCATCCACCTCGCCGCCCTCGGCCTCGACCCCGACGCGCCGCAGCGCCGCCGACACGAGGTCTACGCCTTCCGCGTACCGCTCGTAGAGGCCGTGCCGGAGGTCTGTGACCGGGAGGGTGAGGGAGAAGGAGATCGAACCTTCGTTAGCCGCCACCGCCCCGCCGCCCGAGTTGCGCACCAGCACGGGAAATCCGAGGTCCTCGGCGCGTCGTTTTGCCTCCGCGAAGCCCGGCAGCCGTGTCTCGGGGCGGGTCGCGCCCACGTAACGCGAGGAGGTCCACAGGAGGGCCGCCGGGTCGCGGTCTCCGGCGGCCACCTCTTCGAGCACCGCCTGTTGCAGGCCGAAGCCGTCCTCCGGGTGCTTCAGATGTTCAGCGACCAGTATCTCCACCGCTTGTTAAGATAGCAGCCCGAAATGGAACTCGAGGACGCGGAGGACGATGCCCCACCACCGGGACAAGAGCATCAACCCGTGGCGGACGCTCTCGTCGGAGCGGGTGTACGAGAACCCCTGGATCCGGATCCGCGAAGACCGGGTCATGCGCCCGGACGGCGAGCCCGGCATCTACGGCGTGGTCCACTACAAGAACGTCGCCGTCGGCGTGCTGCCGGTCGAGGACGGACACACCTACCTTGTCGGTCAATATCGTTACCCGCTGGAACAGTACTCGTGGGAGATACCGGAGGGCGGCTGTCCCGAGGGTGAGGAGCCTCTGGACGCGGCCCGCCGCGAACTGAAGGAGGAGACCGGCTTCGAGGCGGGGAACTGGCGGCTGATCGGCGAGGCTCACCTCTCCAACTCCGTCGCGGACGAGTACGCAGTGTGGTTCCTGGCGACCGATCTCACATCCGGCGAGCGGGAGCCCGAAGGTGGGGAGGTCCTCGAAGTGCGGCGCGTACCGGTCCGGGAGGCGCTGGAGATGGCGCTGGACGGCAGGATCACGGACGTCCTCAGCCAGGTCGCCCTGATGCGCTACGCCCTCGAACAGCCCGCCCGATGAAGGTCGTCGCCCTCGCCGGCGGGGTTGGAGGCGCGAAGCTGGCCGCAGGCTTGCAGGCCGCGCTCCCACCCGGAGACCTCACGGTCGTAGTGAACACCGCCGACGACTTCGAGATGTGGGGCCTCCGCATCTGCCCCGACCTCGACACGGTGATGTACACCCTCGCCGGTATCGCCAACCCCGAGACCAGCTGGGGCATAGCCGGGGAGACCTTCGACGTTCTGGACATGCTCGCACGCTACGAAGAAGATACCTGGTTCAAGCTCGGAGACCGGGATCTGGCGACCCACGTGCTGCGCTCCGCCCGGCTGCGCTCCGGCGCGTCGCTCACGAATGTCACCGCCGCTCTCTCGTCCGCACTCGGCATCCCGAGCCATATCCTGCCGATGTGCGACGAGCCGGTCTCGACCGTGCTGGACACGCCCGCCGGTAGGCTGGCGTTTCAGGAGTACTTCGTGCGCCGCGGCCAGCGGGACGAGATAAGGGGCGTCGAGTTGCGCGGCATCGAGGAGGCGCGTCCGACCGCCGCCGTCCTCGGCGCGCTCGCCGGGGCGGAGGCCATCGTGTTCTGTCCCTCCAACCCGGTGGTGAGCATAGTCCCGATCCTCGCCGTCCCCGGCATGCGTGATGCGATAGCTTCCTCTCCCGCGCCGAAGGTCGCCGTCAGCCCCATAATCGGGGGGCGGGCGCTCAAGGGACCGGCTGACCGGATGCTCGCCTCGCTCGGCCACGAGGTCTCATCCACCGGTGTAGCCCGGATGTACCAGGGGCTCGTGGATGGGATGGTGATAGATCACGCCGACGAGAGGGAGCGGGCGGGGATCGAAATCCTCGGCATCCATGCCCTCGTCACGGACGCGGTTATGCGCGACGATGCCGGACGGGTACGTCTGGCGCGGGAAGTCCTCGATGTCGCCGGTTCTCTGACGGCGTGAGCGTCTCCGTCATCGTGCCGGTCAAGAACCTGCGGGAGGCAAAGAGCCGCCTGAGGTCCATCCTCGACCCCGAGGCCCGCGCCGAACTCGCCCTGCGCATGATGGACCGCGTCCTCTCGGCGCTGCGCGGGGCGGATGTGGACGACGTGTGCGTCGTCAGCCCGAACCGGACGGTGCTGGAACTCGCCTCGGAGCAGGGCGTGACGCCGCTTGTCCAGGAGAGCCGCGGCCTGAACCCGGCCCTCGTACAGGGACGCCGGTGGGCGGTGGAGGGCGGGGCTTCGGCCGTGCTCGTCCTCCCCGCCGACCTGCCGTTGCTGGAACCGGACGATGTCCGGGCGCTACTGAAGGAGGTGGGGGGCGGACTGCCGGTCACCATCGCGCCCGACGAGGCGCGAGCCGGAACCAACGCCCTCCTCCTGCGTCCGCCGGACGCGCTGTCCTTCCTCTTCGGGCCGGACAGCTTCGAAGAGCATCTGCGGGCGGCCAGGGAACGCGGGCTCGGGGTCAGGGTAGTGGAGCGTCCCGGCCTCGCCTTCGATCTCGATACGGGCGGGGATCTCGCGCGGCTGTCCCAGCCGGAGGGCCTGCGATGGTGAGGGGCCTGGAGATACTGCCGGTCGTTGGCGTCCCGGAGGTGCGTCATGGCGACGGCCTCGCCGGTCTCATCGTCCGGGCCGCCGGGGAAGGGCTTCGCGCCGGGGACATCCTGGTCATTACGCACAAGATCGTCAGCAAGGCGGAGGGCCGCGTCGTGGATCTCCGCACAGTCGAGCCCTCGGCGCTCGCCAAACGCTTCGCCTCCGAGCATGGCAAGGACGCGCGCCAGATCGAAGTCGTCCTACGGGAGAGCCGCCGGATCGTACGCATGGACCGCGGCGTCATCATCTCCGAGACCCACCACGGCTTCGTGTGCGCAAACGCCGGCGTGGACGCCTCCAACGTCCCGGATCGCGAGAGCGTCTGTCTCCTTCCCGTGGCCCCCGACGCCTCGGCCCGAAGGCTGCGCGAGCGGCTCGTGGAGTTGACGAATCTTGACCTCCCGGTCATTGTCTCCGACTCTTTCGGGCGGGCGTGGCGCTTCGGCATCACGGACGTGGCCGTCGGCGTCTCAGGCATGGCTCCGCTCGCGGACTACCGGGGCAGGAAAGATCCTCACGGCAACCCGCTGGAGGCTAGCGTCCTCGCCGTAGCCGACGAGCTTGCCGCCGCCGCCGAGCTGGTGATGGGCAAGACAGACGGCGTTCCGGTCGCGGTCGTGCGCGGCTACGATTACGAGGGGGCCGCCGGGTCCGGCAAGGACCTGCTCATGCCGCCGGAACGGGACATGTTCCGGTAGCCACCGCGGGACGGTGTGTGATCGTCCGCGCCTGGATCTCTTCTGGCGGACCTCCTTTCTTGACGCTGCTTCCACGGCCAGGGTACGATGCTCGCCATGCTAATTCTCCTCTGAGCGGCGGATGCTGAAGCGAAGGGTCGTGAATCTCGCGGTCCTCGCGTGTCCCGCCGCGTCTCCGTAGCGTCCGATCCCGATGGATATTCGCCGTCGCGGCTGGCTGCCCGTCCGGATTGGCTCGCTTTGCAGCTCATTATGGCTACGCTCTCCCGCGACCGTGAGATCGTGAGTAGCGGAGCGCATTTCGGGAAAGCGGTTCCTCCATGAACAACCTGAGACCTTACCCGGTGTATCTCGGCATCAAGGGCGCGTTCGCGCTGTTCTTCATGCTGTGGGCCACCGTCGCCTCGGTGTACAGGATCGAGGTAGTGGAGCTGGATCCGCTGCGGCTCGTGCTGCTCGGCACGGCGCTTGAGGTGGCGGTCCTCATCTTCGAGGTGCCGACCGGCGTGCTGGCGGATACCTACGGCCGGCGGCGCTCGGTCATAACCGGCTTCCTGTTGATGGGTTCGGGTTTCGCGCTCGAAGGGGCGATCCCGACTTTCGCGGCGGTGCTGGCGGCGCAGGCGGTTTGGGGAGTGGGGTACACATTCATCAGCGGAGCCCTCGAAGCCTGGATCGCGGACGAGGCCCCGGAGCGCGACCTGGGCCGTGTGTACCTGCGCGGCGAGCAGGCGGACTACCTGGGCTCCCTCCTCGGCGTGTTAGGCAGCGTGATCCTCGCCCAGGCTTTCACCCTGAACCTCCCGCTCCTGATCGGCGGCTTCCTGACGGTCGCGCTGGGCGTTGCATTATTCTTCGTGATGCCGGAGCGCCGCTTCCGACCTTCGTCGCGGCAGGGCCGATCCCCTTTACAGCAGGTGAAGGAGACGGCGCGTGGCGGCGTCCGCCTCGTGAGCGTCCGGCCGGTGCTCCTGATCCTGCTCGCCGTTGCCGTGTTCTCCGGCATGTCCGAGGAGGGCTTCGACCGGCTGTACGCCAAACACTTCCTGGACGATCTGGGACTGCCTTCGTTCGGGGCGCTGGAGCCCGTGGTCTGGTTCGGGGTCATCAACGCCGGGGCTCTGGTCCTGAGCTACCTGGCCGCCGAGGTTGTGGGACGGAGGCTGAACGTGGGCGACGCCGCCGTTGCCGCGCGGCTACTACTCGTACTCAATTTCCTCACCATAGCCGGGATGCTCGCCTTCGCGCTGGCCGGTAGCTTCGCGTTCGCGCTGGCGGCGTTCTGGGCGGCGAGCCTCACCCGGACGCTCTCCGAGCCGCTGTACCTGACGTGGCTCAACGAGGGACTCGACCCGAGCGTACGGGCGACCGTAATCTCGATAGGCAGCCAGTCCGGCGCGCTGGGCGAAGCTTCGGCGGGGCCCGTGATCGGCGCCATCGGCAACCTGGCCGGTGTCCGCGCCGCCCTCACCGTCGCCGCGATGATTCTCTCACCGGCCCTCCTGCTCTACGCCCGCGCTATCCGCCACCACGAAGACGCAAATCCGCCTGGATCTGGAGGCGCCGAATAGGGCGTTGAAGGCGCGATCTTCGTAGCGGGTTGCGAGGCCGCGCCATTGCGTGAGGCGCCCCAAGCTACGTTCGGCGGTGTTGCGAGCACGAACGGATGTCGGATGTCGGCGCCAGGAGCCCGATGCCCGTGCCGGCCAGGCGTATCCGGCGCCGCCTTCGCCGCTAAACGCTTTGCGCACCGGCATTCGCACCGGCTACACTTGCCCGGATGGTCGCACCGCCTACCTTTGCGCCGGTTCAGGAGTTCGTCTCGCTTTTCGGCGGCGACGTCGTGGTGAAGCTGGTCGTCCACACCCGAACATGGTGTGGGAGTCACGCGGCAGAACGCGCGGCGAAGGCCCTGCTCGCCATCGATAGGTTCCTCCACGCGGTCGCGTCGCTAGTGCCGCGCCGCAGGCTCACGCCAGCTCAAGCAGGTGCTCATGTCCGCTGATAAAGTGCATGCTGACGAGGTGAATATCGACGTAGTTCTCGTGCGCCGGTTGCTCGCGGCGCAGTTCCCGCATTGGGCGCACCTGCCCATCACACCAGCTATGCCTCAAGGGTGGGACAACAGGACATTTCGCCTGGGCGCGCACATGACGGTCCGGCTGCCGAGTGCCGCAGCATACGCGCCTCAGGTGGAAAAGGAACACCGATGGTTGCCGAAACTTGCGCCGCTCCTACCTCTTCCAATCTCTGTCCCTCTAGCGAAGGGGGCTCCGGCCGACGGTTATCCCTGGCAGTGGTCCGTCTACCGGTGGCTCGAAGGCGAGACCGCGACTATCGAGCGTATCGCCGATCTGCGCCAGTTTGCGAACGCGCTGGCTCGATTCCTGACGGCCCTGCAGCGGATCTACCCCTCCGATGGACCGCCGCCATGGCGGCATAACTTCTTTCGCGGCGGACCACTGACGGTCTATGACGCCGAAACCCGTCAGGCGATGGCTGCCCTCGATGGCAAGATTGATACCGGCGCCGCGAGCGCGGTGTGGGAAGCAGCCCTCGAAACAGAATGGCAAAACCCGCCCGTCTGGTTCCATGGCGATGTCGCCGCCGGGAACCTGCTGGTCGAGGGGGGCCGGTTGAGCGCCGTCATCGACTTCGGGACTTCGGGCGTGGGAGATCCCTCGTGCGATCTGGCGATTGCGTGGACTCTCTTTGGAGGGGAAAGCCGGAATGCGTTCCGCACGGCTTTTGGGCTAGATGACGCAACCTGGGCGCGGGGCCGTGGTTGGACGCTGTGGAAAGCCTTGATCACGCTCGCCGAACACATAAACACCGACCCCTTGCAAGCAGGAAAAGCCCGGCGCGTAATCGACGAAGTGTTTGCCGACCACAAGCACGGCGCATGACGCGGATCACGATCAGCATCAGTAACACCCTATCGTGACCGAGCAGAGGCTACAGATTTTGCAGCACGTCCTGGCCGAAAACCCCCGATACGGTGCCAGGTTTCACTAAATTCTTTCAAATCCGACAAAATTTATCGGATTTGCCATTGACGGAATGGGATATGGTGCTTACCATCGGGTGCCATGAGGATGAAGATCACACACGAGAGTTCTTCTTTCCCGCTTCCGCGCGCCGATTCAGGCTGCGTTCGATGTAGCGTCTGCCGCTGCGTCTAATCTTTCTGTTCGACATTTCAAGACTTTTCTTTCCCAGGAAGGGGCAACATGCACGAAGCTCTGCGGTCAGCGCCTGAACGCACTTTACCGGGCGGAGATGAGATCTCGCACGCGGCGAACGCCCTGGAGGGCAGCGAGCCGGAGGACATCCTGCGCTGGGCGGCGGACGCTTACGGGGATGGCCTGACGCTCTCGGTGTCCTTCGGGAACCCGGAGGGGATGGTCCTGCTGGACATGCTCTCCCGCATCACGGAACGGGCGCGGGTCTTCAGCCTCGACACCGGCTTCCTTTTCGACGAGACGGTGCGCTTCCGGGAGGAGACCATGGACCGCTACGGGCTTCCGCTGGAAGTGGTGCGCTCGGAGCTCTCGATCGAGGAGCAGGTCGAGCGGTACGGGCCGCGCATGTATTCCTGCAAGCCTGACCTGTGCTGCCAGATCCGCAAGGTCGCGCCGCAGAAGAAGTTTCTCGAAAGTTACGAGGCGTGGGCGACCGGCATCCGGCGCGACCAGACGCCGGACAGGGCGGATACGCCGGTCTTCGGCTGGGACGAGTATTTCGGGGTCGCCAAGATATCCCCGCTCGTCGCGTGGACCTCCGAGCAGGTCGAGGGATACGTTCGGGAGCACGACGTACCGATGAACCCGCTCCTCGGCGTGGGCTATCGCAGCATCGGGTGCGAGCCGCGGACGCGGCCCGCCGAGGAGGGCGAGGACGCCCGCGCCGGTCGCTGGGCCGACTCGGAGAAGACGGAGTGCGGCATCCACATCGCAAACGGAAAGGTGGGGCGTGCGTAGCCTCAGAGAACAGAAGCTCAACAAGGTAGAGAAGATCAAGCTGGAGCGCCACCCGCTGGAGGTGCGCCAGGCCATCATAGATACCTACTCCGAAGACCTCTCGAAGATGGATGAGGTTCCCGGAGAGGTCGAGCGTCTGAAGTGGGTCGGCATCTACCCGCAGAAGCAGGGTGGCGATGCCTTCATGATGCGCATAAAGGTGCCTGGCGGAATCCTGACAGCCGAGCAGACGAAGGTCGTTGGGAAGATAGCCTCGGACTTTGCCTACGGGCCGGTCGAGAACCCGCACTTCGGCAACAACTTCCTGGACATCACCACCCGCCAGGACGTGCAGATGCACTGGCTGAAGATGCGGGACGTGCCGGAGATCTGGCGCCGTCTGGAAGATGCCGGTATCACCACCGTGCAGGCGTGCGGTGACTCGGCGCGCAACGTGCTGTGTTGCCCCGTCTCGGGGATCGGGCACGAGCAGGTCATAGACGCATACCCGGTGGCGCAGGCCATCTCGGACTACTTCACCGGCAACCGCGAGTACGCGAACCTGCCGCGCAAGTTCAAGATGAGCGTCACGGGCTGCCTGGAGGACTGCGCGCAGGCGGAGATCAACGACATAGGTTTGCTGCCTGCCCGCCACGAGGACGGAACGATCGGCTTCAACCTGCGCGTCGGAGGCGGGCTCTCGGATGGGCCGCGGATGGCTTCGGATATCGACGTGTTCGTGCGGCCTGAGGACGCCGTGGAGATCACGCGGGGCATCGCCCAGGTGTTCGGGGAACTCGGCAACCGGGAGAACCGCTGGCTAGCGAGGATGCGCTATCTGGTGCAGGAGATCGGTCCGGAGCAGTTCCGCGAGGAGATCCAGAAGCGCGTCTCCGTCCACCTGGAGCCAGCCGGCGAGGACCTGACGAAGCATTACCGGGGTGACCACGTCGGCGTCCATCCGCAGAGACGGGGCGGTTCGCGTAAGGGCGGTCCCGGTAAGGGCGGTTCGCGAACCGCCCCGACAACCCCGACAAACCTCTACTACGTCGGCCTCAACGTGCCGGTCGGCCGGATGAGCGGGGAGCAGTTCGAGGAGGCCGGGCGGCTCGCGGAGGAGTACGGGGGCGAGGTCCGGCTCGCCACCGACCAGAACCTCATCATCACCGGCGTGCCGGAGGAGCGGCTGGACGAGTTGCTTTCGGAGCCGCTTTTGGAGCGGTACTCGCCTAACCCCGGCGCGTTCGAGCGTGGGGTCGTGGCTTGTACGGGGAGCGAATTCTGCCGCTTCGGCATCGTTGAGACCAAGATCCGGGCTCTGGAGTGGGCGAGGGAGATGGACCAGCGGGTCGGCGATCTGGGCCAGGAGGCGATCAGGATGCACTTCTCCGGCTGCTCGGCGTCGTGCGCGCAGCCCCAGATCGGGGACATCGGCTTCCGGGGCGAGACGGCCAAGACGCAGGACGCCATCGTCGAGGGCGTGGACATCGGGCTCGGAGGCTCGCTCGGCATGGACGCCGCGTTCATAGATTGGGTAGAGGGCGCTCGCCCCGCAGAGGAAGTCCCCGACGCCCTGGTGCGTGTCTTCGAGCGTTTCCGGGACGAGGGCCGCGAGGGCGAGCGGTTCCACGAGTGGGCCCGCCGCACGCACAACCGCGAGCTGCGCGACACCCTGAAAGGCCGGCAGCCGGTCGAGATCGGGAGAAAGTAGCGTGGCGGGCTTCGACATCCGGGAGATGATGAACGACATAGACGAGGCCCCCGGGAAGGTCTGGTTCTGGGACCTGGAGCAGGCCGTCATAGACGCCGACCGCTGCGTGCAGTGCGGCGTGTGCGTCGCCGCCTGCCCGACCGACTCCATCGGCATCGGCGAGGACGACCTGCCAACCCTCGTCAAGATGTGCACCGGCTGCTCGCTGTGCTGGGACTTCTGCCCCCGCGGCGGGTTGCAGTACGAGTCTACGTGGAAAATTACCGGCAACAACGGCAGCGGTTATACGGAGAACGGCCTCGGGCGCGTCCACGAGACATACACGGCGCGTGTCAGGGATGACATAGAGGGCGTGCAGGACGGCGGGTTCGTGAGCCAGCTCCTGATCTCACTCCTCGAAGCCGATGAGATAGATGGCGCCCTCGTGGCGCGCGAGAGCGAAACAGAGCGTTGGAAGGGCGAGGCGTTCGTGGCGACGACGCCGGAGGAGATCCGGGAGTGCGCCGGCAGCTTCTATAACCAGACGCTCGCGCTCGCGCACACGGACTTCAAGGACTACGACCTGCCGCCGAATCCGCGCATCGCCGTGGTGGGGACGCCCTGCGAGATCGAGGGCATCAAGGCCATGCAGGCCAGGCCGTGGACGTGGGGATCTTCGCAGGTCGAGGCGATAACGCTCACCATCGCGCTTCTATGCACCAAGAGCTTCAACTACGAGAAGCTGATGCTGGAGGAGGTCAGGGACAAGCGGAACGTGGACCTCGACGAGGTGGGCCGGGTGGACGTAATGAAGGGGAAGCTCATCGTCCAGGACCACGATGGGGAGACGATCTTCGAGGAGCCGATCAAAGACTTCCACGGCGCGGCCCTCAAGGGTTGTGACGAGTGCGCGGACTTTATGGGGCATGCGGCGGACATCTCGGTGGGTAGTGTCGGGAGCGAAGACGGGTACTCCAGCGTCCTCGTAAGGACCGAGGAGGGCCGGGCGGCCTTCGCGGAGGTGCGCGAAAAATTGCACACTCGTTCACTTGACAAGCCGGATTCACTGTATAAGCTAGACGCTTTGGACAAAAGGGTGGCCTTCAAGAGCTTGAAGCGGGCCTTTGATCCGGAGGCTCCGATGTTCATAGACTATGAGGAGCACCTGGACAACTACGCCGGGACGGATCGTGCCCCGGTCCAGCACGAAGCGGTGAGGTACTGATTGGAAGACGCGCGTAGAAGACTGTCTGTGCCCGAGGAGCCCGTGGAATTGCGGGCGGAGACCCGAACCCTTCTGGAGGACTCTCCCGAAGAGGGCGCCCGGTTGGTGGGCGAAGCGAGCTTCGTCGCTGACCCGCTCTGGGAGGAGTGGGGCGAGGACCTCGAGGTTGCTGGCATGGACCGCGAACGCTTCCTCGGCATCGCCCGCGGCTACGCCGGCGAGCTGAGGCTTTGGGTCGTCGGTGAGCGCCCGTGGGACCACTGCGCGGCCGGTCTTGCCGGAAGGGTCCGGCGCCGGCTGCCCGCCCGAAACGAGGCCGCTCTGGAGGTGAGCCGATGAACAACATCGAGACCGAGTACGCTACCAGTATCCCGCACGGCGGGGAGCTGGTGGACCGCCGCGCCCCCGCCGGGGAGCAGGAGGAGCGCAAACAGCGGGCGTGGGAGCTGTCGAAGGTCACGCTGGGACCGCGGGCGCTCTCGGACCTGGAGATGATCTCCACCGGCGTCTTCTCGCCGCTCTCGGGCTTCATGGTCCGCGAGGACTACGACAGCGTCGTCGAGTCCATGCGCCTCGCCAACGGCTTGGTGTGGAGCATGCCGATAACCCTCTCCGTCAGCGGAGACGAGGCCAATGGCATCTCCGAGGGAGATGAGGTGGCGCTCGCCGACGGCGACGGTCGGATCGTCGCCACGATGGCCGTCGAGGACCGCTTCTCCTACGACAAAGAGAAAGAGGCCCGCGAGGTCTACCGCACCACCGACACCGAACATCCTGGGGTCGCGGCGGTGCACCGTCAGGGTGACACCCTGATCGGGGGCGAGGTCACGCTGCTCGAAGACGAGCCAAACCCGCGCCCGTTTCCCGGCTACTATTACGAGCCCGCCGAGCTACGGGCGCACTTCGCCGAGAAGGGCTGGAAGAAGGTCGTCGGGTTCCAGACCAGGAACCCCGTGCATCGCGCCCATGAATACATTCAAAAGAGCGCCCTGGAGATCGTGGACGGCTTGCTGCTCAACCCGCTGGTTGGGGAGACCAAGTCCGACGACATCTCCGCGGCGGTCAGGATGAAGAGCTACGAGGTGATCCTCGACCGCTACTACCCGAGTAACCGCACCACGCTCGCCGTGTTTCCGGCGGCGATGAGGTACGCGGGACCGAGAGAAGCCATTTTCCACGCGATGTGCCGCAAGAACTACGGCTGCACGCACTTCATCGTGGGCAGGGACCACGCCGGGGTTGGCAGCTACTATGGTACGTACGACGCTCAGCACATCTTTCAGGAGTTCGAGGAGGACGAGTTGGGGATCACCCCGCTCATGTTCGAGCATGCCTTCTTCTGCCTCAACTGTGAGGGGATGGCCTCCTCGAAGACGTGCCCGCACGGCAAGGATGCGCACGTTTTCTTCAGCGGTACGAAGGTGCGAGAGATGTTGGGCAAGGGCGAGTATCCGCCGCCGGAGTTCAGCCGCCCCGAGGTCGTCAGGGTCCTCATAGACGGCCTGCGGGACGAGGAGCGCGTGATCAAGCAGCCCAGGGTATACGAAGACAAGTAGTTCGAGAGTAGTCCGAAAGAAAAGGGAGGAAGACGAGATGGATAGCGCAAACGGCAGGTACGGACGCGGGTTCACGTTATGGTTCACGGGGCTCTCGGGCGCCGGAAAGACCACGGTCTCCGAGATCGTCGAGCGTGAGCTCAGGGAGAAGTTCGGCAAGGTCGAGGTCCTCGACGGCGATATCGTGAGGACCAACCTCAGCAAAGGCCTGACGTTCTCCCGCGAGGACCGGGACACGAACGTCCTGCGCATAGGGTTCGTGGCGAACCTCCTAACCCGCAACGGGGTAGGTGTGATCGTCTCGGCCATCTCGCCTTTCAAGGAGGCCAGGGACCAGGTGCGCCGCGACATCGGCGATGACTTCATCGAGGTCTTCATAGACGCGCCGCTTGAGGTGTGCGCCGAGCGCGACGTGAAGGGTCTGTACAAGAAGGCGTACTCCGGCGAGATCCCGCAGTTCACGGGCGTCTCCGACCCCTACGAGGCGCCGGCCGCCCCCGAGCTGCATATCCACACCGATCAAGAAAACCCGCGGGAGAGCGCCCGGCGCGTCATCGAGAAGCTGGAAGAGCTCGGCTACCTCGCACGGGTCGAGGAGTACAACCGGGCGTAGTCCCGGCATAGCTCCGCCTCGTTGACATGATAGATCCCGCCACCGCCCTCTTCGGCCTTCTGGTAGGTTTCCTGGTCGGCCTCACGGGGGTCGGGGGCGGCTCCTTGATGACGCCGTTCCTGGTGGCGGTGGTCGGGGTTCCGCCCGCCACCGCCGTCGGGACGGACATGGTCTACGCGACCGTCACCAAGTTCACCGGCTCGGTACAGCACTACCGCCAGCGGTCGGTGAACCTGGAGATAGCCGTCTTCCTGGGTATCGGGAGCATCCCGGCCGGGCTTCTCGGCGTCGCCACCCTGGAGTGGATGGAGCACGTCTTCGACGCGGAGATGCTCAAGTCCGTGATGATCACCATCATCGCCCTCACCCTCGTCCTGGTGGGAGCGTCCCTGATCTACCGCGAGTACCTCATGCCCCAGCGCGACGAGACCCCGAAGCCTGGCGTCTGGGACGGCAAGTCCCGGATGAGCCGCCGCCGGCGCGCCTATACGATCCTCTTCGGCGCGACAGGCGGATACCTCGTGGGCCTCACCTCTATCGGCTCGGGGAGCGTGATGGCCGTGATATTGCTCTTGCTCTACCCGATAGCGCCGGCCGTGATCGTGGGCACCGACATCGCCCACGCCACCGTGCTCTCGCTCGTCGTGGGCATCGCCCACATGACCCAGGGCAACGTGAACTTCGGGCTGGCCGGCACGCTCCTCCTGGGCAGCATCCCCGGCGTCCTCATCGGGAGCCGTGTCGCCCCCTGGCTGCCAGGCAAGCCGCTCAAGACCATCCTCGCCGTCATGCTCGTCTTCGTCGGCGGCAAGTTGCTTTTCTTCCCCTAGCTCGTCAGCAGATCCGTGTTAGTACTTGCGCATGAACGGTAGGGCGTCGGGACATCCGTCGAACGGAGAAGGCTCCGGATACTCGCACCGGTACATGATCGTGGTGGCGGTCTTCGTGACGTGTTTGATCGTTGCGAACATCACGGCGGTGAAGCTGATCGGGGTGTTCGGATTGGTCTTCGACGCGGGAACCCTGATCTTCCCTATCAGCTACATCTTCGGGGACGTACTCACCGAGGTATACGGTTTCCGGCGTGCCCGCCAGGTGATTTGGCTCGGCTTTCTGTGCAACCTGCTGGCCGTCGGCGCGATCTCCCTCGGGGGAATCCTGCCCTCTGCATCTTTCTGGGAGGGACAGGCGGCCTACGAGCAGATCCTGGGCTACGCGCCCCGCCTCCTCGCCGCCTCCTTCGCGGCGTACCTGATCGGCGAGCTAGCCAACTCCTTCGTGCTCGCCCGAATGAAGGTCGCCACCGAGGGGCGCTGGCTCTGGAGCCGCACCATCGGCTCGACGCTCGTCGGGCAGGGTTTCGACTCGGTGGTCTTCGTCCTGATCGCCTTCACCGGCACCATCCCCACCTCGGCCCTGCTCTCCGTCATCCTCACCCAGTGGGTTCTCAAGAGCGTCTACGAGGCCCTCGCCACGCCGTTTACCTACCTCGTCGTGAACCGCCTCAAGCGCGCCGAGGGCGTGGATGTCTACGACCGCGACACAAGCTTCAACCCGCTCCCCACGGGCCGGTAGCGTCCCCGGTCTCTACTGCTAGCGTAATATGACGGACGGATGGATATGATCTTGAGGAGACTCCGGTGACAAACGAAGCCCCAACCTTCGGCCTTTGGTACGACTTCCGCCAGAAGCTTCCGCTCGGAGACTACGCGAGTTTCTACGCCGAGTGTCTGGAGGAGATCGAGGAGGGAGAGAGGCTCGGCCTCACCGACGTGTGGCTCTCGGAGCACCACTTCGTGGACGACGGGTATTTGCCGAGCCCGCTCGTGGTTGCGGCGGCGATAGCGGCCCGCACCACGACCATGGGCATCGGGACGAACATCCTTCTCTTGCCTATGCACCATCCCCTGCGGGTCGCGGAGGATGCGGCGGTGGTTGACCTCATCTCTGGCGGGCGGTTCACGCTCGGGGTGGGGCAGGGGTACGTGCAGCACGAGTTCGAGGCTTTGGGATACAACCGCAAGAACCGACCCTCGCTGTTCGAGGAGGACATCGAGATCATCCGCCGCGCCTGGAACGAGGGGAGGACAGGCCACGAGGGCAAACGGTGGAGCCTGCCGGATCTACCTTTCGAGCCGCGTCCGGGCCGGCAAGCCCCGATCTTCGTTGGCGCGTTCTTCGACCCCGCGATTGACCGCGCCGCCCGGCTGGCCGACGGCTTCTTGGCATCCGCCGGCGGCGGGGCGTTCGGGGAGACGTACCGCAAGGTCAGGGATGCGCTGGCGCGGCATGGCAGGGCGGACGAAGATTTTCCGTACATAGCCTCCGGTGTGGCCTTCGTCCACGAGGACGCCGGGCGGGCGCGCGAGATCGTGGCTCCCGCCATCTCGTACCAGCGCACCCGCTACGCCGAATGGGGCACGGATCGCGAGAAGCCGACGCCTGAGCCGATCCGGGAAGAAGACCTGCCGTGGGAACGGTACCTCGTCGGCACGTCTGAAGAGGTGGCGGAAGGTTTGATCTCACTGTACAGAGAAGCTCCTTACGACCACTTCTGCTTCTGGGGCCGACTCCCCGGAGTCGCCCACGACGAGGCCCTCGCCAACATGCGCCTCTTCGCCGAAGAAGTCGCCCCGAGGATCCGCGAGGCCGTGGGAACGGTTTGAAGACCGGGCCCAACGTTCTGAGCCCGGAGGAGACCGTCTTCCTCGTCCGTCAGCGCGTAGCCAGGCTCGCCACCGCGGACGGCGAAGGAAAGCCCCACGCAGTCCCCGTCTGCTTTGCATATACGCCGGGCGCGGTATACATCGCCCTCGACGAAAAGCCGAAGGACGTTCCTCCGACACGTCTCAAGCGGGTCCGCAACATCCTGGAGAACCCGAACGTCGCCCTCGTCGCCGACCGCTACGCCGAAGACTGGAGCCTGCTGGCCTACGTCATGGTTCGGGGCCAGGCTGATCTCGTGCAGCCTGACGCCGCCGGTGAGCACGCCGCCGCCGTCCGGCTCCTGCGTGGCAAGTACCATCAGTACGAAAATATGCGGATAGAAGCGAACCCCGTCATCGCCATCCGCCCCGAAAGGGCCGCTTCGTGGGGAGCCCTCGACGCGCCGACCGCGCAAGACCCCCACATCCTCGACGCCGTCCGAGGCCGGCGCTCGGTTCGACGATACCTGCCCAAAGAGATCCCGCCGGACCTCGTGGATCGGGTACTGGAGGCCGCGCGATGGGCGCCCTCGCCGCATGGCCGGCAACCCTGGCGCTTCGCCGTCGTCACGGGCCGCGAGACGAAAGAGCGGCTCGCGAACGCGATGGGGGAGGAATGGCGCGCCAACCTCCAGATGGACGGCCAGGACCCGGGAATCGTGGAGAAGCGCCTCGAAGGCTCCCGCCGCCGGCTGCTCGACGCGCCGGTGCTCGTGCTGCTATGCCTCTACCTCGAAGACCTCGACGCCTACCCGGATGAGACGCGCCAGCAGAGCGAGACCACGATGGCCGTCCAGTCCCTCGGCGCGGCGGCCCAGAACGCCCTCCTGGCCGCCTACGAGTTGGGCCTCGACGCTGGCTGGATGTGCGCCCCGCTCTTCTGCCCGGAGAAGGTGACTGAAGCTCTCGGTCTGGATGCGGCGCTCGTCCCACATGCCCTAATCACGCTTGGTTACGCCGAAGGCGATCCGCCCAAGCGCCGGAGTCGGAGGCCGCTGGAAGACCTGGTAGTCTACCGGGGATGAGCGTCTCTAACGGATCGTCAATGACATGCCGGGGGACTCGGGAGTACGCACCTCGAAGCCGTACCTTTCGTAGAACCCCGAGACGCCGGGATCGGAGATCAGGTTGACGAAGGCTCTGGGCGCCGCGTTCTTGCGCAGGTGAGACATTAGCGCGTCCATGATCTTCGCCCCGGGCCCCTTGCCCTGGTGCTCCGGCATCACGGCGATGTCCACGATCTCGAAAAACAACGCTCCGTCGCCGACGATCCTACCGATGCCCACCACGCGCCCTTCACTCTCCATGCAGACGCCGAATACGGTGTTCGCCAGCCCGATTTCGGCTGCTCCGGTATCCTTGTAGCTCAGGCCCGCCGCGACGCGGATCCGCTTGTAGTCCTCGACCGACGGTAGTCGCTCACACGGAGTACTCCCGCTCCGGCACACCGTAGAGGGTGGTGCGGCGGCGGGGGATGCGGCCTAGCTCCAGGATCATGCGCTCCAGGTCCTCCGGCAGCATTTCCTGGCCGTGGCTGGCGCCCGCCGCCCGCGAGATACTCTCGTTCATCAGGGTGCCGCCGAGGTCGTTGCAGCCGGCCTGGAGGCAGAGTTTAGCGCCCTCAGCGCCCAGCTTCACCCAACTGACCTGCACGTTGTCTATGTAGCCGTGGAGTGCGATCCTGCCGACGGCGTGCATCTTGACCGTCTCGGCGAAGGTGGGGCCTCTACGGGAGCGGCCTTGCAAGAACAGCGGCGCGCCCATGTGGACGAACGGCAGCGGCACGAACTCGGTGAAACCGCCGGTCTCTGCCTGGATGTCCCGGAGCACCATCAGATGGCGAGCCCAGTTTGTGGGGCCGTCAACGTGGCCGAACATGACCGTGGTCGTCGCCCGCAGGCCGACGGCGTGGGCGGCTCGCATCACGTCGGCCCACTGCTGCGTGTCTATCTTATCGGGACAGATGATGGCCCGGACTTCGTCGTCCAGGATCTCCGCCGCCGTTCCCGGTAGCGTACCGAGCCCCGCCTCTTTGAGTTCTACGAGGAACTCCTCCACGGATATCCTCAGCGTCTGCGCGCCCTGAAAGACCTCCAGCGGCGTGAAGGCGTGGACGTGCATCTCCGGCACCTCGTCCTTGACGGCCCGCAGGTACTCCAGGTAGTTCTCGCCGGTGAAGCTGCCGTGGATGCCACCGACCATGCATACTTCGGTAGCGCCTTTCTCCCGAGCTTCGCGGGCGCGCCGGGCGACCTCATCCGTGCCGAGCAGGTAAGGGTCGCCGCGCAGGTTCAGGGACTTCGGACCTTTCGAGAACGCGCAGAAGCGGCACCGGAAGTAGCAGAGGTTGGTGTAGTTGATGTTCCGGTTCACGACGTAGGTGACCTCGTCGCCGTTGACCTCGCGCCGCAGTTCATCCGCCACCCGGCACAGGTCCGCCAGCTCCGTGCCCCGGGCGGTGAAGAGGACGGAGATCTCCTCCTGCGTAAGATCCCGCTCCCCGGCGCCCGCGAGCGCCCGCACGAACTCGGGGCGCATCTTCGACGGCCTCCGGCCCTGTATCTCCGCGACCGTCTCCGCCGGGATGTCCTCCTCCGTACCCGGAGACCACTCCTCGACCCGCGTGAAGCCCTCCGCGTCCATGCCGGCCCACACGCGGTAGCGCAGCCCTTCGTCCACCCACCGTTCCGCGTCGAGCGTGTAGGAGGGGTGCAGCGCCAGCCGCTCCAGCAGCAGGTAGCCCTTCGCCTCCGTGGCCCGCTCCAGTTCCTCCAGGTGCGGCCAGGGACGCTCCGGGTTCACGTGGTCAGGGGTGATGGGTGAGACACCGCCCCAGTCATTTATGCCGGCGTCAACGTACCGGGCGTATGGTGGAGTGCCGTTCCCTCCGGTGTCCGCCAGGTTCGGTGGCGCCTGCACCGTTATGTCCGGGGGCAGCAGCAGCCGGGCGAGGGCGATGGTAGCGAGCATCTCGTCCTCGGAGGGTTCAGGGGCGAGCGCCATCCGGGTGCCAGGCTTGGCCCGAAAGTTCTGGACGATGCACTCCTGGATCTGGCCGTGCTCCTCGTGCGCGTCCCGGATGGCGAGGATCGTATCCGCCCGCTCCTCGACCGTCTCCCCGATCCCGATAAGGATGCCCGTCGTGAACGGAACCGCGTGACGGCCAGCCGCCTCGATGGTGGCGAGCCTCCTTTCGGGCACCTTGTCCGGCGAGGCCCAGTGCGCCAGGTCGCGGCCCAGCAGTCGCTCGGAAGTGGTCTCAAGCATAATCCCCTGCGAGACCGTGACCTTCCTCAGGGACATCACCTCGTCTTCGGAGAGCACGCCCGGGTTGGCGTGCGGCAGCAGCCCCGTCTCATCCAGGACGAGCCGGCAGCAGTGGATCAGGTACTCGATAGTGCTCTCGAAGCCCAGCTCCCGGAGCTCACGCCTGGCCTCCGGGTAGCGTTTCTCCGGCTTGTCCCCGAGCGTGAAGAGCGCCTCCTTGCACCCGGCCTCAGCCCCTGCCCGCGCTATCTCCAGCACCTCATCCGGCGTCAGGTAGGCGCGTTCACCCTCTTTTGGAGAATGGGCGAAGGTGCAGTACCCGCAGTTGTCCCGGCAGAGTTGCGTGAGCGGGATGAAGACCTTGCGCGAGTACGAGACCCTCGGCCCGAAGGCCCGGTCCCGCACCTCCGCTGCCACCCGCATCGCCGGCTCCGGGTCGACGGTCGCCATGCGCGCCAGGGCGTACGCCTCGTCCCTTCCGATACGTCCGGCGGCGGCCTTCTCGGCCAGTGTTTCGTAGGCTGGGTGATCCTCTGGTGTCGTCATGGGCAGCAGTATACCCGCGAGCTACCGGAGATCGTCAAACCCGACAAACTTTATCGGAGATGGTTTAGAATGTGCGCCTGTGTTGCTGAAAGCTTTGAGAGGAGACTCGTATGGAGCAGGAGATACAGCAAAAGGGCTACGCTCACCCGGAGGCGCTGGTGACCACCGAGTGGATATCCGAGCACCTCGATGATACGGAGAACGTGCGCATCGTGGAGTCTGACGAGGACGTTTTGCTCTACGAGATCGGGCACGTCCCCAACTCCGTAAAGATCGACTGGGTCGAGGACCTCAACGATCCCCTGATGCGTGACTACCTCGACCCCGAGCACTTCTCCAACCTGATGGCCGAGAAGGGCATTGGCCCCGAGACCACCGTCGTCTTCTACGGCGACAAGAACAACTGGTGGGCGACGTATGCCCTGTGGGTGTTCCGGCTCTTCGGCCACGACAACGTGCGGGTAATGGACGGCGGTCGCGTGAAGTGGGAGGCTGAGGGACGCCCCATGACGCAGGACGTTCCCAGCTTCGCGCAAGCCGAGTACCCGGTCCCGAACCGGGACGACGAGAAGATCCGGGCATTCAAGGAGGATGTGGACAGGCATCTCCAGGCGCGGGGACCGATGGTGGACGTCAGGAGCCCCGGCGAGTACTCTGGCGAGCTGTTGCACATGCCGGACTACCCGCAGGAGGGCGCCATGCGC